>Ga0075423_10002000_pt1 | contig 18282 bp, 15 predicted proteins | sample SoiMethybrSBSTD2_FD_80114 | JGI IMG/M metagenome (GOLD analysis project Ga0075423, IMG submission 80114) | Bulk soil microbial communities from a Populus tree surrounding site in Tennessee, USA - Soil MetaG P. TD hybrid SBSTD2 | ecosystem: Environmental > Terrestrial > Soil > Tree plantation...
ACGCGATCATGTCGACCGGATTCGCAACGCTGGCCGCGGCCGGCAGAAATGCACGGAGTGCCGTGGTAGTGGCCGATGTCAACGATGTGACGATGAGACCGTTTGCCTCGCATGCATCGGCGGCAAGGATGCCGGGGCCACCGGCATTGGTCACGATCGCCACGCGATTCGACGACGGGATTGGTTGATTGGCCAGCAACGCGGCAACATCGAACATCTCCTCCAGCGTATGGGTCCGGATGACACCTGATTGGCGCAGCAGCGTATCGGTGAGCGCATCGCTGGTCGCCCGTGCCCCCGTGTGCGACGAGGCCGCGCGCGCACCAGCAGACGACCGACCGGCCTTGACGGCAACGATCGGCTTGCGACGGCCGACCCGCCGCGCGATCTGGGCAAATTTGCGTGGGTTGCCGAAGCTCTCCAGATACAGAAGGATGACGTCGGTTCGAGCATCGTGCGCCCAGAACTGAATGAGATCGTTGCTTGAAACGTCCGCTTTGTTTCCGATCGAAGCAAACGTCGACATGCCAAGGTTCCGTCGCGTGACGTATTCGAGGATCGCGAGTCCAAGCGCACCACTCTGCGTCGAGAACGCGACGCGGCCGGCAGGCGGGTAAACCGGCGAAAACGTCGCATTCACGCGTACCGCTGGATCCGTATTGATGATACCCATGCAGTTCGGGCCGATCATCCGAATCCCCGCGGCGCGGATTTTCTCGAGGATCGCCACCTCACGTTCCCGGCCGGCGCCACCGGTCTCGCCGAAGCCGGCAGTGATGACGACTAGAGCTTTCACACCTTTTTCGATGCAGTCATCGACGGCGGCTGACACGAGTGGGGCAGGTATCGCGATGACGGCGAGATCGACCGGGCCATCGATCTCGGACGTGCGCCGCACGGCGGGCAGCCCTTCGACCGTGTCGGCTTCCGGATGAACGGGAACGACCCGGCCGGTGAAGCCGCTCGCGATGATGTTGTGAAGGATTTCCGATCCGATGCGGCCGCGAACCCGGTTGGCGCCGACCACGGCGATCACGCCTGGTTCAAAGAATGGCCGCATCGAGGCCGCCGCGGCCTGCTCCGACCGCTGTGCGGCACGTTCGGTGAACGTGGGCGATAGTTCGAGGTCAAGCGACACATGAAAGACGCCACGATCGAGCTTTCGCGTGACGGCAAAGCCCGATTCGAGAAACACGTCCATCATTCGACGGTTCTCGCCGAGCACATAGGCATCGAACATGCGGATTCCTGAGCGTCGGCCGATCTCCGCGAGGCATTCGAGCATGCGCGTCCCGATGCCGCGGCCCCGCCATGTGTCGGCCACCGCAAACGCCACCTCGGCGCGGTCAGCATGGCTGCCCACGTAGTAACCAGCCGTCGCCACGATCTCATCTGAGTACTCCGCGACGAGCACACGCTGGCGATCCAAATCGACACGAGCCATCTGCTGCGCTCGTTCGCGGTCGACTTTCGGAATGGTGAGAAATCGGTAGTAAAGCGCTTCCTCCGACATTCGGTGCAACAACTCGAGCAACCGATCATCGTCTTCGGCGCGGATTGGCCGCAGATGAAGCGTTGATCCATCTCGGAGCACCACATCAGCGCTGTAATCGAACGCAGACACAGTCATCGGCATGTTCCGTTGATCAGCATGGTCCGGGCCACCGATCGAAAGCCTACGCCGATGAGCGGTCGCGCACCAAACGCACCCGCGCTGCCGGATTCCCGGCGCTCATGTTCGTTTTTCGTGATTTGCGGAAGGGCACCAGACTTGCGCACTCAACTCGCGAACTTCCCCACCGAGGGGTTTCTGAAATCGAGGGCTTTATGGAGATGATGAAAGCTGCCGTCTTCCGTGGAACCGGAATCGTCCGCCTCGAAGAGCGCACCAAGCCGATCCCGAGAGCCGGCCAGGCGGTCATACGAATCACTACGACTACCATCTGCGGCACCGACATACACATCATCAAAGGCGAATATCCGGTGAAATCGGGTTTGATTCTCGGCCACGAGCCGGTCGGCGTCATCGACTCGCTCGGCGAAGGGCTCGACGACGACTACTCGATCGGCCAGCGGGTCGTCGTCGGCGCGATTACGCCGTGTGGACAGTGTTTTTACTGTTTGAACGCGGCGCACTCGCAATGCCATGGCGCCCTCGGCGGGTGGCGATTCGGCAACACCATTGATGGCGCGTGGGCAGAATACCTGCTCGTGCCCGTTGCGCGAGCGAACCTTTCGCCCATTCCCGATGGCGTCGCCGATGAGGAAGTCGTGCTCGTCACGGATATCTTCTCGACGGGACTCTCCGGCGCTGAGAGCGGCAACGTGCGGGTCGGCGACAGTGTCGCCGTGTTCGCCCAGGGTCCGATCGGACTCTGTGCCACACTCGGCGCGAAACTCCGCGGTGCGGCCCTCATCATTGGTGTCGATTCCGTTCCGGCGCGCCTCGAAATGGCGAAACGGTTCGGCGCCAACGTGGTCATCAACTATCGCGAACAGGATCCCGTTGCTGCGATCAAGAAGCTGACCGATGGCCGCGGTGCCGATGTGGCGATCGAGGCACTTGGTCAACAGACAACGTTCGAGAATGCGTTGCGCGCGACTCGGCCAGGCGGAACAATCTCGAGCCTTGGGGTGTACTCTGGCAAGATCGCGGCGCCGTATGACGCGATCTACGCAGGGCTCGGCGATCAGAAGATCGTGACGACTCTGTGCCCGGGCGGAAAGGAGCGCATGCGCCGCCTGATGTCGATGGTTGCGACCAAACGCGTCGACCTCACACCGCTCGTGACGCATTGCTTTGGTCTCGATGACATCGGCGAGGCGCTCGATCTCTTCTCGTCGCAGCGTGACGGGGTGATGAAAGTGGCGCTGAAGCCTGCAGGTGTTGTCGACGCACCCCGCGTCGCCGCCACCTCGCTGACTGCAGCGGAGTAACGCGTTTCTCGTGTTCCTGTTCGGTAGGCCGGGGCCTTAAGACCCCGGCCCTGCAATACCGGGGGCCCGTCATGGATGTGCGGAACGGGTTACGATACACACGACTGCGCTCTCGCAGGACGAGGTGTGATGGATCCTGTAAGCGTTCCTGCTGACACGATGGCGCTCGCCGGGCGGCTCGGGCTGGCGACTCTGCTCGGGGCCGCCCTGGGGATAAATCGTGAGATCTCGTTAAAGCCTGCCGGCCTGCGCACCCACGCGCTCGTTTCACTTGGCGCGGCCCTCGTCACACTTGTGGGGCTTCAACTCGGCCAGTCCGCAGGAGACAGCGCGGCGGCCGGCCGTATCATCCAGGGACTGGTCGCGGGCATCGGATTCATCGGCGGCGGCGTCATCCTCCATCGACGTGATGCGCAAGCGGTGCACGGCCTGACGACGGCGGCATCAATCTGGATCGCGTCAGGTACTGGTGTGGCTGTCGCAACAGGACTCTGGCGAGCTGCAGTCACGGCGCTGGTTCTCTCGTTGCTTGTGCTGAGCCTTGGCCGTCCTCTCGATAACGCCCTGCACAGGATGAGCGGCGGCAACCCGGACGACAATTAATCGTCATCACGTCGCAGTGTATGCCCATGAACGAGATTCGAAGTCATGACTACGTCAACCACCCGTATGCGGCGGTCCGTAACGCGCTCGTCAAGGATCCGGCCGCCGTACTGCGCGCAGCCACGAACGCTGCGGCCGCGCGCGCGAAGGACGTCGCCGCCGCGCTGCATGTGAACATCGGGCCGCTTGATATCGGCGCGGAGATTGCCGTCACGGTAGGAGAGATCAGCGAGCAGAGTTACACACCGCCGATTTCGCGAGTCACGCGCATCCCGATCGAATGGTCGGCCGCGCAGCGTGCGGCGCTGTTTCCGGTCATGAAAGCCGAATTGTCGGTGTATCCGCTCACGGCCACGGAAACCCAGCTCGACTTCCTGGGACACTATGAGCCGCCGCTCGGAATCGTCGGCGGCGCGCTCGATGCGATGGTCGGGCACCACATCGCCCAGGCGTCGGTTCATCGCTTCGTTACAGACGTCGCGAAGTATCTACGCGAACACGTGAAGTAGCTCCAGTTCCTACGTCGCTCACACCCTCACCGGCGTCGCCACCCGTGTCCGCCCCGACAACAATCCGTGCACGATGCGATCGAGTCCGGCGGCCAGACCACTTCTCGTCAGCAGAACCACCGCGAGTGCGCAGAGTTCGACGAGGTTCTTGTTCACGACCAGATAGGTGCCCTCGGTAGGAATCGAATAGAAGTAGCCCACAAACGGCGGGTTGCACAGGTAGAAGAGCAGGATGAACCCGATGCCGCAGATCGCGGCCAGTCGGGTGAACAGGCCCAGCATCAGCAGCACACCGACCACCGTCAGCCCGTACATCGTGATCAGGTTCGCGTTGTCCAACATCTGCGGATTATTCGCGATCGACTTGAACAACGCCGCGAACGGGCCGCGCGATGCTCGCATATAACCGATCGCCGACCACGATGGGGAAGTCAGCTTCGTGATCCCCTCGTACAGAAAGTGCCACCCGATTACGATGCGCAAGAAAATGATCGCGATCATCGCTGATCGCGAGAGCTTCGCCTCTTCCATGTCATCGCTCCGGTTATGCCTTGAAGTCCTCGGGTTTGAACGCCAGACGCGTTTTCGCCTCGATTGCGTCGTTGACTTTCAGCACCGCGGCCGCCGTCTGGAATGCCTCCTCGGCCGGGCAATTGAGTCTTGCCTGTCCGCGTACGGCGTCGAAAAAGTTCTGCAGATGCGGTTGATGATAAGGGTCGCGGAGCGTCACGGGCACCGTATGCTGATCGGGCGCCACCGATTCGCGTACGTCGGCAATTGCGCTTGACTCGCTCTTCGCCCTGGCTTCCTGTTCCTTCGGAGCGCTCACGTATCCCTTCTGGATCCATTCGTCCCACGCGGGCGCATTCGGATCTCGGTATAGCTGCCCCGCGTAATTGACCTCGGACTCCGAGATGAGAAGCGTGCCTTGATCACCCATGAAGTTCTCGAAGTACCCCTGACTCCCGTTGGTGGTCTGCGTGGAGTAATACGCTTTTGCCGGACCGAGCGGCGTGTCGTAGTCATAGACCGCGAGGACGGTGTCGTACCACTCGTGCGTCTTGGGGTCGTAATAAAGGTTGCCACCGCTCGCCATCACTCCCGACGGGTTGGCGCCAAGGAACCAGCCGTAGATGTCGATCTGATGGGATCCGAGGTCGACGATCGGACCGCCTCCTTTGCCCTTGTACCAACGCCAGTTGCGGAACTGATGCATATCCTTGAAGCCGTACTGCTTCAGCCGCACGTCCGGAATCACGTACCGTTCCGGTGCTCCGAGGTCCGGCGTAACACCGCGGTTCCACTGCCCGTAGACCGTGACAATGCGCCCCAGCAGCTTTGCGTCCTGCAGAATCTTGCTGTAGCAGTGCAGATAGCGCGGATTGGAGCGGCGCTGGTGACCGATCTGAAGCAGCTTGCCGGTTTCGCGTTGCGCCGCGACCATGCTCCGCGCCCCTTCGAGCGTGGTCGACATCTCCTTCTCGCAATACACGTGCTTGCCGGCTTTGAGGCAGTCAATCGCGTGTTGCGCATGCCAGAAGTCGGGCGTCGCGATGATCACCGCATCGAGCTCTTTCTCCTTGTCGAGCATCTCGCGGTAGTCCTCGTAGGCGTTCGGCTCGTGCTTGAACCGCTTGAGGCTGTTGACGACGCGCTTCTGGTTGTATTCAGTCCAGATGTCGCAGACGGCCCTGAACCGCAATCCCGTGATGCGCAGCATCGAGTCCGTGAGCACCTGTCCCTGCGCACCCGCGCCGAGAAGCGCGACGTTAATCACCTGTTGGTCCGCCCGCGCCTCGGTCGAAGCGGCGATCTCTTCGACCTTCGCCTGTTGATACTCGCTTTGTTTTTTCCACGCGTAACCGAACAGGCCCAGAGCCGGAACTGTCGACAGTCCTTTCAGCACGTCGCGGCGATCAAGCTTTCTTGGTTCGCGCGGTGCCTCCGGCTTGGCCGTGTCGTCGTGATTGGCAGCCATGGCTCGTCTCTCTTTTCTCAGTGCGCGTCGGACCCGCTTCTCGTTCCGCGCGTGGGCCCCACCCCCACGCGCGGCCGCTTCGCGCATCCGCGCTCAGCGGTGGCTGAAGGCTCTCACGCGCTCTCTCAAAAATGAAGGAACTCGGAATCCTCGAGGACCCATGCCTCGAGTCCCGGAGTGTTGCGGCACAGCGCTTCAATCTCGTCGAGGTCCAACAGCATGCACGCGGTCGTCAGCGCGTCAGTTACGGCGGCCGCGGCGGCCCGGTGATGCTGTTCGGAATTGCCGCGCGCAGACTCGGGCGGACGGGGAACGGCCACCCACGCGGCGCGGCGCCCCCGGACCGCTTCATGGGTGCGCGGATCAACGATGTGATCGCCTTTACGTACGCCCGACGCTCCCAACGCTGTCTGGCGCACCGAGAGACGCGCGAGCACTCGTGAGGACGCCGCAGGGTCGCTCAGCGTCAGCGGCCAGCCGTCAGAGCCGGCCAGTGGTTCGAGCGCCAGCACAGAACTGAACCCGCCATGCACGAGCGAGCCATGCACTCCCCACTCCTCCAGCAGTTCGGCCATCAGATCGACCGCGTAGCCTTTGCCGATGCCGCCCAGATCGAGTCGAACGCCCTGCGTGGTCGCACGGACGACTGAATTCTCCGCGTCAAGCTCGAGCGAAGGCAATCCGCTTCCGATCGACACGTCGAACGCACCGCCCGTGAGATCGAACAGGTGGCGCGCGATCACCAGGCACTCCAGCGTCGACGGAGCGACGCGGGTACTCTCACCGGTCTCGAGGTGGTTGATCCGCGTGATGTCGCTGTTCGGCAGGAACCGGCTCAATTCACGCTCGAGACGATCCACGAGATCGAACGTGGCTTGCGCGGCCTGCGCCGCATACCCCGCGTCCGCGTGTGCCGTGTACACCTCGTACACAGTCGCCATCGCCTCGTGAGAGAAGCGGCGGACGTCGCGGCGATCGCGCGCCTGCTCGATGCCGACGCCACCGTCGATCTCCGCGCTGCGAGGCATCAATCACTCCCAGGACGCTACGGCAGCGTCCAGCCAGTGCGGTAGTTGTGCCCGACGTACTGGTTGGCCTCGAGCACGTTGGTGACTTTCATGCTCGGCGCATCCCACATAAGCCGAGTACCAGGGAAGCGCAACGCAACGTTTCCAAGCAGGACGACTTCGGTAAATGGACCAGCGTAGTCGAAGTTTGAAACCGCCTGCCCCTTCTGACGAATCGCGTCGAGCCAGTTCTTTTCATGTCCGCTCCGCCCGAGCGGAACGCGCGGCAGTGTCTTGGCGGGCCGAGTCGTGAACGCAGTCATTGCCGATTCGGGAATCAGTCGCGGACTCTCGGAGTATGTCTCGCACCACATTTTCCCTTTCTCACCCACGAAGATCGTTCCTGACTCGGGCAGATTCCGCTCCGGTTCGAGTTCCTCTGGCCGTTCAGGCAAAAGCCCGCCGTCGTACCAGTGCAGCTTCACCGCCGGCATATTGCCGCGCGCGGGGAACGACAAGTGGATCACCGACGAAGGCGGATAACTGTCATCGTACGCGACGCGCTTCCCGAATCCCTTTTCGCCGGGAACCGGCGGCAGGAAGTTGTAGGCCAGCGTCGCAATGACGCTGTCCGGCGCGCCGAGCTTCAACACTGTGTAGGACGCGTCCATCACGTGGCACGCCATGTCGCCCATCGCCCCGGCGCCGAAGTCCTGCCACGCGCGCCAGCCGAACGGATGATAGGTCTTGTGGAAAGGACGCATCGGTGCCGGGCCGATCCACAGATCCCAGTCAAGTCCCTGCGGAACGGACTGCGTTTCCGTTGGACGTGGCATTCCCTGCGGCCAGATCGGCCGGTTCGTCCAACAATGCACCTCACGCACTTGCCCGATCGCGCCGGCGTTGAACCATTCCTGCATCAGGCGCAGTCCCTCTTCGGAGTGACCCTGATTGCCCATCTGCGTGACGACCTTGTAGCGCTGCGCCGCGTCCTTGAGCGCGCGCGCTTCGCTGATGGTCCGCGTCAGCGGTTTCTGAACGTACACGTGTTTACCGAGCTGCATCGCCGAAAGCGCAATGACAGCGTGGTTGTGATCGGGCGTGGCAACGACCACCGCGTCGATATTCTTCTGCTTCTCCAGCATCTGCCGGAAATCCTGGTACTGCACCGCCTTTGGAAATTTTTCCGGGATCTGACGCGCAATCATTGCCGCCTTGGCGGCCTCGCTCTCGTCGCAGTCACAAAGCGCGACGATGTTGTCACTCAGGGCGACGTTCATCAGGTTATTGGTGCCCATTCCATGCTTGTAGCCGACGACGGCGACATTGACCGTGTCGCTTGGTGCCTGGAACCCTCTCCCAAGCACGCTCCGAGGAACGATCGTGAGTCCGGCAGCCGCGGCGGCCGTGCCCATGAAGCTGCGGCGAGACACTCCGGTGGGTGGATCTTTTTCAGTGCTCATGGTGTGCTCTCCTGATGGGCGACCAGTGTCCATCGAATCATGTGTCACGGTTTCTGAAAAACGGGCGCAATATCGCTGTCGCGGTTCACCAGACGGTCACGCCAGATGTATCCAACATCGACCATCGCGCGTGCGAAATCGTACCAACGCAGTTTCGACCCTGGCTTTTCGTGCCAGGCCGGCAGCACCAGCTCGTAGAGGCGATCGCGCCGCGCGGCTTCCCCGGGCCCGGCCGGCAGCCGCAGGTAACGGGCGATCAGCTCGACGTCAAAGATCCAGCGGCTGCGGAACGGCGCGGCAAACAGTGTGGCCGTCGCGGCGTTCACGCGCAGCATCTTAGCGCCACATTGGGTGTCATAGACAGGAAGATCGAGCGCGAGCGACACCGCGGTCGCGAAGATCCGTCCCAGATAGTGACGCACCGCTTTACGTTTTACGTCCCGTCCCATGAGCAGGACGCGGGAGCCAAGCACGAATTCAATGTTCGGACGCGTGTCGAGGAGCGCAAGGAAGTCATCGACCACGCGTAACGGCGTCGAAAGGTCGGCATCGAAGAATCCCACGACTGCCGGGTTTCCGGCAATGGCCGCGACCATGCCAGCGCGGACCGCTTCGGCCTTGCCCCGGTTCTCTCCCTGACGGATGGCGCTGACCGTTGCCGGTGCTGCAGCGCGCATGCGCTCGAGGAGTTCCCACGTGCCATCCACGCTTCCATCGTCGACCATAACCAGCCGCACGCGGGGGTGTGTCGAGACGAAATGCAGGAATGCTGCCGCATCGAGGCGCGCCGCCTCGTTATAGCAGGGAACGACCAGCGCAAGGTCGAAAGACATCATTGTGTTGTGGGCAGAAGGCGGTCCCATAATCCACGTTCGATGTACAGCGTTAGGAGCACGTCCGGTCGCAGGCCGAAGAACTCCGACACGTACCGATCGCCCAGCGCGGTCTCAAGGCCACGCGCATGTTCCATGGAACTGACGATGACCGGCGCGTGCATCGCGACGGCGTCACCAGGAGCGGTCCAGTAGCCGACGTTCGGCATGCCGCGGAGATACCAGGGAAGCGGCCACTGTTCGTCGGCGGGGGCAATGACGGAAACCTGCATGTGCGTACCGTCAGCGTGGAGCGCTGCGAGGTCGAGAATGCGTCTGGCCATCCGTACCGCGTCGGGCACCGTCTGCGCGTAGACGTACGGATTGCGAGGGTCGGCTGCGTACATCACCGCAGCGCGCCAGGCCTGCGATCCGAGATTGAAACAACCGAGCGTCAGACCGGCTATGAGCAGGCCGCGCACCACTCGCGAACGGGTCATTTCGACCAGCGCCGCGAACCCGAGTCCAGCCAACGGAAATGTCACAACGTAGAAGGCGAGCACATTCCATGGCGTCTTGTAACGGATCATTGAGAAGATCGACGCGGTGATCGCAACATCGACCGAAAGATACCGAGCCCAGAACCTTCCCTCGATGTTCGATGAGGCGTGCCTTCGCCACGCGGTCGCTGCGCCAGCCAAGATCAGCGCGGCCACAAGACCCTCACTCCATTTCAGTCCGCCCGAGGATGTATAGGTGAGCAGGCGGACGTAGTAATGCCAGGGATGCGCATGATCGGCCGGATCGATCCCGCGTGCCACGTATGCGCCGGTGCCGCGGAATGGCTCGAGAACGCCGGCAGGCGATGCGAAAAACGATGAATAGAACACGATTGCAACGCCTGCCGCGGCGGCGATGCCCATGACGAGCGGCGCACGCCAGCGTCCGGTCGTGATCGCGTTTGACGGCCGGCCCAATCCCACCGACCAGCAGGCGATCGCGCACGAGAGGATGGCTGCCGGCAGCACGATCGCCGACGTCTCCTTCGTCGCAGCCGCGAAACCTGCGGCAAACCCGGCCAGTATCCACCACGCGCGGCCGGCCGCCGTCGCGGCCTGTCCGACGGCGATCACGAACGCGAGCGTGAAGCACGCGAATAGTGACTCCTGGATGAACATCCGCGAGTAAAACACCATCGCCGGCGACAGCGCCATGAGGATGGCGGCAACGGTCACGGCCGTCCGGCCGATTCCTGCCGCGAGCAGCGGGAGCAGCAAAATCGTCGCGACACCGAAGGCAACGGGGACGCGACGCAGCGTCACTTCATCGAGCGACGCGAGCGTATGGCGTCCGGCAAGCCAGGCGGACGGCAGCGTCAGATAGTAGAGGGTGGGTCCGTGATGATCGCGAAAGTCGTAGCGGTACTCGCCGCGCTCGAGAAGATCGCCAAACTTGATCGCCTGGTTCGCTTCGTCGTGGTGCATCGGTCGCACGTCGAGCCGCGCAACGCGCAACGCGAGCGCAGTCGTTAGCGCGAGCGCGACAAGGGCCCCGGCGACCGCGCGCGTCATTTCGGCACGCCGTAGACCTCGATTTCGACGTAGTGGTTCAGATCGTTGGTCGTGTTGCCCTTCGACGAGAGCCTGACGTAGCGGCCTTTCACGCCGTTGGGATCGAACAGCTTGCCCTCAGCGACCTCGATGTATTCCTTGTCCTTACCCTGTCCGAGCTTCGACGAGTTGTCGTGATCGTTGTTGAAGACTGCCGTTACGCCAGTCTTGAACGACGGATCGTCGGAAACCTGCACGATGACGTCACGATAAATCCGCGCCTGGCTGTGATAGTGCCACGTGAGTATGGCGTAGAGCGGGTAGGACGCTCCGAGATCAATCTGCACCCACTGAACTCCAGGGCCCAGCTCGACGAAGTACCCGTCTCCTCCTGACTTCTCGCCGTCAGTAATCATGTCGAGCTCGCCGATCACCGGGTTCATTTCGCTCGACGTGACCTTCTTCTTTCCCGACAGCAGCACGGTCCCTTTTGGCACGTAAAAGGGCCCGCGGGACTTTCCGGTGATCGCTTCCAGATTCGGGCTTTTGAGGTTCGTCGGCGTGCCAATGAACATCGGCTTTGGAAGTTTCAACTTCAGTTCTTCCTTGCCGGGAGTGGGTTGTGCCGTGACGGTCACAAGCGTCGCGACCAAAGCGAGCGAGACCGCGAGGAGAGTCCTTTTCATAACGTCCTCACGAAATGAACGCGTTCGTTGCTACTGAATGGGTGTAACGGCTGTGATTGTACACCTGCTATGGCCTGCTCCTGTCCCGCACGCAGGTCGGTGAACGCCCGGCCGCGCGACGACGATTCGTTAGTCAAGTGACGGAAATCCGACAGGGAGCCTCTTTTTGCACAGCAGGTACCGGTGGATCCGCGGCATGATCGTTGCGCACCGCAATCAAGCAGAGGGGTGCCACCATGCGACGCACAATTTCGTGCGGCTTTTCGCTTCTTCTGGTTGGTGGGATCACCAGCGTCGCGACCGTCATCGTCGCCGCTCCTGATGGCGTGCTGTCCGCACAGGAGAAGCAATCCGTCAGATCCACTGAACCGGTCGTGACTCCGGTCACCGGACCCAGCTGGTTGAAACACCTCGGTCTTTCTAACCGTGCGACCAGTCTCGGCCGCGGTTCGGGGCAGTACGGCCCGAACCCGAACGAACAGACGCCTCCACACGAAGTACTGGCGTTACCTGCAGGGCGATCCGTCGAGGTGACGGGCGCAGATTTATATCGGCAGAACTGTCAGGCCTGCCATACCGCCGAAGGTACGGGCACCCCGCCTGACGTCCGTTCGCTGCTGCCGATGGTTCAGGGATCCTCGATTCAACTGATGCAGCAGAAGCTGCGCCACGAGGGACGCGGTGCCGATGTTGCGGCCGCGCGGAAACAAGCGATTCAGATGAAGCGCGACCTCTACACGCGCATCAGGCAGGGCGGGGAAAAAATGCCGGCTCGGGCCTACCTCGACGAAGTTGACATCGACATGCTCTACGCGTATCTGACCACGTTGGCGGACACGCCCGACGCCAAGCCGCTCACCCAGAAGACCGTCAGCTGGGAGCGTCTGGGCGAGAACGTCGTCAAGGGCACGTGCCACATCTGTCACGATGCCGTTGGCCCCAGGCCGACCGCACAGGCGTTGGTGAACGGTGCGATTCCGCCTCTCTCGACACTGCGCGCCGACAAGTCGGTCGTGGACTTCGTGAACAAAGTGCGCAGTGGAGCGGCAACAACCATGGGCGATCTGCCCTTCCATTATCGAGGGCGGATGCCCGTGTTCTTCTACCTCAAGGGCTATGAAGTCGCAGCGGCGTACTTATTCTTGAACGATTTTCCGCCGCAGGCGAAGTAGGAGACCCTGATTCTGTACGCACCGATCAGCGCATCGTGAGGGATCCGCCAGTCGATTTGCCGTCGCCGCGTTCTTCGTAGCCGACGCGCCGCGCGGGGCGGACATCCGCACTCCCGCGCTGCCAGGTGAGTAAGTCGCGAATTGCGATTCACGACAATTTCAGGGTTGCACACCCTTCGTTCATTACACACGCGTGCTTTCGGACGATATTCGTTGCAATACGGTACGGGAGTCCGGAACATGACAAACATATCGAAAACACTGCTTTTGTGGGGCCCCAGGATCGCGGGGCTAATCGTCGCAGGCTTTCTCGCGCTCTTTGCCCTCGACGCGTTCAACGAGCGCTCGTTTGTCGCCGCACTGCCAGCCTTTGCGATCCACTTGATTCCGTCGCTGCTTGTGCTGACGGTGGTCACTGTCGCATGGAAGTTCGAGTGGATCGGCGCCATCGGCTTTATCGGGCTTGCAGTGCTTTACGCCGTGAGGGTGAAGGGACGTCTCGACTGGATCATCGTCATTTCAGGTCCGATGGCGCTAGTCGGCGTGCTCTTTCTGGTGAGCTCTTGGCGCCACCATGCCAACGTCCATGGCGTCAGGTGAGATTCGAGACCTATAGGCGATGCTGCCGTGCGACGGCAAGCGAGTCCGGCGAGGCTGCTCGATCCGCGGCCTCGATTCGCATCGATGGAGAAGCACCCGAGTGCACCACAGCGCGACGCAGCATTCGCGGTGCGGTGCTGAGCGCGATCCCGTAGAGGGCGAGGGCCGCAAACAGCGTCTGGGGATGGCCCTGCGGAAAATCAATCACCGCCAGCTTGACGCCGGTGAGAAAGAGCAACGAATAGACAAGCCAGACGGGCTCGCGCGCGGGTGCGTAGCGGGCCCCAAACGCGAGTACCAGCGTGGCGATCACGAGGATGCCTGTGCGAATGGTCGCCAGGAAGGATCCGCCCATCTGCTCGCCGCCAGGTAGTACGGCGATGAGCATGGCGATCGACACGCCAGCGGCCATCCACACCAGCAGACCAAGCGACAACACACGCAGAACCCTCACGAAAACCGTCCCCGCTGCGATCGGGTTTCTCACCGAAACAAACGTCACGACACCGAGTGAGGTGAGCGCCAGGATAGATGGGAGAGGAAGAAAGGACGAATCCATCGTGGTCAACAGCAACGCTATCGTGGCGCGCTCAATCAATCCCGAGCCCAGCGCTGCAGCAATCGCGTAGAGGGCGCCCTGCAACGCGAGCGTCTGCCGTCCAGTGTGTCGCGCGAGTGCAGCGCTCACAACTGCCGCCAGTGAATACACCACCGATCCAGCGGCGCTGCCGGCACACAGAACAATTCCGACAATGGCGAAGAGCTGCGCGAGCTGTGCGTAGAAGAAAAAATTCTTCCGGTGGCGATAGCGATCGACGAAGGAGAACGCGACAATATATCCAGCTGCCGCGAGTACGAGGCTCGCGACGCCCACGACCACGACATTCGAGCCGCTGCCGCGAATCAGCGAGATTGCACCGCCGAAGGCTACCAGCAGAACGCAGATCGATTGCGCGACTTCGAACGGGATGACCGGCCTGCCAATGAAGAGCGTACGAATTGCGAAGCTGCCCAGATACACGGCAAGCATCAACATCTGTACGGCCAACGCCGCCCGCACCTGGCCATCCACGGCGGAACGGGCGGTCACAATCAGCAGCATCGTATTGGCAATGCCCGCCGCCGGCCATCGAAGCGCGGTCCAGTCGCGTGCATAACCGAGCCACAGGGTTGCGATACCGACAGCTAACGCGACCACGGTGTAGGGGATCCAATCGCCGGTGCCGATCGCGAGGCCGACGGCGGAGATCGTTGTCCCGATCATGACGACCCAGGCAAGCCCCTGAAGCGAGCGCGTCCAAGACAGGACGAAGGCAACGGTGGTGAGGGCCCCAAGTAATGCAGCGCTTCCCGGCGCGGAGGCGACATTGAAGCGAAGAGTCGCCTCCCATACAAGCGGGTAACCAATGAGAGCGGCGGTGATTGCGTGAACGAACGCGTCGAGCTGGGCGCCGCGAGCGGCCGCCCGGGAAGCAAGCAACAGCCAGGGTGCGCCGTAAAGAAGTCCGAGACCCACGCCGGCCGGTGCGGTCAGAAGCTGCGATTCGGTGAGGGCGCGCAGCAGATATGCGCCACCAAGTACCACCAACGTGCGTCCGGCAAGCGCGAGCAGGTATTGAACGCGAACCTTCTCGATACCGACGGACGGGTCGAATATGGAGTGTTCAGCGGGCGCTGGGATAGCTTCTAGAGATCGCCCCTCGACGCGTTCGAGACGCTGGTCGAGGCTGGCAACGCGATCGCTGAGATAGGCGAACCTCGACTCTAGCTGGGCGAGGCGATCCTCCATTTGAATCCCTTCCGTGCAGCCCTGCCGGAAATCCGAAGCCGAGTGTCGAGACGATGTCCGGAAATCCGTCAATCGCGCAAAGAATGCCTGCAAATCGATGGCGTCCTAACAGGTCATGCAAGCCGCGCCGCTTGGTCTCACGCCGTTGCGGATGTTGAGATCCGGCCACTGCAGCTCGAGCATCTGGACTTCGACGCCGTTGGGTAGGCGCGTACGCTCGTCGGGTCGGGCATCCACTCGATGTGAAGGATGAAGTTTTCGTACTGCGTCTCGCTGCACATCACCCGGATGGGCCGTCCGGAACAGATCACCATTCCGTCGCGAATCTTCCAGGTGTCTTCAGCGGTGTTGATGTTCGCCCAGCCGTTGAGATCCTTGCCGTTGAACATGTCCACGAACTGCGGGATTTGATTCGGTGCCGGCGTTTGCTCCAACGGACCGAGCGGCGCCAGCGCCAGAGATACGGCAATCGCTGCGAAGAGCTTCATCGTCGTTAGACCATCTTGCCGGATAGAAACGACTCGTACGCGGCGAGATCGAAGATGCCGTGTCCGGAAAGGTTGAAGAGGATGACTGTTTTCTCGTTCGCTTCCCGCGCCCGCCGTGCATGCTGGACGACGCTGTGAATCGCATGCGCCGATTCCGGCGCGGGAATCGTCGCTTCCGAACGCGCGAAGAGCAGTGCGCTCTTGAACACATCAATCTGTTCGTAGGCCTCGGCTTCGATGAGCCCCAGCGAGAGGAGATGGCTCACCAGGGGTGCCGAGCCGTGATAACGCAGGCCGCCGGCGTGTACCGGCGCCGGAACGAAGGCGTGTCCGAGCGTGTGCATCATCAGGAGCGGCGTCGTTCCCGCGGTGTCGCCGAAGTCGTACTCGCGTTTTCCCGCGGTGAGACTGGGACAGGAGGCTGGCTCAGCGGCGATCACGCGCAGCTGCTTCTTCCGCCCGTTCAGTTTTTCCTGCAGGAACGGAAATGCGAGACCGGCGAAGTTGCTCCCGCCGCCGTGGCAACCGATGACGAGGTCGGGGAACTCTCCGGCGAGTTCCATCTGTTTCTTGGACTCCTGACCGATGATCGTCTGATGAAGCAGGACGTGATTCAGGACGCTCCCTAGTGAGTACTTGGTGTCCGCGCGCTTGGCCGCGTCTTCGATCGCCTCGGAGATCGCGATCCCGAGGCTGCCCGGCGAGTCAGGCGTTTCAGCGAGTATCTTTCGACCCGCTTCAGTCAGGTTCGATGGGCTGGCCACCACCTGCGCGCCGTACGTGTTCATCATGATTCGGCGGTACGGCTTCTGGTCGTAGCTCACGCGAACCATGTAGACCATGCATTCGAGGCCCATGAGCTGGCACGCACACGACAATGCGCTCCCCCACTGGCCCGCGCCCGTCTCGGTGGCGAGTCGCTTCACGCCCTCTTTCTTGTTCGCATAGGCCTGAACGAGCGCCGTGTTTAGCTTGTGACTCCCGACCGGACTGACATGTTCGGCCTTGTAATAGATGTGCGCCGGCGTGTCGAGGGCTGCCTCGAACGCTCGGGCGCGATACACGGGTGTCGGCCGATAGAGGCGGTAAATGTCGCGGACCTCTCCGGGAATCTCGATTTCTGGCGCCTGCGACACTTCCTGTTCGATCAACGACATCGGGAAGATCGGCGCCAAGAGATCGGGGCCGATCGGCTCGCGTGTGCCCGGGTGCAACGGCGGCGACGGAGAACTCGGCAAGTCCGGGACGATGTTGTAGAAGTGGGTCGGGATGTCGGATTCCGGTAGCGTGATCTTGGTAGGCGTCATAGAGAACCTGTCCGCGCCCACTATATCGCCTTGATGTGCCCGGGCGCCGGTTTCCCGGCAGCCTCAGGTCGATACTCGTGCACTGATATCGCGACCGACCGATTTGTCCGCATCAAAACGTGGATTGTGGAGTCGTCGAGTGGTCTACGAGGCGGGCCACCGGCATTTTCTCTGCACACTCGCGTCCATCCACCGATGGAAGCCTGGTTGTACGATCTGCGACATGCTGCCCGCCGCTTGCGCAACCGCCCGGTTGCCAGTCTGGTCGCCATTCTGACCTTGAGCCTGGCCATCGGTGCGGCAAGCGCGATTTACGTGCTCTTCAAAACAGCGACGGACGATTTGCCGCCAGTGCCGGCTGCCGACCGACTGGCGCGGCTGTGGATAGCAGATCGCACGCTGCTCGAGAGAAGGCTGTTACCCTCGGAACCCGAACTCCATGGCTGGATGGACGCACCTCCATCCGGCGTCGCGATCGCTCCGCAGGATCATCACGCTCACCCTGCCCCTGACGGATTTCCGGCACGATGTCACACAACGTCCAAGAATTGGAAGTCGTTGTGCGGTGGCATCGCGGTTGCCACGCAGAGGACGAACCTGGGTATCGAAATGACCCTCATCAGTCCGGATCGCTGCCGCACGGAACCCGCCTCGCGGTCGTGGAGTCGGCGTGCAATCCTGCGTGGACTCGCGGCGCGACGGTCTACCGTCGGCGGGACGTGGATTCACCTCGCACGCCGCGCCATGGCATGTTCTTTCGAGGTGACCCTCGGCTCCGAGGATACATTCGATGTGCCGGCTGCCCGCGCTGCACTGGAGGACGTCGACAGGCTCGAAGATCAACTGACCATCTTTCGCGAGACGAGCGCGATCGCAGACATCAACCGGCGCGCCGCCACGGAACCGGTCGCCGTCGGTCGAGCGCTGTTCGATCTCCTGTGGGAATGTGGCGAAGTCCATCGAGCAACTGGCGGCGCGTTCGATATCACGTCGACTCCGCTCAGTCGATGTTGGGGCTTTCTCCAGCGCGAGGGGCATCTGCCTTCGACCGAAGCGATCGAGGCAGCACGGGCGAACGTCGGCTTCGATGCCGTCACGCTCGATCGAGATTCGCTCGCCATACGATTCGCGCGCCCCGGTATCGAACTGAATCTCGGAGCGATCGGCAAAGGCTACGCGCTCGATCGGGTCGCCGCGAGGATGCGCAGATCGGGTGTGAGACACGCTCTGCTTTCTGCCGGGCGGAGCAGCATCAAGGCGCTGGGCGGGCCGGACGGCGCCTGGCCGATCGACATCATCTCTCCGATCCTCGGACGCTCGATCGCGCGCGCGTACCTTTCCGATGCAGCGCTTGGCACGAGCGGCGCCGGTGAACAGTTCG
>Ga0075423_10002001_pt1 | contig 18275 bp, 15 predicted proteins | sample SoiMethybrSBSTD2_FD_80114 | JGI IMG/M metagenome (GOLD analysis project Ga0075423, IMG submission 80114) | Bulk soil microbial communities from a Populus tree surrounding site in Tennessee, USA - Soil MetaG P. TD hybrid SBSTD2 | ecosystem: Environmental > Terrestrial > Soil > Tree plantation...
CAACGACGCACCAAGACGGCGTTTTTGCAGCACGGGTCGATCTTACTGGATTTTGATCCCGACCTCTTGGCGGGTGCACTGGGTCCATGCTCCGCAGACCTTGGTGCTCAGGTAGCCTCGTTGACTGCCTGCCTGGGCAGGAGACCGGAACCTGATGAGCTGAGCTTGCACCTGCAACGCGGTATCAGAGAGTTCTTCGGTGTTGATCTTGTTCGCACTTCGTTGGACGCCAAGCAACGACAGGTGGCCCAGGACCTGGCGTGCACAAAGTATGCGCAGCTTGATTGGAGTGCTGTCAGTCATGCTAAATCCGAGGTGCAATTCTCCGATTCAGCCGAAGCGAAAGCTGGCTTGTGGACCGGCAGGCGCAGCCGTTCTGACTCTCCCAAAATGGCTTGACACTCAAGAATTTGCCACTGTACTATCTGGCGACAAAGATGTCTTCGACGCTGCTTTTGGTGACTGGTTATGCCCTCAGCGAAGGCTCATGAGCTCAACGACAGAGAAAAAGAGATTTTGAAGTCTGTCATCAAATCTTACATTTCGAGCGGAAAACCAGTCGGCTCGCGAGTCCTTTCCAAGAAACGCAAAGACAATCTCAGCCCTGCCACTATTCGCAACATCATGTCAGATCTGGAGGAGGCCGGCTATCTGGAGCAGCCTCATACCTCTGCCGGTCGAGTCCCCACTGACAAGGGGTACCGATTCTACGTTGATAACCTCCTGGATTCTACCAAGCTCAACAGGAGTGATCAGGAATCCATTAACCAGAGCATTTTCAAAACGGATTCTCATGATGGCGTGATGGAGCGGATCTCCCAGACAATCTCGATGGCCACCAACAACATCGGGTTTGTGATTTCTCCATCTCTGGGACACAATTTGCTCAAGCACATTGAGTTTATTCATTTGGGAGAATGCAAGATCCTGGTCATTATCGTCTCGAAATCGGGCTTGGTTCAAAATCGAGTCATCCGAGTGGAGGAGCAATTTACACAAAGGGAGCTGGATCAGACGGCTGGATTTGTCAAAGAGAACTATTCGGGATGTGGTCTGCTGTACATCCGGAACGACGTTGTCCAGAAGATGGGAGAGGAAAAGGCCCTGTACGACAAGCTCCTCAAGAATTTTATCCTGCTCTGCAGCCGGGGTTTAATCGATGAAGTTTCAGAGGAAGATGTCGATATATACGTCGATGGTGCTTCGAACCTTATCAGCAAACCCGAGTTCACCGATTCCATGCGCATGCGTTCAATCTTCAAAACGTTTGAGAAAAAGGGCAAACTCGTTAAGATCCTGAATGAATGTATTTATGGAAAGCCGGGCGAGGGACTGCGCATCATCATTGGATCTGAAAACTCCATCCCCGGAATGCGAGACTATTCCTTGATATCCTCACCACTCACTCATTTGGACCACAACCTCGGGTCAGTGGGCATTTTGGGACCTACGCGAATGGAGTATGCGCGCGCTATAACTGTGGTGGATTACATCACAAAGTTATACGGTCAGATTCTAAATGCAAACTGATTTTTGAGAGTATTCCTGACAATTTTCAATCCCACCATGAATCTCTGTAAGTAATGGGCATTCACCGCTTGTTCTCACAGTTTCGGGCGAAGATTTCTGGAGCAGCCAGGATGGATGAAGACCCTGTAAGGAATGACGAAGGACAGACCGAACTTTCTGAACCAACTTCGCGCGATGGCTCAGGAAAATCGAATGCCTCGCCTTCGGAAGATGCTGCTGTCGAGACTTCGGATCAGCCCGCCAGCGTCGCGACCCTCGAAGAACCCGCACCGTCTAACGTGTCCACGTTAGACGGGAATCAAGAACCTGTGACAATAGATTCTGCAGCGGACTCAGCTTCCATAGAGCCGACGGCTGAAGTTCAGCCACCTGTCTCGTTCGAGAAATTTCAGGAGGTCGTCGAGGCCCGGGAAAAGCTTTATGACCGCTTTTTGAGGAAACAGGCCGAATTCGAAAACTTTCGGAAGCGCACTGAGAAGGAGAAAGAGGAGTTCTACGACTTTGCGCTTTCGAATTTCATCAAGCAACTTCTCCCAGTGCTCGACGGGTTGGACCGCGGCCTCTATCCTCATGAAGGCGAGACGGTAGACAGCTGCAAGAAGGGAATGGAGCTAATTCTGAAGCAGTTTCGGGATGTCCTTTCTTCGGTGGGGCTCCAGCCAATCCGGGCGATCGGAACCATCTTCGACCCCAATTACCATCAGGCGGTAATGAGGGAAGAAAACGGCAACCTGGCCGAAAACGAGATCATTGAGGAACTCCAACGAGGTTACACCTTCAAGGATCGTCTCCTTCGACCTTCAATGGTCAAAGTAGCCGTCGCGGCCACCACCCCTGCTTCTGAGTCCGAGGAGGGTTCCGCGCAGGACGCACCGAAACTCGAAGGCGCCTAGAATAGGAAGGCTTATGCCAAAGATTATTGGAGTTGATTTAGGAACCACCAATTCTTGCGTGGCGGTCATTGAAGGAGGGACTGCCCAGGTCATTCCAAACAGAGAGGGCGGAAGAACAACTCCCTCGGTAGTGGGTTTCACCGAGAAGAGCGAGCGCCTAGTCGGACAGATTGCGAAACGGCAGGCAGTTACCAATTCTCAAAACACAGTTTACGCGGTGAAGCGGCTGATCGGCCGGAAATTCAACTCTCCTGAGGTTCAGCAAGCCAAGGAAGTTCTCCCTTATCAGCTTACTGCCTCCGAAGGCAATGACGTGCGAATTCATATCCTGGGCCGCGATTACAGTCCTCCGGAAATCTCCGCGATCATTCTTCAGAAACTGAGATCTTCGGCGGAGGAATTCTTGGGAGAGGAAGTGACCGATGCGATCATCACGGTGCCCGCCTATTTTGACGATATTCAGCGTCAAGCCACCAAGGATGCCGGCAAAATTGCAGGTCTGAATGTGAGTCGGATCATCAACGAGCCCACCGCGGCTGCCCTTGCCTACGGACTGGGAAAACGTGAGAATGAAAAAATCGCGATCTATGATCTCGGTGGTGGGACGTTTGATATCTCCATCCTGGAAATGAATGACGGTGTCTTCGAGGTGCTTGCAACCTGCGGCGATAGTTTTCTGGGTGGTGAAGATTTCGATCTGAAAATTATGGAGTGGATCGTCGCCGAGTTTCAAAAGGACAACGGGATTGATCTCCGCAACGATCGCCTGGCCTTGCAGCGACTGAAGGAGGCTGCGGAGCGCAGCAAGTGTGAGCTCTCCACTTCCATGGAAACCAATATCAACTTGCCCTTCATTTCGGCTGATCGCACCGGTCCCAAGCACTTCAATAAGACTCTGTCTAGGTCCAGATTTGAACAGATGGTGGCCGATCTCGTGGAAAGGACAGTTGAACCTTGCCAAAAAGCTTTGTGGGACGCCAAGCTCGAGCCAAAGGATATTGACCAGGTGATTCTAGTGGGCGGACAAACGCGAACGCCACTGGTGCGCGAGCGGGTCGAGAAAATCTTCGGGAAATTACCGAGCCTGGAAATTAATCCGGACGAAGTCGTCGCCATTGGCGCAGCCATTCAGGGCGGCGTTCTGAAAGGAGAAATCAAGGACATTGTGCTTCTCGACGTGATTCCCCTGTCGCTCGGTGTCGAGACCCACGGCGATCTGTTCACTAAGTTCTTGGACCGAAACACAACCATTCCGACGACTAAAACGATGCTTTTCACGACTGTTTCTGAAAATCAGTCAACCGTCGAAATTCACGTGTTGCAGGGGGAACGCGAGTTGGCTTCGGCCAATCGTTCATTGGCCAAGTTTGAGTTGATTAATATTCCGGCAGCCCCTCGGGGTGTTCCTCAGATCGACGTGACTTTCGATATTGACGCCAATGGTATCCTGAGCGTTTCAGCCAAAGACCAAAGTTCCGGCCAGGAGCAGGCTGTCAAAGTAACTCCTTCCAGTGGTCTGTCGGGCGATGAAATCAGACAGATCATCGAAGAGTCCAAGCTCAAAGCTGAAGAGGACCGGCGCTACAAGGAACAGTCCATCATTCGAAACCGCATGGAGGGACTCTTCCAATCGACCACCAAGACCTTTACCGAATTCGGCTGGCTCCTATCCGAAAACGATCAAACCTTTTCGCGAGATGCTCTAAAGGCGGCCAAAAAGGTATTTGAAGAAAATAATGGCGAAGACATCAACTATAAGGTTATCATGCAAGACCTGGAACAGGCTGCAGCCCTGTTGACCCAGGCGATGTTTTCCTCTCAGTCCTCCAGCGGCGGTGCCAACGCAAGCCCGCCTTCTCAACCGGCTGAAGACCCCTTGCTCACCTGGCTCAACAGCGCTACCGGCTCCGACCGAAACAAGAACTAAGAGGGAGATGTTTTTCTTTGAGCAAACGAGATTATTACGAGGTTCTGAGCGTCTCGAGATCGGCCTCAGATCAGGAAGTCAAAAGCGCCTACCGCAAGCTTGCCGTAAAATACCACCCCGACAAAAATCCTGGGAACAAAGAAGCAGAAGACAAGTTCAAAGAAGCTGCTGAAGCGTACAGCGTGCTGGGCGACCCGCAAAAAAGAGCCCAGTACGACCGTTTTGGACACAGTGGTGTCGGCGCTTCAGCCGGCTTCGACCCAAACATTTTCTCCGGGTTCGAGGACATTATCGGAGACTTTTTTGGGCTCGGCGATATCTTTGGCACCGGGGGACGGCGAAAGTCGGCAGCCCAAAGAGGTTCCGACCTCCGCTATGATCTTGAAATCAGCTTCATGGATGCTGTAACGGGTCTTAAGACCAAGATCAAGGTCCCCAGATTGGAGACCTGCCAGTCTTGTTCGGGTTCTGGCGCCGCCAAAGGGTCTGGTCCTGTCACCTGCCCGACTTGCCAAGGCCAGGGTCAAGTCCGCTATCAACAAGGTTTCTTCAGCATTAGCCGTACCTGTCAGCAGTGTCAGGGCACGGGCAGGGTGGTAAAGAATGTTTGTAAGGATTGTCGCGGCGAGGGACGACTTCCTAAAGAAGAGACCCTGGAAATCAAGATTCCAGCCGGAGTCGACAACGGTTCCCGACTCCGGATTGCAGGCGCTGGAGAGGCGGGCGTCCAGGGAGGTACATCTGGCGACCTTTACGTTGTCCTGTTTGTCAAAGAGCATGAATTCTTTGAACGTCAGGAAAACAATGTCTATTGCACCATTCCGCTGAGTTTTCCCCAGGCAGCGCTGGGCGCAGAAATAAAGGTCCCCACGCTGGAAGGTGAGGAAATGCTGGAGATTCCCGAGGGGACCCAGAGCGGCAGTCTATTCCGACTTCGAGGCAAGGGTATCCCGAGCTTGAATGGCAAAGGACGAGGTGATCAATTTGTGACGGTCAATGTCGTCACTCCCAGCAAGTTAAACCGAGAGCAAAGAAAGTTGCTCGAACAGTTCGCCGAAGTCAGCAAGATCGAAAATAAGCCTCTGGAAAAGAAGATTCTCGACCGCGTTAAAGACATCTTTGGATAGAAAGTGGCGAGTGCAAAGCACTCTTCCCGACCGGAGGGCTACCTTGCTGCCACCTTCTCGAAACGACCGCTCGTGCCTTCCGCGTCCGTCGACGTACGCGGTGAACTCTTCAAACGATCCGCATCGCGATCCCTAGTTAGCGACTCAACCACCTTCTCCCCTGATGAAGCAATGGAACTACTTGCAGATTTCGCTGGACCCCGCGCACCTGGACCAGGTCACGGGGTTCCTCTGGGATCTGGGTACCCAAGGAATTGAGGAACAACATACAAAAGCAATCGAAGTCCGAATCAAAGCCTACTTTGATCTGACTTCGGACATTCGGCTACTGGCGCGTTCGCTCAACTCCCAGTGCCGGAGGGCAAATGTGCAACTTCAAGCTTTGTCGTCCAAAGTTGAAAATGAACAAGATTGGTTCAAAAAATGGCGCAAAACGCTGAAACCTTTTCCAGTCGGAAACAAGTTTTACATTCTCCCTTTTAAGGCCGGAAAACATTTCGTGCCTCCAGGCCGCATCCCCATTTGGTTGGAACCAGGAATGGCCTTCGGGACTGGAACTCATGAGACAACTCAGCTTTGCCTGGAGGCCATTGAAGATCATTTGGCTCCGGGAATGAGTTTTCTCGATGTTGGAGCCGGTTCCGGCATCCTAGCCCTGGGGGCGGTCAGGCTGGGAGCCACTCGGATCGTGGCTTGTGACAGCGACCCCGTTGCGGTCCAGATCGCAAAGTCTAACGCCATTGTCAACCGGTGCGCCTCAAGGCTCCGATTCGTTTCCGGAGAGATTCAGAACGTTCGCGGTCGCCCGTTTGACCTGGTCGTTGCCAATCTTACATTGGAGATTGTTGAAGAGCTTCTGGGGCCGGTCCGGAACCGCCTGAGCTCCGGAGGAAAGCTGATCCTGTCAGGGATCTTGAGCGACCAGTTGTCGCACCTCCACCCCTGCCTCCGCAGAAACGCGCTCTCAGTGGCAGATTACAGGAAGAAGGGTGAATGGGTCTGCCTGGCCGTGACAAAGAAGAGGGCATGACTGTTTCAGTCGTCATTCTGATATAGCCCTCGCTTCATAGTTCGCCAATATCAGTACAGGTATGCTTGCCTGTACAAAGTGGCACGATCGTCAGAGTCCAATATACTGAACATCGACAGGTAGGAATCCCTGTCACTGCCAGGGCTGAAGTGGAGCCAGTTTCTCATGCATCGCCGTCGATTCTTTGTCTCTCTAGCACCACAGGCCAATCAAGCAACCGTATCCGGAGAAGAAGCCCATCATCTCATCCACGTCCTGCGGGCCCAGGTGGGAGATTCGATCGAGCTCATCGACGGCTCGGGAAGTGCCTGGCGGGGACAGGTGGCTGAGATCGATTCCACATCCGTCATCATCAGAGACCTCATTGAGTTGCCTCGGTCAGATGCGTCTCCAAACCGGCTCATTTTGGTTCAGTCCTTGTGTAAGTCCGACAAATTGGAATGGATTCTGCAAAAAGTTACCGAGTTAGGTATTTCGGAAATACGGTTGTTAGCAGCCGATCGCTCAGTTCTGAAAATCCCTGAGGGGAAAATTCAAGCCAAGTTAGAGCGCTGGAATAAGATCGTCCTTGGTGCTGCCAAGCAGTGCCGACGCAGCACCCTTCCCCATCTCCACGCACCTGACAAATGCGCGGCAATTTGCCAGTCGATAGAAGCAGATCTCAAGATGGTGCTCTCGGAAGATGAGACACAATCGACTTTGAAAACTCTTTTGAAGCGTTCATCCCCGCGCTCTGTTGCCTTTTGCATCGGACCGGAAGGCGGTTGGACCACCCCCGAATCCGAAATCTTCTCACACCATGGAATCCAGCCGGTCACTCTAGGCCCGAGCATCCTGCGCACCGAGACTGCCGCTATCGTTACAACCGCCATCTTGAAATACGAGCTCGAAAATCCAGAGTTCAATGACTGACCGCACACGGAGACTGGGAATTCGAGAAGAAGTCGAAAAGCGATCAAATCAAAGAGAATAAGGTTGGGGAAAAAGGCGAACCCCTGCGATCCGATGAGGCGGAAACTCCTTGCCTGTGTAGTCCGCTTCGTCTAGGATTGAGTTCCTGATGAATTCTTGCCAAACTTCGTTTTCGATCCAGTCATTAACTGTCTCTTGTCTGGGGCTGCTGTGTGCGCTGATGACCGTTCCGGGCTTGTCAGCACAGCAACGGCCGTTACAGACTCAAGACCCCGCCATCATTGCTCCCGGCAACCTCTCTCTCGAATTCGGATTTGATTTTCTTCAGAATGCCAAGTATCCCCAGTCCGGATTGCAGGGAGATTTGACCAGCTTGGGAGTCATCGGTATCAACGTAGGCCTGGGAGAAATTGTTGAGTTCCAGATTCAAGGGACGGCCCACAATTTTCTTTCGATCAACCAGATCACGGCAGCCCCTATCACCCCCATTTTGAATTCCAACGGAACAGCCACTCGAGACTACGGCGACCTTCTGTTTTCAACCAAGATTCTGATGGTACCTGAAGGCAGGCGCTTCCCTTCCCTGGCCTTCCGTCCATCTGTCCAACTTCCCAACGCTTCTTCGGCCAAGGGCCTCGGTTTGAACAGCACCCAATTCTACGGGACTTTCATCTTTGGAAAACATTTCGGCAAATTGAACACCTTTGCGAATCTGGGATTAGGGATTCTCAGTAACCCCATTGAGGCGGGCGTTCAGAACGATGTTTTGATCTATGGGCTTGCTGGCATCTATCCCGTTTCGAAGTCTATTAACTTGGCAGGAGAAGTCTTCGGAAGGTGGAGCACTCGCAAAAACGGAGCTCCGCTGGGCACTGAAAGCCTTTCTCAATTGCGACTGGGCCTTCAGATCAATGGCGCCGGCTTTCGCTGGGACCTGGCTGGTATCGCCGGCCTGACCAAAACTTCTCCTCATTCCGGGATTAGCTTCGGGGTCACGAAGGAATTTCCCGCCTTTCAGATTCCCACCGTTAGCAAATCCAAATAGACTTGAAACGACGACGGAAGCTTCACCGAAAACCGTCTATATGAAAAGTCGTGGAGGAGAGCACACGTGAAGCGTTACGGCCAAATCATCCGGCTGCGGCCGGAATTCAAAGAGGAATATATCAAGTACCACGCTCAAGTCTGGCCTGAGGTTCTCAACCTGATTCGGGACTGCAATATCCGTAACTATTCTATCTTCCTAAGAGACCATGTCCTCTATGCCTACTTCGAGTACGCCGGCTCCAATTATGAAGCCGACATGGCCAAGATGGCCGCCGATCGCAAGATGCAGGAATGGTGGACGCTCATGGAGCCCATGCAGGAACCTATGTCCGATCGGGCTCCAGGCGAGTGGTGGGCTCGCATGGAAGAGGTGTTTCACACCGACTAGGATCATGAATCCGATTGAGACGAAGCCGTTAGGAAAGTCGGGATTGAGAGTCACCCGGTTGGGATTAGGCTGTGCCTCCATTGGAGGACTCTACGGCGACATATCCGATGAGCAGGCGCAGCAAGTGGTACACCGTGCGCTTACTTTGGGGTTGAACCTCTTCGATACGGCGCCTCTGTATGGGTATGGCAAGAGTGAGAAGCGACTGGGTGAAGCGCTGCGTGGAGTTCCCAGAGATCGTTTCGTGTTGGCAACAAAAGTCGGCCGGCTTCTCGTCCCTGAGGAAGCAGGAGACAACAGCCAGGATGATTATTGGGGCAACCCGCCCCCTGTTCGTCCCCGATTTGACTTTAGCTACGACGGAGTCATGCGGTCGTTTGAAGAAAGTTTGAAGCGTCTCAACCTACAGCGGATTGACATTCTCCACATTCATGATCCGGATGACCACTATCACGCGGCAATCCAGGGAGCTTATCCGGCTCTGGACAGCCTGCGCAGCCAGGGATTGATTCGCGCCGTAAGCGCCGGCATGAATCAATGCGAAATGCTAGTGCACTTCGCGCGTGAGGGAGATTTTGACTGCTTCCTGCTGGCAGGGCGCTACAGCCTCCTTGAGCAAGGCGCATTGGACGAACTCTTTCCGCTGTGTGAGCAGAAAAACATCGGGATCATGCTAGGAGGCACTTACAACAGCGGAATTCTCGCTCGGGCTCTAGAGCCGGGCGCCAAGTACAACTATATGGAAGCACCTGCCGAGATCCTGGAACAGGCTCGCGGTCTGCAAGCCGTAGCCGCTAGACATCGAGTATCACTGAAGGCTGCCGCTTCCCGCTTCGCCTTGGCTCACCCCGCAGTTACAACCATTATCCCCGGCACGCGAGTGCCGGAACGCGTAGACGAAAATCTCGCGGTCCTCAACGAAAGAATCCCTACTGATTTCTGGGCTGAGCTTAAAGCCGAGGAACTCATCCGCCAGGATGCCCCCGTGCCGCAATGATGGATGATGTAGGCAGCGTTAGCGCTTTCTGGGTAACGCATCGGCCCTGCGTAAACACTCAAACGAAACACACAGGCCGCTGGAAGCTTGCAATCTTGCGTGTCGCCTCGAATCCAGGATTCAATGTCGGTGCGTCAACGCAGGAAGCGATAACGGATTCTATCGGACTGACTGCCCAAAATAGAATGGCTAGTCTTCAAGACTACGTTCTAAACTCGTGAGAAAACTGCTGCGACGTTATGGGAATGTTGTAAATTGGGGTGCTCTGATTGGACTCATCTGTTCCCTACCGTTTGCCGTTGCTGTGGGCTTCCTGATAGGAATAACCTTCGGCGGTGGTATTGGTGAGCACCTGGGTCGAGGACTCGGAAAAGGAATTGGGCGAGGATTTGGCCAAATTGTGGGTGGACAACTCGGCGTGATCATGGGCATGCTACTCGGATTTACCACTGTAGCCGGGATTGTGTTGTTACTTGGGGGCGCTCTAGGAACCGTTGTTGGCCTTCTTGTAGAAAAGGCGTTTACCCGACGATAGCTCCAAAGGCCAACGATGCGGCCATAGACCACGAGTAGTGCAGATATGGCAAGCTTGCCATGTCTGGGTTGTGTCGATCTACAAATTCGTCAAACGCACGCATCCAAAAGAGCATGTGTGCGCTAGCCACCGTTCTCCACGAAAGGATTCCAACTGATTTCTGGCTTGAGCTCAAGGCGGAGAAGCTTATCCGCCAGGACGCGCCCGTCCCGCGATAAATGGGCCTCAATGCCGTGCGGCGATGCCTCTCCATTCCATCCGCTTGCTCAACCGTGCTCACCACTCAAGTCCCACCTTCGAAAAGGGGATGATCCGACGATCCTCAACGCTTCTAATATAAGTAGTTTTTTTCACGCTCCCGTACCGTGTCACAAGAACGAGAGACCGATTCACCTTCGAAAGGGCGATGGGGACGTCTCTGTCGCAACCAAACGACAGCCTGGAGCGGGGCACCGCTTGCAGCAGCCAGCCGTCCGCTGCCACCCCAACCAGCATTTTCATCAGTGTGACAGAACCGCGCACTCGTCTAAAAAGCCACACTAAGTAGCAGACGCTTTCTTTCGAAACACACGTCTTGCAATTAGCTAAATGCGTTCTCTGATTGAGGTTGCTAAGACAATCTCACGTTACGGCAAGTGGAAATGGGGTTGCTTAAGGATAGGTGTCAGCTGAGTGGACTCAAGAATGAGCCACCAGACGCAAAGGAGAAAAAAATGTCGAAAGCTCTTAGAACAATGGTAGTGGTTGGAGCGCTCAGTTTAGGTATCGGTAATCTCTTTGGCGACGGAACAAAGCAGTCAGCAGCCGTTAAAGAGGACACGAAAGCCCCTGCGGCTGCTCAGTCTAACGCCCCGGCCACGGGCAAGGCAACTGGCAAAAAGAAAGCCACCACGCATCACGCAAAGCAGCATCAACATAGCCATACCAAGAGCACCGCGCAACCAGCCGCTTCTGCTGCAGCGGCGCCGAAGCAGTAGTGCTGCACAAAGCTGTCTAGCTGTGTGGCCCTTCCCTTCGCTCATCATCGCTCTTGCGAGTCATGACGAGGGGAAGGGATTACCTTTGATTTTGCGGGTTGGCATCAACTCCTCACCTTTCGTTTCCGCAGCTGGCCAGCCTTGACTGAACGCTCCTCCGCAGCTTAGTTAACAGAGCGCGCAGCTGACTCTTTTCAGCGCTACTCAGTCTGGAACAAATCAGTCTAACCTCAGAATAATGGGATGGCAGCAGCGACTCCAGGAGAGCCCCTCCTTTTTGGGTGATCGTGGCAACACGCACTCTTCTGTCGCGCTTGTCTGAGACCCGCTCCACCAGACCCTTCCGTTCCAAACAATCCATCAATCCGGTGATGTTGGCTCGGCTGACCAGCAGCAATTCACCAATCTCGTACAATGGGCATCCATGATTCCCGCTCCGGTTCAAGATCATGAGCAGGTTAAAGGCAGAAAGGGACAGCCCATGCTCCGCTAACCTGCGCGCCAAATGGTTGGCCGTGACATCGTAGGTATACACAAGGTTCAGGAGCACTTCAACGGAAGGAAGGTGAAATTCAGAATAGCGCCGTCCGTGCTCACGCACTCGGTCTTGATAGTAGTGTTCCCTCTTGTCAGCCCGCTGGGCTTTGGCTCTCACGATCTCTAGTCTAGTCAAGGAAGCTTAGGGAGTAAATGATTAAGTTATTAACGAATTTTTGATTTGCTCGCGCCGTCTATGTTAGTATTCACTTAATTCGGCAGGCTTGCCTGGTGAGGGATTTTAAGTAAATGAATCTGTTTCGCGGTCGCACTGGGATTTCATCCCGTTCTTCGCCTTTGCCGCTCCCTGCAGTCACGTCACTGGGTCTGGCAGCACTGGGGTTAGGCGTCACCCTGTTCCTTGGTTGTACTGAAAACCCTGCTAATGCAAAAACGGATTCTTCTGCCGTCGTCGAGGCCATGCCAGCCACCGTGGCTATTGCGGTTCGGAAGACCGTTCCAGTGGAGGTCAGTGCCATTGGGAACGTGGAGGCTTATTCCACTGTTTCGGTTAAGGCTCTAGTTAGCGGGGAGCTAGTAGAGGTCCATTTTCAGGAAGGCCAAGAGGTCAACAAAGGGGATCTTCTTTTCCGGATCGATCCGCGGCCGTTTGAGTCTGCGCTGCGGCGCGCTGAGGGAAACCTGGCCCGGGACACAGCCCAGCTTCATCAGGCCGAAGCCAATCTCGCCCGAGACACTGCCCAAGCCAAGAATGCTGACGTCCAGGTTCGCCGTTACGAGAATTTATTGAAAGAGGGAGTCGTCGCCAAGGAAATCTTTGATCAGTTCCGCACCACTGCAGATGCGTTTGAAGCCACTCTGCAGGCAGACAGAGCAGCGATAGAGTTTTCCAACGCGGCCATCCGATCAGACAAGGCCGCTATCGAAAGCGCCAAGCTTGACCTGGGATACTGCACAATCGAGTCTCCGATGGTGGGGCGAACCGGCAATCTGCTGGTGCACTCGGGGAATATTGTCAAAGCTTCGGTAAGTGATAATCTTCCGTTAGTAGTCATTAACCAGATCCGGCCTATTTATGTGAGTTTTGCTGTACCAGAACAGTATCTGGCAGATATCAAACGACACATGGCGGCTGACAAACTTGAGGTTAGCGCAACCATCCCCAAGGAAGAAACGCGTGCTGGAGGTCTTCTCACTTTTGTTGACAATACGGTCGACCGCTCGACCGGGACTATACGGCTCAAAGCAACCTTCCAAAATCGCGAAAAGATGCTCTGGCCCGGCCAGTTCGTCGATGTTTCCTTGAGACTCAGCACTCGTCCCAATTCCATCGTTGTGCCTTCCAGGGCTGTGCAGAACGGGCAATCCGGCCAGTACGTGTTTGTCGTGAAACCTGATTCCACCGTGGAGCCCCGTCCGGTAACAGCTTCGATGTCCTTGCGGGGCGAAACGGTAATCGAGAACGGACTTCAGAACGGTGAAACCGTGGTCACTGATGGCCAATTGCGCCTGGCACCTGGCGTCAAAATCAAGGTAAAGAAGCCTGTCGAGACCCAGTCCCGATGAACCAGAAGTAGCAGTTGAGCGCTGAATCAAAATCTTCATTACTGTTTCTGAAATTGTGGAAAAATGAGGTCTAGCCCCGTCACCTCAAAGGGGCTCAGATTTAGAGGGCAAACCTCAAGTTATCGCTCCGAGCAAAGAGGATCGCATGAATCTCTCTGAACCCTTTATTCGCCGTCCCGTGATGACCACGCTCATCATGCTGGGAATCCTTCTATTCGGCGTGATGGGATATCGCCTTCTGCCGGTTAGCGACCTCCCCAATGTGGATTTCCCCACACTTCAAGTGACTGCCAATCTTCCCGGTGCCAGCCCGGAGACCATGGCTTCGTCTATAGCTACACCGCTGGAGCGTCAGTTTTCCACTATCGCCGGCGTGGATTCCATGACCTCCACCAGCGCATTGGGACTCACGACCGTTACGATCCAGTTCAACTTGAGCCGGAATATCGACGCGGCTGCTCAAGATGTCCAGGCAGCCATTACGGCCTCTCAGAAGCAGCTGCCGCCCGGCATGCCGAGTCCTCCCACTTATCAAAAGGTCAATCCGGCTGATCAGCCCATCTTATTTGTGTCGCTGAATTCCCAGACGCTGCCTCTATCCACAGTTGATGAATACGCTGAAACAATGATGGCCCAGCGGATTTCAACGGTCAGCGGGGTGGCACAGGTGGCAGTTTTCGGAGCCCAAAAGTTTGCAGTTCGGGTCCAGGTTGATCCCAAAAAACTGGCTTCACTGGGAATTGGCATTGATGAGGTGGAGAAGGCCGTGCAACAGGGTAACGTTAATCTGCCTACAGGGACCCTGTACGGAGCTCACCAGGCCTTCACCGTGCAGTCGAATGGTCAACTCATGGATGCCGATTCCTATCGTCCGTTGATCGTGGCTTACCGCAACGGCTCTCCCGTGCGTCTGCAGGAGCTGGGTCGAGTGATCAACAGCGTTCAGAACGACAAAGTGGCCAGCTGGTTCAATCAACGCCGCTCCATCGGAATGGCGGTTCTGCGCCAGCCTGGAACGAATACCGTTGAGGTAGTGGACTCCATAAGGCAGCTTCTGCCCAGTTTCCGAGCCCAGCTACCAGCCGCCGTTAATCTGGACATTCTCTATGATCGCTCCGAATCCATCCGCGCTTCCGTGAACGATGTCAAGTTCACTCTGTTCCTCACGGTTTGCCTGGTCGTGCTGGTCATCTTTCTCTTCTTGCGCAGCCTTTCAGCCACGGTCATTCCAAGCCTGGCCCTGCCAATGTCCATCGTAGGCACATTCGCCGTTATGTATCTTCTCGGCTACAGCTTGGATAACCTCTCCATGATGGCCTTGACGCTTTCGGTAGGTTTTGTGGTGGACGACGCCATCGTGATGCTGGAGAACATTGTTCGACGCATGGAAGAGGGAGAAGGTGTGTTTGAAGCCGCCATGAACGGCTCCAAAGAAATCGGTTTCACCATCCTCTCGATGACGCTCTCGCTGGCGGCTGTTTTCATCCCAGTGCTCTTTATGAGTGGAATAATCGGGCGCCTCTTCCGTGAGTTCGCCGTAACCATTGGTCTCGCGATTTTGATTTCGGGTTTCGTTTCTCTGAGTTTGACTCCCCTGCTCTGCAGCCGCTTTCTGCGTCCACCCCGAGAGGAACGCCATGGACGCTTTTATGCAGCCATGGAACGTATTTTCCAGAGAATGTTGGCTCTTTACGAGTGGAGTCTCCGCCGGGTCCTAAGTTTTCCGCGCTCGGTCATGGTGTTTTCCGCTGCTCTGCTGGTGGCTACAGTTTACCTGTTCATCGTCATCCCCAAAGGGTTCCTTCCCAGCGAGGACAATGGCAGGCTTTTTGCGTTCACGGAGGCGGCGCAGGACATCTCGTTCGAAGAGATGGCTAAGCACCAGCGAGCGGTGGCTGCAATTCTGAGACAGCATCCGGATGTCGTTTCATTCTCTTCGAGCATAGGGGCGGATGGACGCAATGCCACTCCCAACGCCGGTCGTATCTTCATGCGCTTGCGTGACCGGCCCCAGAGAAGAAAGACTCCCGAGGAGCTTATTGAGGAGTTGCGTCCCAAACTGGCGGAAGTGCCTGGGATTCGGGTTTTCCTGCAGAATCTACCTCCGATTCAAATCGGCGGGATGTTCACCAAAAGTCTGTACCAATACACTCTTCAGGGCTCAGACACCGAGGAACTTTACCGTGTTGCACCTCTAATCGAATCGAAAATGCGCGCTCTGCCGGAGCTCCAGGATGTGACCAGTGACCTGCAGATTGCCAACCCACAAGTCTTCGTGGAGATTGATCGAGACAGGGCTTCCGCACTCGGTGTCACGGCCGATCAGATCCAGAACGCGCTCTACAGCGCCTATGGGTCCAGACAGGTTTCGACCATCTACACGCCCAGTAATGAATACTGGGTTATCCTGGAACTGGAGCCTCGATACCAGAGAGACCCTGCAGCCTTGTCGATGCTTTACATCCGTTCATCAGGAGGCCGGTTGGTTCCACTTGACGCCGTAGCCAAATTGACTCCCCGCGTAGGCCCTCTAACAGTTACTCATCTGGGCCAGCTTCCCTCTGTCACGATTTCGTTTAATCTTAAGCCCGGTGGGGCCTTAGGCAACGCTGTGAGTGAGATCGAAGAATTTGCCCGCATGGATTTACCTGCCAGCGTCGGCACCAGCTTCCAGGGTTTTGCTCAAGTCTTCCAGTCATCTCTTCAAGGGCTTGGACTGCTTTTGCTAATGGCGATTCTCGTCATCTACATGGTGCTGGGAATTCTCTATGAAAGCTTCATCCATCCTGTGACCATTCTCTCGGGTCTTCCTTCTGCGGGACTGGGAGCGCTCTTGACGCTCATGATCTTTCACACCGATCTCAACATTTATGCGTTCGTCGGCATTATTATGCTGGTGGGACTAGTCAAAAAGAATGCGATCATGATGATCGATTTCGCACTCGAAGCCCAGCGGACTGAGTCCAAGAGTCCTGCCGATGCGATCTACGAAGCCTGTCTGGTTCGGTTCCGCCCCATCATGATGACGACGATGGCGGCACTCATGGGTACTCTTCCTATCGCTCTGGGCTTTGGTGCAGGTGCTGAAGCCCGGCGTCCTCTAGGATTGGCCGTGGTTGGCGGCCTGCTTGTCTCGCAGTTTCTTACCCTTTATATCACCCCTGTGTTCTACATCTACATGGAATCCTTCCATGAACGAATCCAACGCTTGCGCCTCCGCCGGCCAAGGCGGACGGCTGAGCCCCTGGTCGACATCCCGGCTGCGAAGAGAAGTTGACAACAGGATCATACCGCTTCACCCTCTTCAAGTGTTCGGACCTTTTAGGTTTGTCTACGCCGGGTTTCGCTCCGGGACCACCGTCCCTGCGTCCCACGCGGCGCCAACGCTCCAGCACCCCTTCAAGGGTGTGAACCAAATGTAGCTATGCTAGGACGCGGAACACTCAGTTTGGCAATCCGATGCGGGCGAGGAGTTGTTGGAAGCGGGCGGTAGAGCGAAGCGGGTCGAAGGCTGGATCGACCTTCAGGGAGACGAGTTGAAAGTCACGGTCGGCATAGGCTCGGTCCAACCAGTCCAAGGCTCGATCGTGTTCGCCTAGCGAAGCATAGATTGTAGCCAACAAATAGGACGATGCCGTCGGCTCGGCACAAATCTCGCTGACTAAGGCTCTGGCCTTCTCCGGTCTGTTGCACACAGCATAGGAGTACGCGGTCAGGGCTTTGAGGCTCGTCGCCACTCCAGGATGTCCGCCGGCAAGCGAGGCCACTTTTTCAAACTCTTCGATCGCTTGCTCGCACATTCCCTTTTGTGCATAAACCAGTCCAAGGGTGCCGTGAGCTGCAGCGTAGTTTGCATCCATATCGATCACCTTACGCAGTTCTTCCGCTGCCCGATCGTACTGGCGCGCCACGGCTAGAACCAATCCCGCCGTTTGGTTCATGAGTAACGACAAGGGATCCAGCTGCTGTGCAAGTTGTGCTTCATGGATCGCTTCCTCGTGTCGTCCCATCTGCGCCAGATAGATTGAATACCAGTGGTGAGCCTGAGCGTAGCTGGGATTCAAATCGATGGCTTGCTTGAATTCCACTTCCGCCATCAGCCAATCCCAATCGTAAAGAAAGGTGAAGAAGCCCAGCGAGGCGTGTGCCTCACCCAGGGTTGGATCCAGTTCCAAGGCTTTGACCGCAGCCTTCCTGGCCTCAACCGGGTTATTCAAGTAGGTGTAGCCATCCAGCAGGCCGGTATAGGCGAGGGCGTAGTTCGGATCTTTTTGGATGGCTTCTTCAAACAGTTCAATGCCCTTGCCCACGCCATCCAGCGTCAACTTATTCCAGTAGAAACGTCCTTTGAGATAGAGATGGTAGGCTTCACTGTTTTCCGTCTGGCGTTTCGTCAGCTCTAGTTTGTCGCTGGAGGTCAGCCGACCTCGCAGGACCTCAGCAATTTGCTGCGAAATGCTGTTCTGGAGGGCCAAGATGTCCGAAGGTTCGCGGTTATATAGGCCGCCCCAAAGATGCGTGTTGTCGGCCGCGTCAATCAGTTCCACACTCACGATTATGATGCTATCGGCCTGTCTGATGCGGCCAATCAGTACAGCCCGAACGCCCAATTCGCATCCGACCGTTCTTGCGTCTGGAAAATTTGCTTTCGCGTCACTGGTCTTGTAGCGGAATACTGAATTGCGTGACATCACCTTCAGGTTAGTCACGCGCGACAGCTTGTTGATCAGGTTTTCAGTGATTCCATCGGCAAGATAATCCGTGGCTGAATCGGTGATCTCATTCAGGAAAGGAAGGACTGCTAGGGAATCGATCGCGGCCCGTTCATCGCTAGACTGACGAACCTTG
>Ga0075423_10002002_pt1 | contig 18274 bp, 17 predicted proteins | sample SoiMethybrSBSTD2_FD_80114 | JGI IMG/M metagenome (GOLD analysis project Ga0075423, IMG submission 80114) | Bulk soil microbial communities from a Populus tree surrounding site in Tennessee, USA - Soil MetaG P. TD hybrid SBSTD2 | ecosystem: Environmental > Terrestrial > Soil > Tree plantation...
CGTTACCTAGTTGTCAACGGCTTGCAGTCGGCAGGGCCTCATCCTATAATGAACCGAGGTGCTGAACCGTTCCGGTTAAGTGTCATGGAGGTCCCCCTGAGTTCCCTTCCACTGCTCTTTAAAAAAGAAGGCCTGATTGAAAAACATCAGGTTGAAGGAGTCGACCCGAGCGATCGATATTTCAATCGCACTGTTCTGGTCAACCGAACACCTTCCGGCTACGCAGCCAAAGTCATGTATGAAGCCCTGACGATTGAAGGGCACTCGCATCCGACTATAGCCGCTGCGGTCCAAGAACTCATCGAGTTGATGCAGGGATTCGGCTTCACCAAATTGAGAACCCGCGCCAACTTCAAAGGGGTGAAGTATCTCGCCGAAAAAGAAACCTGGCTCGACTACCAGGACCTCGCGTAGACTCAACAATCACGCTGTCACAAACTCCCGATAGACCAGGTCGTGAATAGACGGGCGGAAGACCTTAATCTTCTCGTTCCTCCGGCTCGGATGTACCCGATTGGATAACAGCACCACCTCCAATCCGCACAGCGGATCAATCCACAGCGACGTCCCGGTGTAGCCGAGATGCCCGAACGACCGCTCGGAGAAACGGGACCCCGCTGAAGACGGCGCCGAAGGAGTGTCCCATCCCAATGCCCAACTCGATCGAGCGGCAGATTCCTGGCGGGCCGTAAATTGTCTGACAAGTTTCTCATCCAGAATTGACTCTCTTCCATGATAACCGCGCAGCCAGGCTCCGGAGACGGCCAGCACCGATTCGGCAGTCCCAAACAACCCGGCATGGCCCGCGACACCACCCATCGCCGCCGCGTTTTCATCGTGCACCTCCCCACATAAGAGTCGATGGCGCCACTCGTCCTGTTCGGTCGGAGCGATACGTGATGCATCGACCGCTGGGCGGCCAACCCCAGGTTGGACTCGTGCCGCCGTAGGGCAAAACATCAGTGGATCAGCCCGTAGCGGTCGGACGATAGCATCGTCACACCAGAGATCCAGCGTCATCCCACTAAGACGTTCCACCAGAAATCCTAGCAACATGAATCCAAGGTCGCTGTAGATACTTCGCTCTCCGCACACATAGATCAACGGTTCGTCACGAATCATGTGCAAGACCTGTCGTTTAATGAACGGATCCCCCCCAGGGAGCCCCGACATGTGACCTCGTGCGTCAAGCCGCTCATAGAACGGCCGCCATCCTGGCAGACCCGAACGATGGGTTAAGAGGTCTCGCACCGTTACTCGACCGATCGTCGCCCCTTCAAGTTCAGGTAATATCCCTTGCACCGAATCCTCAAGAGCAACCAGAGAGCGCTGAATGAGAAGCAAGACGGATGTGACCGTCGCCAGCGGTTTCGTGAGAGAGGCCAGGTCATAGATAGTCGTGGGTTGGACGGGAAGCCCCGGAGGCTCTGACGACAATCGCCCGGCTACAACCATACATTTCAACTCACCACGCAGACGTACCGCCAGTTGGGCACCGGGAAAGACGCCGTCGTCAACGGCCGATTGCAGGGCCGCCTGGATGACGTGACTGGTTGCCATAGGTGAGAGACCTGTCATGGGTGGGGAGGCTGCTGCTGGGTGGCGTGGAGCAAATCAAGCGCCGAATCAGTGCACAAGAGCCGACGGGATCCAACACGTCACAAGGCCGGACTTGATTCTCCTTCGAGCTTTTCCGCCGATGCGGTCGCGGCGTCTTGGAATGCTTCCTGCTCTTCCATTTCAAACAGACGCTCGAACATCCGCAACGACGCGCGCAACCGTTCAATCATCACCAATCGCTGTTTCTGAAGTGACAAGAGTTCGCGCTGAGTATCGGTCAGCTCAACCCTAGCCTGACGGATCAACTCGCCAGCCTTCAGCTCGGCCTCCTTGATCACGAGATCCGCCTCTCGCTGGGCATTCCGCTTCACATCTTCTGCCAGCGATTGAGCAGACAGAAGGGTACTCGACAATGTGGCTTCTGTCCGTTTCAACTCACCGAGCTGCTGTTCCAGAAACATGATCTTTTCCCGCTGAACGGCGTTGTCTCGATTCAACGACTCGACCGTCTGCGCCAATTCTTCGAGGAAGCGATTAACCTCTTCCTTGTCATACCCGCGCATGCCGACCTTGAACACCACTTGCTGGATATCGAGCGGTGTAATTCTCATGGCATCCCCCATGGTCATCTCAGTTCATCCTCATGGCCAATTCTTTCAGTGACTGCACAACGGCGATTTGCAGGAACGTGATGATCAATATGGCAATGATCGGCGACAGATCCATTCCTATCCGCAATCCGATCAATCGACGAATCGGCGCCAAGACGGGTTCGGTTGCTCGATTGAGAAATTGCACGATTGGGTTCCATGGGTCCGGATTGACCCACGAAATCAACGCACGAGCAATGATCACCCACATATAAAGCCATAACACATAATCAAGGATGGTCGCGATACCCGAAAGAGCATTGCCCGCGACAAACATCAGCGCCCCAATTCTTTCGATCGTGTGGTGGCCGCTTCGACTGCCGCCATCAGCGCAGCACGGAATCCTCCCTGTTCGAGCTGATGAAGCCCTGCGATGGTCGTGCCTCCAGGAGACGCCACGCGATCTTTCAGTTGAGCGGGGTGCACTCCTGATTCGAGCACCAATCGAGCCGCGCCGAGCACCGTCTGGGCTGCAAGGAGTTCGGCAGTCTGTCGCGGCAAGCCCATCATCACCCCTCCATCCGCGAGCGCTTCAATGGCCTGAAATACATAGGCCGGCCCACTGCCGCTCAATCCGGTTACGGCATCCATTAATCGTTCCTCAACCGCCACCACCAGGCCGACCGTTTCGAATATCGTTCGAGCCAGGTGAACGTCCTTGTCGGAAACTCCATCGCCCGTCGCAAGAGCGGTCATGCCCTCCCGTACCAATGCCGGAGTATTCGGCATCGCACGGACCACTCGCGCCCCCCCGCCCATCTGTTCAGCGATTGTCTGAATCGTCACCCCCGCCACAATAGAAATGACCAAGGAATGCGCCAAAATAGGGCCCAGCTCTTTCAGTATGGCAGGAAGAATCTGAGGCTTGACCGCCAAGACGACCACCTCGGCCCAGGTGACAGCCTCAAGGTTGGCGGATCCGACTTGAACACCGAACCGACCCTTTAAGCGATCGCGGCGTTCGGCAACGGGATCTGTCGCCCATATCGTCTCAGCAGAACACACCTGCCCTCCTAGAAGACCGCCGATCATGGCTTCCGCCATCTGGCCGCCCCCAATAAACGTGATCTTACTCGTAATCGTCTGACTAGGCACGCCATACTCCAAAATTCGCCGTCTCACATCTCACCATCGTCGCCTCCGCTTCGCCTGCAATGGACTCATCGTCTAAGATATCCATCGGGAACCCCTCCCAAGAGGTCGTACCAGCTCAGGTAGGCGACGGAAACAGGGTCGAGCTGTTCCGGAACACAAGCCCTTCCTACCACTATGAGCGCAATACCGTCTTTCTGAAGTCCAGAAATATTGTACCGAAACCGCCGGCCAATGTCAGGCCCACGCCTGAGCCGGCTCCTCCGGGTCCTATTGTTGAGAGAGCAGGCAGATTCCGCTGACCATCGTCCCATTCACGCGGCCTTCCCGTCGATAGGAATAAAAGAGCTGATCGTGACAGATCGTACACAGATTCACTGCCGACACAGAGGGTATAGGCACACCCTCCGCCTCCACTTGCCGACGAATCAAGGCCTTGAGATCCAGCCGAGCCTTGTGCCCTTGATAGTCCCGCACAGCGAATTCCCACTCAGCCAATCCCATTCGGAGTTGGTCCAGCACGGGATCGTCCACTTCGTAGCAGCAGGCACCGGCGGAGGGTCCAATACTGACCCGCAGATCCGACCGCATCGATCCAAATCTCGTAGCCATGAGGGTAATGGTCTTCGGAACAACCCCTGCGACCGCGCCCCGCCAGCCGGCATGGATCGCCGCCACAACACGCCGACGTGAATCATGCACGAGCACAGGGACACAATCCGCCGTGCGTACGGCCACGGTGACACCGGGCTGGTCGGTCACCAACGCATCCCACCCGCCGGTGAACTGATCCGTCTTGCTAAGTGGACGGTCCAGCACCAAGGCATCCGTTCCATGCACTTGCTTGACGGACAGCAACCAACCATGCCGCTGCGCCCCAGACTGGCGAGCAGGCACTCCGACATCGAGTGTCAGCGAGTCTGCATGGCTGCGCGTGCCGAAGAAATGTCGGACCTTATCGCGTGCAGACGCGAAGGCAGGAACCGTGATGACGGTTGCACTCATGATCCCTCTCCGATAGGACGACTCCCCCTACCAACCACTCAGTCAACCTGCTTGCGCAGAAACGTCGGCACATCCCATTCATCATCAGCGACAGCCGCAACTCTGTCCATCGACTCTCTGGCCTCTCCCATCCGCCGCAAGAAAGTTGGACGGTCGAGATCTTTAAGAGGTCGCTCCGCATAGGGGCGTTCTGCCATCGTCTGGTTGGCACCATTCATCGTCTGTTGCGCGGGGCGAGAAGTCCGAACCGCAGCCACAGGAGGAGCCGATTGCTCGTCTCGTTCAAATCCGGTCGCAATCACCGTCACAACCAGGTCGTCACCCATATCAGGGTTGATCACCTGTCCAACGATGATATTCGCTTCTGGATCGGCTGTCTGTTGAACAATCGTGGCCGCTTCCTCTATCTCATGCAGCGACATATTGGGCCCACCGGTGATATTCAACAACACACCGCGCGCGCCCTCGACACTGCCTTCCTCCAACAACGGACTGCAGATCGCCTTTTGCGCCGCTTCGATCGCCCGATTCGTCCCGCGCGCCACGCCCATGCCCATCACGGCACGACCCGTATGCGACATCACGGTGCGGACATCCGCAAAATCCACATTCACATGGCCGGTGGTCGTAATCACATCCGCAATCCCCTGAATGGCCTGTCGAAGGACGTCATCGGCCACCTTAAAGGCTTCGAGCAGTGGCGTCGCTTTGTCCACGATACCGAGCAAACGCTGATTCGGGATCACGAGCAAGGTATCGACATGGCGACGGAGATCGCGAATCCCATCATCCGCATGAACCATCCGGCGATGACCTTCGTATGAAAAAGGCTTCGTCACGACCCCAACCGTCAAAATCCCAAGTTCGCGTGCGATGCTCGCGACGATCGGGGCGGCGCCGGTCCCGGTTCCACCGCCCATCCCCGCAGTGACAAACACCATGTCGGCACCCTCAAGACACTCCCGAATTTGATCTTTACTCTCCAATGCCGAGTCCTTTCCGACCTCCGGCTTCGCTCCGGCGCCGAGTCCCCTGGTCCGCTCAGGACCCAGCTGAACCTTATACGACGCCCGCGACCGATCCAACGCCTGCAAGTCGGTATTCGCCGCGATGAAATCGACCCGCGCCAATCCGGACATGATCATGGTGTTCAGGGCGTTGCACCCGGCCCCACCGACGCCGATCACTTTGATCCGAACGGGCGACACCACATCCTCTTCAAATGAAAACATCAAGACACCTCCCTTGATAAAATCCGCGTCACGGCCATCCGCTTCGCGAAATGGTTAAAAGAACTCGAACATCCAGGACTTCATACGATCGAATACCTTATGCAATGGTCGCCCACTGCGCAGACCAGCCGTCGCCATCTCCTCCGCATGGTGCCGGGCATGGAGCAGCAGGCCGACACCCGTGGCATGCATGGGATTACAGACGATGTCGCGTAGCCCTCCGATCCCACTCGGTGCCCCGCGGCGAGCCGGAAGATTCAGGACCTGTTCTGCCGCATCGGGCATCCCTTCCAACAACGACGTTCCACCGGTAAGCACGGCCCCTGCCCCCAACATGCCCTCATAGCCGGAGCGCGTGATTTCCCGACGTACTAACTCGAATATTTCTTCAACACGCGGCTCGAAAATCTCGGCAATGTCACGGCGAGAAAACGTGCGTGCTGGGCGGTCGCCGACCGATGGGACCTCCACCGTTTCATGGCCTAACACCAATCCCGTTCGCGCGATCCCTCGGTGCAGCTTGATCTTCTCGGCTTCGGTCTGGGAGGTCAGCAAACCGATGGCAAGATCCTTCGTCAAATTCTGCCCGCCGATCGGCAAGACCGCAGAGTGTCGAATACTCCCATCGAGAAAAATCGCAAGGTCAGTGGTTCCACCACCGAGATCGACCATGACAACCCCCAGATCTCGCTCTTCCGGGGTGAGAACTGCCTCACTGGATGCCAAGGGCTGCAGCACCATATCCACGACGTCAAGACCCGCACGGTTCACGCACTTGATGATGTTCTGCGCTGAAGTCACAGCGCCGGTGATCACATGCACGTTGACTTCGAGACGGTTTCCGGAGAGACCCAACGGCTCTCGAACCCCTTCTTGCCCGTCCACCATGAATTCACGAGGCAGTACATGAAGAATTCGTCGTTCATGGGGGATGACCGCCAGGGTCCGCGCACTCTCTATTGCACGCTGGATATCTTCCCGCGTGACTTCCGCCTTTTTGAGGGCGACAACCCCCTTGCAGTTCTCCGCGGAAATGTGGCTACCCGCAATGCCGGTATAGACAGAATTGATTTGGACTGCCGCCATGAGTTCGGCTTCCTCGACCGCCTTCTTAATCGATTCCACCGTGCTCTCGATATCGACCACGACACCTTTGCGAAGCCCTCGCGACGGGCTGGATCCGACCCCGATGATGTTGAGCATCCCCTCGTCGGTCACCTCCGAGACGATGGCGCAGATCTTCGTCGTTCCGATGTCCAACCCCACAAGAATCTGATCACGCTTCGGCACAACCCTCACACCCTTTCCCGCACAATGACCCGGTGGTCATATCGCAGATCGATCTCACTCACCTCGCGTTTACGACCATCGAATGAATCGATTTTGAATGATGGTTTCACTTTCCGGAACCGCTCCCACTGATCAACCAGGGAGTCGCCACCAAACTGAAATCGCACCCCATTGGCTGACGCCACCACATTCGAGGAATTCGTGAGATTGACCTCAACCCGCCCGTCGAAGGTATTGGCAATGAGTTTGGCCAGCACGACACCGGACTGAACCGCGTTACGGACGCGTGCCTCTCCGCGGTGAAGCGACTGCGGATCCAGCCCGGTCAACAACGGCAGCGTCGGGTCATCTTGCTTCCCCAACTTGGCAAGGAGTGATCCGCTTTCATCGCTTAACCAATGGTCCGTGCCAATCAGAATGATGGCAGCCGGTGTGCGTTCCACGACGGAGACATGCAGGAGATGCGGTGGTCTGCGTTCAACCGTCGCCTCCTTAATCCAAGCATGTGTCCGCACTCGTTCGGCAAGAAACGCGGTGCTGACTTCATGGAGCCCCATACCTGGCTTCAAGACAAGCCGCTCCAACACCTCCGGCTTCGTCACCTGGTGAATACCCTCAATTTCTACTTCGCGGATTTCGAGCCATCCCTGAAGAATCGGCCCCATCTCTCGCGTGATCATGGTCAGCCCCCAAGCCAACGCCGCGAGACCGACGATCCATCGCCCCACACGCCACGCGCGTCGTTTCCACAAGGTGAGTCTCTCCTGCCGCGCCTGTTCCCGTTGCTCCGAGAATTGACTGGCACGCACACCCTTCCACTGGTTCACGCGAGGGCCGACTGCAGGCACCGCTCGCTTCCGCAACAACGGCTTCACGGCATGCTCCCTTCCCCTGACGGACGGTCAAGGCGGGCTGCACGCACCAGTGCGGACTCAAGAATTCGTTCTGTCAGCTCGTCATAATCAATGTCGGCCTGCGCCGCCGCCATCGGGAGCAAACTCGTTTCGGTCATGCCCGGCGCCGTATTGATCTCCAACACCACCGGGCGGCCACGCGGAGCAATACGGAAATCGACCCGGGCCGCACCTTCACAACCCAAGACCTCATACGTGCGCAGCGCCAAGGTCCGAATCTGCCTGGTCACCGCCGCGGCCAAGGGTGCAGGGCAGAGATACTGCGTCGTCTTCTTTTCATATTTCGCCGCAAAATCGTAAAAGCCGCCAGGTGCAACAATCTCCACGGCAGGGAGCACGAGGGGAGAGGAAGTATGCCTCCCAATGATCGACACGGTAACCTCATGCCCCGGGATGTAGGCCTCGACCATCGCCTCCGCGTCATAGCGATGAGCCAAGGCCAGGGCGTCAAGCCATTGCGCCGGCTTCCGCACGATCGTGACCCCGATCGTGGATCCCTGCGACGCAGGCTTCACCACGACAGGCCAGCGCAATCTCGCCGCCCGCATCACAGTGGTGTGTGAGATCTTCTCGCCGCGCTTCACGACCGTACCGGCCGGCACAGGAATGCGCGCCGAGGTCAAAAGAGTTTTCGTGGTGACCTTATGCATGCAGATCGCGCTGGTCTGGATGCCGGATCCGGTATAGGGGATTCCCAGGGTTTCTAGGAATCCTTGAATCGCGCCATCCTCTCCACCTGGGCCGTGCAACGCCAGAAACACCAGGTCGATCTTCTGGTCGTGCAAATCCTGAGAGAGCCTCGGTCCGACATCGATGGCCACCGCATGATAGCCACGACGGACCAGCGACTGATGCACCGCAGCGCCCGTCCGGAGCGACACATCGCGCTCGGCCGACTGCCCGCCCATCAGCACCCCGATGCGGGCGTGGGTCAGAAGGGGCCGCTCTTTCAGACGGGGATTGCTCATACCGCTACGTCTTTCCGACGATTTTGAGTTCAAGATCTAACCGCACACCCGTCAGACGGCGGATAGCGCTGCGGACCTTCCCAATCAGCGCCGTCACATCCGCCGCGCGTGCCTGCCCCCGATTCACCACGAAGTTGGCATGCTTCATCGATACTTCCGCATCACCGACTCGCACGCCTTTGAGGCCGGCCGCCTCGATCAATCGGCCTGCGGAATCGCTTGGAGGGTTCTTGAATACACAGCCTGCGCTTGCCATCGCGAGCGGCTGCGTGTCTCGACGATAGTGAAGGTAGTCTTTGACCACCCGCTCAATCTCCGATCGGACCCCTTGCCGCAGCTGAACCCAGACCCCTACGACGATGCCGCGTGGCAGCAAGGCCTTGCGATACTCGAATTTCACCTTGGCTGCTTCCACATCCACGACCTGGCCTTTCATGTTCACCATGCGAACGGCCTTCACCGAATCCTTCATTTCACCGAGTTTCGTCCCGGCATTCATCACCACACAGCCGGCTACCGTCCCGGGAATTCCCGCCGCCCATTCCAATCCCGTAAGAGAATGGCGGATGGCATATCCAATTAACGTCGGCATTCCGACTCCTCCTTCGGCATAGAGGACAGACCCAGGTTCTTCCATAATCCGCCGTAACCGCGCCAGACTCATGACTATGCCGCGGATGCCTCCATCTCGGATGAGCAGATTCGTTCCACCCAGGACGAGGCACGGAATCTTGCGCGCGCGCGCCTGCTGGACCACCAAGCAGACATCCTCAATATCAGCCGGCTCAACCAAGACATCCGCAGGCCCTCCGATCTTGAACGACGTGTATGCTCGCAACGGAGCCTGGAAAGACACAGATCCCCGAACCCCCACCATCGCAGCCCGCACATCTGCCTGCGTAAATGGTGCAAGAACGTTCGCCGCTGTCGTGACATGTCGACGACCTCGCTTCATGGCATCATGCGGTGGGTCTCAATCGGACTAACAACCCAAGCCCTGTCTTCCAAATATCCCCCGCTCCTAATGTGATGACGAGATCCCCCGATTTCAGGTGTGGCAGGACCTGATCCACCAACCTTTCCTTTTGCTCGACAAAGGTCACAGACGGATGGCCTGCCGCACGAACCACGTCGGCCAGCTTGGCGCCTGACACTCCAGGAATCGGCTGCTCCCCTGCCGCATAGATATCCGCCAAAAACAACACATCCGATTGGTCGAACGCCTTCGCAAAATCCTCCAGCAAGTCTCGCGTTCTGGTATAGCGATGCGGCTGAAACAGCACCACCAACCGCCGGTCCCCCCACCCTTGTTTCGCCGCGGCCAGCGTGGCCTTGATCTCGGTCGGATGATGCCCATAGTCGTCCACGACCATGATCCCATTGGCTTCCCCCCGCAGATGAAAGCGACGCTCGACCCCGCTATAGGCCGCCAGCGCTTTTCTGATGAGGTCCACGGGCACATCCAATTCGATGCCGATCGCAATCGCCACGAGCGCGTTGGAGACATTGTGCCGTCCGGGCACTGCCAGGCGGAATGGGCCCAAATTGCGCCCACGGTACTGCGCCCGAAACTCGGCGCCCCATTGATTCAAGTTGATCTCTGTGGCAAAGAAGTCCGGCGTGACACCCTCGCGCTCGCTGAGTCCATAGGTCTGATAGCGCTTCACGATGTTCGGGAAGAGCGCCCTGAGCCGATCATCGTCGGCACACAACACGGCCAACCCATAAAACGGCACCTTATTGATAAACTCGAGAAAGCATTCGTTGATGCGCTCCATACTGCCGTAGTGATCGAGATGTTCCCGATCGAGATTCGTGACCGCGACAACCGTCGGAGACAAACGGAGAAACGACCCGTCACTCTCATCGGCTTCCGCCACGAGGAGCTCGCCTCGCCCAAGGCGGGCATGACTCCCCAGCGCATTGACTTTGCCTCCAATCACCATCGTGGGGTCCAACCCGCCCTGCGCCAGCACATTGGCCACCATCGACGTCGTTGTGGTTTTTCCGTGAGCACCGGCAATGGCAACCCCGAATTTCAGCCGCATCAGCTCTGCGAGCATCTCGGCCCGGGGAATGACGGGAATCTGTTTGGCTTTGGCCGCCACGACCTCGGGGTTCTGTGCCGACACGGCGGAGGAGATGACCACCACTTGAGCCTCTCCCACATTCGACTCCTGGTGGCCGACAAAGACACGCCCACCGAGTTCTTCCAATCTCCGCGTCGTATCAGAAGCCTGTAGGTCCGAGCCCGTCACTTTGTACCCCATGGTCAACAGCACCTCGGCGATCCCACTCATCCCCGATCCCCCGATTCCAACTAAGTGAATCTGTTGCGTCTTGCGAAACATCGTCGTGCGCCTTACTCCACCAACCAATGAATACGGCTGCGGTCCCTGTGCACGTTGCCCAACAGCATTAGACTCCTGCCGCTCCGACAGAATGGTTGACATCATGATGGCCCCCCATGAGTAGGTAGCATTCGCGGACGATCACCTCGGCCGCATCAATTCGCCTCATCGACAGACTCGCCGCCCCCATGACTCGCAATCGCTCAGGATCTCTAAGAATGGTCGCCACCGTGCGACCCAACAGAGGGCCCGTAAGCGCAGATTGCGGAAGCAGCACTGCGGCGCCGGCTGCTTCCATGACCTTGGCATTCCGCGTCTGGTGGTCGTAGATGGCGGATGGCAGCGGAATGAGGATCGCCGGCTTCCCGCAAGCCGTGAGTTCGGCCACCGTCATGGCCCCGGCTCTCGCCACCACCAGATCCGCCTGCCGCAGGGCCTCAGGCATGTCATAGAGAAACGGGACAACCTGTGACTCGATCCCGGCGCGACGATAGACCTCGGCCACCCGTGCATGGTCTGACTCGCCGGTCTGATGGGTCACCGTGAGATGCGGTAGTTGCGTCATCAGTTCGGGCATCGCCTCCATCATCGCTGTATTGATTGCCTTGGCCCCCTGACTCCCGCCGAAAATCAAGAGATGAATCGGTCCAGACTGTTCCTGCCTCTGCTGAATACGCTCCAGAAACGCCTTGCGAATCGGGGTTCCAACTACACGCACCTTGGAACGATCGAACTCATGAGCCGCCGACTCGAATCCGAGAAAGACTCGCTGCGCGAACGGCCCCACCGCCTTATTGGCCATACCGGGATTTGCGTTCGGTTCAAGAATCACGCGCAACACCCCGGTCAATGCTGCAGCGAGTACCATCATCGGACTGGTATAGCCGCCGACTCCGATGACCAGATCCGCCCGTCTCGTCCGTAAAATTTTCAGGCACTGCCACAAACTGACCGGCAGCGCGCACAAACCTGTCACCGCCCCCAGCAGCCCCTTGCCCATCACCGGCTTGGCATTGATCAAGGCCAGCTCGAATCCTTCGTGGGCCAGCACGTTCGATTCCAGCCCACGCGCCGTCCCCACGAAGAGCACCGTGGTCCTTGGATCACACCTGAGAAACTCTCGCGCCAACGCCACAGCCGGATAAAGATGGCCACCGGTTCCTCCCGCTGCAATGACGATGGTCATTCGTGTTCCGACCCACCGCGTCCGCCGCGAGACCCGCCTGCATGCCGGTCGCGAGAAATACTCAACAAGATTCCCACCCCAATAAGACTGACCACCAACGACGACCCACCGTAGCTGACGAACGGTAAGGTAAGCCCTTTCGTCGGCAAGAGCCCGGTCACCACTGCCGCATTCACCAACGCCTGGCCGCCGATCAACAACGTAATGCCCATACCCAAATAACGGCCGAACGGCATCCGAGCACGCGCAGCGATCTGAAACCCCCGCCACACAAAAAATGCAAACAGCAGGGTCACGGTGGCGGTCCCGATGAGGCCGAGTTCTTCGCCGACCAGCGCCAGGACAAAATCTGTATGCGCTTCCGGGAGAAAGTAGAGCTTCTGTTTGCCCTCGCCCAATCCCACGCCGAATGGACCGCCGCTGCCGAAGGCCAAGAAGGATTGCGTAATTTGAAACCCGGTGTCCGACGCATCCTTCCATGGGGCAAGAAACGTCATGAGCCGTTGGCGTCGATAACTGGAACCAAGCACCAGCACGAGGACGACCGGAATCGCGCATAGGCCTAAGGCCAAGAGATGGGATACGCGCGCGCCAGCGAGAAAACACATCCCGACCGTCACCAGTCCAAGCACCACAACCGTCCCAAGATCCGGCTCGAGCAGTACCAGTCCACTCAGCAGGCCGATCACAATCAGAGCGGGCACAAGACCATCGCGAAACAGCGTGATCTTGTCCCCTTTTTTTGTCAGATACGCCGCCATATAAATGACCGCCACGAGCTTGACCAGTTCCGCCGGTTGAACCGACAGAGGTCCCAGCCGCAACCATCGCCGCGCTCCCTTCGCCGCCACACCGAGCGACGGCACCAGCACCATCACGAGCAGCACCAAGATGCAAATCAACAACGGAATGGAGAGCTTCTTCCAAATCGTGTAATCGATGCGCGACGTGAGATGCATCAATAGAAACCCGAAGGTGAGCCAGGCGATCTGTCGTTTCAGGAAGAACCCAGGATCCTGAAACCGGTTGCCCGCCACGATGGCACTCGCGCTGAACACCATGACAAGTCCCACCAACGCCAGGACCATGGTGACCGCCAGCAGCGAATGGTCCGCCGCCACCCGCTTCGTGCCCGGTCGTTGGCTGGTCTGGGACCATGGGAGCGCCAGAGTTCCCGCTGATCGATGCGCCATCGCTCAGAACCACTCCTCCCTCGCCTTGCACGTCAAGCCGGTAAGGCATGAACCAATGCCTTGAATTGACGACCACGGTCTTGATAGTCCGCAAACATGTCGAAGCTGGCACAGGCCGGTGACAGCAACACGACGTCACCTGACAAGGCTCCCTGCGCCGCAAGGTCTACGGCGTCCCGCAAGGTGGCTGCCTCAGTCATGGTGGTGGCGCCCTCCCAAGCCTGTCGCAAGAGGGGCGCCGCTTCTCCGATCAGAATCACGCGCGTGACCCGCCGGCTGACCGCCTGGGCGAGTCGCGAAAAGTCTCCACCCTTATCCCGTCCTCCGGCGATGAGCCAAATCGGTTGATCGATACTCTCCAGGGCTTTGAGCGTGGCATCGACGTTCGTGCCCTTCGAATCGTTCACAAACCGAACCCCTCGCCGCTCGCGGACAATCTCAAGGGCATGTTCGAGCCCGGGAAACGTCGCGAGGACGCGACGGATCGCGTCGAGAGGACACCCGCACAGCACGGCATAGGTTGCGGCCGCCATGACGTTGCCCACGTTATGGTTGCCGATGATGCGAATCTCGCTTCGGCCACAAATCTCTTGCCGAACACCGGTGACCGTCGTCACGATCCGATCGCCTTCGAGGTAGGTTCCCCCAGACACATCGGCGCCGATCGTCGATGCAGTCGTAAACCCCAGGCGTTTCGCACGGACACGATGTCGCAACGCGGCCACACGGTCATCGTCAAGATTGAACAGGGCACAATCCGAGGCAGTTTGATTCTCGAAGATCCGCTGCTTCGCCGTCACATATTCATCCAGCGACTCATAACGGTCCTGGTGATCGACCGTCACGTTGAGCAAGGCGGCGATCCAGGGATGGAACCGGTCGATCGTTTCAAGCTGAAAACTCGAGACCTCCACAACGAGATAATCATACGGACTCGGCTTCCCTGCCTGACTCGCACGAAGATCTTCCACCGCTGCGTCACTCAAGGCAATGCCCAGATTGCCGCCGACAAATGCGCGCCGGCCGCTCTCGGCGAGCATCTTGCCGATCAACGTCACCGTGGTGCTCTTGCCGTTGGTGCCGGTAATCGCAAGGAGCGGGCTGCGGAGGAACTGCGAGGCCAGCTCCATTTCACCGATCACCTTCACGCCACGCCGGCGTGCCGCTTCGATCGGGGCAAGCCGGTAGGGCACACCGGGGCTGATCACCACCAGATCCGCCTCGTCGAGCGACGATTCGTACCGGGCCCCGACGGTCACACCAACGTGATCGCGGTCGATGGCGCCGAGGACCGCTGTCAGTTCCGCCGGTTCCTTCCGATCGGCCACCGTGACACGGGCCCCCGCCGCCTGAAGCAACCGGCAAGCTGCCACACCACTTCTGGCAAGTCCCATGACCGTCACGCGCGCCCCCGCGAGTTCCACTGCCGCTTCTCCCACCATGACGTCACCGAAGCTTTAAGGTACTCAGACTCAATAGGGCCAATAGGATGGCGATGATCCACAAACGCACCACGACCTTGGGCTCCTCCCATCCTTTCATCTCAAAATGATGGTGGATGGGCGCCATGAGAAAAATGCGCTTCCCGCGCGATTTGAAGGAGATCACCTGGAAAATGACCGAGACCGCTTCGATGACGAACACGCCGCCGACCATCAGCAAGAGCAACTCGTGTTTGCTGATCACCGCGACCGTACCCAGTGCCGCTCCCAGCGGAAGCGAGCCCACATCCCCCATAAATACGGAAGCCGGATAGGTGTTGAACCACAGAAATCCCAGACTCGCCCCCAGAATGGCTGCCGTGAACACCGCCAGTTCACCCGCACCTTCAATGTGCTGAATCAGCAGATAGTCCGACATGAGCCGATGACCGGTGACATACGCCACAATCGTATAGGCCAAGGCCGCAATCATGACCGGTCCGATCGCAAGCCCGTCGAGTCCGTCTGTCAGATTCACGGCATTGGAGCTCCCGACAATCACCACGACGGCAAAGGCGACATAGAACCAGCCAAGATCGGGAACGACATTTTTGAAAAATGGAATGCTGAGCTTGGTCGAATAGCCGGGCAGGAAATAGAGGACCAACGCGATCGCCAAGGCCAGCGCCACTTGCGCTGTGAATTTCTGCCCCGGTGACAGCCCCTTCGATTGAGCCTTGATGAACTTGAGATAGTCGTCGGCAAATCCAATCGCCCCGAACCCCACTATGGCAGCGAGCACAAGCCAGACGTAGGGCCGCGCGATGTCTGCCCAGAGGAGTGTCGAGAGAACCACGGCAAAGAGGATGAGAATCCCGCCCATGGTGGGCGTACCGCTCTTCGCCAGATGGCGTTTAGGGCCATCATCTCGAATCTGCTGACCCAACTTCATGTCTTGTAGCTTCTTGATCACCCGCGGGGCCAACACGAATGCGATCAAGAAGGCCGTCACGGCCGCATAGATAATGCGGAAGCTCAGATACCGAAAGACGTTCAGAAATGAATAATCCGTATGAAACGGATACAGCCAGTTGTAGAGCATGCTGTCTTTACCTTACAAAATGCGCCTGTTCGTCTGACGGACTCTTGCGTGGAATGGGCAGCAACTCCTTACGATGCCCGCTTGATGACGGCCCTCATTCCCACCAGAACCTGCACAACCTGTTCCATTTTCATACCGCGAGAAGCCTTCACCAACACCACATCACCTTGTCGTACCGTCCTCTTGAGGTGATCGGCCGCGGCAGCCGCATCGACGACTTCTTCAATCTGCGAGCCTGCCATCCCGCTCCTTCGAGCCCCTTCCGCAATGTCCCGCCCCAACCTCCCGCAGACGATCAATCGCGACAGCCTCTGTGTGGCAAGAAACTGCCCGACGTCCCGGTGCAGCTGGCCGCTCTCAGGACCGAGCTCTAACATGTCTCCCAACACGGCAATCCGCTCCCGTGCAGGACTCCACTGTGCCAGCAATTGAAGCGCCGCTTTCATCGATGCAGGGTTGGCGTTATAGCAATCATTGATGATGTGGACGCCATGATGAGTGACGATCTGCGACCGCATCGCGGCAGGACGGAAACGGCTCAACCCTTGGGCAATCATCGAACCGGATAGAGTCAATGCAGCACCCACCGCCGCCGCGGCGAGCGCATTGGTGACGTTGTGCGTACCATGCGCCTTGATTCGAACAGTCGTGGGGCGGCTCTTTCCAGGAAGGTGCAAGCGAAAAGTCGTGCCTTGACGAGCATCGGATACGACCCCGCTCGCACGGACATCGGCCATCTCTGAAAATCCGAATGACAAGACGCGGCATTGCGCACGGGCAGCGAGGTAGTCAAAGTAGGGATCGTCGGCGTTCAAAATCGCCGTGCCATCGGCCGAAAGCATGTCCAACAGTTCCGCCTTGGCCTGCGCTGAGCCTTCCATGCTTCCGAAATACTCGAGATGATCGGGGCCGATATTGGTAATCAACCCAATCGTGGGTCTCACGATCTCGCTGAGCCTGGTCGTCTGCCCCTGCTGATCCACCCCCATCTCAATGACCGCCGCTTGATGGCGAGATGTGAGCCGCAACAGGGTGTACGGTACGCCGATCCGATTGTTGAAATTCCCCTCCGTCTTCAGCACCGGCCACCGCTGGGCCAACACCGCCGCCACCATATCTTTCGTCGTCGTCTTGCCATTGCTCCCGGTCACCGCCACAACGGGGATATGGAAGCGACCGCGATGATGAGTCGCCAATTGTTGGTAAGCGAACAGCGGGTCACGTACTCCGAATAGAAAGGGCACAGGCCGGCCTTCGATTCGGCGCACCGCTGCGGAGCTTGGAGGAAGGCGGTATTCGTCGTGAACGATGGCTCCCACTGCACCCTGAGCGAGTACGGCCGGCACAAACTCATGCCCGTCGTACCGATCGCCCCTGAGGGCCACAAACAAATCGCCACGGCGAACCGATCGGGAATCCGTACTGATCTGTCTGATCCGGTGCTTCCCTGATAACGAGTCCTGCCCCGCGAGAACCTTCACGCTGATGACTTCTCGTAACTCATCGACCGTAAAGAGTCCCATTGATTCCTCAGCCTGCCCGATCCCGACCGTGGCCTGGACTTTCACGCGCAATCCCGCAATTGCTGGATCACCTCGCGAACCACTTCACGATCGTCAAAATGAAACTTCTTGGTGCCGATGATCTGATAGTCTTCATGCCCTTTGCCGGCAATGAGCACCATATCCCCGCGGTGCGCCTCACGGATGGCAGCGGCGATCGCTTCACGGCGGTCTGGCACCATGTGATACTGCACATGACTGCGGCGCGCGAGCGCATCGCGCACGCCGACCTCTACCTCGCGGAGAATGGCCATCGGGTCTTCGGTCCGAGGGTTATCGGACGTCAAGACCACGACGTCACTGTATTCCACGGCAGCACGGCCCATCTTGGGCCGCTTTCCTCGATCCCGATCACCGCCGCATCCGAATACGGTAATGATGCGCCCGGTCTTCAACGTTTGGGCTGCCGTCAGTAAACGGAGCAGTGCATCTTCCGTATGGGCATAATCAACGACGACCGTAAATTCTTGCCCGGAAGAGACCCGCTCGAAACGACCTGGAACATTGGTAATATGGGCCGTCGCTTCGCAGATCTGATCGGATGTCGCCCCCTCGTGCAGCGCCACCCCAATCGCCCCCAGCAAGTTGTAAACGTTATGCTCCCCGACCAATCGGCTCTCGACGGTAAAAGATCCAATAGGAGTTGCCGCAGTAAACGTGGTCCCGGTCAGCGAGAGGTGTACTCGTTCCGCTTTGAGATCGGCCTGTTTCTTAAGGGCATAGCCCCAGACCGGCACGGGACAAGCTC
>Ga0075423_10002004_pt1 | contig 18271 bp, 15 predicted proteins | sample SoiMethybrSBSTD2_FD_80114 | JGI IMG/M metagenome (GOLD analysis project Ga0075423, IMG submission 80114) | Bulk soil microbial communities from a Populus tree surrounding site in Tennessee, USA - Soil MetaG P. TD hybrid SBSTD2 | ecosystem: Environmental > Terrestrial > Soil > Tree plantation...
CATCGAGGGTGAGGAGCGCAAAGGTCGGCGGTGCCCAGATTCGAATGCCTTCGTTTCGATAGTTCACCAGATCGGTGAAACTTGGGCAACTGCCGCTTCAGCGGTCCGTCTTCCATCTCGTTGAGGAGAAAGAATGGCCGTGGACCGAGCTGCACGCTCGACTCTCCACGCTGGTGGTCGTCGTCTCGATCGTCGCCGCTGTCGGCGCGGACGACTGCGGTCGCGCTGAGGGCGAGAGCAAGACTTAGTAAGGCGATCTGATGACGCATCGTGTGAGTTCCTCCTGAGACCCGAACACCGTACGCCGTAGCCTTCACCTGAACGTGACGTGGAAATCACATCGACGTATCGGCGATTCACCTGAATGGCGACTCCGCTGTCTGCTGGATGAACTCGGCGGTGGCTCACGCTCGAGCGCGCGAGATCGCCGGGTACTCGTCTTGCTGGTTCTACTCGTGAATTTGTGGCGAGGTGAACGATGAGTACCGAGACGTTGGTCGCCATCGTGATCGTCGTGGTCGCGGTGGCGCTTGTCGTTGGCGTGTGGCAGTTCTTGAAGAGCCGCAGGACTGCAGTGTTACGTAACCGCTTCGGACCCGAATACGACCACGTACTACGGTCGGCTCGGACACCGGCGGAGGCTGAGCGGGAACTGCAGGAGCGGCAAGCGAGAGTGGAGAAGTTTTCGATCCGGCCGTTGTCGCATGAAGAGGCAGAGCGGTTCGGGGCGGAGTGGCGAAAGGTGCAGGCACGGTTTGTCGATGAGCCACGTACCGCCGTCCTTGACGCCGACCGTCTCATTGGCGAGGTAATGCGCAGCCGTGGCTACCCGGTGGATGACCCGAAACGCCGGCTCGACGATCTGTCTGTCGACCACGCGCATGTACTGAATCACTACCGTGCCGGACGCGAGATCGTCGCGCGCCACGAGCGCGGCCAGGCAACGACTGAGGATTTGCGTCAGGCGATGGTTCATTTCCGTGCGCTGTTTGAAGAGTTGGTGGTAGTCAATCGATCGAACGCGAGCAGGAGGGCATCATGAGCGAAGAGCGGCTGACGACGCGCGATCTTGCGCAACGAATGGAGAAGACCGAAGGCAAGCCGCCGGTTGAGGGGCCTGGGGACGCTCGTGTGATCCCGATGTTCGTGGGTGACGAAGCGGCGGGTTTCCGGACGCGGTGGGAGGCAGTGCAGACGGGCTTCGTCGACGAGCCGCGGAAAGCGGTGGAGGAGGCGGATTCGCTCGTCGCCCAGGTGATCAAACGTTTGTCCGAAGTCTTTGCCGAGGAACGAACGAATCTCGAGCGGCAGTGGGACCGCGGCGATCAGATCTCGACGGAGGATCTCCGCATCGCGCTGCGAAAGTACCGTTCCTTCTTCGACCGGCTGCTTTCTCTCTAAGCGCACTGGGTCAACACCCAAATTCCAACTCCCAACTCCCAAAGCACGGGTCTTGGGAGTTGGATCTTGGGAGTTGGGAATTGACAAGAAAACGCAACGCGATCGCGCACGCCCCCGTCTAAGCGCACATGGACCTCCTTGCCGACATTCGATATGCCCTTCGACTGCTCGTAAAGACGCCGGTCTTTGCCGTCGCCGCCATCGCCACCCTTGCCCTTGGCATCGGCGCCAACACGACAATCTTTTCGCTGGTCCACGCCGTCCTGGTGCAGCCGCTTCCCTACACCAATCCAGACGAGCTGGTCATGGTGTGGGAGGATGCGACGTTCGTTGGCTTCCCGAAGAACACGCCGGCGCCAGGCAACTACAACGAGTGGCGGATGCGCAACCGGTCATTCGTGGACATGGCGGCGATGCGAGGCGGGACGAACGCAAGCCTGACGCTCGACGGCCCGCCCGAGCAGATCCAGGGGCGGTCGGTGACGGTCAATTTCTTCAGCGTCCTGGGCGTGACGCCAGCACTGGGTCGCGCCTTCAACAGCGGGGACGCGCAGGGCGCCCAGGTCGTCATCATCAGCGACGCGCTTTGGCGGCGTCGTTACGCGAGCGATCCCGCGATTGTCGGTCGCACCATCGTAATGAATGACGTCCGGCACGAGGTGATCGGCGTGGCGCCGAAGACGTTCGTGTACCGCGATCGCGACGTGGACTACTGGATCCCGATGCGCCTGCCACCCCAGTTGGCCAACACGCGAAGCTCGCACTTCCTCAACGTGGTGGCGCGACTGAAGCCTGGTGTATCGCCGGAAGCGGCTGATAGCGAGATGAAGTCGATCGCGGCCAGGCTTACCGAGGAATATCCGGATACCAACCGAGGTATCGGTGCGTCGGCAGTGTCGGTGCGCGACGAAATCATCGGCGACATACGCGTCGAACTCATCGTCCTGATGATTGCCGCAATGGCCATTGTCCTGATCGCGTGCGCGAACCTCGCGAGCCTTCTGCTGTCACGGGCGTGGGCCAGGCGCGGCGAGTATGCGGTCCGCCTGTCGCTCGGTGCCACGCGCGCGCGGCTCACGCGGCAGATTGTGACGGAAGCCCTGTGCCTGTCGCTGACCGGCGGCGCGATCGGATTGGCGATTCCAGTGTTCGCGGGGAAGCTGGTCGAACGTCTCGTTCCCGTCGGCTTGTTGCCCGCCACGTCGACGCTTGACTGGGGGATCCTTGCCTTTGCGGCAGCGCTGTCGATAGCGACAGGGCTGCTGTTCAGTCTCGGGCCGGCCCTTCAATCCTCACGCGCGTCCACCGCGGAGGCGCTTCAGCAGAACTCGCGAGGCGCCATCGGCGGCCCGTCCACGCGTCTGGTTCGCGATGGCCTCGTCGTTCTCCAGGTGTCCGCAACGCTGGTGCTGCTCGTCGCGGCCGGGCTGATGTTGAGGACGCTGGCCAATCTGCGCGCGATTGAGCTTGGCTTCAACCCGGATCGCCTGTTGACCATGCAGGTATTTCTGCCGCAGCCAAAGTATGCGGACGCAGACAGGCGCGCGGCGTTCTTCGATCGCGTGGTCGATGGCCTGCACGCGCAGCCGGGGATCGAAGGTGCCGGGTTTGGTTCGACGCTGCCATTCCAGAGCGCCGGGAACACGAATTGGTTCACGATCGAGGGGCGTCAGGCGCCATCCGAGGAGATACGGGACGCCTTGTACCGCGTCGGCACCGGTGACTACATGCGGACGCTTGGCGTCGTGATCGCCGAGGGCCGTGTGATCGATGAACGGGACAGCGCCACCGCACCGCGCGCGGCCGTCATCAACGAGACGCTGGCGCGACAGTTTCTTCCCAATCAGAGTGCGCTCGACCGCCGCATCCGGTTCGATCCGGAAGGTCCCTGGTTCACGATCGTGGGTGTGGTCAAAAACGTGCGCGAACGGGGATACGAGCCGGACGACAAGCCGGCGGCATACGTGTCGTCACCCCAGGTCGGCGGAAGTCCCGCCAATCTCATCGTCCGGGTGTCCGGCGATCCACTCTCGTACGCGGGCGCCGTGCAGCGCGTGATTCAGAGCGTCGATCCGGACCAGCCGGTGCGCCTTATCCGGTCTATGGCCGATGTCGTCAACCTCACGGTGGCGGATCGCCAGCAACACACGACACTGCTCGTGGTGTTTGGCGGTCTCGCGCTGCTCATCGCCACCATCGGTCTCTACGGCCTGCTCGCGCAGGCGGTCTCCGCGCGCAGCCGTGAAATCGGACTGCGCATCGCCCTCGGCGCAACCTGGCAAAGCGTCGTGACGATGGTGATGTCGCGAGGGATGGCGCTGACCGCCGCAGGCCTCCTGGTGGGCGGCGGCGTAGCATGGATGGCGACGCGGACCATGCAGACGCTGCTATACGGCGTGGATGCCGGCGATCCGATCACGTTTGTGCTCGTTCTCTCGCTGCTTGCCGCTGTCGCCGCCGCCGCCTGCGCTATCCCGGCGCTCCGCGCCGCGCGCGTCGATCCGATGACGGTGTTGCGCGATCAATAAGGCTCCCGCGCCGCCTTGACTCTTCACAGGGCGGCGCATGAATATGGTCGACGCATGATGCCGGCCATGACTGCTTCAGTGGCGACAGACAGGTACGCCGGAGTCGCCGCCGCTCCCGATCGACGCCCCTATCGTCTGACTGCGATCGACACGTTGCGTGGATTGGTGATCGTCATCATGGCGATCGACCACGTGCGCGACTTCTTCCTCGCCGGGGCGCTGCAGGATCCGATGGCCGATCCGAACGTTACCCTGGACCTGTTCGCCACGCGCTGGATCACGCATTTCTGCGCGCCTGTCTTCGTGCTCCTGGCGGGAGTGAGCGCCGGTTTGATGACGAGCCGCAGGAATCCGCGCGATCTGGCCCGTCTGTTGATGACGCGCGGCGTGTGGCTGGTCTTCGTGGAATGGTTCGTCATCGCGACGCTGTCGACCTTTTCGCCTCGCGGGATCGCGGAAGTCGGTGGGCAGATCCTGGTGCCAATGCAGGTGATCTGGGCCATCGGTGTGAGCATGATCGTGTTGTCCGGCGTTCAGTTCCTGGGACGTCGAGCCTGCTGCGCCATTGGCCTCGCGATTGTGGCCGGCCACAACCTGCTCGATCCGTTGTGGCCTCGCACGCAGTTGCTCGAGCAAAACTGGCCGGCGTGGGCGGCGCTCCACTCCCAGATGGCGCTCAGCATCGGTCCGTTCCTGTTCGTGTTCATCTACCCAGTGGTGGCTTGGGTCGGTGTCATGCTGCTCGGATTCGGCGTGTCGGGAGTTTTCGAACGGCCCGTCGCGCAGCGCAATGCCGCGTTGTTGAAGACGGGTATGGCCCTTACCGGTGGGTTCATCCTGCTGCGTGCCATCGACATGTACGGCGAGCCGAATCCCTGGCAGTGGCAGGCCCGCGGCCTCCTCGCGACGGTGATGGATTTTCTGAACACGACGAAGTACCCACCGAGTCTCGATTTTCTGATGATGACGCTCGGGCCGGCGGCGGTGATGTGCGCCGTTGCCGATCGGATGAACGACGCGCTCAAAAACGGGTTGATGACATTCGGTCGCGTGCCGTTTGCCTTCTACGTCGCCCACGTGGCCCTGATCCACGCGTTGAGCGTGCTGCTTGGATTGACGCAAGGCTTCAGCCTCGGCCAGATGACGACAATCTTCCTCTTCTATCCAAGTGGGTACGGCGTGTCGCTGCCAGGTGTGTATCTGGTGTGGGCGCTCGTGATCGCGATGCTCTACCCGTTCTGCCGCTGGATGGTCTCGGTGAAGGCGCGGCGTCGAGACTGGTGGCTTAGCTACCTGTAGCGCGCGGCGGCGCAGGCACCGCGCCATCGCCCGATGTCTGACCACGAAGGCCACGAAGGCCACGAAGGTCACGAAGTAAACAAACCACAGACTCGCAAAAGGCAGAGGCATGCATCAGCGGCGGCAATCCGCGCGCCACGCCGGGGCCGCCGCGCGTTCAATCTGAGGCGAAGCCTCACCTGCGTGGCGCCTCCGCCTTTGCGGTTAATCGATTTCGTATCTTCGTGATCTTCGTGTTCTTCGTGGCAACGCTTTTTGGGAGTTGGAGGTTGGGCGTTGTGTCACCGCCCCACGAACTCACCGAGTCCCTTCAGTCCTTCGACGTGATCGCAGACCGCCTTCAGGACCATGAGCATGGGCACCGCGAGCAGCATTCCCGGGACGCCCCATGCCCAACTCCAGAACGCGATCGCCACGAAGATCGCGACGTGATTCAGCGATGCGGCGCGACTCAGGAGATGGGGCGTCAGGAACATCCCTTCAACAGTCGTAATGGCGAGCGCGACGCCGGCCACGAGTCCCGCCATCGCGAAGGTCCCGAACTGCAGGTAGCCGACGATGGCCAACCCGGCAGTCACAATCAGCGGCCCGAAGTACGGGACGACGTTGAGAACGCCCGCAAGAACACCCCACACCATCGGCTCGGCGATCCCGAGCCACCACAACGCCAGCCAGGTCACAATCGCGACCGCGACAGAGGTCGACGCCTGCACCCAGATGAAGCGTTGGATTTGCGCGGCAATGTCGTTGAGGATGCGGACGGTGATGCGTTTACTGTTGCGGCTCTCTATCTGCGCGACCAGTTTCCGCTTGAACGAGTCGTCTTCGTACAAGAGGAAGATCGTCAGGAACAACACGGTCACCGCCTGACCCAGGATGCCGAGCGCCCCGAGTCCTCCGGTCCATATCAGGTCCGACACGCGCCATGGTTGCTCGATTTCAACGCGCGTCACTCCAGGATTCTTGGGCACAGGCGCTCCCGCTTCAGCCGCCGCCGTGTCGACGGCTCGAGCCGCTGCCTGAATGCGCTCGAGCGCGGAATCGCCCTGCACGCGGCGCTGCTGCCGGAAGCTGCGACGCAACTGCTCGGTGCCGGCGGGAACTTTCATGAGCACCGAATCAATCTGTGGCCACAGGACCGTCGCACCGGCACTCAAGGCTGCCACCAGCCCGAACACGACTGCCAGTGAGCCCATCAGACGAGGCACGTGCCAGCGCTGCAGCGTATCGACAATGGGATCGAGCATGTAGAACAGCATCACGCTCAAGACAATTGGGAGTAGCAGGGGCGCCGTGAAGCGCATCATCACGATGAGACCGCATGCCGCGAGGAAATGCAGCGAGGCCCGGCTGCCCCAGAGCGTCGGCGCAGGCCGATCGACATCAGCGGCGTGTTCGGTGGGCGATTCCAGTCGGGCCGGCCCGAAGAGAGCTTTCATGGCGCGTCTCTCACGGCAATGGACGTGCCAGACTCGGTTGCGAAAACGCGCCCGGCCCCGTCCTGCCTGCGAACGGCCGGTGCCCCCTTGAATGTAAGGGCTACACGCGCGAGGTCCGGTTGCGCCGTATGATGTCGGCGGGATTTACTGTACCGCTCGTGTGGCCAACAGCACCAACACACGCGCGCGTTCTAGGAGTAAGAGGGAGTCGACATGAGCGTGAGCAGGATTGTGGTCATTGCCCTGGTGAGCCTGACTGTCGGTGCGTCCACGTTGATCGGTCAGATCGGGGCCGGACAGTTCCAGGGTGGTGGGCGAGGCAGGGCAGGTGAGCCTCCGCCGGCGCCGTCGAATCTGCCGGAGACGCCGACGGCCGTCGCGCTGCCGACGATCTCCGCCGAGGTGACGGGGCCGGGGCCGATGTTTGATTCGTCGCCGTCGCTGGCGCCAGGCAAAAGCCTCGCCGCGTTCAAATACGAAGCGCACGAATACTTCGTATCGGGCACCGCCAACGGCGAGCCCTACACCACCCGCATCGTCGTGCGGAAGCCGGCCGAGAACGCGAAATTCAGCGGGCTCGTGCTCGCCGAGGCGATGCACGGCAGCGGCGCCGCGCACATGTTCGAGTTCACCTCGATTTATACGATGGCGTCAGGTCACGCCGCGGTGGAAATCCTGACGACGCCTCCGGCGCAGTTCGTCGCGTTGAACGAAGCACGCTATCGCAACCTGAAGCTCACGGGCGCACAGACGAATGAAATCCTCGCGCAGGTCGGGTCGCTCGTCCGCGGCGGAAATCTGGTTGGCGGATCGGTGAGAAAGATGGTGCTGGCGGGTACATCGATGACTGCCGGTGTCCTCATCAACTACCTCCCGGCGCACATGGTCTATCGCACTCCGCAGATGCAGCGCATCTACGATGGCTTCCTGCCGATGTCGAACGGTTCGATGATTCGCGACGTCGACGTGCCCATCATCCACGTCCCGACGATGCACGAGGTGAGCGGGAACATCACGAATCGACAGGACGGCGACGAGCCTGGGAAGCAGTACCGCCTCTACGAATTCGCGGGCATGGGGCACATCGACACGCGCGACAGCGTCCGCATGAAGCCGAACCCCTGCGCGCAGCCGCTGAGCAGCTACCCGGAGCAGGCGTTCATGTCGGTCGCGCTCGATCACCTGTTCAAGTGGGTGGACCAGGGCAAAGTGCCGCCGCGCGCCGATCGCATCCTGCTCGATCGCAACGAATACAACGACGGCTCGATGATGGCGCTCGACGAGCACGGCAATGCCCGGGGAGGAATCCGCAACACGTACGTCGACGTCCCGACGGCGCGTTACACGATTCGTCCGGCCGCTGCCACGCCCGTGGTTCCCAACGCGAGCGAATACATCACCAGAGGCGGCCAGCAGGCAGCCAACCTGATGTGCGGACTGAGCACCTCGCAGATCGACTTCACGACCGCACAACTCAAGGCGATGTACAAGAGCAAGCAGGCGTACGTGAAAGCCGTCGAGACTCGGCTCACCGAGCTCGAGAAGGCCGGATGGTCATTGCCGCTCTATCGCGAGATGATTCTGGGCGACGCTGCAAAAGTGAATTTCTGAGAAGGTCGTAATTACTTCTTCTGCAGCTCCTGGTCGCGGACTTTCTCGAGTTCCTCGAGCTCGCGGTTGTTCGTGCAGTAGAACTCGTAGATCTCGCCGTTGCCGAGCGTCCACCGCCGCGGCGCGGATTTCCACGGCTTGGTCAGTACTTTCGGATCGTCGACCGTGACCTCGACGATCAAGTAGTTCATCGACGGGCGGCTGTAGCGCTCGATGACCCGCAACTGGTCGCTGTGAAACCAGCCGTTCGGCATGATGTAGGTCCGCTCGTCGAACCCCGTCGACTCGACCACCAGCGTGTCGCCTTCCCAGCGCGCAGCGCTGTTGCCGTGAAAGAGCGGTTCCGGGTACTTCGGCAGCGGGCGTCCGTCCGTGTGGATGACGCGGAAGTTGTTGAGCACCTCGTACAGCTGCACCAGCATATCCGGCTTGTGGACGAGCATGGTCGAGTACGGGTTCTGCAACCAGATCGCGGGAACGCCGCGGGGCATGCAGTTCACCGACGATTTCGAGAGCTCGAGCTCGGTCGGCGTCATCGATTTGATCTTCTCGAGTGCCCACGGCTGAAACGACGGGCGTTCCTCGGGTGTGACTTTGGGATCGAACTGCCGTGTCGCCGCGGGATCGACTCCGTAGCGGCCGCTCACGCCCTGGCCGGCGCTGTTCGGCAGCCAGTGCCCTGACAGGTCCGGGTGGCCATCGGGCAAGCGGGGAGGCGGGCCACCCGGCGGCATCACCTTGATTGTGTAATCCGTTTGTTGTGCGAGCGCCGGCCCGCTATTGATGCACGACAGCGCCAGCGCTGCGGTACATACCAGGGCAGAATGAAGGTGAAATCGCATGTTGTCGACGCGCCCTAGTCTTGTAGCTGGCCGACCTGGCGCACAACGCCATCTGAGAACTTCAGCGTGCCGGCCGCCGCGTAATTCTTCCTGCCATTCCGGGCGAGACAGCCGCGGACGAACACTTCTTTGCCGACGTTGTCGAGAAAGAGTTGCCGATCGTTTCCGGCGCGCCGCAGTGTGATCAATGCGTAGGTCTGGAACGACCATGCCTCCACGTGACCGTCGCTCTCTTTGACGTCCACATAGAAGTAGGCGTGCGGGTTCTGCCAGTCGAGTTTCGTCAGGATACCGGTGAAGTCGCGGCAATTCTTGCCGTCGAACTCCGCGGCAAACGAGTGATGGGCGAGAGCTGCCGGCGCGAGCCGCAGAAGACCCGCACACACGACGGCAGCAGCGAATGCCGTTCCACGCAGGCGTCGTCTGAGGGATGTCCTCATCACGTTCCCCCTCCCACACGAAGAGCCTGAAGCACGTGTTGCGCCGCGTCGCCGGCATCCTGTTCCGAGAATCCGGTCGGAAGCTCGATGATGGTGCCGGCACTCGCAATGCTGTTGAACTCTTCGGCCATATGGCCGGAAGACGCTTCCCGCAGCTCTGCGCCGATGACGACGGTCTTGGGTCGCGTTGCCTTCAGCAAAATCAGCGCGTCCGACATGTTGTTCGCCGTCAGCGTGCGATACCCGGCCTCTTTGAGCATCTCGCGAAGGTAGCTCAGGACGTCCTGTGACTCGTCGACGCAGAGCACGTCGGGATCGTCGAATGCCGCATCGTCGCCTTTGGCGGCGCGGTGCAGAGCGACGATCGAGTCCGCCTCCGTCGCGTACGGCTGGAAGACTGCTTTGAGGCGTGTGATCCGAAGCACGTCGTCGATCTTTGGCGACACGGCGCAGACTTTGAGCGTGCCGCGCCGGTCCTGGGGGCGGGTCAGATAGCGCGCGATCAGGCCGAGGCCGCCGCTGTCGATGAAGTCGACGGCGCCGAGGTGCAGGAGGACATGGGGACTTTCCGGCAGCAGGCGGTCGAGATACACCTGGAGCGACCTGGACTCTTCACCGGCCACGATCCGGCCGCTGCATGTGACGACCGTCACATCGCCAACACATCGACTATGCAACGTGAGCGACACACCCCCCCCGGATTCTCTGACAGCTAAAAACGGGTCTGATTATGCCTCAGGATCACCACGGGCAGGACAGGAGCCAACACCGTAGTGCGCAAGCTCTTCACTGAGATTTCGGGGGCAGCCTGGCCGGTCTGATCAGCCCCGGTGGAGTTGACGGTTTCCGTGGACACCTCAGAAGGGGCAGAATGCCCAAGGAGTTCACGATGGCTCGCCTCATCGTCGCTGTCGCTGTTGTGTGCTGGCCGGCTCCGTTGTTTGCGGAGATTCGACTGGTGCCGGCGTTCACGGGTCTGTCGTCGCCGATCTTTGTTACGCACGCAGGTGACGGCACCAATCGCCTCTTCATTGTCGAGCAGGGAGGAGTCATCAAGGTTGTTCGGCCGGGGTCGTCGACGCCCACCACGTTTCTGGACATCCGGACCAAAGCCCTCTCGGGCGGTGAGCGGGGTCTGCTCGGCCTCGCATTCCATCCGAAATATTCCGGGAACGGTCGCTTCTTCGTCTACTACACACGAGCCGGCGACGGTGCGCTCGTCATCGCGGAGTACAACGCCTCGACGAACTCCGACATCGCGGGCACGACCGAGGTGACGCTGCTGACGATCCCGCACCCCGGGCAGGCCAACCACAATGGCGGCATGCTCGCCTTTGGCAATGACGGCTACCTGTATATCGGCGTTGGGGACGGTGGGTCAGGTAACGATCCGCCAAACAACGCGCAGAATCCGGACGTACTGCTCGGCAAGATCCTGCGCATCAATGTGGATCAACCCGATCCCGTCGCCCGCACGCGATATTCGTCGCCGCCCGACAATCCCTTCGTCAACAGGGCTGGCCGCGACGAGATCTTCGCAGTCGGATTGCGCAATCCCTGGCGATTCAGCTTCGACCGTCTCTCTGGCCAGCAGTGGGTTGGCGACGTGGGTCAGGACGTACGTGAAGAAGTCGATACCCCGATTGCGAACGGCGGCAATTACGGCTGGCGGGTATATGAAGGCGCTCTATGTACCAACAACGATCGCGCCCTGTGCGCTCGAGTGGACTTCATCCCGCCGTTGTTCGATTTCTCGCACGCCGGGGGACGTTGCTCGGTGACTGGGGGATATGTGTATCGAGGCTCGCTTGGCGTGTTCGCGAGCGGGACGTATGTGTACGGCGACTTTTGCTCCGGCGAAATCTTCGTGTGGAATGACGAGCAGCGTCTCCTGTTCGACACCGCGATGAACATCTCATCGTTCGGCGAGGACGAGCAGGGAGAGCTCTACGTCGTCGATCTCAACGGATCCATCAGCCGGCTCGTCTCTGACTGCGCGCTCACCATCCCGGCGACGAGCCACTCGTTCACCGCGATGGGCGGATCCAACAATGTCGCCGTGACGTCGTCTACAGGATGTGTGTGGACTGCTGCGTCGAATGTGCCGTGGATCCACGTGACCCCAGAGGCGCGTGGTAGTGGCGACGGTGTCGTGCAGTATTCAGTCGACCCCAATACCACGGCATTCGCGCGAACTGGTCTGCTGGCGATCGAGGGACAGACGATCACGGTGAGTCAGAGTAGTGACGTCCCCTGCACGTACGCGATCTCACCTGCGACCGGGTCGTTGCCTCAGGCCGGCGGATCAGGAACCATCACAGTGACGGCTCCCGCAGAATGCGTCTGGACGGCCGTCAGCGACAGCCCATGGCTGGTCATTACCGTCGGTGCGTCCGGCCAGGGGAACGGACGCGTGATCTACGCCGCGCCGCCCTACATTGGCCGCGCGCAGGGCCGCACGGGTGCGATCACCATCGCGACAGTGACGTCGGTGGTCACGCAATCGCGATAGTTGGTCAACCTAGTGTGCGGCTTGAGCCGGCCGGATTTGTCAACGTAGGTCCGGCTTGAGCCGGACCGGGTCATTTCCCCGGCGGGAGAAAATAAAACCCGAGAACGAGGATGGCGTACACCGCCAGCATCTGGACGCCTTCCATCCAGTGTGTCTCGCCGTCATGCGAGATCATCGCGATCGTCAGCACGGCGAAGCCTACGGCGACGATTTCGAATTCGGTAAAGAGCAGGTTCATCGGCGCCGGCGCGATGGCGTAGCTCAAGAAGAGGAGAAGCGGCGTCACCATCAGCGCGATCTGAATCGACGATCCGACCGCGATACTGAGGGCAGCATCCATCTTCCCCTGGATCGCCATGCGGACCGCCGAGTAGTGCTCGGCCGCGTTCCCGATGATGGCGACGACCACAACGCCGACGAACAACTCGCTCATCCCGAGCGCCTTGGTCGTCTCAGACAAAGAGCTCACCAGCAACTCGCTCATCCATGCCACGCCGGCCGTCGCGCCTACGAGCACTGCGATCGACCGTGACACGTTGATGCGGTGCGTTGAAGGCGGCGACTTGTGTGGCTGTTTGTGTGTCTTCAGCGTGAAGACCAGGCTCGCGCAGTACGTCAGCAGGAGCACGACGGCGATCTCGGTGTCCATGCGCAACTCCGGGCCCTCGTTGTGACGCGACAACGAATGAAACACGGCCGGCACGACGAGGGCGACGACGCTGAGGAGCAGCATCGTGCTGCTGAGACTTGCCGCGGTCCTGTCGAAATGTTGCAGCGGATGGCGCAGTCCGCCGACCAGCGCGGCGAGACCAAACACGAGCAAGGTATTCCCGATAATTGAGCCGGTCAGCGACGCCTTGACGAGATCCGGGAAGCCAGCACGGAGCGCCAGAGCACCGATGATGACCTCGGCGATGTTGCCAAACGTCGCGTTGAGCAGGCCGCCAATGGCGCCGCCAAAGTGCTCGGCGAGCTCGTCGGTGGCCTGGCCGATGTATCCCGCCAGCGGTACGATGGCGAGAATCGACGCGAAGAACAACGCTGTCTGTCGCTCGGGCGCCAGCAGCTCGAGAGCAACTGCCGCAGCGGCGCTGCTCAAAAGTGCCACGCCACCTAAGCGACGCATCATGGACAGCAAATCGACTGCAATGGCAGTGCCTCGATCTGTCGTGGCGCCACGCTCGGGATAAGATGCGCCCGTACGAGCAGTATCAACGAAGGAGCTGAACGTGAATGTGCTCCAAGGTCTGCGCCAGCGCCAGGAATGGATCTTTTTTGCAGCTCTGCCAAAGGCGGATTCTCTTCTTGCCGTCACCTGGTGGGCCGTCGTCATCCTGCGCGGCATCCTGCCGGCGTTGTTTGCGATCGCCATGGGCCTGCTCGTCGCTGCTGTCCAGCGAGGCGATTCGCTAGTCAACCCTCTCGCGATCGTGGGCATCGTCTTCGTTCTGCTGCAGGTGCTGACACCCATCCAGACCGCGGTCAGTCACAACCTGGGCGATCGCACGGCTGCGTATCTCTACGATCGCCTGACGTCGGGATGCGTCCGCCCACCAGGCATGGGCCATCTCGAGGATCCGGCGTTGATTGGCGACATGACGGTTGCGCGCGATTTCGATCTCGGCATGACGGGACCGCCGCTCTCGTACTCGATGGACTTCATCGCAGGCGGGCTCGTTGGCATGGTCGGGGGACTCGCCGCCGCCGTGGTCCTGTTTGGTTTCTCCTGGTGGGCACCGCCACTGCTGGCCGGTGCCTGGCTCGCGACACATTGGCTGTTGCGCGAGAGCGCGGTCTGGCACGACCGCAATACCGACGCAGTGCGCAGCGCGCAGCGCGATGCCGACTACGCGTACCGGCTCGCCGTCGATCCGCCCGCGAGCAAGGAGTTGCGGCTTTTCGGGCTGGTGCGATGGACCATCGAGCGATTCGTCGCGCGGCGCACGCACTTGCACACGCTTCAATACGAGGCGACACGTCTTCGCGAGCGTCCGCTCGTGTGGTGCCTGCTGATCGTCACCGCGGCGAATGTCATCGTGGGCTGGACGCTCGTGTCCGCGGCGGCGGACGGCCGCATCGCGCTTGGGGAGATCGTGACGTACGCCCAATGCGCCGTCGCGACCTCGATGATTGCGTTCGGCGGGCTGAACTGGGCGCTCGATGGTGCTTCCGCGCCGGTGGCGGCCGTTCGACGGCTTCTGCCGGCGATGGCCTCTGCTGGTCGCCTCACCTCCGGACGGCGATCGGCGCGTGGGTTGCCGATTCGGCAGATTCGGTTTCGCGATGTGACCTTTGCCTATCCGGGCGGCGCGCCCGTGCTGGATGGTTTCGACCTGACGATCCCGGCTGGCACGTCGCTGGCGATCGTCGGCCAGAACGGCGCCGGGAAGACGACGCTGGCAAAGCTTCTGTGCCGGCTGTACGACCCGCAGAGCGGCGCGATCGAAATCGATGGCGTCGACGTTCGCGAACTCGATCTCACCGAGTGGCGAACGCGCCTGGCCGCCGTCTTCCAGGACTTCACGCGCTTCGAGCTGTCGCTTCGCGACAACGTCGCACCAGCAGGCGCGCCCGACGATGTCGTGTATGGTGCGCTCGAAGCGGCCGGCGCGGCCAGACTGGCGCGGCTGGATACCGTGTTGTCGCGCGGCTACGAGGGAGGCACTGACCTGTCTGGCGGGCAATGGCAGCGCGTGGCGCTCGCCCGTGCGTTGTCTACGGTGAAGGAAGGCGCCGGAGTGGTTCTGCTCGACGAACCGACGGCGCAGCTCGATGTTCGTGGTGAAGCCGAGATCTTCGAACGCATCCTCGCGGCAACGCGCCACTGCACGACGATCCTGATCTCGCATCGCTTCTCGACCGTGCGGCACGTCGATCGCATCTGCGTGCTGGAGAAGGGGAAGGTCGTCGAGTTCGGCACGCACGCGGAGCTGATGGCGCTCAACGGACGATACCGCACGATGTTCGATCTGCAGGCGCAACGGTTTGTCGCTGAAGACGAGGAGGGGAAGGCCTATGACGTCCTCGCCTGAACCAGCCGCCGCGCGCATCTGGCTATATGTGCGCGCGCGCCGGCTGGTTGACAGCATCTCCTGGCGCGCTTCGCGCGTCTGGGACCGCTACGCGTTGCAGAACGTGGAGGACTTATGACTGGTGAGCCGCGCAGCGGTCCCAGGCACGGAGAAGCGTTGCCACCGGCGCTCGCCTCGATGTGGCGGTTGTGCAAGCTGGGATACCGGCACGAACCGCGACTCATGTCGGTGGCCTTTTCTCTCGCCCTGCTGTCGGCGTTACCCGACGCGTTGCTCGCGCTCTGGTTCAAGCTGCTGGGCGAGGGAGCGCTGGCGGGCAACTGGTCGCTCGTTCGGTTCGCCGTCGTTGCTCTCGGCGTGTCGGCGACGGCAACGTGGTTCCTTCAGACCGTGAGCACGCGTGTGCAGCGGCGATTCCGCGACAAGGTGACGATCGCCCTCGAATCGCACGTCGCCACGTTGCTGGCATCGATTGCCACGATCGCCCACCAGGAACGGCCCGAGTACCTCGATAGGCTCGCCGTGCTGCGCCATCAGGTCTTCATGCTCGATCACATGTACATGTCGCTCTTCACGACGTGTGCATGGATCCTCCGGCTCGCTGTCACGATTGCGCTTCTCGTTTCGATCCATCCGGCGCTCGCACTGTTGACCCTGTTCGCACTGCCAACGGTCGTGACCTCGACGTGGCGGCCGTCGGTCGAGCGAAGTGCCGTGCAGCGCGGCGCGCAGGCGAACCGGCTGGCCCGTCACTTGTTCGACGTCGCGACAACGGCGGCGCCTGGGAAAGAAGTGCGCGTGACCGGTATTGGCGATCGCCTGGTCAGGGAACGCCGGCTCGCGTGGGAGTTCGCCTATCGCCCGATGGCGGCCGCGCGCTGGGGCTCGGCGATCTGGCACACGGCGGCGTGGGCGATCTTCGGCCTCGGCTACGTCGGTGCCATCGTCTTCGTGTCGTCAGGGCTTGGTGCGCCGGCGGGGGATGTGCTCCTGGCGTTGGCTGCCGGCTCGCGGCTCTCGTTCTACGTCGGCGCGACCGTCGGCGAGATCGGATTCCTGCGCGGCGTCTGGATGGACGCGGCCATCCGCCTGGCGTGGCTGGAGGACTACTCGGCCTCGCTGATCGCCAACGCGGATCAGCCTCCGCCGCAACGGCTGTCGCACGGCATTCGCTTCGACCACGTCTCATTCAAGTACCCTGGAACCGATCGGCTCGTGCTCGACGACGTGAACGTGGACTTTCCCGCAGGGTCGGTCGTGGCGATCGTCGGCGAGAACGGGGCAGGCAAGTCCACGCTGGTCAAACTGCTGGCGAAGATGTACGAGCCGACGAGCGGCCGGATCCTCGTCGACGAGACCGATCTCGCACGCATTGCGCCGACCGACTGGCGCGCGCGGCTGGCCGGGGCCTTTCAGGATTTCTTCCGCTTCGAGTTTCGCGCGCGTCACACCGTGGGCGTCGGCGACATCCCGCGTCTCGATGACGAGCCCGCCGTCGTGACAGCCGTGAGCCGCGCCGGTGCTGACGATGTGATCGTGCGACTGACCGGAGGTCTCGACACGCAGCTCGGCCCCACGTGGCCGGGTGGCGTCGACGTGAGCTTCGGCCAGTGGCAGAAGCTGGCGCTCGCGCGTGGCTTCATGCGTGACGAGCCGCTCGTGCTCGTTCTCGACGAGCCGACCGCGGCGCTCGACGCGGAAACCGAGCACGCCCTGTTCGAGCGTTATGCCGCGGCCACACGCGGCGACAGTACTGAAGGTCGCATCACAATTCTGGTCTCGCATCGCTTCTCGACCGTGCGAATGGCTGATCGGATTGTCGTGCTCGATGGTGCACGAGTGGTGGAGAGTGGGTCGCACGAAGCGCTGATGCTCCGGAGCGGCCAATACGCTCAACTGTACGGAATACAGGCCGCCGCCTATCGTTAGGCCGCGAACAGTCGCGGGTCGGGAGAATCTCGGACTGCCCTTGGCACTGGGCATGCGTTCAAGTGGCCTCTGTGGAATCACAGCTGGCTGCACAAGTTGAATCGCTTGCACGACTGTATCTGATCCCGACAGCGTGGAAACTTCTGGGCGCCGTCGTGCTGTGGATGATCGGAAGCTGGATCATCAAGCTCGTCCGGACTACGCTGAGCCGCTTCCTGCAGCTGCGTCAGTTCGACGCGACGCTGGCCTCGTACCTCGAGGCGAGCGCGGGGATCCTGCTTCAGGTCCTGCTGTTCATCGCGGTTCTCGGTGTCCTGGGGATCGAAACGACCTCGTTCGCCGCGTTGCTTGCTGCCGCCGGTCTGGCAGTCGGTGCGGCATGGTCGGGCTTGCTCGCCAATTTCGCGGCGGGGATCTTTCTGCTGGTGTTCCGTCCGTTCAAGGTGGGCGACACGGTCGCGGCTGTGAGCATCACGGGCACGGTGCGGGAGATCGGTCTCTTCGTCACGTCGATCGTGACGGCGGACAACGTCGTGACCTATGTGGGCAACAATCGGCTCTTTTCCGAGAACGTTCAGAATTTCAGCGCCACGCCGTTTCGACGCGTCGACATCAGCGTACAGTTGATGCCGGGGACGGATCCGGAGACGGTCAGCATGCGCTTGCGCCATCGCCTGCGCCAGGTACCGCATCTGCTCGACACGCCGCCTCCCGTCGTGGAGATCGTGTCGTTCAACATCGTTGGAACGTCAGTGGCTCCGACGCTGGCGGTGCGTCCCTGTTGCCGGCATGAACACTACCAGCAGGTCTACTTCGATACGACGCGGGCGATCCAGGAGATCTGTGTCCCCGTGCACGTGTGAATTCCGTTTCTACGAAGAGCTGAACGATTACCTTCCCGCCGCGCAGCGCAAGACCACGATCACGCGCGAGATTGCAGGGACGCCATCGGTCAAGGATGCGATTGAATCGCTCGGCGTGCCACACACAGAAATCGATCTGATCCTGGTCGATGGCACATCGGTTCGTTTCGATCGCCGACTGCGCGGCGGCGAGCGCATCGCGGTGTACCCCGAGTTCGAGCGGTTCGATATCACGCAGGTCCATCGGCTGCGGCCCAAACCGCTGCGCCGGCCGCGCTTCGTCGCCGACGTCCATCTCGGTACGCTGGCACGATACTTACGCCTGCTCGGGTTCGATACTCGCTACGGCAACGATCTGGGCGACGCCGAACTCGC
>Ga0075423_10002005_pt1 | contig 18258 bp, 15 predicted proteins | sample SoiMethybrSBSTD2_FD_80114 | JGI IMG/M metagenome (GOLD analysis project Ga0075423, IMG submission 80114) | Bulk soil microbial communities from a Populus tree surrounding site in Tennessee, USA - Soil MetaG P. TD hybrid SBSTD2 | ecosystem: Environmental > Terrestrial > Soil > Tree plantation...
CAGGTAAGCGGTACCCGCCCCCGCGCGTGGCGCAGTCGAATCCGCAAAGCAGAACGGCCGACCCTCCATATCCTCGCTCTCCAACTCGGCCTTCGCACACTCCAGCCCGGCGCGCGCATCCGTGACCGTCAGCCCCGACCACCATGCGAAATCATGAACAGTCGCCGGTCCATGACTCGTGAAATAGCGACGAGCGAGCTCGCCTAACGCGTCAGCGCGTGCGAGCGTCCGCGACGATGGCAGCAACCACTCCTCGAGCAGTGTGAACGTCTGCTGCTTGCCATCGCGCGGGCCGAAGCACAGGAGGCCCGTCTGCGAGAGCACCCCGAGCAAGTGCAAGCCACGCGCGTCGTGTGTCGCAATCCCGGCGGCGTTCCAGATCTCGTACAGCTTGTCGCGGCGCACCACGTTTCCACCGGCCAGCGCCTTCTCCGCCACGCGAGCACTCTTCGCAAACGTCGCGTCATCCATCCCGAGCTGACGAAATCGGCTCTGCGCGCCCGCAACCACACGTGGCGTCAGAATCGGCAGGATCCACCGAACGTCTTCGGCCGCCACGAAGTGCAACGTCCCGCGCATCGGCCAGGTGCGCACGATCGCTCGTCGCGAGATCGCGTCTTCGACCGTCGCCTCCGTTGCGCCCTTCGTGCGAAGCCCAATCGCCCAGAGTCCGCCGAGGTAGTCCTGCGCTTGAACCGCGCCCAGCCAGCGCACGACTTCGGCCGGGTTGGTGAGCGTTGGACGACTGATGTGTTGGTTCGCCAGCCGGCGGCGACCGACGTTCATGGCAGCACGCGGGCCTTCTCCTGTGCCCGGAGTGCCAGCTCGGTCGCGAGGAAGCAGTGGGCCTGCGTCATGGCCGTCTCGGCTCGGTTCAACACGTCATCCACGAGCTGACGACCGAACGCCAGCTCGACTGTCTTGCAATCGACGTAGCGAACGCCGTCGCGATCGACGACGAAGAGGTGGTTGCCGCCGGGTCGTCCCGCCAGGTCGACGTTCTTGCGCACCTCGATATACCCATCGGTGCCGAGTATCGTTAGGCGCGTGTCGCCCCAGGTGGGGAGACCGCCGGGGGTGAACCAGTCGACTCGGATGTAGCCGGTACCACCGTTGCCGCGAACCATGACCTCGCCGAAATCCTGAAACGCCGGATGCTCCGGGTGGCGAACATTGCGCACCTGCGACGCCACGATCTCTGCGCTCGTCGAGCCTGTGAAATACAGGAACTGATCGAACTGGTGCGACGCGATGTCGCAGATGATACCGCCGTGTCGTGTCGGGTCCCAGAACCAGTCGGGACGATCTGGTGGGTGAATGCGGTGAGGGCCGAGCCCGATGGTCTGGATCACCGTGCCGATCGCGCCGGCCCGCACGAGCTCGCCGGCCCGGATGGTCGCGCCATTCTCGAACCGCTCGCTGTATACGACCGAATAGATCCGCTTCGTCGCCGATTGTACTCGCCGCACCTCGGCCAGCTGCTCGAGCGAGGTGACGCCCGGCTTGTCGACCATGTAGTCCTTGCCGTGCTCCATGACGCGCACGCCGAGGGGGCCGCGCTCGTTAGGTGTGATGGACGACAGCACGAGCCGGATCGATGCGTCCTCGAGGATCGCGCGCTCGTCGCTCACGGGCTTCGCCGAGGGGTACTTGCGTGCGAACTCCGCCGCGAGGTCAGGCTCGTTCCCATGGAACGACACAAGCTGGCCGCCGCCGCGCACGACCGCGTCCACCATCCCGTAGATGTGCGCGTGATTCATTCCGACGACGCCGAACAAGAGCCGCGGCGCAGCCGCCCTGGGTGACTCGCCGCCCGCGAGGGTCAACGGCGTGAAGGCCGCGGCGGCCAACCCGGCAGCCGCAGCAGCGGACGTTTCGAGCATGGTTCTCCTGTCGATCTTCGTCACCGCCCTTCCTCGCGACCGGGAAAGATTGCCGCGGAATCTGGCAGGTAGCGGGAGGGACCTTATCATCTGCTCAATGTTCCCGCTAGCTCAGGCCACTCCCCGCACCGCCTGAACGCGATGTCACCACCACGAGCGATCCCCACGCTAGAAGCGGTACTCGGCTCTGCCGATGTCGTCTCGGCCAGCCGCATGGCCGGAGCCGGGCCGCCGGGCGCGTTACCGCTCACGCGCGAAATGCTCATGGAGGCGCCGAGCGGGAACCTGTTCGGCCTGACGCAGAACGTCGGGATGGGCTGGAGCGCCACCGCGCTCGGCGGCCCCGAATACGTGATCGTGAGCACGGCCGGCGGCGTTCGTGGCGCCGACCGGCAGCCGGTCGCGTTAGGGTACCACACCGGGCACTGGGAGATCGAGCTGCTCGTGCGCGAGGCGGCAGAGACGCTGAAAGGCCAGGGCGCGATTCCGTTCGCGGCGTTCTGCAGCGACCCGTGCGATGGCCGCACGCAGGGCACCACCGGGATGTTCGACAGCCTCGCATATCGGAACGATGCGGCGATCGTCATGCGTCGCCTCATCCGCTCGCTGCCGACCGCGAGCGGCGTGATCGGCATCGCCACGTGCGACAAGGGACTGCCCGCGACGATGCTCGCGCTCGCAGGAACCAAGGCGCTGCCTGCCGTGGTCGTGCCCGGCGGAGTCACCCTGCCGGCCACGGGCGCGGAAGACGCCGGTCAGGTACAGAGCCTGGGCGCCAGGTTCGCGCGGGATCTCGTGACGCTCGATTACGCGGCCGAAATGGGCTGTCGCGCCTGTGGCTCGTCGGGCGGCGGGTGCCAGTTCCTCGGAACGGCGGCGACGTCGCAGGTGGTCGCCGAAGCGTTAGGCATGGCGCTGCCGCATAGTGCGCTCGCTCCGTCGGGGGAGCCGTCCTGGTTCGAGCTCGGAAGGCGTTCGGCGCTGGCACTCATGCGCCTTCACGCCACGGGCATCCCGCTCGCCCAGATCCTCACCCCGGATGCGATCGAGAACGCGATGGTCGTGCATGCCGCGTTCGGTGGGTCGACGAACCTGCTGCTGCACATCCCCGCCATCGCCCACGCCGCCGGGATCGCGCGCCCGACCGTCGACGACTGGATTCGCGTCAACCGCGCCGTCCCTCGGCTCGTCGACGCGCTGCCTAACGGGCCGCGCGGCCATCCCACCGTTCAGGTGTTCATGGCCGGCGGCGTCCCCGAGGTGATGCTCCACCTTCGCCGGCTCGGGCTGCTCAACGAGCGCGTGCTCACGGCGACTGGCGACACCCTCGCGACAACGCTCGATTGGTGGGAGTCGAGCGAGCGCCGCGAGCAGGCGCGCGAGCGACTCGCCGCCGCCGGTCGCGTTTCCCCCGATGACGTCATCATGACTCCGGACGCCGCCCGCAAGGCGGGGCTCACGAGCACCGTGGTGTTCCCCGTCGGGAATCTCGCGCCCGATGGATCGGTCATCAAAGCGACGGCCATCGATCGCTCGATCGTTGGCGACGATCAGGTCTTCCGACACCGTGGTCCTGCGCGCGTGTTCGTGGACGAACGCGACGCGATGCGGGCCGTGAAGGGTGCGATACGGGACGGTGAACGATCGATCGAGACCGGTGATGTCATCGTGCTCATCGGCAACGGGCCGTCGGGCACCGGAATGCAGGAGACCGCGCAGATCACGACGGCGCTGCGATATCTCCCCTGGGGCAAGCACGTCGCGCTCGTGACCGACGGCCGCTTTTCGGGCCTGTCGACCGGCGCATGCGTGGGGCACGTCGGACCGGAAGCGCTCGTCGGCGGCCCGATCGGCAAGGTGCGCGACGGTGATCTCGTCGAGATCGTGGTCGATCGCAACACCCTGGAGGGATCGGTGAATCTCGTCGGCGTGGAGGGCCAGGTCCTCCCAACCGACGAGATCGAGCGCGTGTTGCGCGACCGTCCGCCACATCCGGGGCTCGGACCTCACGAGAAGCTGCCCGACGACACCCGACTCTGGGCCGCGCTGCAGCGCACGAGCGGCGGGACGTGGGCTGGTTGCGTGTACGATGTGGACCTGATCGTCGAAGCGCTCGATCGGGCCGCGAAGGCGGCAGCCAACGACGAGCGCTCATGAACAAGGGCAACCGATGAAACTCTATCGAACCGCTCGGGGCCCGGTGGTGGAACATGACGGCGCGTTCCATTCGGTCCCCCAGGACTGGGATGCGTTGATCAATCACAGAGACCTCGCCGCGCACCTGCGGCGAGCGACCGAAGGGGCCGCGCGCGAGACCACCATAGAGCGGGTGCTCGCGCCGATCGGCTCGCAGGAAGTGTGGGCAGCGGGCGTGACGTATTACCGAAGCAGAACAGCACGCCTCGAGGAGTCGAGAGTCGGTGGCGGTTCGAGCTTCTACGACCACGTGTACGAGGCCGAGCGCCCCGAGCTTTTCTTCAAGGCAGCGCCGTGGCGGGTTCGAGGGCCGGGTGAAACGATCCGGGTGCGCCGTGATGCACGGTGGACCGTGCCCGAGCCCGAGATCGCGTTATGCATCGACGCGCGCGGCCAGATCGTGGGCTACACGATCGGCAATGACGTGAGCTCGCGCGACATCGAAGGCGAGAATCCGCTCTATCTTCCGCAGGCGAAGATCTACGACGGTGCCTGCGCGCTCGGCCCCGCAATGCTGGTGAGCAGTGAACCACTCCCGGCCGAGACCGAGATTACCCTGCGGGTTTTGCGGGGCGGCTCGATCGTCGCCGAGGGGCAGACCACGTTCTCCCAGATGCGGCGCAACGTGCGCGAGCTCGTGGAGTTTCTCTATCGAGAGACGAGCTTCCCGACGGGTTGCGTGCTGCTCACCGGCACCGGCATCGTTCCACCGGACGAGTTCACGCTTCAACCCGGCGACAACATCACGATCGATGTACCCGCCATCGGAACGCTGACCAATTCGGTTGCGCCGTCGTGATGCCGATTGAAGCATCAGGAGTCGGCTGCCCTGCTCCCTCGCGGTTCCACACTCTGGTCCAGATCCGGACATGCGCCGCACACTCGGCACAGCAGCGATCGCAGCCGCGTTGGCGATTGGCTGCAGCACGCCTAACAACGCTCAGCCGCGACCCACTGTTGGGCAGATCGAGCGGCTGGACCCCGCGCTCGACGCGCTGATAGCTCGCGATGCGAAGATCGAGCAGCTCGCCACCGGCTTCGATTGGTCCGAAGGGCCGGTCTGGCGCGTCAGCGGGCGCTATCTGCTCTTCAGCGACGTTCCGCGGAACACGATCTACAAATGGCAGGACAGCACGGGCCTGACAGTCTTCCTCCGGCCGGCAGGATACACCGGAATCAATCCGCCAGGCCGTGAGCTGGGAACCAACGGTCTCACGTTCGACTCCAGCGACTCGCTCGTCATGGCCGACCACGGCAACCGCCAGGTCGCTCGCCTCAACGAAGCGAAGTTCACGAAGACCACACTGGCCGATCGGTATCAGGGCAATCGGCTCAACAGCCCGAACGATCTCGTGTACCGCTCCAACGGCGACCTCTACTTCACGGATCCACCATACGGCCTCAAGGGTCTGAACGACGACCCCGCGAAGGAGCTGCGACAGAACGGCGTCTACCGCCTGACGCGATCCGGCCAGCTGACACTCCTGACGACGGAGCTGACGTTTCCGAATGGCATCGCGTTCTCGCCTGACGAGAAGACGCTCTACATCGCGAACTCCGACCCGCAGCGAGCGATCTGGATGGCGTACGACGTTCGTCCGGATGGAACGATCGGGAATGGACGCGTGTTCTTCGACGCCACGTCCTTCGTGCGCGCGGGAAAGACCGGATTGCCGGACGGCATGAAGATCGACCGCGCAGGCAACCTCTTCGCGTCTGGTCCTGGCGGCATCTTCGTCTTCTCGCCCGCTGGGAAACACCTCGGCACGATCGTCACCGGCCAGCCGACCGCGAACTGCGCGTTCGGCGACGATGGCTCGACGCTGTACATGACTGCGAACGATCGCCTGCTGCGAGTACGTCTCAAGACGAAAGGGCCGCTCATCGGGGCTGGCACGGTCCCCGCGGGCAAGGCCGGCATGCAGGCTGGCGTTCCCGTTCGTGAAGGCTACGTCACGACCTCGGACTCGGCGCGGCTGTTCTACCGCGTCATGGGCCGAGGCGGAGATACAGTCATCGCGATCCATGGAGGGCCCGGCGTCGATCTCGAGAGCATCGCGGGTGATTTCACGCCGTTGGCCGACAATCACGTCGTCATCTTCTACGATCAGCGCGGCTCGGGGCGATCGGAGCTCCCGAAGGACACCACGCGCCTGGTCGCCGCTCGACAGATCGCCGACCTCGACGAGGTCCGACAGCACTTCGGCGCGCAGCGCGTGACTCTGGTCGCGCACTCGTATGGGCCGTTGCTCGCCGCGTCGTACGCGCTGACCCATCCCACCGCGGTGAAGCGGATGGTGTTCTTCGGTCCGGTTCCGCCGCGGCGTGGAAACTTCTGGCAGCGCTTCGCCTCCAACATGGTGCAGCGCGTCGACTCGGCCGCTCGTGCCCGGCAGGCGGACGCCAGCAAGCGCCTCGCCGACCCTAACGCGGACGCACGACAGGCCTGCCGTGACTTATGGGCGGTCGGGATTCCCGCGCGTCTCGCCGAGCCCGAACACTCGCTGCCGCTCGTCAAGTCCGATCTCTGTGCGTCCGACCCGGCCGGGATTCGGTACGGGATGACGGTCACGAACCGCGTCGTGATGGCGTCCTACGGCGATTGGGATCTGCGCGAGCAACTGCGCACGCTGCAGGTGCCGACGCTCGTCGTTCACGGCGAGCAGGAGTCCATCCCGATGGACCTCGTGGAGGAGTGGGTCACGTCGCTGCCGCGCGCTCGATTGTTTCGCGTTCCGCGAGCGGCACACTTCACGTACGCGGAGCGGCCGGAGCTCGTATGGCCGGCGGTGGAGCGCTTTCTCTCCGAGCCGTTGCGGTAGCCTAACGCTGGCGGGCCGCCAGCCGCCAGACCTTCAGCACCTGACAGCCGGATTCCAGTCGGCGAAGAGACCGGCCGCGTTACGCCGCCACGCCCAGACGTGGAGTCCCCAGTAGTTGTACTGGTCGTAGCGCTTGAACTCCTGTCCGAAGAGACGAGGCGGTTTCTCGGTCGCCGGCAGGGCGCGGTACGGCATGATGTATTCGACCGCGACGAGCTCTGGCTTGCCTTCGCCCTCCGTCGTGTAGATCAGCATCTCGGGATGTGCGATGTCGAGCTTCTCGTCGATCGCTTTGCGGTCGATGAGATGGTAGCCCATGCCGCCCATGGTGGAGTCGGCGACGCACCTCGGCATGGTGGTGGGGTACCCAGCCGCTTCGGCGGCAGCGAGGTCGTGATACTTGTTCGTCGCCGCGCGCAGCGTCTCCACATCGCGCCGGACGTTGACGTCGAAGCCATCGGCGAACCCTGCGGCCGGCTCCGGGGTTACGGGGTGCGCGTGACGATTGCACGCGAGGGCGCCGATGGTGAGACCGATACCGAGCGCGCGAGGAATGGTTCGCATGATGGCCGCCTTGGGCGAGCGAAGAAGTACGACGCGCGCTAGCATGCGGCCGACCATTTCGAGACGGCAATCCGCGTAGTGTCAAGCGTGATAGCGAGGTGCCAAGCGTGAAGATCAAAGCCCTTTGATCTCCCGAAACAGGCCCCACGTCTCCAGATCAGGTCCCAGCCGCGCGTGACCGACGACCTTGTACCCGAAACGCTCGTAGAACGGGAGATTCTCGGGACGCTCGGTCGTTAGGCTCACACCCGTGGATTGAGCGTCGTCACCTGCCAGCCTGTGAACCGCGTCGAGCAGCTCCCGAGACAGGCCGCGGCGCTGCTGTGCCTTGCGGACCCCGATCATGTTGAGGTGATGGTGCGGTGGGCTCGCGGCGAAGAAATTCGCCGCCGCGATGTACGCGTCGTAACGCGACCGCGCTTCGGCGCCGAGCTCCGCCCACACCGACTCGCGCAGGCCGATGAATGCGGGTAACGGATTCGACGCCTTCGGGAGACTCATCACGACCGCCGCAACCAGCGCTCCCGAGTCATCGCGGATACCCAGCAGGGGCTCATCCCGATACGCGCGCGCGCTCACGAACAGCTGCACGAGACGATGCAGGCGTACCTTGTACGGCGCGCCAACGCCAGGCACGTCCGGCCCGAGCACGTACCGCATGACCGGGTAATCCTGAAACGCGTCGCTCAGAACCGAGACGATCTCGACCACCTGGTCGAACGAGAGCGTCGTCACCGTCATCGCGCGTGCGCCTCCCGGGATCCCGGCCTTGACAAAGATAGCATGCTATGGAATATTGATTCGCAGATATATAGCCCGCTATTCATTTTTCGACTCGCCGATGCCCTTCGATAGGCTGGAGTCTCCGGGACACGTCGTCAATTACCTCGCCCGCCTGTTCGCCGCCGCGCTATATCGCCGCATCGGACAGCACGGCGTGAACACGGGCCAGTTTCCGGTGCTGCTCATGCTGTGGGAGCAGGACGGCGTGACCCAGGCCTCTCTCGTTGAGAAGCTCGCCGTCGAGCAGCCGACCATGGCGGGAACGCTCAAACGGATGGAGCGCGCTGGACTCATCCGGCGCGTCGCCGATCCCACTGACCGTCGCCAGTCGCACATCCATCTCACCCGAAAAGGTCGCGCGCTCGAGGACGCGCTCGTCGCGGGCGCGAAGGACACGAACGCGATCGCGCTCGCCGGGCTGACCGCCGCCGACTCCGCGCAGTTCGTCAAGCTGGCCAATCGCATGATCGAGAATCTCGAGCGAGACAGTCGCGCCGAGTGAGCCTGCGCTCGACGCTTCATCGGGACACGAGGAGGGACCATGACGTTTCAACTCATCGCCACGCTCTGCGCGGCAATCTTCACGGGCGCCGCGATCTACATCAACCTCGTCGAGCATCCCGCGCGCATGTCGCTCGGCACCGCGGTCGCGCTCGCCGAGTGGAAGCCGTCGTACCGTCGAGCAACGGTGATGCAGGCGTCGCTGGCGATCGCCGGCGTGGCGGCGGCGCTCGGCGCCTGGGTGGTTGGCGCCGGTCGCGCGTGGCTCGTTGGCGGGCTGTTGCTCGGTGCGGTGGTTCCGTTCACACTGCTCGTCATCTTCGCGACGAACGAGCAACTGCAGCGCCTCGACCCGCACGCCGCGGGTGACCTCGACCGTGCCCGGGTCCTGCTCGATCGCTGGAACCGATTACACGCGGTGCGAAGCGCGCTGAGCTTCAGCGCGCTCGTCACGTTCCTCGTGCTGCTTCGCTAACGCGCGTGGTTCTCGACCGCTGCCTTGACGGTCGAGTTGTCGGCAGCGCGCTGGACGTCTTCGGGGAAGTCTTCCATCTCGTACACCTGACGGAGCTCGACGAAGTTCGTGTTGGTGATGGGCACACGCTTCGCCCATTCCACGGCTTCCTCCTTCGACTTCACGTCGAGCATCCAGAAGCCGCCGATGATCTCCTTCGCTTCCGTGAACGGTCCGTCGTGGACCTTGGGCTTGCCGCCGGGGAAGTAGACGCGTGCGCCTTTCGAGGTCGGGTGAAGGCCCTCGAGAGACACGAGCACACCGGCCTTCGCGAGCTCCTCGTTGTACTTCATCATCTCGGCGACGGCGTCCGCGGGTGGCGCAGCCATGGATTCGGCCACTCGGTCCGGGTACATGATCATGAGGAATCGCATGCTGATCTCCTTCGACTTGTAAAGTCATCCCGAGCGCAGCGCAGTTGTCATCCCGAGCGCAGCGAGGGATCCTCATCGTCCCGAAAGAGAGCCCTCGCTCGGGAGGATGAAGATCCCTCGCTAACGCTCGGGATGACAAGCCGCTCAGCGTAATCCTACCAACCCCTTGATCGAGTCTCGCAGCTTTGCCGAGTCGTAACCGAGGCCGCGGCGGAAGACTGTTTCGACGTTCCGGATGTCGCCGGGCGTTCGAATCGGATCACCTGCAATGACTACGAGGTCCGCCTGCATTCCGGGCGCGATCGTGCCCACCCATTTGTCAAAGCCCAAAATCTTCGCGCCATTCGACGTCATGATCTGCACCGCCTGCTCCGGCGTGAAGCCCGCCTCGATCAACAGCTCGAAGTTGCGCTGGTCGCCATAGCCCGCAATCGAGCTCAGGCAGCACGGGTCGGAGCCGGCGCCTAACAGGCCACCGGCCTTCACGAACGCGCGCTCGAACGCCATCGACTTCTTGAACGCGGCGATCTCCACGGAGTCGTTCGCCGTCTTTCCCTTTTCGTAGTACGCCGCGACCTGCTTGGACATGTCGGGATACAAGGCGTCGAGGACGCGCTGATCGGCGGGGACGCGACTCGGGCTCGAGAGCTCGAAGACGTCGAGCGTGGAGGTCAGTGCCACCTTGTGCTTGACCATCTCCTGGATGGTCTTCTGAACGTCCGGGCTGTTGATGTCGAGCGAGCCGTACATGTCGCCGGTGGACGCCTGGGGGCACTGGTCCGGCTTCTTGCCCGCGTACCACTCGGTGTTCGTGAGCATGCCGTGCTCGAGCGCGTCGATGCCTAACGCCACAGCCTCCCGGAACCCGACCGAGCAGAGATGCGCCGTCACCTTGACCCCGTGCTTGTGCGCCTCGTCGATCGCCGCGCCGAGCTCCGCACGCGAGATCTGTGTATACGCCTTGAACCAGGTGACGCCTTCCTCCGCCCAGTACCGCACCATGCGGCGCGCCGACTCGGGGCCGGACAACACCGGCATGGTGACGAATCCGGAGCCCGCGCCCTGCAGGTACGGGCCGGTGACCACGATGGTCGGCGCGACGATACGCAGCGAGTCCGACAATCGCTTGAGGTTGAGCTCCTGATACGCGTCCACGCTGCCGGTGGTGCGTATCGTCGTCACACCGGCGGAGAGGAACAGGCGCGGATAGCTCGACCCCATGAACCTCATCCCGCTGTAGTACATGTGGTCGTGAAGACCGATGATTCCCGGAATCACGGTTTTCCCGGCGAGATCGATCGTGCGCGCGCCAGCCGGCAGTGTGACGGAGCTCGCCGGTCCGACGGCGGCGATCTTCTCGCCGCGGATGACGATCGTCTGCCCGTCCTTCGCCGCCGCACCGGTGCCGTCCACGACGCGCGCGTTCGTGAGAGCGACGACGCTGTCGTTGACCGTCACGTACGGCTTGAGCGAGGCGGCGAGCTCGCGCGCCTGCGCGCCTAACGGGGCGGCTGTGAGAACGAACGCGATTGTGAACCGAATGGCTGGGGGCATCGTGAGTTCAGTCTGAAGATGAAACCCGTCATCCTGAGCCGTCAGGCGGTTGTCTTCCCGAGCCGGCAGGCGAGGGATCCTCATCGTCCCGATAGAGAGCCCTCTACCGGGTACCTGAGGATCCCTCGCTGCGCTCGGGATGACAGCTAGGGATCAACCGTAAATACACCCATCATGCCGGCACCGAGATGCTCGGCAATGTGGCAGTGTATCATCCACCGCCCCGGGTTCGCCATGTCGACCAGGAGGTCCACCGTCTCACCGGCCGGGATGATCGCGGTGTCCTTCCATACCAGATTCGTCGTCGGCACGCCATCGCGGCTGACCACCAGAAACCGCTGCCCGTGGAGATGCAGCGGATGATGCATGGCGTGGCTCGACGATGGGTCGTTGACGACACGAATCTTCGCGACCTGGCCGACGCGGAAGTGCCAGTCGACGTCCATGTTCTCCTTTCCCGTCGCCGGATCGCGGAGCACCCACGTCACCTCTCTTCCAGTCGCGATCCAGTTCATCATGGCCATGCCGTCGTTCCACTCGACGGGCGCGTTGATCCCGATCAGCATGTTCGAGATGGCCGCCGGCAGTCCGCGCGTACGCATGGTAAGGAAGAGCGAGTGCGAAGGCGGCGCATCGAGCAGGGATCGGAAAGGCGCGAGCTCGTTCGCGACATCGGCGTTTCGCCGAAGCCGGTCGAACTCCGCAAGGTAGCTCGGCATCGCTGGCGTATCGGTAACACGCACCGCCCCGAGCGTGTCGGCCACGGGGGAAAACGTGCCGAACACGTGGTCGAGCGCCTGAATGCGGTTGATCAGCACCGAACGCCCCGGGTGTGCGAACTCCACGTCGACCACGTAGCGCTCGGCCGGCGCGAGCACGATGCTCGAAACCCATTCCTCATGCTCGAACTTGCCCACATCGCTCGCTACGACCTTCATGCGCGCGCCGGGAAACGACAGGTTGAACAGGCGAGCGTTCGACGCGTTCGTCAGGTAGAAGCGGACGATCTCTCCACGCCTCACCTCGAGGTCGTAGCGCGGCTCGCCGTTCACGAGCATCACGTTGCCGAACCGCCCCATCAGCGCGTGCGTCGGCGCCACTGCGCCCCACGGCGTCAGGCCGTCGCCATCGATGAGCAGGTCATCCAGCATGAGGACCTGCTCGCGGTTTACCGGAGCGAGGTAGCCCGGCGACGTCGACCGCACGAGGATGTTGCCATAGAGCCCGAGGTCCTGTTGGATGTCCTCACGGATGTGAGGGTGATACCAGTACACACCGGAGTCGGGAAACCGAACGACGTACGTGAACGTTGCTCCGGGCGCCACAGGATCCTGCGTCACACCGGGCACGCCGTCGAATCGGTTAGCCAGCCTAACGCCGTGCCAGTGGATCGCGCTTGGCTGATCTATCCCGTTGCGGAACTGGACGACGATGGTCGCACCCCTGGCGACATCGATGAGTGGCCCCGGGTGCTGGCCGTTGAAGCCGTACATGACGACCGTCTTTCCCCGAATCACACGTCGAACGAGGCCTGATTCCAGGCGCAGCGTATCGCCATCCGCGAGTCGTACGACTTCGCGCGGTCGGGACAGCGCGAGTGTGCCGCGATCGATTCCCCTCCCTGGCGCGAACGGTTCGACCTCGGGAGCGAGGTTCGCCATCCCCGCCATGGGGCTGCTCGGCGACCCGGCCGGGATGGGCGGCATGCGCCACGTTCGCGATGACGCGTCGCGTGCGCCGTGCATCGTCGGTGCGTGGCGGTCAGATACGCCAGATACATTGTCGCGAAGCGCGCCCGGCGCCGACGGCTGCACCACATCCCGATGCGCCATGAGGCGCGCGCTCGGTGACGTCCCACGGAGAATCAGCATCCCGTTTCGCTCGCGTACGTCGGGCGAGCGCTCCGCGCTCACGAGAACGCGGAATTGTAGCCGTGAGATCTCGCCGAGGTCGATGACCCCGTTTCGCACCTGGCCGAGCTTGACGGCGCTGTCGAGCGAGAGCGTGTACAGCCATGCCACATACGCCGCGCCATTCCGCGGCGACCGCGGCTCGGGGAGCCCGTGGAACCGGGCGATCAATCGTTGGCGCGGAGTACCGTCAGCGCGCACGGCGACGCCGAACGGCATCGGAACGGGACGGAGCTGAATCGCCCCGCGCGCCCCCGGGAAGTCGGGAGCCGGCACGAGCGTCATGCAGTTGAGCGCGGCGCTCGGTATCGAATCCGCCTCGCTGTCACATGCACCAATTGCCGGCTGACGCGAATTGTCAATCCGCGCGGGGAGCATGCGCGCCCAGATCAACCCTCCCGCTACGAGCACGCCGGCCGCGAGGCTGGCGCGTCGCCCGCCATGCAGCCACACGCTGCCCTCGCGGCGCAAGTATCCCGTGCCTAACGACCCTCGTACATGGCGGCCGCGATCTCGCCCAGGGCCTGCCCGACCACTCGCGTGACCTCGTCCGGCGCCGTGGAGACAGACACGTTGTTGACGTAGATCGCGAACGCGCACCGCTCGCCCTGCGCCGTCGTCAGGTATCCGGCGAGCCCTTTTCCATTGACGAGGACTCGCCGGTTGAGCGGATCGACCACGGCGAAGGTTCCCGTCTTGGCGAAGACATGGCCGACCGCCGGCGATTCGGTCTGGATATTCCAGAGCGTGCCGTCACGCCCGAGAACGGGAAGCCCGCGCTGGAAGGTCGGATAGTCGGGACGCTTCGCCATCGCGGCGAGGTAACTGACCATGAAGGCGGGCGAAAAATGGGCGTCGCCGCCGGCACCGTCCGCCTGTTGTGCTCCCGACAGATCGAGCCCGAGACGCGTCAGGAACTCCCGCTCCACGTCAAACCCGGTCGACGTGCTGTCCTTGCCCTTCAACGCGCCGAGGATGAATGGCCAGGCACTCGCGTGGAGGTTCTGGCTCACCTTGAGCGTGACTCGAACTTCTTCGCCTAACGGGGCAGACCGGTGTTCGGCGACCATGTTGCCGGGCACGTACGACGGCCGCAGACGTGCGATTGTCGGCTTGGTTGCGTACGGCCGGGGCTTCGCCGTCACCCCTGCCGCACGCAGCGCCTCGGCGAACGTGACCTCGGCGAATCGACTCGGTTCGGCGACGGCGTAGCCGTAGAGGATCGGGGCCGATCCCTTGGGGAACACACCGCTCGCGACTACCACGCGGCTGCCGTCAGGCGCAAGCGAATCGGATGCCCAGCGGATCGAGGGCCGCGTTCCGGCCGGCACCGTGACCACCTTGTTGACGAAGCGCACGTATGCCGTCGCCGGAGACTCCTTGAGCGATGCCGCGCCGCCACTGGTGGCGCCCGGACCGATCGTCACGTCAACCAGGTTGTCGTTCACGATGATGGGCGAGATCACGACCCCGGTGCCGAGCTCGCGGTCACCTTCACGAAACATCGACGCGTCCACGATGACCGAGCCGCTCACTCGCGTTATGCCCGACCGCTTCACCTTCTGCGCGAGCTCACTCAGCACCAGCAGTGGATCGCCGGGAACCGCACGCGTGTTCGGGTCCGCGTCATAGGAATGGTCGACGTTCTCGAAGGCGAGTGTGCCATCCGGTTTCAATCGACCCGACAGGTTCGGGTCTCCGCTCGCGACCAGGATGAGGTCGCCCTTCAGGACCCCGGCGCTCACAGTCCCCTTCCGGTAGACGCGGGTCGTGAACCGATGATCCGCGCCGAGCACGCCCATGGCCGTACCCGTCGTCAGGAGCTTCGTCGTGGAGCCGGGCGTGAACAGCTTTGTCTCGTTGAGGGCGTAGATGACTCGGTTCGAGTCGATCGACGTGAGCTGAATCCCCCACATCGCATGCGCGAACTCGGGCCGATCGATGACGCGCTGGATGCGTTGATCGAGCGGTGCTTGCTGCGCGACCGCGGAGCTGGCGAGCAGGGACACCGCGCCGAGCGAGACGGCGATCGGTCGGAATCGGGGCAGCTGACGGAGGAAGGTCATAGACGCATCGCGGGTGAAGTGCCGGCGTTCGAAAGCGCCGAGGAAGATGCGACGCGGTCGTACTGATGGAAACGGCCCCGGGACGTCATGAGTCCCGGGGCCGCTCAAGCGGTCGGATCGACCCGCTTACCGCGAGGCCGGCGTCGGGTTCGCCGACTTCTGGTCACGAAGCGACAGATTGCCGATCGCGCCGACGACGCCGAGGAGCAGCGCCGCGATGGCCTCGGTCGGCGTGAAGAGCGCGTCGAGGCCGGTGACGGCGTCGAGCGAGAACTGGCCGAACCCCGTAAAGGCGAGCGCGACCGCGACCACGGCGAACAGCACCGTCAGCTCGATGCCGCCGGACGACGCGAAGAAGCCGTTCTTCCAATGGACGGTGACCGCAGCGACGATCATTACCGACAGCATGAGCGCAGAGCCGATCGGGCCCAGGAACCCTAACGCAATGAGGATTCCGCTGACGAGCTCGGCGGTGCCGGCCGCGAACGCGAACGTCCGTCCGGGACGGAAGCCGAGGCTCTCGAAGAACCCGCCAGTCCCGGCTAGCCCGTAGCCGCCGAACCAGCCGAACAGCTTCTGCGATGCGTGTGCTGCCATTGACAATCCGACGACCAGTCGAAGGACGAGAAGGCCAGCAGAGATTGCGGCGAGAGAGAGCGTTGTAGACATGGGAACCACCATTGTAAAAGTGATAACACTATCAGTTATAACATCTATCTATCTAAAAAAGGGGCCCTAGCCCCCTCGAATCACGTCAAGCGCGGCGATCAACCCCTTGAGCCGATCAGGCCCGAGCCGCTTGAACCATCCCTCAGCTGGCATGGAGACGTGGCTGATCTCCTCGAGGAGCTGGCTGCCCTTCGTGGTAATGCGCGTGGCCACGTGACGCCGATCCTCGCGGTCGCGGATCCTGGAGACGAGCTCGGCCTTCTCGAGCCGGTCGAGCAACCGAGGGACATCGGGAACGCGGTTGAGCATGCGCTCGCCGACCTCTCGACCGCACAAGCCCTCCGGGCCAGCGCCGTTCAGAATGCGAAGGACGTTGAACTGGGTTCCGGTCAACCCGAACGGCCGCAGTACCTCGTCAATCGAGTGGTCCACGATCGCAGCCGTGCGCAGCACCCCAAGAATCGCCTCCTGCTCGAGGCTGGCGAACGGCTTGGTCTGCTTGATTTCGGCTTGCAGGCGACTGGGCATGGCGGAACATTAAATGTTATAACACTCATTGTCAAGACCGACTCGACTTCACGCGGGCTGGTGTGTTGCGCCCTGCCACATGGCAGGATCGTCGGACTGGTAGCCGCCGTTGAGGTTCGGTACGGCAATATGGAGGTTCGCCACCATCCGAGGGTGCCATGTGGAATCCGGGCCGTCTCGTGCTCGAACAGATCGTCGTCCGATCCGCAGTCGTCTATTTGTTCCTGCTCGTCGTGCTTCGCCTCATGGGCAAGCGGCAGATCGGCCAGCTGGCCCCCTTCGACCTCGTGCTCATTCTGGTGCTCTCGAACGCGGTGCAGAACGCGATGAACGGCGGCGACAACTCCGTGCTCGGTGGGCTCACCGCCGCAAGCACCCTCTTCGTACTCAACTCCGCCGTCGCGGTCGTCACGGCGCGAAGCAAGAAGGCCGAGGCGCTCATCGAAGGGCACCCGCTGGTGTTGATCCACAACGGGAAGCTTTACGATGAAATGCTCAAGCGGGCGAACATGACGCGGCATGAGCTGAACGCCGCACTGCGGCAGGCCGGCTGTGGGTGCGTCGATGATGTGCAGTACGCCGTGCTCGAGAACAACGGCGCGATCAGCGTCGTGCCGAGAGACCGTTAGGCCGTCTTCGCCGGCTTGTTCACCGGATGATCCGGCCCATAGTGCGCCCGCGGGACTACTGGCGCGTCACGACCGGTGCCACGAGTGCCACGATTCGGATCGTCGTCCGTCTTCGCCGCCTCCTCATGGTATTCCTCCTCGACGTTCACGCTCCACACATCGTGCTTCGTGCCGCGCGCAATGTTCTCGGCCGTGAGCATGGCGGTGTACATCGAATGGTCCTGGTTGTTGTAGCGGTGCATCCCATTCCGACCAACCGGGTACACGTTCGAGGCCTCGCGATTCATCCACTCCATGATCTTCGCGACGTTCGCCTTGTAGTGCTCATCGTAGAACGGATACGCCTTCGGCATGCGAACCACGTAGCCCGCCTCCACCTTCGACGGATCGACCAGGCCGAGGATCCCGAGCTCGCGCGTCCCCTGCTCCACGAGCTCCGCGTCGGGCTTGTTCCATGTCGCATCGCCCTCGAACACGAAAAACTCGAGGCCGAGGCACGTGCGCCCCTCCTTCACCATGTAGGGTGACCACGAGCCGAAGTTCTGAATGCGGCCCACCTGCACTTCCTTCGAGTGCACATAGATCCAGTTGTCCGGGAAGCTGTACTTCTCCGGCACCACGAGCGCGACGGTGAGGAAGTCGCGGTAGCGAAGGTCCGCGGCCGCTTTCCCTGCCGCCTCCTGCGCCGGCGGCTGCATCGCCACCACGAGCTGCGAGAGTGGCATCGACGAGATGACGTGGCTGCACGGGTACTCCGTGCGCGTTCCGTCCTTCGCCTGGCCGATCACGGCGACTGCCTTGCCGTGCTCGCGCCTAACGCCAACGACGCGCGTGTTCATCACCACCCTGCTGCCCTGTGCCTCGACGAGATCGCGCGCCCGCTCCCACATCATGCCGGGCCCGTGCTTCGGGTACTGAAACTCCTCGATCAGCGACGTGATGGACTTCTGATTCCGCTTCGGAAGGAGCGCGTTCATCACGGCGCTCGACAGCGAGAGGTTCTTGATCCGCTGCGCCGCGAAGTCGGCCGGGAGCTTGTTCACCGGCACGCCCCAGAGCTTCTCGTTGTACGTCTTGAAGAAGTGCCGGTAGAGCCGCCATCCGAACCGGGATACGATCCACCCCTCGAGCGTGTTCTGGTCCTTCGGCGGATTCACGCGCGCCCACGCGTAGGACGTCACGCATAACGCGGCTTCGAGCAGCCCGAGATTCTTCAGCGCGTTCGATGCCTTGAGCGGATAGTCGTAGTACTTGCCGTCGTAGTA
>Ga0075423_10002006_pt1 | contig 18257 bp, 16 predicted proteins | sample SoiMethybrSBSTD2_FD_80114 | JGI IMG/M metagenome (GOLD analysis project Ga0075423, IMG submission 80114) | Bulk soil microbial communities from a Populus tree surrounding site in Tennessee, USA - Soil MetaG P. TD hybrid SBSTD2 | ecosystem: Environmental > Terrestrial > Soil > Tree plantation...
AGCTTCCGGTTCACAGCGATTTCTCGGACGCGCAGGTGCTCGTCGACGGGCGGGAGGCGGCGATCGTCGATCTGGACTCGGCCTGCCGCGGAGACCCCGCGGACGACCTGGGCAGTCTCCTCGCACAGTGGGAGATCTACGTGCTGCGCGGCAAGCTGTCGCGCGGCCAGGCCGAAACGATGGGCGACGCACTGCTCGACGGCTACCGTCGCTCTCGGATCCGATCACCCGCGGGGCGCCTCGGGCCCTATACGGCGTCCGGCATCCTCCGGCGGCTGCGCTTCGCCTTCCGCGCCCGCCGGCCGGATTGGCCGCAACTCACCGAGTGGGCTCTCGAGCGCGCCGAGGCGATCCTGAACGCCGCCGTCTGACCATCGAAGCGCCCGGGGTTCCTCACCACCGTGAGCGCGTGGCGGATCAGGACGGTCTTTTCTCTATTGAACGCCAATCGCGCCGGGTCCGGAGAGAGCGTCATCATAGTTCGGAGGGTCGCACCGGAGTATGCTCCGCGCGGCCTGCGCGAGCGCCAAATAATTTCGGCAATGCGATCGCATCCCGACGTTGCCATATCAATCGCCCGTTCCTCGCGGAGAGGCAACTCGATGCGGCGCCGCCCAGGGCCGCGCCACGCGGCCCGATCATGCTGCGCGGGCACAAGACGGCGCGGATTGAGCTGCTCGTCGATCTATATCAATATGCTTGGCTTTGAGTAGACACCCGGGCTCGTCTGACGTACTATGCACAACCAGCCGCCGAACGAGACACCACATCGTGCACGTTGACATCGTCTGTGTTCTTGATGAACACGTACTGTAAGGTAGGAGTCAACGCCGCAGTGCCAGGCCCCATCGTCTGGCGCGACGAGCTCACTGCGGGCCGGGCGGAGCTGGAGGTCGCCCCCACTTGACACCCATGATGACCGCCCACGGCGACGGGAGCCGGCTCGAAGGCCGCCCGAACGCAAATGGATTCCGGGCGCTGGTGGTCGACAACGACGGCGACTTTCGCGAGAGCTTCGCGATGCTCGTCGCGCGGGAGGGCTTCCTCGTCACCGAGGCGGCGTCGCTGCAGGAGGCGCGCGCCCGGCTGGGTGAGCAATCGCTCGAGGTCGTTTTCGTGGATCTGGCGCTTCCGGACGGCAACGGCCTCGACCTGCTCGCGGCCGAGCACCACCCGCGGCCGGACTTCGTGGTGATCACCGGCAACCCAACGATCGAAGCAGTGGACGATGCGCTGCGCCAGGGCGCGATCGACTTCCTCACCAAGCCGGTGGACTATGCCCGACTGCACGCGGTCCTCGCGCATCTCATTCGTCGCCTGGGCCGATTCGGACCGATGCTCGGGCGCTCGCTCGCGATGCAGCGGGTCTACGATCTGATCAGCAAGATCGCGCCGACGCACGCCGGCGTCCTGATCACGGGCGAAAGCGGCACCGGAAAGGAGCTCGTCGCGGAGACCGTGCATCAGATGAGCCGACGGGCGGGCGGCCCGTTCGTGGCGGTCAACTGCGGCGCCATTTCACCCACCGTGATCGAAAGCGAATTGTTCGGCCACGAGCAGGGCAGTTTCACCGGCGCCCAGAAGGCCCGGAAAGGCTACTTCGAGGCGGCGCACGGCGGCACGCTCCTGCTGGACGAGATCACGGAGATGCCCGCCGACCTCCAGGTCAAGCTGCTGCGCGTGATCGAGTCCGGCCGCCTGATGCGCGTGGGCGCTTCGGAGTCGGTCCTGGTCGACGTCCGTGTGCTTGCCGCGACCAATCGCGACCCCGAGAAGGCCATCCGCCAGGGGAAGCTGCGCGAGGACCTGTTTTGGCGCCTCAACGTGTTCCAGATCGAAGTGCCGCCCCTGCGGGAACGGGGCGACGACGTCCTGATGCTCGCCCAGCACTTCCTGACCGAAGCCAACCAGCGCGAAGGCGTGAACAAGCGGTGGTCGGAGCGGGGGCTGCGCGTGCTACAAAAGTACTCGTGGCCCGGGAACGTGAGGGAGCTGCGCAACGTGGTCGAGCGAGCGGCCATCATGGGCCGTGACGTCATCGACGATCCGCACCTGTCCAACGGGGACGCCGAACATCTGCCGCTGGGCGAGGGCAGCGCGCTGCTGGTTCCCCTCGGGACGCGGCTGACCGAGGTAGAACGGAACATGATCCTGGCGACGCTGCGCATGGTGGGGGGTGACAAGGCCGAGGCGGCGCGGCGTCTCGGCATCAGCTTGAAGACGCTCTACAACCGCCTGAATGTTTACGAGGCTTCGGGGCAGATGAGGGTCGCGGGGCAGGTGAAGGCCGATGGGCAACCCATCATTCGGATGGGTTCCGGTTGAGGTCCGGCGCCCGCGCTCACGCGCACCGGTTGCCGGCGCCAGCTCCCGGCTAGGCCGCAACCCTCACGTGCCGCAGCATCTGGTGATGGTGGTGGGTCTTCACCACCGTCGCCGCGCAGTGCTCTGCGAACGCCTCCAGCATCTTCACGTGGCTCTGCTCGAACGACTCGCCGTGCGTCCGCGTCACGCTGATCACCCCGATCGGGCCGTCCTGGAAGCGCATCGGCACGCACAGGGCGCTGCCGATGCTGCGCGCGCGCTTCTGGTGCTGCGAGAACCGCTCCCGGATCACTTCGGGCGTGATGAGCAGCGACTCGCCTGTGGTGTAGACGTGCCCCGCGATCCCCTCGCCGGGCGCGACCCTGGCGCCTCTCACCAGCGGCAGGTCCACGCCGGCGGCGGCCTTCACCTCGAGCATCCCGTGCGACTCGTCGAAGAGCATGACCGAGGATTGGGTGGCATCGAGGCAGGAGAGGAGCCGCTGCGCTGCGAGATCCAGCATGCTCGGAAGGTCGAGGCGGAGCTGGAGCTGGGTCGAGATGTCGAACAGGAACGACAGCTCGCCGAAGCGCGCCTGGAATCCGGCCTCGCGCGCCGCCAGGTCGTGCATCCGTCCCTGCAGGCTTTCGAGCTCACGGCGCTGGCGCAGGGTGTGAAGCACGAACGCCGCCGCCAGCGCGGCGGGCCCGATGAAGGTCGGCCAGCGCCGCGCGAAGTCGGGCTCGAACGCCAGCCCGCCCGGAGTCCAGCTCGCGAAGGCCAGCGCCGTGCTGGCACCGAGAAGCGCCGCCGCGGTGGGCCACAGCATGTGCCCCGGCGGGCGGACCGCTGCCCCAGTCTTCAGCGACTTCGACGCTGCCATTGCGCCTCCATCCTGTGGAACGGGGATTATCCGGTAAACTGTATCGTCAGCTTTGGCGCCTGGCTTTAACGTATTCGTGGCGGGGGCTCCAAAAGGGCGGGTTCAGAGCGATCGAGCGGACGTTTCCGCCTGACATGCAGCAGCGCGCGCGAGCAGCAGGTCGCGCTCGCGCGTGTTGCGCGCGAGAGATGCCGCGCGCTCGAACTCCGCGCGCGCCTCCCCGCGACGACCGAGCTTCCGGAGCAGGTCACCGCGCACGCTGGGGAGCAGATGGTAGGCGGCGAGCGCGGGCTCGGACGCGAGACGGTCCACGATCTCGAGCCCGGCGGCGGGCCCGGACGTCATCGAGACCGCAACTGCGCGGTTGAGCTCCACCACCGGCGAAGGGGCGAGCGCCGCGAGCGCGTCGTAGAGCGCCACGATGCGCGCCCAGTCGGTCTCCGCGGCGGTACGCGCCCGCGCGTGCACCGCCGCGATCCCGGCCTGGAGCGCGTAGGGGCCGGGCGATCCTCCGAGCGCAGCCGCACGCTCGAGCGCATCGAGGCCACGGCGGATGAGCAGGTGATCCCAGCGCGAGCGGTCCTGGTCGAGCAGCAGGACGGGCTCTCCGCCGGGACCGATGCGCGCGCGCAGGCGTGACGCCTGGATCTCCATGAGCGCGACCAGTCCGTGCACCTCGGGCTCATGCGGCGCGAGGCCGGCCAGGATGCGTCCGAGACGCAGGGCGTCCTCGCACAGCGCGGGCCGCACCCAGTCGTCGCCGGCGGTCGCGGCGTAGCCTTCGTTGAAGACCAGGTAGATCACTTCGAGCACGGTCGCGATGCGCGCGGCGAGCTCTTCGCCGCGCGGCGTCTCGAACGGAGCGCGGGCATTGCGCAGGGTGCGCTTGGCGCGCACGATGCGCTGGGCGATGGTGGGCTCGCTCGTGAGGAAGGCGCGGGCGATCTCTAGGGCGGTAAGGCCGCCCATGAGCCGCAACGTGAGCGCCACGCGCGCCTCGGTCGGGAGCGCGGGATGGCAGCAGATGAAGATGAGGCGCAGCAGGTCGTCGCCGACCGGATCGTCGAGCGCGGCGTCGAGGTCGGGGTGCGCGGCTTGGTGCGCGCTCTCGAGCTCCAGGGCCACCGCCTCTTCCTTGCGGCCGAGCCGGGCCTGCCGGCGCAGGTGATCGATCGCGCGGTGCTTCGCGGTCGCCATCAGCCACGCGCCGGGATTGTCGGGGACGCCGGTCGCGGGCCAGCGTTCGAGCGCTGCGAGCAGCGCGTCATGCGCCAGGTCCTCGGCCAGGCCGACATCGCGCACGATGCGGGTGAGCCCGGCGATGACGCGCGCGGACTCGATCCGCCACACGCCCTCGATGGTGCGATGGATTTCGGGGACCGCCATGGCGGTGGCGATTCCACCACACGGTGACCTTCATTGGCGAGCACACCTCCCGGCCGGGCGGCGCAGATTCCGCACCGTTGGCCGCCGGATGCGTCCTATTTCTTCCCTCCGAGCTTCATGTCGCGGAAGCGGTCCACGGCTTCGCTCGGGGCGAAGTCGTCGAGCTCGAAGAAGGGGCGCACCTCGATCTCGGCGTCGTCGCCTTCGCCCACCGGGTTGGGGAAGCGCCGCGACCACTCGCGCGCCTCCTCCTGCGACTTCACCTGGATGATCGTGTAGCCGCCGATCAGCTCCTTGGTCTCGGCGAAGGGGCCGTCGATCACGGTGCGCTTGCTGCCCGAGTAGCGGACGCGCCAGCCCTGCGAGCTGGGCTTGAGCCCCGATGCGTCGAGCAGGACACCGGCCTTGGCCAGCTCCTCGTGGTAGGTCGCCATGGCGGCGATCATCTTCTCCTCGGGCATGGCGCCCGACTCCGACTTCGTGGTGGACTTCACGACGATCATGAAGCGCATGACGTAACTCCTTGTGGTGATATGGACTCCGAGCCGTCGGTCAGGCCGAACGGTGGGGTCCTGGTCTTCCCGGCTCCACCCATGCGACGAACGAGGGGGAACGAAATCGACACGGCGCGATGGTGCTATCATCCGCGCCCGGAATCCAGCGCAAGGTCCCCGCAATTTCGATCTGATCGAGGCGCCATCATGAGCACCACGAAGAGTCCCCCCACGAACATCTCCGAAGCGTTGCTGTCCGAGCTCGAGGTCGAAATGCCGGTCACGCGCCGGCTGCTCGAGCGCGTCCCGAGCGACAAGGGGGCGTGGAAGCCGCACGAGAAGTCGTTTTCGCTCGGGCACCTGGCCCAGCTCGTGGCCCGCATGCCGGGCTGGCTCACGCTCACCATGAAGCAGAACGTCCTCGACCTGAGCTCGGGCCAGCCGTACTCGCTGGAGAAGACCGAGACCCTGCTCGCCGAGTTCGACCGCAACGTGAAGGAGGCGGTCGACGTGGTGGGGAAGGCGAAGGACGCGGACTTCATGGTGCCGTGGTCGCTGAAGAGCGGCGACCGTGTGTTCTTCACGCTCCCGCGCATCGCGGTGATGCGCCAGAACATCAACCACCTGGTTCACCACCGCGGCCAGCTGAGCGTGTACCTCAGGCTCCAGAACGTGCCGCTGCCCTCGATCTACGGGCCCACTGCCGACGAGAAGTGGTAGTCGGACCCGTGCGGCGCGCGCCGCGGCCCGAGCCGCCCGCGCGCCGCAGAAGTATTCCGAGACCGGCAAGCCGCTTCCGACCTGGGCGGCGAAGGCCACAGCTTGACCACGCCGCGCGCGGGAGAAGTCGTACGGCGTTTCTACGAAGCGGTCCGGAAGAAGGACCTCGCGGCGGCGAGCGCGTTCCTGGACGAACCTCGAGTTCGTCGGCCTGTTCGAGACCTACCGCGGGCCGAAGGAATACCTCGCGGCGCTCACCGGGCTGCTCGGAATCACGGTGCGGCTGGAGGTGAAGACCATCGTCGCGGAGCGCGAAGAAGCTGCGATTTTCTTCGAGCTCGAAACGACGGCTCCGGCCGCAGCGGTGACGCTGGTGGCAGAATGGCACCATGTCACGGGCGGGAAGAACCGGCGCGTCCAGTCGGCGTTCGACGGACGCCCGTTCGCCGCGATGTTCACGGGGAAGGGCGCACGCTAACCTCGATTAGACCGCTCAGGCCGCCTTGTGCTGCGTGCTCTCTTCCGCGGTCTCGATGGTGGTGCGCAACTTGGGGCGCTGGAGCGCGCTGCTCGCGGCCCACGCTCCGACCAGCGCGAAGATCATGGTGACGACTTCCTGGCCCGGGCTCTCGATCCAGCTCTGCACGAACACCCGCCAGCCGATCTCTGGGCTGAAGCCGACCTCGGGGTGTTTCTGGTACACCCACCAGGCGTAGAGGAGGGTCTCGCCCATCACCACGCTCAGCACCGTGAGACAGGCCGCAATCACGCGTCCGCCACGATCCACGCGGCCCGCGCCGCTGCGGTACGCCCACGCCACCAGCGCGCCGATCCCGATGGCCGCCGCGGCGAAGATGCGCTGCGTCAGTGCCCCGATCGCGGCCCAGCAGAACGCGCCCACCATCGCGGCCAGAAACGCGCGCGATGCGCCGGCCACGTGCCGCGCCTCCAGCATGTCGTACGTGCGGTCCGCCATCTCGCCTTCGCTGCGGATGCGCTGCTGGCAGGTGGTGCAGATCATCGCGGGCAGGCCGTCGACCAGCACGTACTGCCGCACCACCCCGGTGCCGCAAGACTCGCAGCGCCCGTCGAACACCGGGGTGGCACGCGCCACCGCTGCGACCAGGGTGTCGACCCACGAGGCCAGGTGCTCGGGCTTGGGCGGTGACCAGGGGAAGGTCCTGCGCCACACCAGCGAGCGGTCCGAGAGGATCAGCTCGGGCGGGCGGCCGACGACATAGACCTTCTTGACCTCGCTCTCGAGCGCCATGCGCTTGCGCGCCGCTCCTTTGCCGGGCAGGGCGTCGAGCGTGTCGTCGGCGATCAGCGCCTGGCGCAACCGCTCGACGTCGCCGACCTTGGGGAAGCGGATACAGGTGAAGAGCCCCGGGGTTTCGCGCGGCCCCCATGCGACCCGGACCAGCAGTCCCTTGCGCTCTCCGGTGACGCGCTCGTTGGGGTAGAGCCAGCCCTTCTGGGGATCGTGCGCCAGGCCCCATTCGCGGGCCCATTCCTGCCACCTGCTCTTCGGAAGGAACGACATGCTGGGGCTCCTGGGAGATCGGCGTGGATTCCGCGCACGGGCGGCGGGCGCCCGTCGGCGCGTCGACCCCGGCGCGCAGAGCCAGGCGAGTAGCCGGCCGGAGTCCGGCATGGTGATCGGCGCATCGCGCGCGCCGCTTCACGCCGATTCTCGATCGGCGACGGGCGCGCGGAGCGGCGTCTTGTGACGGCCGGCGCTCGTCCCATAGAGTCCGCCGACCATGGACTTCGAGGCGGCCGTCAAGCTCCACATCTACGACGCGCTGGCGCGAACCGCGCACGCCCCGACCACGACGGAAGTGGCGCGCGCGCTGAACGCTCCGCTGACGCAGGTCGAAGCTTCCTTCCGCTCGCTCCACCAGAAGCGCCTGCTCGTTCCCGAGCCGGGCGATCCGTCCCGCATTCGCATGGCGCCGCCGTTTTCCGGCGTGCCCACGAGCTTCCGTGTCGTGGCGGACAGCCGTTCCTATTTCGCCAACTGCGCGTGGGACGCTCTCGGGATCGCCGCGGCACTCCACCGCGACGCGGTGGTCGAAGCTGCGGACGGCCACAGCGGCGAGCCGATCCGGCTCGAAGTGAAGGACGCCCGGCCGGTGCCCGAGCCGTGCGTGATCCATTTCGCCGTGCCGGCCGCGCGCTGGTGGGAGGACATCCTCCACACCTGAGCGACCATGCTGCTCTTCCGGTCGGAAGAGAACGTGGGACGGTGGTGCGAGGCCTACGGCATCCCGATGCGGCCCCGGATCCGTCTCGATCAGCTCTGGGAGCTGGCCACGACGTGGTACGCGACCCGCCTGACGGTCGAGTCGCGCCGCCCCGGGCCGGATGAGATGGCCGGCATCTTCGCCGCGGTCGGGCTCGAGGGTCCGTTCTGGGACCCGCGCTCGGACCACTGGCACACGGCGAGCTGAGGCGCGTGGCGCTGCGCGCAGGCAGCGAGCGCCCGCTGGACTTCCCGCCCTAAGGGGAGCGCGTCAGCTCAGGGCCGGGAGCTCGACCTCGATCGCGAGGCCGTGCGGCGTGGCGGCCCGCGCGCGCACGGCGCCACCGTGGCGCTCGATGATCTCGCGCACGATCGCGAGGCCGAGACCCGATCCGCCCGCCTCCGCGCCGTCCTGCGTGCCACGCGTCGCGGATCCACGGTAGAAGCGCTCGAAAACCAGCGGCAGCTCTGCCTCGGGGACGCCCGGCCCGTCGTCGCTCACCGTGAGCCGCCAGCGCCACGGCGGGCCGGCCGGCCGATCGAGAACCAGCGCCACGCGTCCGCCGGCGGGCACGTAGCGCAGCGCGTTCACCAGCAGGTTGTCGAGCACCTGCTCGAGCCTCAGGCCGTCGGCCTCGATCCAGGCCTCGCTGCCCACCCCGCGCCACTCCAGCGTGAGATGAGCGCCCGCGTAGCGCGGCGTGAAGCGCTCGATGGTGTTCCGGCACAGGGCAGTCCAGTCGATGCGCTCGCGGTCGAGCGGTGTGGCGCCGGCCTCGAGTCGCGCCAGCTCGAGCAGGTCGCGGATCAGGCGGTCGAGCCGGTGCGACTCCTCGAGCACCCCGCGCAGATAGCGCGTGCGCTCCTCCTCCGACATCTTCACCTGCGGGTTGAGCAGGGTCTCGGCCGCTGCGCGGATCGATGTGAGCGGCGTGGCAAGCTCGTGCGTGATGTCGGCGAACAGCTGGCGGCGCTGCTGTTCGTTGGCCGCGAGCTGGTCCCGGGCCGCGGCGAGCCGCTCCGCCATGCGATCGAGCTGCGCAGCCACCCGGCCGATCTCGTCGCGATGCGGATCGGTGACGCGCGCCGAGAAGTCGCCCTCTGCGATGCGCCCGGCGAGCTGCTCGAGCGCATGCAGCCGGCCGGCCAGCAGACGCACCAGCAACAGGCCGAGCGCCGCCGAGAGCAGGGTGGCGATCGGGAAGTAGAGCAGCACGGCGAGCGGCGTCCCCGGCTCGCTCGGCCGGCGCAGTACCAGCACCTCGCCGTAGTGCCGTCCCCGGTGCAGCAACGGGCGACGCGCCAGGATCAAGTTGCGCTCGCTCGAGCTCTTGGCCGCGGTATCCGCCAGCACTCGCGGCGCCAGCCGCACGTAGCCGACCGGCGCGGCGGCGAACGTGCTGTCATCCATGCGCACGATCATCACCGACGGGCGGATGGTGCGGAACGGGTGCAGCCGGGCCACCAGCGAGTCCAAATCGGCTCCGCGCGGCGGCTCCGGCGCGGCCACGAACGCGTCCGAGACCTCCGACGCCGCGATCTCGGCGCGCTCCCGCGCCTCGCGCACCTCCATCGGACGCACCACCGCGAGCACGGCCAGACCCTGCAGGATGGCGCCCACGACGGCGGCGGCGAGGAACGCGCCGGTCACCGGCCACACCAGGCTGCGGCCGCGGAAAGCCGCGGTCATGCCGGGATCACGAGACGGTAGCCCGCACCCCACACGGTCTGGAGGTAGCGGGGCGAGGCCGGGTCGCTCTCGAGCTTGCGGCGCAGGCGCGAGACCAGGCTGTCGATCGAGCGCTCGTCCACCACGCGGTCGTTGCCCCACACCTGCGCCATCAGCGCGTCGCGGCTGAACACGCGCCCGGGCCGCGCAGCGAGGAAGTAGAGCAGGTCGAATTCCAGCGTGGTCAGCGTCACCGGTTGGCCGTCGCGTTCGAGCGAGCGGCGCTCCGGATCGATCACGAGTCCGCCCACCTCGATCCGCCGCTCGGCGAGCTGCCCGCTGGAGCGGCGCAGCAGCGCGCGCACCCGCGCCACCAGCTCGGCGGTGCTGAACGGCTTGGTGACGTAGTCGTCGGCGCCCACCTCGAGCCCCAGCAGCTTGTCGCTCTCGGTGGTGCGGGCGGTCAGCATCAGAATCGGCACGTCGCTCTCGCGCCGCAGTCGGCGGGTGACCTCGAGGCCGTCGATTCCCGCCAGCCCCAAGTCGAGCACGACCAGGGACGGCTTCGCGCGCCGGAACTCTGCCAGCGCCCGGTCCCCGTCGGGGGCCAGCACGCAGGTGAAGCCTGCCGCCTGCAGGTTGCGGGCGATCAGGTCCGCGATCCGGCCATCGTCTTCGACCACAAGGATCTGCGCGCTCACATCGCGTCTCCGCTGCCGCCGCCGCCCAGTGCCTTGCGGGGCGCAGGGCCGCTCCTCCGCCGACCGCGCCCCTTCCCGGCATGCCGCGGGGCGTGGCGCCCAAGCCTTTCACAGGTCTCGAGATATGCCAACCGGGCGCCACAATTCTGACAAACGTCCTGAGGTCTAATTCCCGCGTGGGCAGAAGCGCAAGGGCCCCGGAGGCCGCGGAAGATTCAGGAGGAGCGATGCGAGACTCGAGCAGGATCGGCATGAGGTCGGAGGGCGCTGGCGCCGGGCGCCGGGGAGGGCGGCCATGAGGACGCGGGACGGCGACGACGGCGCGCCGGTGATCGCGGTGCAGGATGTCGAGCGCGAGTACCCGATGGGTGGAGGGACCGTGCATGCGCTGGCCGGCGTGAGCTTCGCGGTCGAGCATGGCGAGTACGTCGCGATCATGGGGCCGTCGGGCTCCGGCAAGAGCACGCTCATGAACATCCTGGGCTGCCTCGACACCCCCACGCGCGGCGAGTACTGGCTGGACGGCCAGCGGGTCTCGGGTCTTTCGGAGGACGAGCTGGCCCACGTGCGCAACCGGGAGATCGGGTTCGTATTCCAGACTTTTCATCTGCTGCCGCGCGCGACCACGCTGCGCAACGTGGAGCTGCCGCTGCTCTACGCCGGAGTGCCGGCGGCCGAGCGCCGCCGCCGCGCCGAGGCGGCGCTCGAGCGCGTGGGGCTCAAGGAGCGCCTGCACCACCGTCCCAACGAGCTGTCGGGAGGTCAGTGCCAGCGCGTGGCGGTGGCGCGCGCCCTGGTGACGGGCCCGGCGCTGCTGCTGGCCGACGAGCCCACCGGCAACCTCGACAGCCGCACCGGTGAGGAGGTCCTGGCGCTGTTCGAGGAGCTGCACAACGAAGGCCACACGATCGTCGTGGTCACGCACGACCCCGGCATCGGGGCGCGGGCCGAACGCCGCGTCGTGCTGCGGGACGGCCGGATCGCCGAGGACGAGCGCACGGGCGCCGTCGCGCCCGCAGCGAGCGGGAGGACATCATGAAGCGCATGCTCATTCTGCCGGCGGTCGCGATGTGGTTCGCGGGCACCGTCCACGCCCAGCCGCGGCCCCTGGCGCTCGCCGAGGCCGTCGAGATGGCCCGGCGTAACGCGGTGGTCGTAGTGCGCGCCGAGGGCGCTGCGCAGAACGCCGGCCAGGGCGTGCGCACTGCGCTCGGTGCGTTCCTGCCGAGCTTCTCGCTCTCGTCCGGCTCCACCTATCAGCTGGGTGCGACCGGCAACACGCGCATCGAAAACGGCCAGATCGTGACGGTCGCGCGCGACCCGTGGTCCTCGAGCCTGGGCGTGAGCGCGAACCTGCTGCTGTTCGACGGCGGGGCGCGTCTCTTCAACCTGCGCGAAGCGCGCTTCAGCCGGGTGTCCTCCGACGTGGACGAGGATCTCGCGCACTGGCAGGCCGCGCTCGCCGCGAAGCAGGCATTCTTCGACGTGCTGGCCGCCCGCGAGACCCAGGTGGCGGCCGCTGCGCAGCTCGAGCAGGCCGATCGCCAGCGCTGGGTGGCGATCGAGCGCACCCGGGCCAAGGCGGCGACCCGCTCCGACTCGCTGCGCGCCGAGATCCAGGTGCGTGCAGCGCGGCTCGCGGTGCTCGAGGCCGCGACCGCCCGGGCCTCGGCGGATGCGGCGCTCGCGCGCGCCGTCGGCTCGCTCGAGTCGGTCACCGCGGCCGCCATCGACACCACCGAACCGGCCCTCGCGGCGGACGACGCGGCGCTGATCGCGATGACCGAGGACGCGCCTTCGGTGCGGGGCGCGCGCGCCAAGCTCGATGCTTCGCGCTCGGCGCAGAAGGGATCGTGGACCGGCTACCTGCCGTCGGTGAGCGCGATCTGGGCGCACACCGGCAGCGGCGCTGTGGGACCCGGCTACTGGGGCCCGAACCATCTCGACTACGCGGGCACGATGCGGTTGTCGCTGAGCTTCCCGCTCTTCAACCAGTTCCAGCGCGAGTCCCAGGTGGTGCAGGCCGGCGCCGCGGTGCGCGTGGCCGAGGCGGAGCTGCGCGACGCGCAGCTCGCCGCCCGCCAGGCGCTCACCGACGGGCTCGGCCAGTACCGCGCCGCCGCCCATCGCGTGGCGTCGCAGCTCGCAACGGTGGACGCCGCGATCGAGGACCTGCGGGTGATGAGCCAGCGCTACAGCGTGGGCGGCTCCACGCTGCTCGACGTGCTGGCATCGCAGACCCAGCTCGACCAGGCGCGGCGGGATCTGATTCGCGCGCGCTACGACCAGCGCATCGCCAAGGCGCAGCTCGAAGCGTTGGTCGGACGGGACCTGTAATGCCTGGCCGCGAGGCGGGCGAGGAAAGGAGACGGTCGTGAGTCATCGAACCAAGGTGAGGAGTGCGCTGGCGCTGATCGCGATTGGGATCGCCGCCGGCGGCGCGGCGTGGCTGACGCGCGGCGCGCGCCCGCAGGACTACGATCTCAAGGTGAGCACCGGGACGGTGGAGCGCCGCGACATCACGCTCACGGTCGAGGCCACCGGCTCGGTCGAGCCGGTGGACCTGGTGGAGGTGAAGTCCAAGGCCTCGGGAACCATCGTCACCATGCCGGTGTCGGTCGGCTCCCGCGTCGCGGAGGGCGATCTGCTGGTGCAGATCGACGCGCGCGACGTGCGGAACCAATACGACCAGACCCTGGCCGCGCGCCAGGCGGCGCAGGTCAAGGTGGAGGTCTCGGGCGCGCAGAAGTCACGCGCCGACAGCCTGTACGCGCAGGGCATCATCACCGCGGGCGAGCACGAGACGGCGCTGCTCGACTACGCCGGCGCCCAGGCCGCGCTGATCACGGCGCGCACCAACCTCGACCTCGCGAAGCAGCGGCTCGATGACGCCACGGTGCGCGCGCCGGTCGCGGGGACGGTGCTGTCGCAGTCGGTGACATCGGGCCAGGTGATCTCGTCCGCGACCTCTTCCGTGAGCGGCGGCACCACGCTGCTCACCATGGCGGACCTGAGCCGGATCCGGATGCGGGCGCTGGTGGCAGAGGCGGACGTCGGCAACGTGAGCGCGGGGCAGCGCGCAACGGTGACCGTGGACGCGTTCCCGAACCGCACGTTCGACGGCGTGGTCGAGAAGGTCGAGCCCCAGGCGGTGGTCGAACAGTCGGTCACGAACTTCCCGGTGCTGATCTCGCTGTCGAACGAAGATGGGCTGCTGCTGCCGGGCATGAACGGCGAAGTCTCGCTGATCGTGGACCGCAAGAACGGCGTGCTCGCCGTGCCGGTGGACGCCGTGCGCAACCAGCGCGAGGCGCTCGTGCTCGCCCCCACGCTCGGGCTCGACCCCGATTCGGTGCGGGTCACGCTCGACAACCAGAAGGCCGCCGCGCGCGCGCAGAGCTCCGACTCCGGCGACACGCTCGCGAGCGCAGACACAAGCGCGGCGACCGGCAAGCACGATAAGCACGACAAGAGCGCCTCCGACAAGCCCGGCAAGAAGGACGGCCGGAAAAAGGATGGTGGCTCCAAAAAGAGCAGCGGCGGATCGAGCCGCTCCCAGGTCGTGTTCGTGAAGAACGCGATCGGGATCGAGCCGCGGCGAGTGAAGCTGGGCTTGACCGACTACGACTGGACGCAGGTGATCTCGGGCGTGGAAGAGGGCGAGCAGGTCGTGCTGATGGGCGTCGCGGCGGCACAGGTCACGCGGGCGCAGGATCAGGCCAAGGCCCGCGAGAAAGCCGCGAGCCGCAGCGCGCTGGGCGCGGCGAGCGGAAGCAGCAAGGGGGGAGGGAGCTGACATGCTGGTGCTCGAAACGTTCGCCGTGGCGCTCGAGGCATTGCGGGCGAACAAGCTGCGCTCGTTCCTCACCATGCTCGGCATCGTGATCGGAGTCTCGGCCGTGATCGCGATGATCGCGCTGGGACGCGGCGCGCAGCAGTCGGTCAAAGACCGGATCGCCAAGCTCGGCACCACGGTGCTGCGGGTCGTGCCCGGCCAGCAGCGTCTGCGCGGCTCGATCGCCTCTGCGACCGAGCGCGCCCGGCTGCGGCTCGACGACGCCCAGGCGCTCGAGGACCGCGGCACGGTGCTGGCCGCGGTGCAGCCCGAGATGGTACGCAGCATGCAGGTAGTGTACGGCAGCCACAACACGAACACCGATATCGTCGGCACCACCGCGAACTACCTGGAAGTGCGGCGCTACTCCATGGCGTACGGCCGGATGTTCGCCGACGGCGAGGACGCCGCCGCCCGGATGGTGGCGGTGGTCGGACCCCAGGTGGTGAGCGACCTCGGCATCACGACGCCCGAGCTGCTGGTGGGCCAGGACATCCGCATCAACGGCGCGAAGTTCCTGGTGGTGGGCGTGCTCGCGCCGAAAGGCATGACCGGCAGCTCCAGCAACCCCGACGATCAGGTGCTGATCCCGATCCAGACGGCGCAGGCGCGGCTGCTGGGCCGCGACCGCCTGCGGTCGATCTACGTGCTCGCGCCCAGCGAGGATCAGATCCCGGCCACCATGGCCGAGGTCTCACGCATCCTCAGGCGCCAGCATCGCGTGCGGCCCGATCAGCCCGACTTCTTCTCGATCCGCAACCAGGCCGACTTCCTGGTCACGCTGGGCGAGACCACGCAGGTCTTCACCTGGCTGCTCGCCGGAATCGCGGCGGTGAGCCTGTTGGTGGGGGGAATCGGGATCATGAACATCATGCTGGTCTCCGTGACGGAGCGGACCCGCGAAATCGGGATCCGCAAGGCGCTCGGCGCCACGCCGCTCGTGATCATGGTGCAGTTCCTGATCGAGGCGGTGGTGCTGTGCCTGCTGGGCGGCACCGTGGGGGTGGCGCTCGGCGCGGTCGCGTCGGGCGCGCTCCACCGCACCATGCAGTGGAACACCTCGGTGGGCGCGGATTCGGTGGCGATGGCGTTCGGATTCGCGGCCGCCGTCGGCATCGTCTTCGGCGTGTGGCCCGCGCGCCGCGCGGCATCGCTCGATCCGATCGAGGCGTTGCGCTACGAGTGATCCGGTGGCGCCCGGCCTCCCGCGCGGGGCCGGGCGCCGCTCGTTTGGTTATCGCAGCAGGACGAGACCGATCGTCTGCTCGAGAGCGCCGGCCTCGAGCCGCAGGAAGTAGCGCCCCGCCGGAGCGTCACGGCCCAGGTCGTCGCGGCCGTCCCATTCCGCCGCGTGGGCGCCCGCGTCGAGCGCTCCGCGCCCGAGCGCACGCACCACGCGTCCGGAGGCATCGAAGATCCGCAGATCCGTGTCGAGCCGCCGCGGCAGGGCGAAGGAGAAGCGGGCCCGGCCGTGGAGCGGGTTCCTGCCCGCGATCGCGAGCGCCAGGGTTCCCGGCGCGCCGGCTCCCCACGCCACCCCCACCGTGGACGGATTCCGCACTGGAGCCGCCATCGCGCTGCGCACCTCCGCGGCCGTCAACGCCCGGTTGTAGATGCGCAGGTCGTCGAGCGCCCCGTCGAAGAACTGCTGATAGGCGCCGTCCACGCCGAGCCTGAGGCTGTTGCCGCGCGGCGTGAGGCTCGCGGCAGTGGACGCCGCAAGCCGCTCGACCCCGTCGACGTAGCCACGCACCGTCGCCCCGTCAAAGGTGAAGGCCACGTGCGTCCACACCGAGGGGACCACGCTCATGCGGTAGGGACCGTGCAGGCCGCCGCCGGGATCGCCAAAGAAGAAGTCCACCGTCTTGTTCCCGCTGTTCGAGTACTCGACCCCGTATTGATAGAACGGGCTCGGCATGGAGGATGCGCTCCACGGCTTGCCCACGATGACGTAGTCCGTTCCGCTCGATGTCGACTCGATGCGGGCCCAGAACGCGATCGTGATCCCGGGGCCGGCGATGTCGAGCGCTGCGCTGTTCGGCGCCTCGACGTAGTCGCCCGCCCCGTCGAACGCCACGGCGTTGCCGTGCTTTCCGGCCACGAACGCAGCGCCGTGGAGCGTGGCGTGGTTTCCGTTGCCGGACGAATCCGCGGTCGCAGCGCCCCCGCTCTCGTCGAACGCGTAGGCCGCGGCGAGGTGGTCGAACGGCGGAGGCGGGACCGGGTTGTCCACCGTCACCGTCGCCGAGTCCGCGGCGTGGTTGCCGGCGAGATCGCGCGCGGTCGCGCGCACCACGTGCGGACCGTTCGCGTAGTCGCGGGTGTTCCAGCTCATAGCGTAGGGCGGCGTCACATCCTCCGGGCCGAGGCCGGCTCCATCGATTGCGAAACGAACCCCCACCACGCCCACGTTGTCCGATGCATTGGCGCTGACCGACACCGTCCCGGAGACCGTGGCGCCTGGCGCGGGCGCGATCAGGTCCACCAGCGGAGGCTGGCTCTCCGGGGGATTCGTCTCGAGCACCAGCACCCAGCCGCCGTCGCCGTCGTGGTTGTTCCCCGGCGGCGTGAAGCTGCGGGAGCCGGCGTTGGGCAGCGGCGAGCCGGCGATGGTGACGGAGGAGCCGTCGCTCGGGTCGAACCAGCGCGCGACCGCGGCTGCGCTCAGCTTCGTCATGTCCACCGCGAAGGTGCGGAGAATCGGCGTGTATGCGATCACCAGGTGTCCGTCCGGCGTGCGCGCAGCGGTCAGGTAGTTGTTGTCGGCGACGTAGCCGCTGCTCGAGTAGGTGCCGTAGCCGGAGGTGACGACGGCGTGGCTGGTGTCGGGCACGAGCTGGTACCAGGGGCGGGGCTCGAAGAACGTCTTCAGGATCCCGATCTGCGCGGCTCCCGGCGTGTCGAGGTTCCCCTGCCAGCCGGAGGCGAACGGCCAGACGTAGCCGTTGCCGTAGAGCTGCCCGGTGGCGCCGCTCGTCATCGTCCAGTATTCCTGCTTGCGCAGGATCGGCGCGGTGGTCACCGGACCCTGCAGGCTCTCGAACTCGTAGTTCGCTTCGACCATGAAGGTGGGGAGGAAGTTCGCGCGGTTGTAGTCGTCCCGCAGCCGCGCATAGGTTGGAAAGTAGGTGTAGGTGGCGTTGAGTCCGATGATTCCCGTCCAGCTCGGGTCATCGAGCGAGCTGCTCACCAGGTAGTCCAGCTCCGTGGTGTGCAGATGGCGCGTGTCGTTGTCGCGAATCCCGAGCGCGACCTCGCGCACCACCGCATCGTTGGCGGGATCGCGCCAGCCCTGGAAGTCGTTCCCGCTCATCCACACGATGTTGTCGAAGTTCCGGTAGCGGTTGCCGAGATAGCGGCCGTAGTTGCGGCAGCGGGTGAGACCGTTGTCGAGCATCACGCTGAGCCAGCTTCCGGTCTCCGCGGGATCGAGCAGGAGCTGCAGGTCGTAGCGCGCCGCGAGCGCGACCAGGCGATCGACGTGCGCGAAGAACGCCTCGTTGGGGGTCCCGAGATCGTACGAGCCGGTGGAGGGGATCATCGCGGTGAAGGGCAGGATGCCGTCGATCGTGCTGCCGTCGGCGCGCCCGCCGGTATAGGTCGCGCACAGCAGGTTCACCCACAGCGTGTTGAACCCGTGCGCGCTGCGATTCGCGAAGTACATCTCGGCCTCGGCTTCCGAGACGTTGACGGTCAGCGCCTGGGGCGCATCTCCGACCATGAGGTAGGGCGCCCCGGTCTGATCCACGAGATAGCGCCGGTTCGCGCTCGCCTGCAGCGGATAGCTCGTGGCCGAAGCGCCGGCGGCGCCCAGGACCACGGTCGCTGCGACGATGGCGGCGATGCACGCGGGGCGAAAGGAGACGGGGCGCGACGGCCGCACGGGAGGTCCTCCAAGGGTGACGGCGCGACGCTATCACAGCCGGGGATGAAGCGGGTCCCGCGCGCTGCCGCGGCGCGTCCGGCGATTGCCGGAGGGCTCAGATCGTCGCCGCCGCCCCGGCTGCTGCCCTCGCGTCC
>Ga0075423_10002007_pt1 | contig 18253 bp, 16 predicted proteins | sample SoiMethybrSBSTD2_FD_80114 | JGI IMG/M metagenome (GOLD analysis project Ga0075423, IMG submission 80114) | Bulk soil microbial communities from a Populus tree surrounding site in Tennessee, USA - Soil MetaG P. TD hybrid SBSTD2 | ecosystem: Environmental > Terrestrial > Soil > Tree plantation...
CCCTGATCGGTGAGGCGGACGGAGTGGGCAACACATTGGACCAGTTCGCCGCCTGGAGCGGCATGTTGCAACACGAGCTCCTGGCTGGGCTCGGTCCCCGCCTGCCGCGCATCTACGATTGAAACGCGCGGCCATCATCGTACTGGACGGGCTCGGGATCGGGTCCTGTCCCGACCAGGCGGTTTACGGCGACGCGGGCTCCGACACGCTCGGCAACGTGGCCCGTGGGGTGGGGGGATTGCGGCTGCCGAACCTGGAGCGGTTGGGGTTGGGGAAGTGCCGACCGATTCTCGGCCTCACGGCTGGGTTTGACCCCGGGCTCGCGCCCGGGGTCAGTCGGGCGCAAGTGCAGGGTTCTGACCCCGGGCGCAAGCCCGGGGATGGACCAGTGGCGGCCTATGGAGTGGCGCTCCCCAGATCGCAGGGTAAAGACTCGACCACGGGGCACTGGGAGATCTGCGGGGTGATCCTGGAGCGGCCGTTCCGAACGTATCCCAACGGATTTCCAACCTCGTTGCTGGACGAGTTCGCGCGACGCACCGGTCGTGGCTGGTTGGGGAACACGGCGGCGTCGGGCACGCAGATCATCGCCGACCTGGGGGAAGAGCACCAGCGCACCGGGAAGTGGATCGTCTACACCTCGGCCGACTCGGTCTTCCAGGTGGCGGCGCACGAGGAGACGGTTCCCGTGGACGAGCTGTACCGGGCGTGCGCGATTGCGCGCGACCTGCTCGTGGGGGAGCACGCGGTGAGTCGCGTGATCGCGCGGCCGTTCGCGGGGAACCCCGGGGCGTACGAGCGGACGCCCGGCCGCAAGGACTTCTCGATCGAGCCCGTGGGAACCACGCTGCTCGACCGGCTGGCGGCGGCGGGGGTGCCGCGGGTGGGAATCGGCAAGGTGGACGATTTATTCGCCGCGCGGAACATCACGAGCGAGCACACGCCCACCAACGCGGACGCGTATCGCCTGATCGAGCGGGCGCTCGTCGCCACGCGGACGAGGGGGGGGTTCATTTTCGTGAACGTGATCGAATTCGACCAGACCTGGGGGCACCGGAACGACATCCCGGGGTTTCATGAGGGATTGAAACAGCTCGATGCCTGGATTCCCCGGCTCGAGGCCCGCATCGAGGGAGACGACCTGATCATTTTGACCGCCGACCACGGGAACGACCCGACCACGCCGTCGACGGACCACTCGCGCGAGGCGGTGCCGATCCTCGCGCTGGGCCCGCGGGTGCGGCCCGCGGCGCTCGGGGAGCGCGCCACGTTCGCGGACATGGGTGCGACCGTCGCCGAGTACTTCGGCGTGGCGCCGCTCGCCGCGGGGACGTCGTTCCTCTCTGGAATCTGGGCGTGAGCGCGGACCTGGTGCGCCGCGCGCGCGACGTGCAGAGGAACGCCTACTGCCCGTACAGCAAGTTCCGGGTGGGCGCGGCGCTCGAAGCGGCGGACGGCCGCGTGTTCGTCGGGGCGAACGTCGAGAGCGCCTCCTACGGGCTCACGATCTGCGCGGAGCGGATGGCGATCGGCGCCGCCGTGGCGGACGGGGCACGGGGGTTCAGCCGCATCGTCGTGGCGACGGACGTGGACCCGCCGGCGTCGCCCTGCGGGGCGTGCCGCCAGCTGCTGGCCGAGTTCGGGCTCGACCTCCAGGTGATCGCCGTAGGGCCGAAGACCGAGCGGCGCTGGGTGCTGCGCGACCTGCTGCCCGACGCGTTCGCGAAAGCGACGCTCGCCAAGTGACCCGACGCCGGCTCGCGCTCGTCGGCGCCCTCCTGCTCGTCGCGGCCTGCGTGGAGCGGATCACGGCGCTGGGCCACTGCCCGGGAGACTTCTGTCCCTCGGGCCAGATTACCATCGTCGACACGCTGCTCACCACCAACATCGCCCGGGACTCGTCCTACCGCGGCTACGTGCTCGCCTACCAGTCCCCGCTCATGCTGGCGGCGAACCTCCCCGGGGCGACGGACACGCTGGACGGCCGGCCGATCTTCCGGATGAACCCTGTCGGGTCGCGCCTGCGGATCTCGACCGCCGACACCTCGACCGGTCTGATCCTCGGCGCCGACTCCGCCCGGCTGCAGGTGTACTTCGTGCGGCGTGATAGCGCGACGCGCAATCTCCGGTTGCAGCTCTACCGGTTGCCGATCACGATCGACACGAGCACGACCTTCGCGGATCTCACGGGGCCGTTCACCGATTCGCTCGTCCGGACCATCAACATCGATACGCTCCTGGCGCAGCCGGGCCGCAAGGACACGGTGACGGGGGACAGTGCGGTGGTGGACACGGTGAACCACCGCCTGGTGCTGTCGCTCAAGCTCGACACGGCGGCTGCGCGCTACGTCGGGACCGATTCCGGCCGCGTGGCGTACGGCATTCGCATCGCCGCCGACACGCTCGCGAGCGTCGCGTTGGGCAAGGGCTCCTTCGGGCCGGTGCTGCAGTGGCATCTGCGCGTGGACTCCTTGGGAATGCCCGTGGCGCGGAATCCGGGCAACCTGGCCGCGGCGTTCGCGAGCTTCGTGTTCGCGCCGCCACCCGCCCCGATCGACTCTACGCTAGCCGTGGGAGGCGTGCCGTCGGCGCGTAGCCTGCTGCGGGTCACGTTGCCAAAAGTCATCAGGGATTCGGGACAGATCATCCGCGGCACCCTGATCCTGGTGCCGGCCGTCGCGGCTCGCGGGGCGCCGGCCGACTCGTTCATGATCGAGGCGCGCACGGTGTTCGCTGACTTCGGCGGGAAGTCCCCGGTCGACCTGCGATTCGGCGACACCACCGTGATCCATGTCGGTTCGACCGACACCGTGAAGATCGAGGTGACGAATCTGTTGCAGATCTGGGCCGCCGACTCGACTCGCCCGACCGTGCTGGTGTTGCGGCCCGAGCGGGAAGCCCAGGCGTTCGGCGAGATCCGCTTTTATCCGTCCGTGGCCGCCGCGTTCCGGCCGACATTACAGGTCACGTTCGTGCGGCGCTTCCCGTTCGGGGTGCCATGACGCTCCGGATCGGCGGGATCATGGCGGTCCTCCTCGTGGGCCCGGCCCTGACGGGTCGGGCCATGGTCGCCGCCCAAGACTCCCAATTCGGGATTCGCGGGCTCGGCACGCCGGGGCGGTGGGAGTCGGTGCGGTCGCGCTCCACCGGTGGTGCGTTCGGTCCGTTCGACCCGTTGTCGCCGCTCATGGAAGCGCCGCTCGCCGACATCGGCCAGCTCACGGCGACGGCAGCCGGAGGCACGTCGCATCGCGACGTGCAGGAGGGCGGCACGACCACGGCGCTCCGCACCACCCGATTCCCCGTGATGGGGGTGGCGGGCCCGGTGGCCCCGCGCCTCGCGGTCGCGGCCGGGTTCACGACCTATCTCGACAAGTCGTGGGACGTGGCGTTCCGCGACTCGTTCCTGCTGCGGGGCGTGATGCAGCGCTACATCGACGAGCTCACGAGCGACGGGAGCGTGACGGACGTGCGCTTCGCGGCGGCGGGCCGGTTGTCGCGCCGCATCGCCATCGGCGCCGGGCTCCACGTGCTCGCGGGCTCGACCCGCATGACGGCCGAGCGGCGGTTCGACGACTCGACGTTCCACCCGGTGCAGCAGTCGGCCGAGGTGCGCTACGACGGGTTCGGCGTGTCGGGGAGCGTGCTCATCGGCGTCGCCCCAGGCTTGAGCCTCGCCGGCTGGGCCCGGAGCGACAACCGGCTGCGCGCCAAGGTGGCCGATACGACCAGCGCGATCACCGACCTGCCGCGCATGGTAGGCGGCGGCGTGCTGTTCGCCCCCAGCCCGAGCGTCCGGTTCGCCGCGTCGGCGGCGTGGCGCTCCTGGGGGAGGGCCGGCCAGGGCGCGTTCGACACGTGGACCTGGTCCGCGGGGGCGGAGTTCGGCTCCCGCCGCATGCCGATCCGCCTGGGCGCGCGCCGCGGGCAGATGCCGTTCGGTCCGGGGACCGAGGCGCCCACCGAGACCGCGGGGTCGCTGGGAACGGGTCGCGCGTTCGCGCAGGGCCGGGCGCTCATCGACCTGGGCCTCGAGCGACTGGAGCGCCGCGGGGGCGGGCTCACCGAGCGCGTGTGGACCGTGCTGGTGGGGCTCACCGTGCGGCCGTGAACGTCTACTTCCACACCTTCGGCTGTAAGGCCAACCAGTACGACACGGCGCGGGTGCGTCAGGCGTTCGCGGACCAGGGCGCCGTCGTGGTGGACGACCCGACCGTAGCGGATCTCGCGGTGGTGAATTCCTGCACCGTGACGCACGAGAGCGAGGCGAAGCTGGGGCGGCTGGTGCGCCGTCTCGCGCGCCAGCGCGGCCGCCTCGAAACGGTGGTCATGGGTTGCGCCGCCGCCCGGGATAACGGCGCGATCGCGAAGCTTCCCAGCGTGCGCGCGGTGGTGGGCGGGGCGGAGCCGGGGCAGGTGCTCGAGGCCGCAGGGTTCACATCGCTGCTCTCCGCAGCCTCACCCCCTCTCCCCCTCTCCGCGGTGCGGAGAGGGGGGACGACTGGCCGATTCCGGGGCCTATTGAAGATTCAAGATGGCTGCGACGAGCACTGCACCTTCTGCGCGACCACCATTGCCCGGGGGGCGAACCGGTCGCGGGGGATTCCGGAGCTGGTGGCGGAGGCACGGGGGCTCGGGGAGCATCATGCGGAGATTGTGCTGACGGGGATCCATATCGGGACGTATGGGCAAGACCGGGAGCGGGGAGCGGGGAGCGGTACCCTCCGCTCGCTGGGTGACCTCCTCGAAGCCCTGATCTCAGCCGTCCCCCAGGTTCGTTTTCGTCTGTCGTCTATCGAAGCCACGGAAGTGGACGACACCATCGCCCGGCTGCTGATCGAAGCCCCCGCGCACCTCGCTGCGCACCTGCACGCTCCCCTCCAATCGGGCTCGAATCGCATCCTCAAGCGGATGGGACGCCACTGGTACACCGCCGAGTCGTACCGCGCCCGGCTCGAGTGGCTGGCGGAGCGGCTCCCCGTGTTCGGGCTGGGGGCGGACATCATCGCGGGATTCCCTGGCGAGACGGACGCCGATCACTGCGCGACGCTCGCGCTGGTGGACGCGCTGCCGTTCACGTATCTGCACGTCTTCCCCTATAGCGAGCGCCCCGGCGCGGCCGCGGGGCGATTGGGCGAACAAGTGTCCCCCGGCGCGGTCCGCGACCGCGCCCGCGAGCTGCGCGCGTGCGGCGAGGCGAAGGCCCGCGCCCACCGCGCGCGCCGGGCGGGGCAGCGCGCCGACGGCGTGGTGTGCGGCCGCGGCGAGGGGAAGCTGGAGGTGCTGACGGAAGACTACCTTTCGGTCTATCTTCCCACGGACCAATGGAACGGTCGCCCCCGCTTCGAGGTGACGGTTCGCTGACCATGCCGCGCATCTACGTCGAGACCTACGGCTGCCAGATGAACGTCTCGGACTCCGAGCTGATGCTCGGCGTGCTGGGGCGCGAGGGGTACGAGCGGACCGACGATCCCGCGCAAGCCGACGTCGTGCTGGTGAACACCTGTGCCGTGCGCGACCACGCGGAGCAAAAGGTGCTGTCGCGCCTGGGTGAGCTGAAGCGCCTCAAGCGCGCCGGTGGTGTGCTGGGGGTGGTGGGGTGCATGGCGCAGCGGCTCGGGCCCCGGCTGCTCGAGCGGGTGCCACAGGTCGATCTGGTGGTCGGCCCCGACGGCTACCGCGGGCTGGCCGAGCTGATCGCGCGGGCGCGGGCCGGCGAGCGGACCACGGACGTCGTGTTCAAGCGGTGGGAGCACTACGAGGAGATCCCGCCGGTGCGGGGCGATGCCGTATCGGCGTTCGTGACCGTGCAGCGGGGCTGCGATTATCGGTGCACCTTCTGCATCGTTCCGATGACGCGGGGGCCGGAGCGGAGCCGCAGGTTGGCGGACGTGGTGCGCGAGGTGACGGACCTCGCCTCGGGCGGCACCACCGAGGTGACGCTCCTTGGCCAGACGGTCAACAGTTACCACGACGGCACGCACGATTTCGCGGACCTGCTGCGCGCGGTGGGGAGCATCGCGGGCGTGCGGCGGCTGCGGTTCACCTCGCCCTACCCCACGGACTTCAGCGAGCGCGTCGTGGCGGCCATGGCGGAGACGCCCGCGGTGTGCGAGCACGTGCACCTCCCGGTGCAGAGCGGCTCGTCGCGCGTGCTCAAACGGATGCTGCGACGCTACGATCGGGACCGCTATCTCGGGGTGGTCACGGCGCTGCGGACCGCCGTTCCCGGGATCGCCCTCACGACGGACATCATCGTCGGATTCCCGGGCGAGACCGAAGCCGATTTCCAGGAGACGCTGTCGCTGGTCGAGCTGGTGGGCTTCGACGACGCATACACGTTCAAGTACTCGCCGCGCGAGGGGACGCCCGCGACCCGGCTCAAGGATGCGGTGCCCGACGCGGTGGCGGGTGAGCGGCTGGAGCGCCTGGTCGCCGTGGTGCGGGGCGTCGCGCGCCGCCGCAATGTCGCCCTGGTCGGCAGCACGCACGAAGTGCTGGTCGAGGGGCGCGCCAAGCGGGGCGGGCTGCTGCAGGGTCGCACCCGGACCAACAAGGTGGCGCTCATCGCGGGCCCCGACGCCTGGATCGGCGGGTACCGCGACGTGCGCTTTACGGGCACCACCGGCTCCACCTTCACGGCCGTGTCGCTCGGGCAAGGGCAGGAGCTCGCCGTCGTGGGGTGACGAACGTGACGTTCGAGGTGCTGCAGCGGGAGTACGCGAAGCTGCGTCCCCAGCTGCCCCGGTTCTGCGGCTGCGACACGTGCCGTGGCGACGTGCTCGTGTTCGCGCTCAATCGCCTCTCGCCCAACTACGTGTCCACGCCCCAGGGCGAAGTGTTGGTGGAGCTGCGATTGGACAGCGACCAGGAGAAGGCCAAGCTGGACGTGGCGCTGCTCGAAGGGTTTCGCAAGGTGGGGCTGGCGCCGCGCTGCGGGGCGAAGCCGGTGCAGCTGATGTAATCCGCTAGGCGGCGCGCGATGCGGCCGCCGATTCTCTTTCTCACCATAGCATTCGGGGTCGGGCTGTGGGCGGGGCTCGACCCCTTCGTGTTTCCGGGTAGGGCGTTGCCGGGTGGGGCGTTGTGGGTCGTGGCGTTGCCGGTTGTCGCACTGGCGGGGTGGCTCGCGCGACGTGCGCCGCTCGGCGCTGCGCTCGGGATCATGGGCGTAGCGGGAATGCTGTGGGGCGCGGCGGCGGTTCGGGAGCGGGACGTCACGTGCACGGGGATCTGGGAACGGGAAACGGGAAAGGGGAAACGGGAAACGGTTGGTGTTGCCGCCCGGTTGCTCGATCCGGTCTCAGGGCAAGGCGGCGTGGTGGATGCCGAAGTACTCCCCGGGACGTGCGGCGGGTCGCTGCGCCTGCGTTGGCCCGAGGGCCATGCCGCTCGCGGCGGGACGACGTGGGTGGTGGCGGGGAAGTGGAGCGGCGTTCACCGCGGGGGCGGCGCCGGCCTGCTGGTGGTGCGGCGGATGCACGCGCTCGATGTGGTGCCGCACGGGCGGGGCGCGCTGCGCGATGCGCTGACGGCGCGGAGCAGCGAGTTGTTCGGCGCGCGTGCGGCGATAGTGAACGCTCTGGTATTCGCTCCCAACGCGAGACTCGATTCCGACGTGCGCGAGCGCTATGTGCGCTCGGGCCTGGCGCATCTGCTTTCCATCTCGGGGCTGCACGTCGGCTTCATCGCCGCCTGGCTCACCCTCATCTTGAGCAAGCTGCACCTCGCGGCGCGCGCGCGCTTCGCCGCGACGGCCGTCTTGCTGCTCGGCTATCTCTGGCTGCTCGGCTTCCCGGCTCCCGCCGTGCGCGCGGGAGCGATGCTGGTGCTCGCGGACGTCGCGCGGCTGCGCGAGCGCTTGGTCGCGCCCCGCGGCGTGGTGGCGCTCGCCGCCCTCGGTGTACTGGTGCAGGACGCCTGGGCGCTGCACTCCGTGGGCGCCTGGCTCTCGGTGGCGGGCGTGGGTGCGGTGGTGTGGGCGGACCGTGCGTTCGCCCGCGCGTCTCGTCTCGTGCGGCTCGCCGCGCCCGCGCTCGCCGCCACGCTCGTCACCGCGCCGATCAGTGCGTTCGCGTTCGGCACCGTGGCGCCGATCGGCGTGCTGGCGAATCTCATCGCCATCCCGCTCGCCGGTGTCGCGGTGCCGGGTCTCGTCCTGGCGCTGGGGCTGTCGTGGCTCGGATCGGGGCTGGCCCACCTGATCGCCGCCGGCGCGGGGCTGGGGTTGGCGCTGCTCGATCTCGTCGCGCAGGGCGCGGCCCGCGTGCCGGGCGGCCACGTGGTGATGGTCGCGGGCTGGACGGCAGCGGTGGTGTGGACCGCGGTGGCGGCGGCCGCGTGGTGGCTGTGGAACTCGCCGCGCCGGCCGTGGTTGATCGCCGCCCGCGTGGCGTTTGTGACCACGGTTCTCGTCGCGACGTCGTTTCGCGACGTCCTCTCCCTCGACGATTGTGTTTGCTTGACGGTACATTTTCTCGATGTAGGGCAGGGTGACGCGGCGGCCCTGCGGACGCCACACGGCCGCTGGATCGTAATCGACGGCGGCCCGCGCACGCCGCAGGGCGACGCGGGGCGGCGAGTGGTGGTCCCCTTCTTGCGTGGCCAGGGTGTGGGTCGGGTGGCCGTGGTCGTAGCGACCCATGGGGATGCCGATCATCTGGGCGGGCTGCCGGCGGTGGTCGAGGCGTTCGACCCGGAGCTCGTGCTCGAGCCGGGAGAGCCGCTGGGCCGGCCGTTGTATCTCGAGTTTCTCGCGGGCGTCGAGGCGTCGGGCGCGCGTTGGCGAGCGGCGCGCACCGGTGACCGGGTCGAGGTGGACGGCGTGGTGCTCGAGGTGCTGAGCCCCGACTCAGTGTGGCTGCGGTTGCCGCTCGATGTGAACGAGCACGGCGTGGTGCTGCGGGTGCGGTACGGCGCCGTGCGGCTGCTGTTCCAGGCCGATGCCGGACTGCCGGTAGAAGGCCGGTTGGCGGGGACGGTAGGGCCGGTGGACTTGTTGAAGGTTGGTCACCACGGCTCGCGCACGGCCACGTCGGACGAGTGGCTGGACGAGCTGGCGCCGCGTGAGGCGGTGATCAGCGTGGGGCGGAACAACAACTACGGTCATCCGGCGCCCGAGGTGCTCGAGCGGCTGGCGCGCCACGGCATCACGGTGTTCCGGACCGATCGCAGCGGCAGCATCACTTTCTCCACGGATGGGCAGGGTGAACGGGTCCGAAGTCATCACGATTGAGCGGTTCATCATGGAGCAGGAGCGGCTCTACCCGGAGGCCACGGGGGAGCTGTCGAACCTGCTGTACGATCTGTGTCTCGCCGCCAAGATCATCTCGCGCCACGTGCGCCGCGCCGGGCTGTCGGACATCTTGGGCGCCGCCGGTGCGATCAACGTGTCGGGTGATCTGCAGCAGAAGCTCGACCTGTTCGCCAACGAAACGGTACGCAACAGCGTGCAGCACACCGGGCGCGTGTGCGTCACCGCATCGGAAGAAGATCCGGAGCCCGTGCCCGTGCCGCCGGCCAAGGCCGGCAAGTACGTGGTGCTGTACGACCCGCTCGACGGGTCCATGAACATCGATGTGAACGTCTCGATCGGCACCATCTTCTCCATTCACAAGCGGGTCACCAAGAAAACCGGCACGGCGGGGCTGGTGGACTGTTTGCAGGTAGGCAAGAAACAGATCGCCGCGGGCTACATCTTGTACGGATCGAGTACCATGCTGGTCTACACCACCGGCAAGGGCGTGCACGGCTTCACGCTCGATCCTACGATCGGCGAATTCCTGCTGTCGCATCCCGACATCCGCACGCCGCCGGTGGGCCGGTACTACAGCGTCAACGAGAGCAACTGGAACCGCTGGACGCCGCCGGTGCAGCGCGTGGTGGCGGCGTTCAAGAACGGGGAGGGCAAGGTCCAACCGAAAAACGCGCGCTACATCGGGTCCCTGGTGGCGGATTTCCATCGCAATCTGATCTCGGGCGGCATTTTCCTGTATCCCGCCGCGACCAACAATCCCCAGGGCAAGCTGCGCCTGCTGTACGAAGCGGCGCCGCTGGCGTTCGTGGTAGAGCAGGCGGGGGGTCGGGCGACCGACGGCTGCCGTCCCATTCTCGAGATCGTGCCCGAGGGCCTGCATCAGAAGACGCCGCTCGTGATCGGGAGCCGGGACGACGTCGCGTTCGCCGCGCGGGTTCTCTCGGCCGACGCAGTGGGAGCCAAGTGAGCGACCGCAAGCCCGTGTACGGTCCCGAGGATTGGCACGCGGAGTTCGCGCGCGAGCTGGGCGCGCCGGGTGCGTTCCCCTACACCCGCGGCGTCCATCCCACGATGTATGGTGGCAAGCTGTGGACGATGCGGCAGTACGCGGGGTTCGGGACGGCGGAGGAGACCAACGCGCGGTTTCGCCATCTGCTCGCCGCGGGGCAGACGGGACTGTCGGTGGCGTTCGATCTGCCGACCCAGATGGGATACGACTCCGACCATCCCATGGCCGAGGGGGAGGTGGGCCGGGCGGGGGTCGCGATCGATACGGTGGACGATCTGGGGCGGTTGTTCGACGGCATTCCGCTGGACCGCGTGTCCACGTCCATGACCATCAACGCGACGGCGCCGGTGCTGCTCGCGATGTACGTGGTGATCGGCGAGGAGCACGGGGTCGCGCGTGGCGAGCTCCAGGGCACGGTCCAGAACGACATCTTGAAGGAGTTCATCGCGCGCGGCACGTACATCTATCCGATCGAGCCGTCGTTGCGGTTGGCGACCGACGTGTGCCGCTTTGTCACCGCCGAGCGGATGACGTTCAATCCGATTTCGGTGTCGGGCTATCATATGCGGGAGGCGGGGGCGACCGCGGCGCAGGAGCTGGCGTTCACGTTCGCGAACGGGCTCGAGTACGTGCGGCGGGCGCTGGCGGTGGGACTGGACGTCGATCAGTTCGCGCCGCGGCTGTCGTTTTTCTTCGCGGCATTCACCGACTTGTTCGAAGAGGTCGCCAAGTTCCGGGCGGCGCGCCGGTTGTGGGCCCGACTCATGAAGGAGCAGTTTCACGCGAACGACGCCGCGTGTCGGCTGCGGTTTCACACGCAGACGGGGGGCTCGACGCTCACGGCGCAGCAGCCTCAGAACAACGTGGTGCGGGTGGCGATCCAGGCGTTGGCGGCGGTGTTGGGGGGGACGCAGTCGCTGCACACGAACGCGTACGACGAGGCATTGGCGTTGCCGACGCAGCAGAGCGCCACGTTGGCGCTGCGGACGCAGCAGATTTTGGCGCACGAGACCGGCATTCCCGACATCGTCGATCCCGCGGGTGGCAGCTGGTATGTGGAGGCGTTGACGGATCGGGTGGAGCGGGAGGCGCGGGGGTTGCTCGAGGAGGTGGAGCGGGCGGGTGGTGCGGCGCGGGCGGTGGAGCGGGGGCTGTTTCAGGAGGCGATCGCGCGCAGTGCGTATGCGCAGCAGCGGGCGATCGAGTCGGGGGAGAGCGTGGTGGTGGGGGTGAACGAGTATGCGGACGACGAGCCCATCCCGTCGGTCCCGGCGCCGGATTATCGGGCGCTCGCAGCCGAGCAGTGCAGGCGTGTGGTGCAACTGCGCGGGAAACGGGAAGCGGGAAAGGTGAAACGAGCGCTGGGGGAGCTCGACGCCGCCGCGCGCGAGCCCGCGGCGCCCCTGATGGAGCCGATCATCGAGGCAGTGCGGGCGCGGGCGACGGTGGGGGAGATTTCGGACGTGTTGCGGGGGGTGTGGGGGGTGTACAAGCCGGGGTGAGGGCGGGGTGGGGCGGGGCGGGGGCTCGCCGCAACAATTGGGTCGCGGCGGCGTGATTGTGGCACCGACGTTACCGGCGGCCGTCCCTACGGTATGGGATGGCCGCCGGGGTCGTTTCGTCCACGGGAGGAGGTGGGGGTGGGCCGCGGTTGCTCGCCCGGCTGCGGCGCGCGTTGCGGGTGCGGCATTACAGTCGGCGGACGGAGGAGGCGTACGTCGGGTGGGTGCGCCGGTACGTCCGGTTCTGCGGCCTGCGTCATCCGGCCGTGCTGGGGGAGCGGGACGTGGAGCGATTCCTCACGAGCCTTGCGGTAGAGCGCGGCGTGAGCGGCTCGACGCAGAACCAGGCGTTGTCGGCGCTGGTGTTCCTGTACGATGCTGTGTTGGGACGGCCGCTCGGCTTGTGCGCGGGTCTCATCCGGGCGAAGGGGACCCCGCGCGTTCCGGTCGTGCTCACCCGCGCCGAGGTGCGGGCGATTCTGGGCGAGATGCAGGGTGTACCGGCGCTGGTGGCGGCGCTCCTGTACGGATCCGGCCTGCGCCTGCTCGAGGCGTTGCAGTTGCGCGTCAAGGACATCGATTTCGAGCGGCGGGAGATCATCGTGCGGGGTGGCAAGGGCGATCGCGACCGGCGCACCATGCTGCCGGAGGTGCTGGTGGGTCCGCTCTGGCGTCAGGTCGAAGCGCGGCGGGTGGAACACGAGGCGGATCGGCGACGCGGCGCGGGGCGGGTCGCGTTGCCGAGCGGGCTTGCGCGCAAGTTTCCGGGCGCTTCCGGTGAGTGGGCGTGGCAGTGGGTGTTTGCGGCGAAGCGCGAGCACGTGGCGGAGGGGAGGGGAGAACCTGGCCGTCATCACCTGCATGAGACCGTGGTGCAGCGTGCCTTTCGCGCGGCGTTGCAGCGTGCCGGCGTCCCCAAGCGAGCGACCTGTCACACGTTGCGGCACTCGTTCGCGACGCATCTGCTCGAGGACGGCTACACCATTCGCGCTGTTCAGGAGCTCCTCGGCCACCGCGACGTGAGCACCACGATGATCTACACCCACGTGCTGAACCGCGACGGCCGAGGCGTACGGAGTCCGATAGATCGGCTAGTGCTCCCCGGGGCACCGGCCACGCCGGGCAGCCCTCCGCTTCCAAATAGACAGCCCCGCTTGCTGCCTATTCCACCCGCCCGACCTACGTAGCACCTGAATAGACAGCACAGCACGCTCGTGACGAAGGTCGATTGCGCGCCTCCCGTCCGAAGACTAAGCTGTCTAATCCTAGTTAGGCAGCGACACAGAGGTCTTCATCGTGAGCACAAGCGCAAGCGTGGTCGGCCTCCTTGCCGCCGCTGCAGCCTCCAGTCTCGCAGCTGTTCTCGCAGCAGGCCGCGGTGGGCGGAGGTTGGCACTTGTCGCCGTGCTGCTATCTGCCTGCCTCCTGGCGTTGGGTTGGTACGACTGGCAGGCGCAGCCTTCCATCGAAACTGACATCAAGGTGTACGTGCTCATCGGCACACTCCCGATCGCCTTCATGACCTTCGCCATTGGCATTTTGAGGCGCCGGGAGGCTCGCACGTTGACCCAATGGGCCATCGGTGCCGTAGCCTTCTGCGCTTCTAGCGTCGCCGTGCTCTTCGTAAGCCTCTTCTTCAATTGGATTACGATCTAGGCCTCCCTTTTCGAATGTCGCTGCCTAACATGCGCTTGAAGCTGGCGGGCGGTTATCGCCCTAAGGGAAGCGGAGTGTTGTGCGCTGGCGCGCACGAACTATCGTTCAACGACATGGCGCGCGGCGAGCGAGTCGCCCGCAGCTTAAGCGCGATCCGTTAGGCGGCGACTGAGGCTAGCCATGTCACAGCGATTGCGCCACTTCATGAGGCACCTGTCACGGGTCGCATTCCTCTTACTTGCCGTAGGCTGTAGCGGCGGCCAATGGGCACCCCGTCGTATCGAGCTCCCGTTTCCTCTGAAGCCTTCCGACATCGTCGGGATCTGGAGCGGGGGTAAGGTCGAGAAATGGCATGCGGTGGTCATCACCCCAGACTCCGTGTCCGGCATCCCATACAGGATGACCCTCCAGTGCGACAGCTGCCGACGTAGTATCCCCCGGGCGCAGGTGGATTCTATGACGCTCGGCCACGAGACGAGGGCTCCAAACGTGCTGGTGTTGGCAGGCGTCGTAGCCGCAGCCATCGGCCTGGAGATGGTGATCTGTTCTACGATCGGCCCGAAGAACTGCTGGCGTTGAAGTTGTGGCGCTTCGGGATGTCGCCGCCTAACCTGCGCTTGAAGCTGACGGCGCTGCTTCTAAAGGAAGCGTTATGCTGCCTCATGTTCGAGACGTCCGCCGCAGCTTAAGCGCGATCCGTTAGGCGGCCCCGTTAGAGATCGATGGACGTTAGAGCTCTCTTAGGTGGCGTTGTGATTTCGGTCGTAGGTGTGACGACCATGGTTCTCGAGTGGCCATTGCTGCGAGAAGCGCTGCGCAGTGGCCGCTGGCCCAAGATCCGAGGTAGAGTGACTGCGTCGGAGTTTAAGGGTGGGCCCCTTGCGGGTCGTTACATCCGCACGACGACCGGTCGCGCCGCCATCTCCTATCAATACGAGCTAAATGGACGCGAGCTAACAGGGAACCGCGTTTTCGTCGGCGACGAGGAATTTGGTTCTGCTTATGAGGCTCAACGCCGGACCAGGCACTATTACACTGGTGTCGCGGTGGACGTTTACTATGATCCTGCTGATCCATCGCATAGCGTTCTCGAGACGGGTTTGACTTGGTCGCGCGGATGGAAGTTCTTCGTCGGGGTTCTCCTCCTCATCCTCGGCGTCGTGGGTTTGGCACTAACGCTCTAGGGCGGTGCGGGCCGCCTAACAAGCGCTTGAAGCTGGCGGGCGGTGATCGCTCTAAGGGAAGCGGAGTGTTGTGCGCTCGCGCGCACGACCTATCGTTCAATGACACAGCGCCCTGCGGGCAAGTCGCCCGCAGCTTAAGCGCGATCCGTTAGGCGGGACACACCCCATGCTGCCCAATCAGCAAGAGGCACCGAAGGGTCAGCCCTACCGCCGATCTCCCCTTCTGGTCGCGGCGTACGCCACTCTCGGAGGTGCAATCGCCTTGATGCTTCTCGGATCGGGCGTGTTGTGGACCGTGGGGACTGCATCTATGGCTGTTCTGCTGGCGATCGGCGAGATCGTGGTACAGGTCCGGCGCCGCTCGCCGTCCGCCTAACAAGCGCTTGAAGCTGGCGGGCGGTGATCGCTCTAAGGAAACGGAGTGTTGTGCGCTGGCGCGCACGAACTGTCGTTCAACGACGTGACGCGCGGCGGGCGAGTCGCCCGCAGCTTAAGCGCGATCCGTTAGGCGGCACATTGTTGTCGACGAGGTGCTGACATTGACTCTCGCCCAGGCCCACAAAGCGCTTGCGGTCTTGTTTGGCACTCTCGCTGCGCTGGCGGGCTTCTTCTTCATTCGCATGAGTTGGACGCGTGGACCCGACTTCGACCTGACTGGCTTCTTCTGGCTGCTGGGTAACTCCGGTCGCCTGGCGGTTCTTCTGCTTGTCATAATCTGCGCGGGAGCCGCGCTCTCGTACTGGGTGCGAGCGTGGCGTGCGGGCGGTTGAGAACGGGTCGCGTGCCGCCTAACAAGCGCTTGAAGCTGCCGGGCGCTCACAAGTAGGGAGGAATTGCGTTGCCTCGCTGGCGAGCCTTTTTATCTGCGGTTCCAGCTCCTTGCGCCAGCGGTTATTGCGCCCGCAGCTTAAGCGCGATCCGTTAGGCAGCGTGCTCTTACCTTCGCTGCAAGCCACGATCGCATGATGACCCTGAAATGGCCGACGTCGTGAAGGCCCTCCGCTGGAGCATTGCTCCGTACTTCATCGTAGACGATGTCGTCACCACCGCGAATTACTACCGGGACAAGCTCGGCTTCCATTATGAGCGTTTTTGGAACGACCCTCCGTCGTTTTGCATGGTTAAGCGCAACGGCGTCGTCATCATGTTGGCCCAGCTCGAAACCCCCGGCGCGATGCGCCCCAACCGCATCGTTGATCCCGAGGGCGGGGCGTGGGACAGCTACATTTGGATCGACGATGCCGACGCGCTGTACGCTGAGTTTAAGACGGAGGGCGTACGGATCGTGCGCGATATCTGCGACCAACCATACGGTTGCCGTGACTTCGAGATTGAAGACTGCAACGGATACCGCATCTGCTTCGGACACGACTTGGAAGGTTAATCTCGGCTTCACACGCTGCCTAACATGCGCTTGAAGCTGACGGGCCTATCGCTTCTAAGGGAATCGGAGTGGTTGTGCCCTAACGGGCACAGGACTTCGTCCACTGCCAGTTGCGCCCGCGGGCTTGTCGCCCGCAGCTTAAGCGCGATCCGTTAGGCCGCGCACGGCATGGCTCCGTGTCCTTGACACGACTCGGGTTCGGTGCCACACTTACACACGAACGAAGCGCCGATCATTCACGGCCCCAAAGATGGGGCCGTTTTGCTTTCGGCCCAACACGGAGGACAGCATGGGACTGGACGACCAACTTGGTGGCGTACATCCTGATCTGGCCCTAGTCATCAAGGCTCTCTTTACCTCAGTGTGCCACCTCGTACCGGGGACTCAACTGATCTATCATCCGAGGAGTCGCCAGCATGTTTCTTCGCCCAACGTGGTCGCCTTCAGGATTGTGCCTCGGAAGGGACTCGTCCGCATGAGGGTTTACGGGCATCCGTACAAGTTTGAGAACCAGCCCGACCTTCCTCTCAAACCCTATCGGTACTCGTACTCCGAGTGCGCGCTCTCGAGCCCCGCTCAGCTCTCAGCGGCCGCACGGTACATCAAGCAAGCCGCTGACTTTAAGCGGCGCGGTAGGAGGCGCCTCTAGGCATGCGGAAAACTAAGCGCGGCCTAACAAGCGCTTGAAGCTGACGGGGCCTGTTCTTGAAGGAATCGTCTGTTTGTTCGCCGACGCGCTTGCGGCGCAGGGCGGCTCCCTTGCGCCCGCCGGCGTTCGCCCCGCAGCTTAAGCGCGATCCGTTAGGCGGCGGCCGGGAGACTCTGATGAGCATGGCTGCGATCCTGTACATCGGCTTCATTAGCCTCGGGTTAGGTTTGCTCATCCGCCGCGTGATAACGGCTCAGTCGCGATCTCCAGAGAATGACAGTACGGTGCGTAGAGGCGACGACTCACCTTGAGCCTCGGGCGGCCGCCGTCTAACATGCGCTTGAAGCTGCCGGGCGCCCGGGTGGGAAGAATTGCGGTGCCTCGCCGGCCAGCCTTTTTGTCTGCGGCTGCGCCGCCTTGCGCCCACGGGCGTTACGCCCGCAGCTTAAGCGCGATCCGTTAGGCGCCCACAGCCCTCATCGTCGGACGAGCATGCCCACGAGGATTCCTTACGAAGAGATCGAGCGGGAGTTTAATCGCATCGACGCCGATGTTCACCTTAGGAATGGCTTCGCGACCACAGATCCTCGCGTGACCATGGACGTGGTTCTCGCCGCCCTGCGTGCCACGCCAACAGGCGGGGGCACGCCGGCATTCGAGCGCACACTCAAGAGCATGCTCGACACGCTCGGGACGGGAGCCTCCGACCCCACAGCCCCGGGCGCCTAACATGCGCTTGAAGCTGGCGGGCCTATCGCTCTTCAAGGAATCGGAGTGGTTGTGCCCTGGCGGGCACGGGACTTCGTCCACTTCTCTTGCGCCGGCGGGCCTGTCGCCCGCAGCTTAAGCGCGATCCGTTAGGCACCGCCAAGAGGTCCACAGCCAATGTGGGTTCCCAAGTGGATCGTTACGGCCTCCCTTGTGGTCCTCGCGCTGGGCCTTGTGCTTGTGGGGGCGCCCTCGCTCTTCGCGCATTCGAAGGTGGACTCTGCGGGAACGAGTTGGTTACTGCTGATACGGCTCCCACACACGAATACCAGGCTATCGTCTTCGTTCGCAACTGTGGCGCCACCACGACATTCGGCACACATGTGTCTATCGTCGAGCGAGGTGCACGGTTGGACAACGACGATGTGGGGAATATCCTGGCCATCGACGCTACTTGCTGCCTCGATCCGCGCTCACGGGGCTTGCCACGTAACTCCGTAGGGGGGCCGCTCGCGACGGCGCGTTGGCACGGCCCCGATACGCTCGCCGTCACATTTCCGAGCGGCGTAAGAGTGTTTCGACAGGCGCTCGTGCAACGAGGGGTTCGCATTGTCTATTCGACCATCGAATAGGGCGGTGCCTAACAAGCGCTTGAAGCTGGCGGGCGGTGATCGCTCTAAAGGAAGCGGAGTGTTTGCGCCCTGGCGCGCGCGGACTGTCGTCCCACATCCTTGCGCCGGCAGGGGAGTCGCCCGCAGCTTAAGCGCGATCCGTTAGGCGGCCCTCATGCCAACCCTTCGATGGTCGAGATACCTGCACGGCCCCAGCGCTCGGCTGAGCGTTCTTCTGGCTGTCTGGAGCACTGCGCAGGGGGGCTGCAATAGAGCACCTCGTCAAACCTCCGC
>Ga0075423_10002008_pt1 | contig 18253 bp, 13 predicted proteins | sample SoiMethybrSBSTD2_FD_80114 | JGI IMG/M metagenome (GOLD analysis project Ga0075423, IMG submission 80114) | Bulk soil microbial communities from a Populus tree surrounding site in Tennessee, USA - Soil MetaG P. TD hybrid SBSTD2 | ecosystem: Environmental > Terrestrial > Soil > Tree plantation...
ATCACGGCTTTGACGCCGCCATTGCCGATTAGCAACGTGCGGAAGAGTCCCGTCGGGAAGCCGGCGTCCTTCAATATCTGTTCGATCGCCAGCGCGCAGCCGGGAACGTTCGACGCGTGCTTCAACACGCCGGCGTTACCCGCCATCAGGGCGGGAGCCGCGAACCGGAGAACCTGCCACAGCGGGAAGTTCCACGGCATGATGGCGAGAACTACGCCGAGCGGTTCGAATGCGACGTAGGATTTCGCGCTTTCTGTTTTGACGACGTCGGGCGCGAGATGCGATTCGGCAAAGTCTGCGTAGTACTCGCAGACCCAGGCGCATTTCTCGACTTCGGCGGCGCCTTGCGCCAGGGGTTTGCCCATCTCGTCGGCCATCAGCGTCGCCAGTTCATTCTTGCGTTGACGCAGCAGGGAGCCGGCCTTCTTCATCAGCGGCGCGCGCTGACCGAATGGGGTCGACCGCCAGTCTTGCCACGCGCTGTGCGCCTGGACGACGGCAGCGGCGGCGGCTTCGGGTGTCATCTCCTGATAGGTGCGGATTGGCTTACCGGTAGCTGGGTTGATGGACGTGATCGGCATGTGTCGTCCCTGAATGCTCTCTCACTATAACTGTGTGGCGGAACGGCAGAGAGACCGATAATCCTGGCGGTCACTGGATGAGGTGTGCACGTGTGTCGCGCACGGGTGTCATAGTTCTGGTCGGCATGAGCCTCCTCGTGCCGGCTAACGCGAGATTGGCGGGGTCTAAAGACCCCGCCCTACGTTTGAGCGACGTGCGCGTCGAACTGCGTTTGAGCCACGTGCGTGTCGAACCCACCGATCAGAATCGCGTGACCAGGGTCGTCATCGAAGCGAACGGCGCACTGCCGGAACCAACCAGTGGACTTGCGCTCAACCCACCGCGTATCTATCTCGACTTCATCGGCGTCCTTCCGCTTCGCACCGTCGAACCTGTCTCGCCGAATGCCGCCGTGGCAAGGATCCGCGTCGCCGAGCACAGCGCAAGTCCGCTCGTGACGAGGGTCGTGGTCGACTTGATCGAAGAGTCGCAGTATCGAATTGATGCGTCTCGGCGCGCACAAGGGCGTGTGGTTGTGCTCCTCGGCGTGGCGTCGATCGCCGCCCTTCGACAGCCTGAGGGCGGGCCCGGCCGTGATCGAGAGACCCGCCACCAGCCGTCACCCGCCGGCACCGCACCAGCACAAACACAATTTGTTCAGCGCGCGTCGGCCGTTCTCTTGCGCCTTCAGACGCTCAAGCCGCTGCTCGAAGCCATCGATCGGCGCGCCGATAGCGTTCCTGGCGACCTCAGCGCTGCGGCGAAGGAATTCGACGAGATCGCGAAGCTGCTGAGCGTCCTCAAACCGCCGCAGTCGCGAGCTTCGACGCACGCGCTGCTGTTGCGCACGTGCACACTCGGCGCGCGCGCGGCGCGGCTGCGTGAGAGCGCAGCGGAAAGTCAGGATGCGGCATCCGGATGGGACGCGGCGTCAGCAGCGGCCGGAGCGCTGCTGATGTTGGACAGGGCGACTGGTGAGTTGACAGGGAAGTAGGCGTGGGCTCCTGGTCGGCTGCTGGCTCTTGGCTGTCGGCTGCTGGCCGGCTGCCAGAAGCCAACAGCCAGAAGCCAACAGCGGGCGCGCGCGTTAAAGTCCGCGCCCTACCTTATGAAAATTGTCGACCGGCCAGTGCCAGTTGTGGCTCATCGATCGGCCAACCCATAGGCCAAGCTGTTCGACGAAGTGCGAATCACGAAGGATCGCATCCCGCGTGCGGGTCGCGACGGCGTGCAGATTGAGCCGCGCCGGCAGCGCCGACTGGCCGCCGGCGATCACGTATTCGCCGATCGTTGTTCCGACAATGCCGCCGAGGACAGTGAAGTACAACACGGCGACGAGGAGCATCACCGCAAAGAGCGGCCCTGCCGCCTCGCGATCGAGCATGCTCATCGGTAGTCCCATCGCGATGGTGCAGGTCACGAGCACGATCAGGCCAAACGCCATCACCGCCGCGTCGATCCCGGACGCCGCGAACACTCGCCAGTCGGGTACGGCCGCGCATGGTCTCTCGACGGGCTGATCGGCTGGTGGAGCCGGGACCGCGAATCCGTTCAGCCGGCGCATCGCATCGATCGGATCTTCCACGCGCGGCAGGAGCGGACTGCTCAGCCGGAGAATCTCGTTGACGTTCAGATTCAACGCTGCCGCATACGCACGCATGGCCGATCGCGCATAGATGCCGGCAGGCAAATCGCTGAATCGCCCGGCGTCGATAGCGCGCAACCACTCTTCCCGGACACCGCTCCGCTTTGCCATCGACTCTATCGTCAGACCCCGGGACATCCTTGCCAGCCTGAGCCGTTCGTGAATCAATTCGTCGCCCACAACAACCCCCTAAGTTGCCTATCGGCAATCGGAGAAGGCGACATTAGGCGACTGTAAAACCCTGAAGGGAAAAGGGAAAAGGGAAAATGGAAAAAGGAAGGATTCAATGAACCAAGGAATTGCCACGCGCCAAGGCCTGGACGGTGCGGGTCAGTTGACCGGGTTCAAACGGCTTAGCTAAATGCAGGTGAAAGCCGGCAGCGAGCGCACGCCGGCGCTCGTCGTCGCGCGCGTGCGCGGTGACGGCGGCGGCAGGAATTGCGGCGATGCGGCCCGCGGGTGACGAGCGAATCCGATGAATCAGCGCATACCCATCTTCTTCAGGCATCGCGATGTCGGCGAGGAGCACATCCATTTCGGATTCTTCGAGAATCTCCATCGCCTGGCGCGCGTTCTCGGCAACCGACACGGTCGCTCCTGAGTCTTCGAGCGCGTGGGCCATGACTTCACGGCTATCGGATTCGTCATCGACGACCAGCACGCGAATTCCGTCGAGGCGAACGCCCCCGGCTGGTTTGGGCTCCTCGGGTGGCGTCGGCTCCTGCGACTCGACCCGCGCAGACACCAGCGGCAGCCGGACAATGAACGTTGCGCCGCGACCCTTACCTTCGCTCTCGACGGAAATGGCGCCCTGGTGTGCTTCAACCAGTTGTCGGGCGATCGAGAGTCCGAGACCGACGCCGCCATGGACGCGTGTCGTCGTACTGTCCGCCTGGCGGAAACGATCGAACACATGCGGCAGAAATTCCGGCTCGATCCCGATCCCGGTGTCGCTCACACGCACTTCGACCGATCCGTTTTCGCGACGGATGGCCACGTCGATCCTGCCGCCTTCGTCAGTGAACTTCACGGCGTTGCCGATCAAATTGAAGAACACCTGCTCGAGTCGGCGAATGTCGCCAAGGACGACCGCATCCGGTGCGGCGGAGAACTGCAGCTCGATTCGCTTCGCCGCGGTCGCCGGCACCATGGACTCGATGACGTTCCTGAGCAGATCGCGCAGATCGATCTCGTCTCGATCGAGCGACATGCGGCCGCCGGTGATGCGGGAGAAATCGAGCAGATCGTCAATCAACTTTGCCTGGCGGGTGGCGTTATCGTGGATGGACTGGAGCGCGCGGGCGGTAATTGCCGGCGCGAGCGTGCCTTTCTGCAGGAGCGCCGTCCAGCCGAGCATCGCATTCAAGGGAGTGCGTAGATCGTGAGACACGATCGACACGAATTCATCCTTGAGTCGATTGGCGGCTTCGGCTTCGGTCCGTGCCTTCTGCGCCGATTCGTACAACCGCGCGCGGTCGAGCGCCTGGGCGCAGTGCTGTGCGATCGAGACGAGCAGCGCCTGATACTCTTCGTCGAACTTCACCGGCGCGGTGAAGTGGAATGCGAGCACGCCTGTGGCCTGGCCGCTGGCAAACAGCGGAAGTGTCGCGGACGAGACGTATCCACCGTCGGCGGCGATCGACGCCGAACGCCAGTACCGTTGCTGCCATTCCGCGAACGATCCAATGAACACCGGTTGCCGCGTCTCGATCACGTGCGTGGCGCACAGTCCCGTTTCCGCCTTGATCCGTTGGCCTCGGGACCCATGTTCCCCGCCGACATCGGAGTGCACGATTTCGAATCCCGTTCCGCCATCAGCGACGAGCGCGACTTCACCGGCCGTGGCGCCGGCGGCAATCTTTCCCTGGCGGACAACGGCCTCCGCAACGGCCTCGACGGTGACCGCCTCGGACAGCGCCGCGGTCAGACCGTGCAGACGATTGGTTCGGGCGGCGAGCGTCCGGAAGCGCGCCTCGCTCGCGCGCAGCGCGACTTCGGTCTGCTGGTGGGTCTCGAGTTCTTCGTCTGCCCGCGCCCTCAGCGTCTCAGCCTCCGCACGCGCTCGCTGAGCCGATTCATACTGCCACGTGCGATCGAGCGCCTGCGCCGCGCGCGGCCCGAGGACGAAGAGATAATTCCGATCGTCGGCGCTGATGGTCCGCGGGCGCGCAAACTCGAATTGCACAACCGCGACGACACGGCTGCCGATGACGAGCGGAACCGCCACCGCGGCCTGGTAGGCCGTCGCGCTCGCCGCGCGATCGACGCCGCGGTATTCGGAGGTCGACGCATCTTTCGACTCGACGATCACCGCCGCGCCACGCCCGACGGCATCGGCAATCGGGCTCTTCACCGCCAGGCTCACGACCGCATTGGGTTGCGGGCCGTCCTGCTGCTGGCCAATCATGCGAACGATCTCGGCGGTCTCGCCATCGCTCTTCGTCAGCACGACGAGCGCACCATCCGCCTCGAGCGCATGCAAGGGTTCCTGAATCGCGGCTTCGATGACGGCGCCCGGAGTGCGTGCCTGGCCCAAGGCGGCAGTCACTTGCGCGACGCGATCGGACTGACGCGCCGTTTGCTCTGACATCCGCCGCAGATTCCGATCACGGCGAAGCAGGCGATACGTGCGCTCCGTCAGCAGGCAGAATCCCAGCCAGCCAAGCACGTAGCACACGAAGAGCAAGACTTGACCGAGATTCGAAAAGTGGAAAAACGTGCCTGGTTCGAAGACGAGATAATCGATCGACGCCGCGGAGAGGATCAGCGCGAGAATGCCGGGCCCGGCGCCGCCAAACCATGCGCTCACCGCAATGCTGACCGCAAAAAGGGTCGTCGACGGGACCGATCCCGTCAACTTCGACAGGAACAACTCGAGGCACATCGCAAGCGCAACGGCGCACACCGCTGCCGCGTACGAAAACGGCCGAGCTTCCCCAATGAGTTTGCGCCAATCCACTGATATGCCCGGAGACTTGCCGGAACTCAAGTATGGCACGAGGAGAGGCCGAGCTTACCCCGGCAGTTCTGCGCGGCATTGAGCATTGGACATTGAACATTGGGCATTGGACATTGGCGCCCTATCCCGCCGCCGCTCCCTGCGTCCCGACATACACCGCGTAGATGGATTGGCTTGCCGCCATGAACAGGCGATTACGTTTTGGACCCCCGAACGTCAGGTTGCCGCACACTTCCGGGATTCTGATCCGGCCAAGGAGTTTCCCTGCGGGATTCCACACGGTGACGCCGCTGTATCCGAGGGCGCGGCCGGCGTTGCTCGACACCCATAGATTCCCTTCAACGTCGCACCGCAACCCGTCGGGGCCGCACTTGACGCCATCGATCATGCAATCGGTGAACAGCTTCCGATTGGAGACCTTGTTGTCCGAGCCGACATCGAACGAATAGACCTCGCTTTTACCGCCGGCGCCCGTGTCGCCCGGTCCCTTGCCTGTGCTCGCAACGTAGACCTTCTTGAAGTCCGGCGAGAACGTGATCCCATTGGGATCGGGCACCTGATCTTCGGTGATGACGAGATCGAGGCGGCCGCTCGGATCCGCGCGATACACATTGGTCGGTAGTTCGCGCTTGAATGTGCCCATGCCGAGAGGTTGCCCTGCCTTCGAATTGAGGCGGCCGGCCCGATTTGACGGGCCTCCGATGGCGTCCGGCGCGCCTTCATACAACTGACCACCGTAAGGCGGATCGGTGAACCAGATGCTGCCATCCGGATGCACGGCGGCATCGTTGGGTGAGTTCAGCCGCTTGCCTTGATACATATCCGCGATGACGGTGATGGATCCATCGTGCTCGTAGCGGACGACGCGACGGGTGAGGTGTTCACATGAGATCTGGCGGCCCTGCGTATCGAAGGTATTGCCGTTGCTGTTATTCGACGGACTGCGAAACACCGTCACCCGGCCGTCGTCTTCGAGCCAGCGAAGCTGCCGATTATTGGGGATGTCACTCCACAGCAGATAGCGACCCTGGCTGTTCCACGCGGGTCCTTCAGCCCAGAGCGCGCCAGTCCACAATCGTTTGATCGATGTGTTCGCCTGGATCAATCCATCGAATGCCGGATCGATGGTCAACACATCAGGATCGCTGAAATACGTCGTAGGCGGCGCCTCGGGCCCGAAGTCGCGCGGCGGGTTGGAGATGACGGTTGGCGCGGAGAGCAGCTTGCCCTGCGCATTCTGGCCGAATGATCGCGGCGGCGCGGCGAGCGCGGCACCAGCCACCGCACCGATCGTCGTGAGCACCCGGCGTCTCGTAAGCTCTGTCGTCATGGCGCCAGATCCTATCCCCTTCCGCCTAAAGGCGGAAGCCACAGGAGGTTACTTCTTGTGGCTTCCGGCTTTAGCCGGAAGATCGGCTGGATCCCATCCCGAACACCTGTCCCGGACACCGGATCCCGGACACCGGATCCCGGATCCCGGTACTGCTCTTGCGTAGACATCGAAGATCGCAATGACGGGAAGCGACACCGGAATCAGCGTGATCATCAACGAGCGATCCGGTGCGGCTCGGAATCCGGAGGTCGGCGTTCAGGTTCAATCACTGTTTGCCAAGCACGGATTGCCGGTGCGACTCGAGCGCGTACGCGACCCAGGGGACCTTCCGGCGCGGGCGCGACAGGCGGCTTCACGCGGCGATGTGCTTGTTGCCGCCGGTGGAGACGGGACGGTCAGCGCCGTGGCAGGAGTCGCGGTTGAGACCCACGCCACGATGGGCGTGCTGCCGATGGGGACGCTGAACCACTTCGCGAAGGATCTCGGGCTTCCGATCGACCTCGAGCAGGCGACTGCGACGATTGCCGCGGGCCAGACCCGGGACGTCGACGTCGGCGAGGTCAACGGACGCGTGTTTGTCAACAATTCCAGCGTCGGCCTGTATCCGCGCATGGTCTGGGAACGAAACGTCGAGCAGCGGCGCGGCCGTGCCAAGTGGCCGGCATTCGCGATCGCGATGTTGCGAACCTGGCGCGACTACCGCACGATTACTGCCCATCTCGTCGTCGAAGGAAAAGCGGCCGTTGTCCGCACACCGTTCATTTTTGTTGGCAACAACCACTACATCGCCGAAGGGCTCCAAATGGGCGGACGATCGCGGCTCGATGAAGGACGGTTATCGATTTACCTCGCGCCAGAGTGCGGCCGTTTCGAGATCTTGTCACTGCCTGCGCGGGCGCTCATGCACAGCCTGGGATCAGGGCCACTGTTTGTCGAATTTCAAGCCGAGACGCTGACGGTCGATGTCCCGTCGCGGCGAGTGAGCGTCTCGCTGGATGGCGAGGTGGTGCTCACGATCTCGCCGCTCGAATATCGTATCCACGCGCGCGCGCTGAAAGCGATCGTTCCATAGGTCGGCGAGCATGCGGGTCGTCACTCATCTCTCGGACATTCACTTCGGACGCGTCGATCTCGCAACCATCGGTCCGCTCACCGAAGCGATCTTTCGAATCTCCCCGCATCTCGTCGCCGTCTCGGGAGACCTGACGCAGCGCGCACGGCGACGGGAGTTCGCGGCGGCGCGCGCATTTCTGGACAGCCTGACATTCCCGCAACTCGTCGTTCCGGGCAATCATGATGTGCCGCTCCACAACGTGTTCACACGGTTTCTCACGCCGCTTGCGCGCTATCGGCACGCGATCAGCGATAACCTCGCGCCGGTGTATCGTGACGAGGAAATGATTGTGGTCGGCGTAAACACGGCGAGATCGTGGACCTGGGGCGAGGGGCGGATCAACGACTCGCAAGTCGTACAACTGGTCACGCATCTCTCGGCTGTTCCGCGCGACGTGATCCGCATCGTCGTCACGCACCATCCGTTCGATTTGCCGGAAGGGGTGAAGGAGGCACGGCTGCTCGGGCGAGCGGAAATGGCGATGAAAAAGCTGTCAGCCGCCGGTGCTGATCTGTTTCTCGCGGGACATCTTCATATCAGTCACATTGGTCACGCGGCAGAGCGGTACGACATCGGCAATCACTCCGCGCTCGTGGTCCAGGCCGGCACTCTGTCGAGTCGGTCACGGGGCGAGGAGCCGTCGTTCAACGTCCTTCGGATTCAACGTCCGCACATTGCGGTGGAGCGAATGGTGTGGAATGCGTCACGCGCCGGATATGAGGCAGTCGGCGAAGCGCGGTACCGGCACGGCGATCGGGGTTGGATGAAAGACGAATAGGGAGTGCGCCTTGCACGTCACCCGCACTAGCGTTCTGATGGTACCGGTTCCACTAGGACAGCTAAGCGGCCTCGAAGCACTTGCGTGCAGCGCCACAACGCATTGGCGAGAATGACCACGACGCAGGCCATCATGATGACCGTCAGGATGGTATCCAGGTACCCCTGGAAATGCTTTGAAGGATCGGGACCGTTCGCCATCGGCCAGAAGTTGTCGCGGATGCTCAGGACGCCGGCCGACAAGGTCGTCACCGAGACGAACGCCAGCGGAACAGCCGTGATCCATGCGTATCGCGAGCGCCCCATGTTGATGACGATGGTCGTCGCGACCGCGAGTGCCACGGCTGCGAGCAGCTGATTGGCGATCCCGAACATCGGCCAGATCGTGTTGATGCTGCCGTTCCAGATGAAATACGACCACGCCGTCACGATGACGGCGCTCGAGATGATCGAGCCAGGCAGCCACTCCTTGCGCCCAAACGGCTCGTAGAAGCGGCCGACGAATTCCTGCAGCAAAAATCGCCCAACACGCGTTCCGGCGTCGATCGTCGTCAGGATGAAGAGCGCCTCGAACATGATGGCGAAGTGATACCAGTAGTCCATCAGTCCGCGCATGCCTGGCAGGCCGCTGAACATCTGCGCGATGCCAACCGCCAGCGACACGGCACCGCCGGGCCGGCCGGCAACGCGCTCGCCGACTGCGAGCTCGAGATCCTGCAGATTGACCTGGGGAATTCCAAGCTGCGCGAAGACCGCGGGTGACGTGTTGATCGCGAAGTAGTCGCCGGGAAACATCGCCGCGGCAGCCAGGAGGGCCATGATCCCGACAAGCCCTTCCATCAGCATTGCCCCGTAGCCGATGGGCCGGATGTCTGATTCGCGATCGATCATCTTGGGCGTCGTCCCCGAGGAGATCAGCGAGTGAAATCCTGAGATCGCGCCGCACGCAATCGTGATGAACGCGAACGGAAACAGCGGGCCCGGGATGATGGGTCCGCCGCCGGCGGTGAACTGGCTGAACGCCGGCATTTCGAGAGTTGGATTGACGATGACGACCGCGAGCACGAGGACCGCGATCGTTCCAATCTTCATGTAAGAGCTGAGGTAGTCGCGCGGGACCAGGAGCAGCCATACCGGCAGCACGGATGCCAGGAACCCGTAAACGGCCATCGCGACGATGATTTCCTGCCGGGACAAAAGGAACCACGGCCCGAGCGCCGACGATGCCACCGGCTTGCCGAGCACGACCGCGAGCACCATGCCGATGACCCCCAACACGGTCGCCTCGGCGATTCGCCCAGGCCGCGCACGATGCATGTATAGACCCATCGCGATGGCGAGAGGAATCGATACGCCAATCGTGAATGTGCCCCATGCACTCTGTTGCAGCGCGTTGACCACGGCAAACCCCAGGCCGGCGAGTGCGATGACGACGATGAACAGGATCGCGACCGCGGCTGTGATTCCGGCAATCGGGCTGATCTCGGTGCGAGCCATGTCGGCCAGCGAACGTCCCTGGCGACGCACGGACGCCCAGAGGATGACGAAGTCGTGTACCGCGCCGGCCAGGCAGACGCCGGCGACGAGCCAGATGAGCCCGGGTGCATAGCCGAATTGAGCGGCGAGCACCGGCCCGATCAGTGGGCCTGCCCCGGCGATGGCGGCGAAGTGATGGCCGAACAAGACCAGCCGATGCGTCGGATGGAAGTTTCGCCCATCGTTCAGCTGATGCGCAGGCGTCACCCGCGTGTCGTCGAGCATCATCAAACGCGCGGCGATGAAGGCACTGTAATAGCGATACGCAATGGCGAGGATGCCGAGAACCGGGAGGATGAGGTAGAGCGCTCGCATTTTTCCGGAGTTTAGCAGAGCCACGGACAAACGCGCATAGACGCTGGGTACATCGGTTGCAACAAACGGCGCGTAGCTGGCCAGCGCGCTGCAACGGCGTTTTTGGAGACGCCCATCGAAACCATCGTCCCAGGTCTCACCATGCGATTCCCACTTCGCCTCAGTTATTCAATCGCCGTTCTCACACTCTTCGCGCTCGCGAGCCCCACATTGGTGTCGGGGCAGGGAGCGTATTTTGGACGCAGCAAGGTTCAGTATCAGGAATTCAAGTTCAAGGTTCTGAAGACCGATCACTTCGATATTTATTTCTATCCTGAAGAAGAGGAAGCCGCGCGTGTGGCATCGCGCATGGCCGAGCGCTGGTATGCCCGGCTTTCGACGCTCTTGAACCATGAGCTGCGCGGCCGTCAGCCGCTGATCCTTTATGCCAGCGGTCCGCACTTCCGGCAGACGAACGTGATCGAGGGTGAGCTCGGTGAAGGCACTGGCGGCGTCACCGAAGCGATCCGGCGGCGCATCGTTCTGCCATTCGCCGGCCCGATTGAATCGACCGACCACGTCATCGGCCACGAGCTGGTCCATGCATTTCAGTACGACATGACCAACACGAACGCCAGCTCGGGCAACAGCGGCGCAATGTCGCTGCCGCTGTGGTTCATCGAAGGCATGGCGGAGTACCTGTCGATTGGACCGGTCGATCCGCATACCGCGATGTGGATGCGAGAGGCCGTCCGGCGCGAGAAGTTCCCCGAGATCAAAGATCTCGACGATCCTCGCTACTTTCCCTATCGCTACGGGCAGGCGTTGTGGGCGTTCATCGGCGGTAAGTACGGCGATCGCACGATCGGCGATCTCCTGAGTGTCGCGGCCGGCCGGAATGGCTACGACGGCGCGTTCAAGCAGTTGCTCGGTGTTGATTCGAAGGAGCTGTCGAGAGAGTGGCACGAGGCAGAGGTGGCGGTTTATCGCCCGATTGCAGAAGCCACAAAGATGCCGGCGGCGTTTGCGCAACCACTCGTGACGAAGCAGCACAGTGGCGGCGGGATGAACGTCAGCCCTGAACTCAGTCCCGATGGAACCCGGATGATGTTCTTCTCGGAGCGCGACCTCTTCTCGATCGATCTGTATCTTGCCGACGCGCGGACGGGAAAGATCATTCGGAAGATCACGGACACGGCAACAGATCCGCATTTCGAGAGTTTGCAGTTCCTCACCTCGGCTGGCTCATGGGATAGTGCGGGCAAACGATTTGTGTTCCCCGGCATCAGCAAAGGCGCACCCATCCTGACCATTGTCGACGCCGACAACGGCAGGCGTCTTCGAGAGATCACCCTGAAGGACCTGGACGAAGTGTTGAATCCTGCGTGGTCGCCAGACGGTCACTCGATCGCGTTCTCGGGACTGGCCGGTGGTTTCAACGATTTGTTCGTCTACGACCTGTCGGCGAATTCACTGCGGCGACTGACCAACGATGCCTTCGCGGAACTCGATCCGGCCTGGTCGCCCGACGGTCGGCAGATCGCGTTCAGCACCGACCGGTTTTCGACGACGATGTCGCATCTGGAGGCGGGCAACCTGAGGTTGGCGATTATGGAGGTCGCGTCGGGTCAGGTGCGCGAGGTCGGTGGTTTCGACGGCGCCAAGAACATCGATCCACAGTGGTCGCCCGACGGCCGGTCGCTTTACTTCCTCTCGGATCGGCAGGGCATCACGAACGTCTATCGGCTTCCGGTAGCGGGAGGCACACCGGCTCAGATGACGAACATCCTGACCGGCGTCAGCGGCATCACGTCGCTCAGCCCGGCCCTGTCGGCGGCTGACGGGCGACTGGTGTTCAGTGCATACGAAGAGGACGGCTACAACATCTATGCGATGGATACCGAGCGCGCGGCCGCAACCGAGCCGATAGCCTTGCCGCTCGATGCCGGCGTCCTGCCGCCACGGCGCACTGGCAGCGGTCCTGTGTACGCATCGTTGCAGAACGAGACCGCCGGGTTACCAGCGGTCGCGCCAATCGAGCCCGAATCGTACAAGTCGGGCCTCTCGCTCGACTACGCCGGACAACCGATGTTTGGCGTCGGCACCGATCCGTTCGGCACGTATGCGGCTGGTGGCGTGTCGTTCGTTTTCAGCGACATGCTCGGCAATCACGTGCTTGCCACGTCGGTCCAGGTGACGAATCGGTTCGACGAGTTTGGCGGCCAGCTGTTCTATCTGAATCGAACGCACCGTTGGAACTGGGGCGTCGGCGTCGATCAGACTCCGTACATCTCGAGTGCGTTTGCCACGAGCTTCGATACGGTGAACGGCGAGAACGTCTATATCGAGCGTGAATTCCGGATCAAGCAGATCGATCGCGGATTCTCAGGGCTGATTTCATATCCTTTCAGTTCGGCCCGGCGCGTCGAGTTCTCTGGAGCCCTGCGTCAACTCACGCTCGCCGAGGACGTCACCGATCGGACCTTCGATCTCTTCGGAAACCAGCTATCGCAAGACAGAACGGACCTCACGACATTTCCGACACTGAATCTTGGCCAGACAGCGGCTGCGCTCGTGTACGACACGTCAATCAGTGGGATCACCAGCCCAATCAAGGGCAGCCGATATCGTCTCGAGCTGTCACAGAGCGCCGGGTCGATCACCTACACGGGGACGCTTCTCGATTACCGCACCTATGTCATGCCGGTCCGGCCATACACGTTCGCGTTGCGCGGGTTGTATTTCGGTCGCTACGGACGCGATGCCGAAGATCAACGCTTGCCGATGTTGTATCTCGGCTATCCGGGTCTGGTGCGCGGATACGATCCCGGTTCAATCGAAGCCGGCGAATGCGGCACGCAGATCAACGGCTCATGTCCGACGTTCGATCGAATGATCGGGAGCCGCGTCGCCGTCGCCAATGCAGAGTTGCGCTTCCCGTTGTGGGGCGCCTTCGGCGGCGATCGCTTCTACGGACCACTGCCAATCGAAGTCGGTGTGTTCGGCGACACCGGCGTCGCGTGGGGCAGTACCAGCCGGCCTTCGTTTGCCGGCGGCGATCAGACACCGGTGTCGAGCTTCGGCGGCGTGATGCGGATCAACCTGCTTGGATTTGCGGTCGCGGAGATCGACTACGTGCGCCCGCTCAATCGGCCCGGCCGCGGATGGATGTGGCAATTCAACTTGATGCCGGGCTTCTGAATCGCTAATCACTAATCACTAATCCTGAATCCCTGATCCCCGAATCCCGAATCCTTCAATCCCGAATCCTCGAATCGTCGAATCCTCGAATCAACCCCACTGCTATCCTTGGATTCAGGGATTCGGGGATTCGAGGATCGGGGATTCGAGGATCGGGGATTCAAGGATTAGAGATTCGCGATTAGTGATTAGTGATTAGCGATTCAACGTTTGCCGTGATCGTGAGTTGCCATGCATAATCGCGAAGTCTCCATTAATGCCAAACGATTCGGATTCTCAGGTCACCCCGCCGCGTCGCCGGTTGCCACTTCGATATCTGCTGATCGCTCTCGTTGCGCTGTTCGCGCTGCCAATCGTTGTGTGGCTGGTCTGGGGATGGATTGAAGCCGCGCGACTGGATCGCGCGCTGGACGCACTCGAAGCACGCAATGAGCGGCTTGACATTGCCGACTTCGAAGTCAAACCAGCAACACCGGAACAACGTGAAGCGTCGCACCTGTACGCGCAGGCCGGCAGGCTCGTTGACGATCGCCCCATCACGAGCGGGCGGGCCGAGGCGCTGTCGAAGACAATCGAGACGGTGTGTGCGCCGGATACAGAGTCGGCGGTCCGGCGCCAGCAGGCTCGGGTTCTGCAGGAATTCGAGGACAGCTATCAGCCAGTGTTCGATCTGCTCGAGCGTGCCAGTCAGCTCGACGCGATGGGTTGGGACGAGAGAGATCGACCGCAGCGGTATTCCATGCAGGTGATGCGTCCGATCACGCTCGCGCGAGTCAACGTTGTTCGAGTCGCGCGGCTTGCCTGCGCGAGTGACGGCGACGCTGGGGCACGCGCCCTCCTGGCGTCGCTCCGATTGCGTCGCGTCTGGACCGGAAATCAAATTAGCCCGATTGCGCAGCAAACGACGCACGGCCTCCAGTCGGTGTTGACGTTCAGCACGGCATCGCCCGCCGTGCTCGAACAGATTCAACACGAGTACGTCGCTGCAGCAGATGACACGAGGTTTCAAAAATGGATGACACGTGAACGAGCGATGTGGCTGTCTCAAGTGTTACCCGGCGCCTTCAGCGAAGCGCCGTCTGGATATGACGGGCGCCGAGTCGGTCCGCTGGAAGCTGTGGCGACGCGAGTGCTACGACCGTTGCGAGATCACCGGTTGGTCGAGGAGTTGAACGAATTTGATGGCGCGCTTGCCATTTCGGAGCAGCCGTGGCCCGGGAAGCTCGATGCGATTGCAGAGTTTGGCAAGAACCGCCAGTCACAACGTTCACAATCGATGCGTCCTGGCATGCTCGACATGTTGAGCCGCCCTCTCGGTGTGCACATGGCGAGCAACGCTTTGACCGGCTACATCGGCGGCATGACCGAGACCCTCGCGCGTAACCGCGCAAGTGCGACCGCCATTGCCGTGGCGAGATATCGACGCGATCATGCCGACCGCTGTCCCGAGACCGTTCAGCAGCTCGTGACGCAGTACTTGCCTGCCTCCCTGATGGATCCCTACTCGGGCGGCGAGTTGAAGTACCGGTGCGACGCCAGCGGATACGTCGTCTACAGCGTCGGTGCAAACCGAAAAGACGACGGAGGCACCTGGGAGCAGCATTCCGATCTGCAGCTGTCTCGGCGCGGCAACCCGCCGGACAACGGCGTTGCAGTGAAATTGATGGCGACACCACGGTCCAACTGAGCGCATGCTGGACATTCACGAACTGCCGAGCCTGTATCTCGGTCTCACTCGCAGGTTGACGGTCTGGATTCCGCCGCGGTCGCGAACGAAACGAGTCGATCGATTTCCCGTCCTGTATCTCAACGACGGACAGAACCTGTTCGATCCAGCGCGCGCGTTTGCCGGCAACACGTGGCGGGTTGCCGAAACGGCATCGCGGCTGGTGCGCTCCGCACGCATCCCGCCTCTCCTTATCGTCGGTATCGATCATGGCGGAGTGCGACGCGGCAGGGAATATCTACCGGTCGAGGACTCGCAGAATCCCACGGCGACCGAGCCGCTCGGGCGCGAGTATGCCGAGTTCATCACCCGCGAGGTGATGCCGTTCATCGCGCGCAAGTATCCGATCGCCCGAGGTCCATCCAACACAGGGTTCGGTGGCTCATCCTATGGTGCGATCGCAGCGTTGAATACCGCGATGATCAAGCCTGGGAGATTTGGCAAGCTGTTGATTGAGAGTCCGTCGCTGTATGTCGGAAACAAGTATCTGCTTCGTCGTGCCACGTCGGTCGGGCGATGGCCGTCGCGCGTATTCCTCGGCGTCGGTACGGCAGAGACACGGAACGCCGAGCGCAATCACGAGACGGTAGCACACGTGCTCGAGCTCGAGCAGATCCTTCGCCGCTCCGGACTTGGTCCCCGACGTCTGCACGTCGTCGTCGAGCCAGGCGCCACGCACTCAGAAGGAGCGTGGGCCGATCGCTTGCCGCAGGCGCTTGAATTCTTGTATGGGGAATAGCTCCTGGCTGCTGGCTCCTGGCTCCAGGGTCGACGTCCTTTGACTGTCTGGCAGAACCTAAGGAATGAATAAGCTGCTTCTAGCCACAACCAACCTCGGTAAGCTCAGCGAGATCACGGCGATCCTCGAAGGCGTTCCCATCGAACTCGTCACGCTGAACGATCTGGATCCGATCGCGGAACCCGACGAAACCGGCGCCACTTTCGCGGAGAATGCGCGGTTGAAAGCGCGTTATTACTCGAAGGCAGCCGGTCTGGTCAGCGTCGCGGATGATTCCGGCATCGAAATTGACGCCCTCGATAAAGCACCAGGTGTGCATTCCGCCCGTTGGCACGGCACCGATTACCCGGCCAAGTTTCGCAAGATCCAGCAACTCTTTCGCGAGCGTGGTGTATCCGGCAGCACCGCGCGATTCGTCTGCTGTGTGGCGTTGGCGGATGGTGACACGATTCTCGCTGAAACAACCGGCACTGTCGAAGGTGAGATTGTCGCCGAGCCGCGCGGCTCAAACGGCTTCGGCTACGACCCGATCTTCTATTACCCGCCGTTCGGCTGCACGCTCGCCGAACTGGATCAGGAGAAAAAGGCGGCAGTCAGTCACAGAGGCCAGGCCTTTCGGGCACTTCGCGAATATCTTGCCTGAGCGCCTGCAGCCCGAGCGGGCGCGACAGGAGCCAGGAGCCAAATGCCAGCAAGCAGGGCCAGCAGCCAGACCCCGATCAGCTACGGATATCGCCAACGATGGTCCGCTGGAGCGCGACGAGCTCCAGAATGCCCTGATCCGCGAGGCCGAGCAGCTCATCGAGCGTCTGGCGTTCGAATGGCGGGCCTTCAGCGGTGCCTTGAACCTCGATAAACCGGCCGTCGCCGGTTTTCACCACATTCATATCGACTTCAGCGCGTGAGTCTTCGTCGTACGCAAGATCGAGCAGTGGAGTCTTCTCGACGACGCCGACGCTAATCGCGGCAACGTGATCGACGATCGGGAGAGCCTTGAACTGGCCGGCCGAGCGCATCTTCTGCAGCGCCAGCACCAGGGCGACGAAGCCACCGGTGATCGAGGCGGTGCGGGTGCCGCCGTCAGCCTGGATGACATCGCAGTCGATCCAGACCGTGCGCTCACCAAGGTCTGAGAGCTTCGTCACCGATCGGAGCGATCGCCCGATGAGCCGTTGGATCTCCTGTGTCCGTCCACCGACCTTTCCCGCCGACGCTTCGCGCTGTGTCCGTGTCGACGTGGCGCGCGGCAGCATGCCGTACTCGGCCGTGACCCATCCTTTTCCCGTGTTACGAAGAAATGGCGGGACGCGATCTTCAATGCTCGCCGTGCAGATCACGCGGGTTCGACCTGCCTCGATCAGCACCGAGCCTTCCGCATGCATGGTGTACGAGGGGGTCATGCGCGTCGGCCGGAGCTGTCCGGCCGCGCGTCCATCCGTGCGCGCAAGTGTCATTTGTCGTTGTCCGTTTGAAGCTCAGTCCACTTGAGGTTTTTTTGCAGGGGATGACGCAGATCGACGTGCCCGGCGAGCGTTTCCACTTCTTTCCCGTCAATCAGAATCTGCACGCGCGTGATCGCCGGCAGATTGACGGTCAGCGCGTCGACAATCGAGTAGATCGTGAAGAGTTCGTAGAGCGCGCCGCCCGCATGCTTGGTCCGCACGTCGCTGCTGAGATCGACAAACGCCTCGCCGCGCTGCCCGATGAAGAGTGCGCGCAGCGATGTTCCCGCGGGCACCGCCGACGCGTAGGGAGCGGGTGCATTACCCAGTTGCGCTTCGACGATGCGCCGTGCCTGCTCCTCGATGGAGTCTGCAAACAGGACCTCGTGCTGCACTCCGGGAAGAGAGAGGCCATCTTCGGAAATGTAATAGAGCGTCGCCTTGATTCTGCGCTCGGGACCTGCCGGCGCTGCGGTCGCTGGCGAAGCAGCAGCAGAGGTGCTGCGCAAAGGGGCGCGGGGCGCGATTGCCGCAATCATCCAGACCAGGGCGACGATCACCAATACCACGAGCGAACCGAGAGCAGTCCGCCTGATCACTGGCGGGTCCCCGGCGCGCGTCCGCCGCCATGCGTATCTCGGAATCGCGTAATGCTTTCGACCAGTGCCTGGACGATATTGTTTTGAAAATCATCCGACTGGAGTTGCTTCTCCTGCGCCGGATTGGTGATAAACCCCATCTCGACCAGGACCGCGGGCATGTTGGCGCCGACGAGCACGCGGAATGGCGCCCGCTGAATCGCCCGCGGGCTCATCGGCACGCGCTGACGCAGTGACGCTTCGACGGTTTGCGCCAGCGCCGCCGACTCCTTGATGTAACGTGCCTGCGCCATGTCCCAGAGGATCAATTCGATGTCGCGTGTGCCG
>Ga0075423_10002009_pt1 | contig 18247 bp, 14 predicted proteins | sample SoiMethybrSBSTD2_FD_80114 | JGI IMG/M metagenome (GOLD analysis project Ga0075423, IMG submission 80114) | Bulk soil microbial communities from a Populus tree surrounding site in Tennessee, USA - Soil MetaG P. TD hybrid SBSTD2 | ecosystem: Environmental > Terrestrial > Soil > Tree plantation...
GGTCGTCGACACGAAGGCCGGCTACGTCTACGACGGCACGCGGCAGAATCCGGGCAACAAGTCATGGGGCCTCCTGCCGAGGCCCGGCAAAGCAGACGTGCGATCGTTCCGCAGCTGCCGCGATCGACGCATCGTCGCCGACGTCGTTCGGTTCGACAAAGGACATACAGAAGGACTGGAGCCGCACATCACCGAGGAGCTCGTGAAGCTGATGGTGTCCGCGCGCGGCGGAAAGATTCAGCGCGGCGGCTAGTCACAACGCTCCGAGGAACGCGATGAGATCCGCCCGTTCGCGGGCACTCAGTTGCAGGGCAAAGCGACGATTGTAGAAATCCACCACGTCGGCAAGGGTTGCCGCCGATCCATTGTGGAAGTACGGCGCACGGGCGGTGAGCCCACGCAGAACCGGACCCTTCACCTTGCCGATGTCTGCACATTTGCCGGTGATCATCGCGCGGCCGGGATCCGATGTCCGCACGATCGTGCCCGTGGTGTTGCAGCTCAAGGTGTAGAGCGGCAGATCGGCCGTGCGATTGGCCTCATCGCTGACGCCGATGTTCAGCGGCATCGAGACCGAGTGGTCGCCAGCGTTCGGCGTGTCGTGGCAGAGCGTGCACGTTCCCGTGATCGATGGGACCCCGAGCGCATCGTTCAAACCGCCCACTCCCTCGATGACGATCGGCCGCGAATTGAACAGATCCTGTCCACGCGCAATCGATCGCCGCGCTTCCTGCACATCGTCGCCCGATCCGCTCCGCCGCAGCCAGCTGGTGAACAGAGTGAACACGCGGGGATCGAACGGCGCGCCCGTCGGATTGAGACCGATCGGGTCGTTGATGCCGATGAAGAACGGTTGCTGTGAAACCGCAGTGGCGCCGCCGGTTGCACCATCACGATCGAGCGCACCAGCGTTGCGGTCGCGAATCTGCGCGGTGAAGAGCGCGGTCTCGAAGTCGACGATCTCTTTCAGTTGCGCGGCGGTCGGCGCCGCGAGCGCCTGTGCGTGGCCGCGCGTCGCATCGATCGCTTGCTGGCGGAAGTTCTCCTCCATCGTTTTTCCAGCTTGCGTTTCGCGGCCATCCCACATCACCGCGCTGAGGAATCGCAGATTCGTGCTCGGCAGCGGACGACGAAAGAGCGCGAGCTCGAAGCCAGGGCAGTCGTAGGGATCGTCGACGTCGACGAGTGAGAACTCCGCATTGGTTGGGATCGACAGCGCCACTCGAATGAGGCCCTTCTTCAGCAGCAGGCTGTAGGCCGTGCGGCGCGCTTCGAGCGACGAGACGTCTGCGCTTGGGCAATTGGCGCCGTCGTTGGTGCGGAAGATCGGATCGAGACCGTCCGAGTCGCGGAAGCGTTTTCGTACGCTCGGTGGCGTGATCGACCATCCGTTCTGAGGCTGATGACACGTCACACAGGCACGGTCGTTCGTGCCCAGGCTCTGAAAGAACGCGTTCTGTTCGTCGATGGGCCGCAGGCTCAGCGTTTCGGACACACCGAGATCGTTGTGGAAGCGCAGCGTCGTGAGGAGCGTCTCACCCGCCACTCGTGCCGCCAATGTGACGATGAAGAGGCTCGAGAGCCAATAGAAGAGCTTTCGTGACGTGCGGGTCATACCGTCCTCCAAATTGCCGCGGGGATTCAGCGCGTCACTCTACAGATCGCGATTCGGCACGCAAACACGACAGGAACGCGCGCTAGAATGAGCGCTTCATGTCAGAGCCGTCGGGCGATCGCATCATTCAGCTGTTCGATGATGCCGAGCGCGGCGACAGAACGGCGCGCGATGCGCTCTTTGCCGCGTTGTACGCGGAGCTGCATCGTCTGGCCGACGCGCAGCTGCACAAGTACGGCGGTCAGATCACGCTCAGCGCGACGACGCTGCTGCACGAGGCGTATCTGGACATTTCGCGTCGCAGCCATCTCAGTTTTCCCACGCGCGGCCACTTTCTTTCCTACGCGTCGCGCGCCATGCGCGGCCTGGTCACCGATTTCGTGCGACAGCGACACGCCGTGAAGCGCGGAGGCGAATTGCTGTTCGTGCCGCTGGACGAATCGATCGCCCACATACAGGAACCGGTCGATCTGGAGACGCTCGGTCGCGCGCTCGACGATCTGGCGGCGCTCGATCCCGATCTGGCGTCGCTCGTCGATCTAAAATTCTTCTGCGGCTTTTCATTCGCCGAGATCGCCGGCTTGCGCGGCGTTTCAGAGCGGACGGTGCAGCGCGACTGGGCGAAGGCGCGGTTGTTACTGCATCACGCGCTGAACGGAGAGCGCTGAACGGGTCCGAGGCCGGTGATGGCGGCTTCTGTCGGCAGAAGACGATCTCCTGATAAGCCCGATGTCTGACATCGACCGACAGCTGTGGGAGTCGCTGAGCCCGCTCCTCGACCACGCGCTCGATCTCGATCGGGGAGCGCGCGCGTCGTTCGTGCGGTCCCTGCAATCGAGCGACCCGACGATCGCTTCGGCGCTGCAAGGCTTGCTGGCCGAGCACGATCGTGTGCTGGCGTCGGATTTCCTCGAAGCCTCTCTCGTCGCGTCCGGCGCTTCAGTCCCCGTTCTCGATGGCCAGACGGTTGGGGCGTACACGCTCGAACGTCCGCTCGGCATGGGCGGAATGGGGACGGTGTGGCTGGCGAGACGAAGCGACGGCCGCTACGAAGGGCACGTGGCAGTCAAGCTGGTCAACCTGTCGGTGCTCGACGCGAACGCTCGCGAACGGTTCGCACGCGAAGGCAGCGTGCTGGCGCGCCTCACTCATGCCCACATCGCGCGGTTGTTCGACGCCGGCATCACCGCAGCCGGCCAGCCATATCTGGTGCTCGAGTACGTGAAAGGGACGCGCGTCGACGAGTACGCCGATGCGCATCATCTCGATCTGCGAGGCCGCCTCGATCTGTTCACGCAGGTGACCGACGCCGTTGCGCACGCCCACGCCAATCTCGTGGTGCACCGCGATCTCAAACCATCGAACATCCTGGTGGACGAGTCCGGTCAAGTGAAGCTGCTCGACTTCGGAATCGCGAAGCTGCTGAACGACGACCGGACCACTCAAGAATCCACGACCGTGACGGCACCGGTTCTGACGCTGCGTTATGCGGCTCCCGAGCAGGTCGCCGACGCGCCTGTGAGCACGGCCACCGACGTCTATGCGCTCGGCGTGTTGTTGTACGAACTGCTCGCCGGATGCCATCCGACCATTCACGACGAAGGCGATCCCGCGGCGCAGATGCGCGTGCTCACGGAACGCGAGCCGCTGCGGCTCAGCGAAGCCGTGCGGCTGCTGTCGAATCACGCGTCCGGAGAACAGATCGTAGCGGCACGGGCCACGACGCTCGATCGCCTTCACCGCGCCTGCCGCGGCGATCTCGACCTCATCGTCGGCAAGGCGCTGAAGAAGCCACCGTCAGAGCGCTACGCCACGGTGACCGCGTTCGCCGACGATCTTCGTCGTCATCTGCGCGACGAGCCGGTGACGGCGAGACGCGATGCGGTGTCGTATCGGGTGCGGAAGTTCGCGCGGCGGCATCGACTTGGACTCGCCGCCGCGGCCAGCGTCGTGATCGCGCTCATTGCGGGCACGGCGATCGCCGTGGTGCAGGCGCGAGAGTCGGCGCGCCAGCGTGATCGCGCGCTGTCGGATTTGCGCCTTGCCGAAGCCAAGAACGATTTCAGCGACTTTCTGTTGTCGCAGGCAACGCCGAACGGCAAGCCGATCTCGAATGCCGAGCTGTTGGCGCGCGGTGAGGCGCTGATTCCCAAACGCTTCGCCAAGGACACGCCGTTGCGCGTGAGTATGCTGCTGATGCTCGCCGATCGCTATCAGGACAACCTGCAACTCGACGCGCGGAATCGTGTGCTCGAGCACGCCTATGCCGACTCGAGAGCGATCGCCGACGTCGCCTTGAAATCGCTCGTGACCTGCCGGTGGGCGTTTCAGTTCGCCGATCGTGGAGATTTCGCGCGCGCCCTCTCGGTGATTGATAGTGTCACGCGGGCGTTGCCGTCGACACCGGACTACGCCGAGACCGAGTCGCGCTGCCGCGTCTTCGAGGCGACGTTTGCCGCGAATAACCGCGATGCCTCGCGGGCGATTCCCGCGGCGGAGCGCGCGGTGTACATCGAGGAGCATCGCAGCGGCGCACCAGGTCGACTGTTCGAGCCGTTGGCTGCCCTCGCCAGCGCGTATGCGGTCGCCTCTCGTTGGGACGCCGGCAATCGAGCGTTCGCGCGCGCGTTTGCGGCGCTCGCAGCAGAGGGACTCGATCACACCCGCACCGCCGCGGTGGTGCTGAACAACTGGGCGGTGATGATGGGCGATGCCGGTCAGGTGTCGGAGGGCGCGAAGCTGCAGGGTCGTGCGGTCGACACGGCGCGAGGCGCCGATTCGGAAAACGGTCCCAACTTCGCCATGCTCTCGAACTACGGGCAGATGCTCGCCGCCACAGGTGACGACGCGGTGATGGCCAACCGCCTGCTGGAGGAATCGCTTGCCAAGGGTCGCGGCACGTCGGCTTCGCCGCGTCGCTTGTTGGTCGCGTTTCAATTCGCCATACGCGCCGCGTGCGATGCCGGCGAACGTGAGCGTGCGAATCATCTGTTCGCTGAGGCCTATTCGGTGTTGAAGGCGGATCCATCGCCGACCGAATACTCGAAGGCCGTCGTCGAGGTTTCCGCAGCACGCGTGGCGCTCGTCAATGGTGATGGCCCACGGGCCGTCGAACTCGCGCGGCACGCGGTGCAGATGTTCACGACCGCGACCGCGACACGAGCTGGTCTCGTCCAGGCGCAGATCTTCTACGCGCGGGCTCTGAATGGCAGCGGCCGATTTCACGACGCGGCTGCCGCGGCCGACGAGGGCGTACGTCTCGCGCGCAGTCGTCTCGGCGATTTGACGCATTCGAGCTTCATGGGCCAGGCGCTGCTCGAATCTGCCGCTGCGAAGCAGGGTCTCGGCGACACGAACGGCGCTCGCGAGGCCGTCGCGGCTGCGATCGAACACCTGAAAGCCGCCATCGGAGAGCGGAGCGGCGACCTCCTTCGTGCCGAGGCGCTACGACGGTCTCTCGATCGTTCTAGTTCGCTTCCAACGGCTCCACCTGCTCGATGACAACGGTATCGATGGTGCCCCGGGTGCGTTCAATCTTCAGCCCCAGCTGCTCCTCGAGCGCCGAGGGCAACGTCGGACCGTGCTCGGCATTCGGATCGCTGTCGCCGCGATACTGCATGCTGAAGTCATATCGATCGGTCAGACCGGTGCGATCGATCACCGGCGCGTTGAAGATCGGCGCATAGGTCAACGTCCGTGCGAGATCTGCGATCGTGACGCCCTCGCCATTCAAGGTGAACCCGGCGCCGATGCGCATCGTCTGACAGGGTCCGACATCCGGTGCGGCCAGTGGCGCCATCTTCCGCGCGAGCGATTCCTCGAGCGTCGCCGGTGGGGCTTCTGGGCTGGGACAGTGCGTCTTGTTCAAACCGGGCCGGGGTCGGCCGTCTTTCTTCGCGATCGTCAGCTCGAAGACCGTGCCTTCTCGAGGCTCGACGTGCATGCGCAGCTTGAAGCGCTCGGCGAGCAGCACCCGCAGCATGGACGAAGAGGGGAGCTCGCCGGATGTCTTGGCCAACACATCAAACCGTTCCTTCGTCGCCCAGCCAGGCGCCTTGTCGACAAAGACTTGACCGTTTGCGGTGGGATAGGCAAACCGAATCAGATCGCTCAGCGTGATGCCGCTGATCTGAATGACGTCGCCGTGCACCTGCGGCATTGGAACCTGCGCGCGCAGTGTCGGCTTGATTGACGCGACATCGAATCGTTCGCCATCAGTACCTGCGCGAAGTACCTGCGCGTTGAGTGTCGGCGACATCAGTGTGGCGATCGAGAGCAGACCGATCGCCGCAACGACCGCGCGGACCGACAGACGTATTCTCATCATCGCTGCCTCCGTTCAGTGCTCGTCTGGACGCGACACGCAATCGATCACGAGCACGTCCTGCTGTTGTTTGGCGGACTCGAGCTTCAGCCCACGTTGCTCCTGCAGTGCGGTGAGGAGCGAAGGGCGGCCATCCGTGGCCGGGTCGACCGCGCACCCTGGCATCGGGTCGGGTGCAAAGTCTGCGTGGCTCCGGAGAGATTCGCGTGCACCGCGTCGACGTCGAAGGTCTTGCCTGCGGCGGGCGTCGATGTCGGCTCTGCGATGCCGCGCCCAGTGCCGGTCCTGCGGCGCCGAGGACCCAGAGCGTCACCAACGATCGAATCACTCTGTGCCTCATCCCGATGCCTCCACATGCACGCTCGACGGTTGAATTGTCGATAGTCGAGGTATAGTATTGTAGATGATCTAGGCATAGCCTGGAACGACAACTCGCGTCCGAAAGTTCCAGGTGCGGCAGGGAGCACAGCAGGAACGGTCAGCACGATCGATGAAGGCAATTGTTCGTCGCGCGTACGGCGCACCAGAGATCGTGCTCACCTGCGAGGACGTCGACACGCCCCTCGTGCGCGACGATGGCGTGTTGATCCGAGTAAGGGCTGCATCGGTGAATCCCTTCGATCGCCATCTGATTCGCGGCGAGCCATTCTTCATGCGGGCGTTCGCCGGCGGCCTGCGCACGCCCAGAGACATCCGTACCGGTCATGACGTGGCAGGCCAGATCGAAGCCGTCGGCGCCAAGGTGACACGCTTTCAGCCAGGCCAGGACGTATTCGGGAGAAGCCGCGGCGCCTTCGCCGAGTACGTGTGCGCCGGCGAGAACGGCCTCGCGTTGAAGCCCGCGACGATCAGCTTCGAGCAAGCAGGCGCGGTTGCGATCGCTGGCACAACAGCGCTTCAGGCACTTCGCGACAAGGGCCGCATTCAGGCCGGTCAGCGGGTGCTGATCAACGGCGCATCTGGCGGTGTCGGGACATTCGCGGTGCAGATCGCCCGCGCGTTCGGCGCCGATGTGAGTGGCGTCTGTAGCACGAGAAATGTGGACATGGTGCGGTCGCTCGGTGCGTCACGTGTGATCGACTACACCACAGAGGACTTCACACGCGGCCGCGAGCGATACGACCTCATCATCGATGCGGTGGGGAATCGCTCGATGCTCGAGTGCCGGCGCATCCTGCGCTCTACAGGTGCGTACGTCAGCGTCGTCGGCTCGCCGATGGCGCCGCTGCTGTCGCCATTGGTGAGCCAGCGGATGGTCATGCTCACGTTGAGGACCATTCCCGTGACGGACCTTGCCATCCTGAAGGAGCTGATGGAGGCCGGTCAGGTCGCGCCGGTCATCGACCGGACCTATTCGTTGTCAGCAGTGGCCGACGCGATCCGGTACATCGAAACCGGACACGCCCGGGGGAAGGTCGCCATCACTATTGCATCGTCTTGACATGCGTCGGACGCTTGAGTCAGACTGGGCGAGCTTACTAAGCTAGCTCGGTATGGCGACACGACCCGATACGCTCCAAGGCTCGCTGCCCCTTCTCGTCCTGACCATCCTGCAGCGCAGAGGTCCGCTGCACGGCTACGCGATCACGTCGCGCATCCACGAGCTGTCCGACACGCTCCGCGTCGAGGAAGGCTCTCTGTATCCAGCACTGCACCGCATGGAGGAGGCCGGCTGGATCAAAGCACGCACGATCACGACCGAGCGCAACCGAACCGCACGTGCGTACGAAATCACCGCCGAAGGCCGCCGGCGGCTCAACGTCGAAGAAGAGCGGTGGCGATTGACGACCGACGCGGTCAACTACGTGCTGAAGCACGCCTAGCGGCCTTATGTCACTGCTCTCCCGGCTCGCGAACGTGTTCAGACCTGGCCGCGTGGAGCGGGCCCTGGACGATGAGCTCGCGTTCCACATCGAATCGCGGATCGACGATCTCGTTGCCGGCGGCATGAGTCGCGCCGACGCCGAGACGGCGGCGCGGCGACAGTTCGGGAGTCCGCTTCGCGTGCGCGAGTCGAGTCGCGACGTGAAGCTGCTGCCATGGCTCGATGCGCTCGCGCGCGACGTGCGTCACGGCGTGCGCGCGCTGAGGCGCTCGCCGGTCTTCGCCGCCGTCGCCATCGGCACACTCGCGCTCGGGATCGGCGCCAACACCGCGGTCTTCAGCATCGTCAACGCCGTTCTGCTCAAGCCGCTTCCGTTCAAGGATGGGAGCCGGCTCGTCTGGCTGTGGTCGACCGACCCGAAGAATCCAGCGGCGAGATCGGTGTCGCACCCTGACTTCGTCGACATTCGCGCGCAGAGTCGATCGCTCGAGAGTCTGGCGTCCTGGTACGGATACGAGATGGTGCTGACCGGCCGTGCCGAGCCGCAGCGAGTGCAAGTGGCGGTCGTAATGGGCGATCTGTTCTCCGTGCTCGGCGTCCCGCCCGCGCGCGGCACGACGTTCCGCGCGGAGCGACCGGGGCCTGCCCCCGGCCTGCCCCCGGGGGCAGGGCCGGGGCAGGCCGGGGGCAGGCCCCTCGGCGACACGCCAGAGCGAGCGGTCGTGCTCAGCCATCGATTCTGGGCCGAGCGATTCGAGTCGGATCCAGCGATCGTCGGACGCGGGCTGACCTTGAGCGGGAAGAGCTATCGTGTGCTCGGCGTCATGCCTCGTGGATTCCAATTCCCGATTCAGACGCCGCCGATCGACATGTGGGCGGAGCTCGGACCGGAACAATTTGCCGACGTCCCGCAGATGGGGCGCAGCGCCCGATTGATGGACGCCATCGGCCGCCTGCGCTCCGACGAGGCCATCGAGCGCGCACAGGCTGAACTCGACGTCATCGCATCCCGCTTGAGCCGTCAGTATCCCGATACGAACGCCGGCATCGGGGTCCGCATCGTCCCGGCCGTCGATCACGTCGCCGGACGCGTCTCGCGACCGCTGCTCATTCTGTTTGCCGCGGTAGCGTGCGTGCTCCTGATCGCGTGCGTGAACGTGGCGAATCTGCTGCTCGCGCGCGCGACCGACCGTCGACGCGAGATCGCGCTGCGGTCGGCGCTCGGTGCGGGACGGGCGCGGATTACGTTTCAACTTTTGATCGAGAGTCTTGTACTTGCCTTGATCGGCGGGGCCCTGGGCGGACTAATCGCAACATGGGGAGTCGAGGCGCTGGTTCAATTGGTGCCAACCGACTTGCCGCGCGCCGACGAGATCGGCGTCGACCGTGTCGTTCTCGTGTTCACCGTCGTCGCATCGCTGGCGACGGGGCTCATCTTCGGCGTGGCTCCGGCGTGGCAGGCGTCGAACGTCGATCTGACCGCAGCGTTGCAAGAGGGCGGTCGCACGATGTCCGTCAGCGCGCGCGCATTTCGTCTGCGGGGCGCACTGGTCGTGGCCGAGATCGCCCTTGCAGTGATGCTGCTGACCGGGGCGACGCTTTTCATGACGACGTTCTGGCGCTTGCGGGAAGCGCCACAGGGATTCGATCCGCACAACGTCCTCAGCTTCGATGTCACCTGGCCGTGGGAGAAGTATTCGTTCGAGCAAGCCGGTGCCAAGCTGCGCGAGGTCCAGGTCGCGTTGCAGGCGGTGCCGGGGATTCGCGGTGCTGCGGGTGGCATGCAGTTGCCCGATCGCGGCGGCGCCGCCAGCGATCTGCTCTCGCCGTTCCTGGAGATCGAGGGCCGTCCGGTCGCACGCGATGCGCGTCCGCGAACCGCGTACGTGCCGACGCAGCCAGGCTACTTTCGTGTGCTCGGCATTCCGCTCGTCAACGGTCGAGACTTCACCGATCGCGATTCACTCGAGTCGCCGCGGGTCGCCGTGATCAACGAATCGCTGGCGCGCAGCTACTTCGGCAACGAGAATCCAATCGGCAAACGGCTCAAGCTCGATCTGTGGCTGCTGTTTGGCAGCGAGACGCCGATGCGCGAGATCGTCGGCGTGGTCGGTGACGTGACGCACGCGGGCATTTCAGGCGCGGCCCGTCCGCTCGTCTACATTCCGTTCGCACAGCGGCCCTTCAACATCTCATATGTCGTGGTGAAGACCGATAGCGATCCGGCGTCGTTCGTCCCCGCGATCCGCGCCGCCGTCCGTTCGGTCGATCCGGATCAGCCGATCTACGACGTCCGCACGCTCGAGGATCGGATCGGGATGTCGGTGGCACAGGAGCGCTTCAATGCACTGCTGCTGGCGATGTTTTCGGGATTGGCGCTACTGCTTGCCGCGATTGGCTTGTATGGAGTGTTGTCGTACAGCGTCGCGCAACGCACGCACGAGATGGGCGTGCGTCTGGCACTCGGCGCCGATCCGCGTGACGTCCTCGGACGCGTCATGCGCGAGGGAGCGACGCTGATTGCGGCGGGCCTGCTCATTGGCGTCGCAGGAGCGACAGCGTTGACCGGCCTCGTCGAGGGCTTGTTGTTCGGCGTGTCGCCACTCGATCCCCGCATTCACCTCACCGTCGCGGTCGTACTCATGCTGGTGGCGATGGCCGCGTGCTGGATACCGGCACGCCGCGCGGCTCGCGTCGATCCACTGGTTGCCCTCAGATACGAATAGGGCCTTCACGCGCCAATTGCGCCTCTCCTTGACAGCTTAGGAGAGATCCGACTATCTTTCCTAAGCAGGCTAGGAGTGATATGGCGGACGAAGCGGCACTGCTTCCAGGCACGCTCGACGTGCTGATTCTCAAGTCGGTCTCGCTGGCACCGGAGCACGGCTACGGCGTGCTCCTCCGGATCGAGCAGATTACTGGCGGCGCGTTGTTGGTGGAGCAGGGGGCGTTGTACCCAGCGCTCGCTCGACTCGAGCATCAAGGCCTTCTCGAAAGCGAATGGGGAACCTCCGACAACAACCGCCGGGCGAAGTTCTACAAGCTGACGGCGGCGGGACGCCGGCGGCTCAAGGCAGAGACCGAGCGCTGGGAGCGGTTGGCGACGGCGATGTCGAGAGCGCTTCGCGCGCAGGAGGCGTAGCGATGGGGTGGTCCAAGATTCGATCGGTGGCTGCCGGCCTGTTTCGACGCGCGCGCGTCGAGGACGAGATGGCGGAGGAGATCCGCGCCCACATCGAGGCCCGTGCGAGCGATCTGGTGCGCCGCGGTCTGGATCCTGCCGAAGCCCAACGTCAGGCGCGCATCGAGTTCGGCGGCATCGAACGCTACAAGGAAGAAGTGCGCGAAGCACGAGGGCTGCGCGTGGCCGACGAGCTGCGCGCCGATTTGATGTGCGGACTGCGCGGATTGCGGCGCGAGCCGGGCTTCACGGTGATCGCCGCGCTCTCGTTGGCGCTCGGCATCGGCGCCAACACGCTCGTCTTCAGCGTCGTCGACGCTGCGCTGCTGCGACCGTTGTCGCTGCCTCAACCCGATCGCCTCGTCACCATCTGGAACATTCCCGATACAGCGAAGCCCGATCGCCTCGGCACGCACAGCATCACGCGCTACGTCACGTTGAAAGAGAACGCGCGCTCGTTCGAGTCTGTGGCGGCGCACAACGGCATCGCCTGCGGGATCAAGAGTCTCGGATTCGCCGAGGACGGGCTTCCGCCCGAGCGGATCCTCGGCCAGACGGTCTCGCCGTCGATGTTTCGCACCCTCGGCGTTCAACCGCTGCTCGGCCGAACCTTCACCGACGCCGAGGACCAGGTCGATCAAGTTGCAGCGGTCGTGGTCCTGAGTTATCGCACGTGGCAGCGGCGATATAACGGCGACCGCGACGTGATCGGCAAGACGATGGTGCTCGATCGTCTGCCGACGACGATCATCGGCGTCATGCCGCAGGCGTTCGACTTCTTCGGCGATCAGATCGAGTTCTTCGTCCCCTTGTGTCTGACACGTGCGCAAGTCGAAGGCCGTGTTGGGGGCAACACGGTGATCGCCAGGCTGAAGCCGTCGGTCTCGATCGCCGACGCGCAGGCAGAGCTCGACGCGCTTGGAATACAGCTCGCCAACAGCGACCCGGTTCACCATCGCGGCTTCGGCACGAAGGTCGAGTCGCTTCAGCGATCGGCGACGCGCTCACGCGGGAATGCAGGTCAACCCGCGAGCGACTACGGATCGGCGTTGCTGATGCTGCAAGGCGCGGTTGCCGTCGTGCTGCTGATCGCATGCGCGAACGTTGCCGGGCTGCTGCTGGCGCGGACCGCCAGGCGGCGCACCGAAGTGGCGCTGCGCCAGGCCATCGGCGCGAGCCGCTGGCGCATTCTTCGCCAGATGATTACCGAAACAGTGCCGCTCGCCGCACTCGGCGGTGCACTCGGCGTGCTGCTGGCGTGGGGCGGCTTGCGCCTCTTCATAGAGCTGGCGCCTGCGGACTTTCCGCGCCTGCAGTACGTGTCGATCGATCTGCGCGTCCTGACCTTCACAGCCATCGTCGCGCTGACAACGGCCCTCGTGTTCGCGGTTCTTCCAGCGCTTCACGCGTCGAGGGCGCAGTTCGCCGACGAACTGAAGGACGCGAGCCGCGGCGCGACAGGCGGAGTGTTTCGCCGGCGCATGCGCCACATTCTTGTCGTTGGACAGATCGCGCTTGCGCTACTCCTCCTCGTTGGTGCTGGTTTGCTGCTCAACAGCTTTGCTCGGGTGATCGGCAACGAACTCGGTGCCGATCCCTCGAATCTGCTCACCTTCGATTTCCGACTTCCCGCACGCGAGTCCTACAAGCAGATCGGGATGTATCGAGGCTCGGGACTCTTCGATGTGAGCTCGGTGCCGGCCGACACGGTGGAGCGCGTGCTCGAACGCCTGCAAAGCGTGCCGGGCGTGCGAACCGCAGCAGCGACGAACACGCCGCCATTGGCCGGGGCATGGGCTGAAGTTCCGTTCAGGATTGAAGGGCGTGCCGATCCGGCATCCGTGATCTCGGCGGCCGGTACACCGACGCTGCCGACCGTCGAGCACGTCGCGATCACACGGGGGTTCTTCGACGCGATGAAGATCCGCCTGCATGCCGGACGCGACTTCGATCCGCGCGACACGGCGTCCTCGCCATTCGTCGTCATCATCAACGAGACGATGGCGCGGCAGTACTTTTCTGGAGAAGACCCGATCGGTCAGTACCTTCGGTTCGACTCGATTCCCGAGGAGCAGCCGCGCCAGATCGTCGGTGTCGTCGGCGACATGCTGGACGGTCCGTTCTCGGTCCAGCATGCCCCCACGGTGTACGTGCCGCACCTGCAACAGACGTCGCGCGCGACGGGGCCGACGGTCTACGCGCGCATCGGAATGTATTTCGTGATCAGAACGCTCGGTGAGCCGATGGCGCTGCTGACGCAGATCAAGCGCGCGGTTGCCGAAGTGGATCGCCGGACGCCGATCGCGAATGCCACGACCGTCGAGCAGACACTCGATGCACAAGTACGTCACTTGCGCCTCTACCTGTTCCTGCTGGGACTGTTTGGTGTCGTGGCCGCGGTGCTCGCAGCCGTCGGCATCTACGGCGTGGTGGCGCATTCGGTCGCGGAACGCACACGCGAGTTCGGCGTGCGGATCGCTCTTGGCGCGCGGGCGCTCGACGTCCTGTTGATGGTCGTCGGGCGTGCGTCCACGTTGATTGCCGTCGGGCTTGTGCTCGGGCTTGCGGGCGCCGTCACCTTCTCGCGAGTGCTCGAGGCCAACCTGTTTCAAGTGACCGCGACCGATCCGCTCACCTATGTCGCAGTCTGTGTGTTTCTGCTGACTGTGGCCGCCCTTGCATGCGTGGTGCCGGCCGGTCGCGCCGCGATTCTGAACCCCGTCACCGCCTTGCGGCACGACTAGCGACAACCGTAGAGCGCAGGCTTCAGCCTGCGCGATCGCGACTCAGTCGTAGAGGCCGCCTTAGGCGGCCTAGAATACGTCCCATGACCGTTCGCATACTGCTCGTTGCCGGCGTGATCCTCGCCCTGTGTGGCAATTCGGCCGAAGCCGAGACGCGCGTCGTCGATCTGAAAGCGTCCGACGGATTGAACCTGAAGGCGACGATGTTCTCCGCCTCGTCCCGCGGGCCTGGCGTGCTTCTGCTGCATCAATGCAACCGGCAGCGCGCGATCTGGAATGGCCTTGCCGAGAAGTTGGCCGCCGCAGGCATCCATGTGTTGACGCTGGATCTGCGCGGCTTCGGCGACAGTGCCGGCGATCGATTCGACAAAGCACCGCCGGCGGTGCAGGCCAAACAGCAGACGCAGTGGCCGGCAGACATCGACGTCGCGTTTCAGTATTTGATATCGCAGCCCAACGTGACTCGCGACGTCATCGGCGTCGGCGGCGCGAGCTGCGGCGTCAACAACTCGGTGCAAACCGCGCGGCGGCATCCCGAAGTGAAATCGCTCGTGCTGTTGTCTGGAACCACGGATCTCGAGGGTCGCCGCCTATTGCGGAGTGGGCGCCGCATTCCGACGTTCCTCGCACTTGCCGATGACGACGAGTTCCCGCAGTCGGTGGTGACGACGCAGTGGCTCTATAGCGTGACGGCGACGCCCGAGAAGAAGCTGGTGCACTACGCCAAAGGCGGGCACGGGGCGGACATCTTCGCACCGCATCCTGAGTTGATCGCGGAGATCGTGAATTGGTACCGCACCACGTTGATCACGACTCCGGGTCACGCGCCCGCGTCGGCCGATACGGCAGGCATCGGCAAAGAGTTCGCAGCGCTTGCGCTCATCGATCAACCGGATGGGCCGGCCAAAGTGGCGCAGCAGTTGGCAGAGGCGCGGCGGCGCGATCCGAAGGCGACGATCATCCCCGAAGCGATCGTCAACGCGGTTGGCTATGAGCACCTGCAGTCGGGCAACGTGTCGCAAGCGATCGCGGTGTTCTCGCTCAACACGACGGCGTTCCCCGCATCCGCCAACGCCTACGACAGCCTCGCCGACGCGTACGTCGTTGCTGAAAAGAAGGACCTGGCGCGCGCGAACGCGCAGAAAGCGCTGGACCTTCTGCCGAAGGATACGAGCGTGCCGGCCGATTTTCGCAATCGGATCCGCGAAAGCGCGGAGCAGAAGCTCAAGCAGCTCGACGCGCCTACCAAGTAGGGCATGCGGCGTCGCCTTGATGAATACCTACTTCTCCTGCTGCCACTCAGGGGCGGCGAGCACGACTTCGACTGCGTCGCCAGCTTGACGCATCAGGCGTAGCTTCACCTGCAGGCAGACGTCTTTCAGATCTGACACACCGCGCGTACGAAGCCGATCGAGGGTTGCGGCGCTCACTGGCACGGCGTAGCTGGCCGGTTGGTCGGCTGGGTACACTCCCAGACTGGTGAGACGTTCGGGCTCCCATGTCCTCGTCACTCCGGCACACGGTGCGAGCCCGGTTTCGAGCGAGAAGGACGCCTTCGCAGGATTCTTGATCTCCGACACACGCAACACGATCACGGAGGATGCCCCTGGCCGCGGCGGAAGCACGAGGCGTACTTCAGGATTCGCGACCGTTACTCGCGCCGACGATACCGGACGCGTTTGACGTGGCAATGGCGACACCGGAGCTGCGGAGCACACCGCTGTCCCTACCACGATCGCGAGACAGCTGGTCACCCGCAGAGCTCTCACCATGATGCGTCGATCATTTCACTTGTGCGACGCTGAGCGCCAGCCTGTCGATGGTCAGGCGCTGCCCGGTGGTATCTCGTTTTTCGTACGGGACTGGAACGAGGGTGATGTCCACGCCATCCGCTGCCAGTGAGCCGGCCTGATTCAGACGTCGAACAGCGCCGCTGACGTCGACGAGGAATCTGGCTTTGGCGTCGCCCATCCCCGGCATGTTCGCCATCATCGGATCGTTGAAGAAGCCGAAGCTGCCGGCGTAATGCGGATCGGTGATCGGTGTGCCTGGGCCGGCATCCGGCTTACCGACGAACACGCGTACGAAGTAGTCGGCGCGCGGGGGCACGTCGACACCGTCAATCGTCAGCAGCACCGCCCGTCCGCTGGCGGGGTCGAGCGCGCGTTCGATCGGCGTTCGGCCCAGCTTGGAGATCGACGCGACCGGCTTACCCACCTCGGCTGCGATCGCGCGCTGCAGTTCCACGCGCTCGCCAAACTCCAGACGCACCGGCGCACCCGCCTTGAGGAATGCTTCGAGTGCCGCGCGATCTCGGATGCGCGATTCGAGGTGCATCGGTCCGCACGGTTCGAACTGATAGTTGAACACCGGGAACAGCACGGTGATTCCCGCTGTGAGGTCGACCGGATTGCCGTCGCCGTCGACGAACTCGGTGAAGTGCAGGTCGTACCACGCCTGATCGTTCGTATTCGCATTTCCGCGAGTGACGTTCCATTCGTTCCAAAGACAGTCGCACATGTTGTGATGGCACCAGAACACCGGATCCAATGGTGAGTGGTACGCGCCCATGTCGCCGCTCACGAAGCCGTGAATGTTGTTGTGCGGCGTCGATTCGAGCATGCCCTGTGTCGTCTGCTCGCGCTGCATCGTCGCCGGCGAGCTGGCGAAGGTGTAGAAGTTGGTGAGTTCGAGGATGCTCTCGATGACATCGGCGCCCACATACGACAAATCGGCCTGATCGGACGGACCGATCAGGCGCGTGGTGTTGAGCAGGGGATTGCCGTTTCCCCAGAAATGCGACGGCACGCTGCGGCTGGTCGTCCAGTTCCAGTACGGCAGTGCGAACTCGTCGTGAGCTGACAGTTTGCGGATGATCGCTTCGAAGTACAGAAGGTAGGCGCGATGCCAGGGTAGGAACCACCAGTTCCGGTGCGGACAATGATCGAAATGAATCTGGGCTTGCGCGACCCAGCTGCGCGGGTTGCTGGAGGGCAGGTTCTTCATCGCCTGCACGCCGTCCTTGAAGGCCTGGATGATCGGATCGTTGGCGGCGAGGTTGGCGATGTTCCGTCGGGTCGGACGATTGGCGATCTGATCACGACACGATTCACAACCGCCGAGCAGGAGGAGGCTCGACATCGCTCCGGCCTGCTTGAGGAAATCGCGTCGAGACCAGCAGCTGTCGAACGTCATGCGTCACCTCATGAATGTCGCGCGGATTGTTCGCCGGATTGGCCGCTGTCCTTAAGAAACGCTGCAGCGCCGTCAAACGAACAGCCGGTGCCAGTGGCGACTGCGTCGGTTAGCCCAACGCGACCGCCGGTGGTACGCCGACGTACCTGGCGCGGGGACGGATCAACTGCCCGGTGGCGTACTGCTCGAGCGCATGGCCGATCCAGCCGACGCTGCGGCCGATCGCAAACAGCATCAACGGCGATCCTGGCGGCAGCTTGAGCACGCGCGCGACGGCCGCGAGCGCGAAGTCGAGATTGGGCTGCTCGCGAGTGGCGGCGGTGGCGGCGCGCACGAACTCGACGATGAAGCGATACTCGGCGGACGTGGCGTAACGCTCGCCCAACATCTCCAGCAGCAGTCGCGCCCGCGGATCGCCATCGCGATACAGCGGGTGGCCGAAGCCGTCGATCGTTTCGCCGCGGCGCAGCCGCGCGCTCACCGCCGCACGCAGCGGCCGCGATCGACGTATCGACTCGAGCATCGCCTCGACGCGCGCGCCGGCGCCGCCATGTTTGGGCCCCTCGAGCGCCGACAGTCCGGCGATCACGACGGCGTACGGATGCGAGCCGGCCGAGGCGACACATCGGGCGGTGAATGACGACACATTGAGCTCGTGATCCGCGCAGAGCACCAGCGCCGCTCGCACGATGTCAGCGCCGCGTGCTCCGACGCCCCACTTTCGTGCGAGCACGAGGTCGACGCTGCGCGCCGCGGATGCCGCCCCGGTCGCGGACATCGCGAGCAGACGTACAATCCGCAGCCCGGATGCCGCGACATGGGCCGGCCGCAGATCCATGGCCAGCGGATCGTCGGCCGCCGCGGCAGCCAACATCGACTGCGCGCGGGCCACGAACGGAGCACTCGATCGCAGCGGCGCTGCGGTCCTTCGCACGGCCGGAGGCGGTTGCGCGTCGAGGGGCACGGACCAGATCAGCGCGGCGACATCTTCGAGCGATCGCGATCGGGCGAGCACCGCGGTGTCGACGCCGCGATAGTACAGACTCCGTCCGTCGATCAGCGCGATCGATGATTCGAGCACCGGCATGCCCCACTGCAGCGCGTGCGCAGCCGCCTTGTCGGGGGCCCGTCGTTCTTCAGTTCGTCGCCGCAGCCGCGTGACGTCATCGTGGGCATACATCCGCTCGCGTGTAGCGCCGGCGGCCGCCTGGGAGCGGATGAAGCCGCGGCTCACGTAGGCGTAGAGCGTCGCGCGGGTCACGCCGAGCAGCCGCGCGGCGTCACCGGCACCGATCCAGGCATGAACGGTGTCACTCATATTGATTCACCAATCAACGTTGACAGCATCATACCTGGGCGCTAC
>Ga0075423_10002010_pt1 | contig 18243 bp, 14 predicted proteins | sample SoiMethybrSBSTD2_FD_80114 | JGI IMG/M metagenome (GOLD analysis project Ga0075423, IMG submission 80114) | Bulk soil microbial communities from a Populus tree surrounding site in Tennessee, USA - Soil MetaG P. TD hybrid SBSTD2 | ecosystem: Environmental > Terrestrial > Soil > Tree plantation...
ACCGGCACTCCCTGGTGGCCGCAACAGCCTGATCGGGTGCCTTCGGGCGCCTGCCGTTTTCCGCAGATGTCGGATTGCGGCGTCGTCGGCTCGAATCAGTGGGGTTTGCGCGACAGCCTCGCGCGAAAGCAGCAGCGCAACCCCCTCAGTCCATGCGGCCAGCCGGCAGGAACCTGTACGGGTGACCTCTGCGACACCGTAGCTTTCGGGTTTGACGGTTCGCAATGTTCCGTCTGCTGAAGTCTGTAGTCTGCGAAGCAGCGGAAGAGGGCTCCACTTGGGTGCGTGGAGGTACGTTTGAGAAACGTTACGGGGACCTTGGTCGGCCCCCAGCGGGTTCGACTCCCGCCTCTTCCGCCAAGAAGACTCTGCTGGCCGGTTGTCGGCGGCGACACGACCGCGCGTCGTGGGCCTAACCAGCCTGGATCGTTCCCGGCCTGGCCAGCAAGTTCAACTTGAGTCTGTCGGACATTACGTCTACACTTTAAGCTCGTTTCTCGAACGTACGCGGTCTAACCAGCCGCCCAAGAAAGGCCCGCTCCGGCGGGTCTTTTGATTTAGAACTCGTGGGAGCGGGACTTGGTGTGGCGGTCTATTGCCAGGTGGACGAGGCGGTCGCATAGGTCGGGATAGGCGAGGCCGGCGGCTGCCCAGAGCTTGGCGTAGACGCTGGTCTGGGTGAAGCCGGGCATGGTGTTTAGCTCGTTGACGAGGACCTCGCCGTCGGGCTCGACGAAGAAGTCGCAGCGGGCGAGGCCGGAGCAGCCGGCGAAACGGAAGCAATCGATCGCCAGCTCGCGCAGTCGGGCGGCCTGCTCCTCGGCCAGGGGCGCCGGCACGATCAGCTCCATGCCGCCGTCGCTGTACTTGGTCTCGTAGTCGTACCACTCGCCATGGGCCACCACCTCTCCCGCCGGCGAGCACTCGACCTGCTCGTTGCCGAGCAGCGAGCACTCGACCTCGCGGCCCCTGGCGGAGGCCTCGACGATCGCGCGCGGATCGTGGCGCAGCGCCAGCTCGACCGCCGCGTCGAGCTCCTCCCCCGTGGACTCGACCTTGCTGATGCCGACGCTGGAGCCGAGCCGCGAGGGCTTGACCCAGAGCGGCAAGCCCATCCGCTCACAGCGCTCCCGCCAGCCCTGCTCGCCGACCGCGGCGAACTCGACCTGGGGCAGGCCGTGCTGGGCGAAGAGGCGCTTCAGGGTCAGCTTGTCCATGCAGATCGCCGAGGCGAGCACGTCGGAGCCGACGTAGGGGAGGTCGAGCCACTCGAGCACGCCCTGCACGCTGCCGTCCTCGCCGAAGGGCCCGTGCAGGGCCGGGAAGGCGGCGTCGGCGCCGAAGAGGCCGGCGGCGGGCAGCAGCTCGACCGGCGCGCCGCGGAAGCTCCAGCCGCCGTCGCGGTCGATCGTCATCAGCAGCGCCTCGTGGCCCGCCTCGGCAAGCCCCCGCGCCACCGCCTCACCCGAGCGCAGCGAGACGTCGTGCTCGGAGGAGCGCCCGCCGCAGAGGACCGCGACCTTCATTCGCCTTCCGCTTCGCTTTCCGGCGCCCGCTTGCCGACCACGAGGGTCACTTCCGCCCCGGGTTCGACTTCCGAGCCCGGCGGCGGGAACTGGTCGGTCACCCGCCCCACCTGCTGGGGGACTTCGGTCTGCTGTTCCTGCACGGTCGGCACCAGCCCTTCGGCGCGCAGGGCTTCGACCGCTTCGGCGCGTTCGGAGCCGATCACGTTCGGCACCTTCGTCTTGGCTTCGCCCTTGGAGACGACGATCGAGACGGTCGAGCCGCGCGGCAGCTCGGAGCCGGCGCTCGGCGCCTGGCGGATCACCTCGCCCGCCGCCTTCGCGCTTTCCTCTTCTTCGACGCTCGGCGTCAAGCCGCGGCCGCGGATCTGCTGCACCGCGACCGACCGCTGCGTCCCGACCAGCACCGGCACCCTTGCCAGCTTCTCCCCCTTGGAAACGGTGAGGACGACGGTCGAGCCGCGGGTCGCGGTCGTCCCGCCGGATGGATCGAAGCGGATCACCTGGCCGGCTTCGACCTGGCTCGAGTTGATCTTTTCGATCCGCGGGTCGAAGCCGGCGGCTTCGATCTTCTTCACCGCCTCTTCTTCGCTCAGCCCGGCCAGCCCACCCGGCACCTCGGCGCTGCCCGGGCCCGAGCTGACCGTCAGCGCGACCTTCGGCTTCGAGCAGAAGAAGCTGAGGAAGGCGCACTCGAGCGAGGCGTTCCCGGCGGGGGGATCCTGCTCGAGCACGGTGCCCGCTGCGACTTCCCTCTGCACACGGCTGATCTCGCCGACCTTGAAGCCGTTCTGTTCCAGCAGTGCGATCGCGACGTTCAGCTGGTTGCCGGTGACGGCGGGCACGTCGGCGGTCGTGTCGCGGGTCAGGGCGAAGCCGAGCAGGGCGCCGACCAGCACGGCGACGATCGCCGCCCAGATCCAGCGGCGTCGGCGCTTCTCCTCCTCCTCGTCCTCGTCGGCGGCCTCCGGCTCCGCGACCGGTGGCGGCAGGGGCGCGAACGCCGCCGTCCCCCCCTGCTCGGCGGCGGGGTTGCGTCCCGCCGTGTCAAGGGCAGCGATGAACGCGTCGGCGCTCTGGAAGCGCCGGCCGGGATCCTTTTCCAGCGCCCGCATCACCACCGCGTCGAGCGCGGGGGAGACCGCCGGATTGACCGAACTCGGCCGCTGCGGCGTGTGCGAGACCTGCTTCATCGCGATCGCCACCGCCGAGTCGGCCTCGAAGGGAACCCGGCCGGTGAGGGCCTCGTAGAGGATCACCCCGATCGAGTAGAGGTCGGAGACCGCGGTCACCGCCTGGCCCTGCGCCTGCTCGGGCGAGAGGTAGTGCGGCGTGCCCATCACCGAGCCCGCCTGGGTGATCTCGGATGCCCCCGCGCGGGCGATGCCGAAATCCGTGACCGTCGCCTTGCCCTCGTCGTCGACGATCACGTTCTGGGGCTTCAGGTCACGGTGGACGACGCCGTGGCGGTGTGCATAGCCGGCGGCCTCGAGCACCTGGCGGACCAGCGCTGTCGCCTGCTCCGGCGTCAGGCCCCGGTCGATCAGGGCCTTCAGCGATCGGCCCTCGAGCAGCTGCATCGCTATGTAGTAGGTGCCTTCGACGTCGCCGCGGTCGAAGACGGCGACGATGTTGGGGTGGGAGAGGCCGGCGGCGGCCTCCGCCTCGCGGCGGAAGCGCTCGACGAACTCGCGGTCCTGGGCGAAGCGGCGGTGGAGGATCTTGAGCGCGACGCGGCGCTGCAGGTGGGTGTCCTCGGCGAGCCAGACGTCCGCCATCCCGCCCGAGCCGAGCCGCTCCAGCAGCCGGTACCTCGCGTCGATCGTGCTGCCCTCGCCGACTTCAGCCGACACTCTCAGCTCCCTTCGTTGTCGAGGATCGTTTCCGCGACGTCGCGGAAGATCGGCGCGGCGACGTCGTTGCCGAACTGCGTCGTGCAGCCGACCGTCGCCGCGATCGCGATCTTCGGTTCGTCGGCCGGGGCGAAGCCGATGAACCACGCCTGGTTCTCTTCGCTGCCGCCGCCACAGGCTTCATTGCCCGGCGTTTCCGCCGTGCCGGTCTTGCCGGCCACCGGCACCCCCGGGATCGCCGCGTTGGTCCCGGTGCCTTCGCTGACCACTCCTTCCATCGCCGTCGTCAGCTCTACCGCCGTCTGCTCATCGATCGGCTGGCTGTACTGGGCCGGGTCGAGGCTCTTGACGACCCGGCCGTCGGGGTCGATGACGCGGCTCCAGATCTGTGGCTTCATCAGCTTGCCGCCGTTGGCCACGGCCGCCGCGACCTCGGCCATCTGCAGGGGCGTCACCAGCAGCCGCTCCTGGCCGATGGCGACGCGGGCGATGTCGATCGGGTCGCCCGGGCCGAGCAGCTTGCCTTCTTCGTAGACCCCGCTCGGGTAGACCTGGTCTTCGGGCAGGTCTATCGCCGGCGTCGCGTTGAAGCCGAAGCGGTCCATGTATTCGAACAGCGTTTCCTCGCCGACCTGTTCGCCCAGCTGCGCGAACCAGGTGTTGACCGAGTTGGTCAGCGCGGTGTCGAGCGTGATCGGACCGAAGTCCTCGTTGAAGTCGTTCTGCAGCGGCTGGCCCTGCACGTCGAGCGTGCCGGGCGCGTCGATCGCCGTTTCCGGCGTGATCGTGCCGCTGTCCAGGCCGGCGGCCGCGGTCACCACCTTGAAGGTCGAGCCGGGCGGGAACTCGCCCTGGGTGGCGCGGTCGAGCAGCGGCGCTTCCAGCTCGTTTTCGTTCAGCTTCTTGAGCTCGTAGGGCACCCGGTTGGGGTCATACGGCGGGTTGGAGGCCATCACCTTGACCCGGCCGCTCGAGGGTTCGATCGCGACCACGGCGCCGAAGCCGGCCGCTTCGAGGTCGCCGAGGGCGGCCCGCTGCGCTTCCGGTTCGATGTTGGTGACGATGTCGTTTCCTTCCTGGTTGCGCCCGCGCAGCTGGTCGAGGATCGAGCCGAATTCCGATTCTTCGCCGACCAGCTCGTCGTTGTGGAACTTCTCGAACTCGCTGTCGCCCTGGCGGACGAAGCTGTAGCCGATCGGGTGGCCGTAGAGCGCCCCTTCCGGGTAGCGCCGCACATAGCGCCGGTTGGCGCCGCTGCCCTTGGCGACCGAGCGGGCGAGGACGGTGCCGTCGGCGGCGAGGATGCGGCCGCGCTTGATCTGCTGCTGCTCGAGCAGCGGCCGCTTGTTGGCTTCCTTTTCCTTCAGCGCCTTGGCGTCGAAGACCGACCACCACGAGGTGAAGCCGATCAGGACCCCGAAGAGGACGACGATCAGGCCGAAGAGTTGGACGATCTGGCGGTTCACGTTCCCTCCAGGGCAAAGGCGCCGCGGGGGACCGCCGCCTCACGGCGGGCGCGGTCGGAGATCAGCAGCAGCAGGGCGAGGAGGACGAAGTTGGCGACGATCGAGCTGCCGCCGTAGCTGATGAAGGGCAGGGTGACGCCGGTCAGCGGGATCACCCGGGTGACGCCGCCGATGATGACGAAGGCCTGGATCGAGAAGACGGCGGTGAGGCCGGTCGCCAGCAGCTTCGAGAAGCCGTCGTCGGCGAGCAGGGCGACCTTGAAGCCGCGCGCCGCGATCAGCAGGTAGACCAGGATCACCCCGCAGGCGCCGAAGAGGCCCAGCTCGTTGACGATCAGCGAGTAGATCGTGTCGGTCTGCGCCGCCGGCAGCAGCGCGTCGTGGGTGCCGGGGATCGTGATCAGCGCCTGGCCGAAGCCCTTGCCGAAGAGGCCGCCGTCGGCCTGGGCGAAGATCGACTGCAGGATCTGGTACCCGCTCGCGGTCGGGTCGTTGTAGGGGTTGAGCCAGATCTCGACCCGGTCGTGGACGTGGGGCACGGTCGCGGCGAAGAACCAGGCGCCGAGGAGGAACAGCCCCATCCCGATGACGACGAAGGAGAAGCGCCCGGTCGCCACGTAGAGCAGGGCGAGGAAGGCGGCGAAGAACATCAGCGAGCTGCCCAGGTCGCGGATGAAGACGAGCATGAACATCGAGGCGCCCCAGACGACGAGCAGCGGGCCGAGGTGCTTGAGCGGCGGCAGGGTCACGCCGAGCACCCGCCGCGCGCCGACGATCAGGACCTCGCGCCGCTCGCGCAGGTAGCTGGCGAGGAAGACGACGATGCAGATCTTCGAGAACTCCGCCGGCTGGAAGGCGAGCGGGCCGATCTTGACGCCGAGGTAGGCGCCGTTGACCTGCTGGCCGATGCCGGGCAGCCGCGGCGCCAGCAAGAGCAGCAGGCCGACCCCGGCGATCGTGTAGCGGTAGCGCTCGAGCACGTCGTAGTCGCGCAGGAAGTGGATCGTCAGGGCGAAGAGGACGAGGCCGAGGACGAACCAGTTGGCCTGGTCGCGGGCGAGCCCCTCGTCGATCCGGTAGACCATCACCAGGCCGAAGGCGGTCAGCAGCGCGACCAGCGGAAAGAGATACGGGTCGGCGTCGGGCAGGCGCAGGCGCAGGTAGACGTGGGTGGCGAGGCAGACGGCGAGGAAGTAGGCGCCGTAGACGAGGCTGAGCTTGCCGAGGCGGGCGTTCTCCTGGGCGAAGACCGCGGCGAAGCCGGCGCTGAGCAGCAGCGCGACCGGGATCAGGGCGAGCAGCTCCCGGTTGCGCGCCGATCTAATCAATGTTCCCGCTCCGCTCCCGGCGCGAAGAACCAGATATGCACGCTTGGTCGCTCCGCGCTCACGGTCAAGGAACTCCCTGGCTGCGTTCGATGTCTTCGATCAAAGAGACGGCGTCCGAGCGCGAGCGCACGTCGTGGCCGCTGACCGCCTCGCGCCGCCGGGCCGGCAGCGCGCCGGTCTGGACCGGGCTGGCGTAGCGCTCCTGGTAGAGCGAGACGCCGAAGGGGAGCTCGTAGGGGAGGCCGCGGTAGAGGGCGACGCGGCCGCTGCCGTCGGTGCCGAGGAACCAGACCTGGCGGTTGCCGTACCAGGCGCCGAAGACGAGGGCGGCCAGGACCGCGGCGACCGCCAGCAGCTTGGCCGCCGTGCGCAGGCCGCGGCGGCGCGGCTTGGCGCCGAGTCGCTCGCGACGCTCCCGCGCCGCCGCGGCGGCGGCGCGCCGGCGCACCTCGGTCGCAGTCAGACCTGCCTCCTCGGCCGCCGCGCCGACCAGCGTCGCCTCCTCCGGCGCCTCGCCCAGCGGCGCGGCGGCATCGCCGAGGCGAAAGGCGAGCGCGGTGATGTTGTCGCGACCGCCGGCGCCGTTGGCCTCGTCGACCAGCGTCCGCACAGCCTCCCGCACCGAAGCGGCGCTGGAAAGGACCGCGGCGATGCGGTCCTCGTCGACCATCGTCGTCAGGCCGTCGGAGCAGAGCAGGAAGAGGTCGCCGGGGGCCGCGGGCACCGTCTGCAGGTCCACCTCGACCTCGGGCTCCGGCCCCAGCGCGCGGGTGATGATCGAGCGCTGCGGATGCTCCTCGGCCTGGGCGTCGGTGATCTGGCCCTTGCGCCGCATTTCCTCGACCAGCGAGTGGTCGCGGGTGAGGCGTTCCAGCTTGCCGCGGCGCAGGCGGTAGGCGCGGCTGTCGCCGACGTGGCCGATCGCGACCTCTTCCTTCTGCGCGTCGACGATCGCGGCGGTGATCGTCGTCCCCATGCCCGCGCGCGAGGCGTCGGCGCGGGCGAGGTCGTGGATGCGGCGGTTGGCGGCTTCGATCGTCTCGCGCAGGAAGCGCTCGGGGGGGTCGGCGGGAAGGTCACGGTCGAAGGCGTCGGCCGCAGCCTTCGAGGCGACCTCGCCGGCCTGGGCGCCGCCCATGCCGTCGGCGACGACGAAGATCGGCACGCGGACGAAGAGCGAGTCCTCGTTCTCGCTGCGCTGGCGGCCGGTATCGGTGCGGAAAGCCTGGTCGTCGACCCTCAGCATCCGCTCAGCCGCCCTCGAACCTGAACTCGGTGTCGCCGATCCGCACCACGTCGCCGTCGATCAGCTCCGCCTCCCCGTGCAGGGCGGCGTCGTTGAGCAGGGTGCCGTTGGTGGAGCTCATGTCTTCGACGTAGGCGCGCCCCTCGCGCGAGAAGATCCTCGCGTGCAGGCCGGAGGCGTAGCGGTCGTCGATCCGCAGGTCCGCTTCCTGGGAGCGGCCGATCGAGAGGCCGCCGATCAGGTCGTAGCGCTCGCCCTCGCGCAGGCCGCCGCCGCGCAGGGCGACCAGCCAGGCGTCGCCCCCCCCACGGCCGCCGTCGAAGGCGGGCACGGGGTGAAAGCCGGTCGCGTCGGGGGCCGGCGCGACCGTGCCGCGCAGGTCCTTCAGGGCGCCGCGCGCGATCCAGAGCAGGAAGAGGTAGAGGACGGCCAGAAAGCCGAACTTCAAGGCGACGGAGATCGGGTCGTAGTCCACTCGCTCAGCACCCTAATGACGGGCCCAGATCACCGCTGGAGCGCGGTCACTGCTCGATATCAAAGCGGAAGGTCGTGGTGCCCAGGGTGACCTGGTCGCCGGCGCGGAGCCGGGTCGAGCCGACGCGACGGCCGTTGACCTTGACGCCGTTGGTCGAGCCGAGGTCGGCGATCGTCCACTCGCCGTCGGGGGAGCGGCGCAGCTCGGCGTGGTGGCGGGAGACGTTGGGGTCGCGCAGGACGCAGTCGGCGTCGCGCGAACGGCCGATCGTCGAGCGGGCGCCGTCGAGCACGTAACGGCGATCGTCGACGGTGACGATCGCGCGGCTGACGACTTCTGCGCGGCGAGACGGGGCGGCTGCGGGTGCGGCGTCGCGAACCGCCGAGTAGACCATCGTGTGGCCCTCCTCCCCCTGGCTGGGCGCGGCGCCCTCGTGGGCGGGGGGCTTGACCAGCCGTGCCTGGATGCCGAACTCGCCGAGGCGCAGGCGCTCGTCGGTCTCGAAGGCGACCGTCGGCCGCGTCAGCAGGTCGTAGCCGCGCCGCCGGGCGTGCTCCAGCAGATAGCCGGAGAGCTCCTGCTCCAGCGAGCGCTCATAGCCCTCGAGGCGGGTGCGGTCCTTGCCCGAGAGGTAGACCGTGTACTCGTTGGGGACGTAGACGCGGGCGACGCCGGCGGTCTTGTGGGCGTCCATCTCCTTGGCCAGCTTGCGGGCCAGCTCGACCGGCTGCACCTCGGAGCTGAAGGCGCGGCTGAACACCCCCTCGACGAGGCCTTCGATCCGACTCTCGAGGCTACGTAGGACGCTGATCGGGAGATCCTAGGGCAGGAAGGCGCCGTGGCCGAGGGCTAGCCAGGCCCCCAGCATCGCGGCGGCGGCGAGGGCGCCGAGGCGCAGGCCGAGCGGATGGCGGGCGCCGGGCAGGTCCTCGGCCAGGCGATCGAGCGCGTCCTCGATCGCGCTTCCCAGCTCCTCCAGGCTGGGCCGGCGGCCGGGCCGGGGCTGCAAGGCGGCGTCGATCGTGTCGCTGAGCTCGCGGGGCAGGTCCGGGCGCAGCCGCCGCAGTGGACGGGGGCGGGCGCCGATCGCGCGCGCCGTCGCGGCCGGGGTCGCGCGTCGGTTGGGGTTCTCGCCGCCCCAGCACTCGTACAGGGTGAGGGCGAGCGAGTAGACGTCGGCCTCCGGGCCGGCGGAACGGCCCTCGGCCTGCTCGGGCGACATGTAGGCGAGGGTGCCGACGACGTCGCCGGGCGCGGTCAGGGAGGCGCCGTCGGCGAGGCGAGCGATGCCGAAGTCCATCAGCTTGGCGCGGAACTCCCCCTCGGGGGCGACGACGACGTTCTGCGGCTTGATGTCGCGATGGACGACGCCGCGGGCGTGGGCGTGGTCGAGCGCCTCGCAGAGATCGGCGCCGATCTCGCCGACCTCGCGGTCGCTGAGCGCCCCTTCGCGGCTGAGGCGGGCCAGGGTCGAGCCCTCGACCAGCTCGGTGACGAGCAGCGCGTTGCCGTCCTCTTCGCCCATCTCGTAGAGCGTGACGATGCCCGGGTGGTTGAGCCGGGCCGCCGCCTGCGCCTCGCGCAAAACCCGGCTGCCGGCCTCTCCACGCGACTCGATTGCCTTGACCGCGACCGTGCGCTCCAGGCGTCCGTCCCAGGCCTCGTAGACGACGCCGAAGCCGCCGCTGCCGATGCGGCGCTCGATCAGAAAGCGGTTGAGCACGAGGGAACCGACCACGGCATCATCCGACTTCGCCGTAAATCCGCTTCCTCCTGCGACATACTGCCCGCTACTTGGAGGATTCGCTCGCATCCCGGCCAGGGCGCCGACCGCGCCCGCCACGCCGTCCCGAACGGCAGCAGATCCTGTTGCGACGGGGGCTCGCCCTCGGCGCCGGCCTGCTGGTCCTGATCCTGATCGTGCTCGGCGTGCGCGGCTGCCTCAACGCACGCAAGCACCGCGCCCTCAGCGACTACGCCCGCAACGTCAGCCAGATCGTCGACGAGACAGAACAGACCAGCAAGTCGTTCTTCGGCAAGCTGGAAGACCCGGGCAGCCTCTCGGTGACCGAGTTCGTCGCCGAGGTCAACGCCGACCGCAGCGCGATGGACAACTACGTCTCGCGAGTCGACGGCCTCGACACCCCCGGCGACATGGGCAACGCGCAGAAGGCGCTGGAACTGGTCTACGAGCTGCGCGGCAGCGCGATGACCAAGATCGCCGACCAGATGAGCACGGCGCTCGGCGACGTCGGCGCGGAGAAGGCGACCGAAGCGATCACCAAGCAGATGAGCGTCTTGGCGGCCAGCGACACCCTCTACGCCGAAGTGGCGCGGCCCGAAATCGACGGCGTCCTCGCCGACAACGGGATCGAGGGGGACGACGTGGCGAAGAGCGTCTTCGTGCCGGACGGAACGCAGTGGCTGGAAGAAAGCGCGGTGAGCACCGCGCTCGGCTCGGTCAGCGGCGCGAGCGGCGAAACGACCGGCGGCGTGCACGGGCTGGGCCTGATCTCGACCAGCATCAACGGCACCGAACTCCTCGCCGAAGGGAGCACCTCGGTGGTGGCGGAAGAAACGCCCGAAGTGGAAGTCGAAGTCGAAAACCAGGGCGAATCGGCCGAGAACGGGGTGACCGTCTCGGTCACCGTCAACGGCAAAGCGGTCACCCAGGACATCAGCACGATCGAAGCGGGCGAACGGGCGACGGTGACGATCCCACTGACGCCGGCGCCCAAAGGGGAAGCCACGTTGGAAGTCGAAGCGGAGCCGGTGCCGGGCGAGGAAGTGTCGGAAAACAACGAAGCGTCGTACGTCGTCGTCTTCGAATAGCGGGCGTGCGGGGTGGCCTCGCTGGAGCCCGTGTTCGCTTCGCTCACTATGTTTGACCGCTTCGCGGTTCTAATAACTCTGCGGAGCCGCTTCGCGAGGCTCCATCGAAACCACCCCGCACGCCCTTAGCCGATGAAAGTCTCCCTCCTAGGACCAGCCGGAACGTTTACGGAAGACGCGCTGCGGGAGGCCTCCCCGGACGAGGCGATGGAGTTGGTGCGGATGCCTACGGTGCACGATGCAATCCTCGCCGTGGAGCAGCGAGAGGTGGAGCGGGCGTTTGTGCCGTTCGAGAACTCGATCGAGGGGTCGGTGCGGAGCACGCTGGATACGTTGGCGTTCGACACCGCGGGGGTGACGGTCGCCGGCGAGCATGACTTTCCGGTGCACGCGCATCTGATCGCCCGCGAGGGGGTCGAGCTGAAGCAGGTGGCGGCGATCCTCTCCCACCCCCAGCCGCTCGCCCAGTGCGCCGGCTTCCTCCGTGAGCACCTGCCGGGGGTCGAACGGCGCAGCGTCAGCAGCACCGCCGAGGCGGTGCGGATGGTCGGCGAGTCGGTCCGGCCCTGGGCGGCGATCGGCGCCAGGGCTGCGGCCGAGCTCTACGGCTGCACCGTGCTGCGCGAGGGGATCGAGGACGAGGCGGACAACGTCACCCGCTTCGTCTGGATCGCCCCCGCCGAGGCCGAGATCACGGGCGAGGGCCCGTGGCGGACCTCGCTCGTCTTCTCCGAGCTCGGCGCCGACCATCCCGGCGCGCTCGTCGATGCCCTTCAAGAGTTTTCGAGCCGCGGGGTCAACCTCAGCCGGATCGAGTCGCGGCCGCTGCGCCAGGGCCTCGGCCGCTACATGTTCTTCTGCGACCTCGAAGGGTCCGTGAGCGACCCGCCGATCGTCGAGGCGCTGGAGGCGCTGCGGGCCAAGGCCGAGAGCGTCCGCATCCTGGGTTCCTACCCAATTGGTTGAGGGAGGGCCGGCCTGCGTAGAATTCCCGAGCAAGATGGCACGCGTGCTCGTTTTAAATGCGACGTACGAGCCGATCAACGTCTGCACGTTGAGACGGGCTGCCGTGCTGCTGCTGAAGGAGAAAGCCGAGCTGCTGGAGCGGCGCGAGGGCGCTATCCACTCCGAGCACATGACGCTGGAGCGGCCCGACGTGATCCGGCTGGTGAGCTATGTGAGGGTGCCGCGCGAGGCGCACCGCCGCAAGATCACGCGGAGGGCGGTTCTCGCCCGTGACTCTTGGACCTGCCAGTACTGCGGCTCGACCAAGTCGGGGCTGACCGTCGATCACGTGATCCCGCGCAGCCGCGGCGGCAAATCGGTCTGGGACAACATCGTCGCCGCCTGCGGCACTTGCAACCGCCGCAAGGGCAACCGCCTCCCCCACGAGGTCCAGATGCACCCTCGCAAGTCCCCCAAGGCCCCCGGCCCCAGCATCTTCATCCAAGTGGCCAGCCCCAACATCCCACCCGCCTGGCAGCAGTACTTACCCGTCGCCGCTTAGCTCTTCCTGCTGGGCGTCCGCGGCAGGCGCGGAATCGTCTGATTCGACGACGAGGGCTACGGCGCTGACGCGGTCGTCGTCCTTGATGTTCATCACCTTGACCCCTTGGGTCGGGCGGCCCATGCGGGAGATGCCGCCGGCTTCGGTGCGCTGCACCATGCCGTTCTGGGAGATGAAGAGCAGGTCCTGGTGCTCGCGCACGATCAGGGCACCGGCAAGGCCGCCCTTCTTCTCGGTCAGCTTGGCGGTGAGGACGCCTTTGGTGCCGCGGCCCTTGACCGGGTACTCGGCGATCGAGGTGCGCTTGCCGTAGCCGTTCTCGGTGACGACGAAGAGCTCGGTGTCGTCGCGCGCCACGTCCATCGCCAGCACCCGGTTCGCCACGCCGTTCACCTTCGCCGAGACGTTCATCCCTTTCACGCCGGAGGTGTCGCGGCCCATCGGCCGCACCGCGTCCTCGGAGAAGCGCGAGGCGTGGCCTGACTTGGAGACCATCAAGAGATCGTCGTCGCCCGAGGTGAGGCGGACCTGGACCAGCTCGTCGCCGTCGCGGACCTTGATCGCGATGATCCCGTCGGCCCGGATCGGCGTGTTGTAGGCGAGGAACTCGGTCTTCTTGATCAGGCCCTTGGCGGTGGCGAAGGCGAGGTACTTGTTCTCCTTGAAGTCCCGGGTCGGGATCACCGCCATCACCCGCTCGCCCTCGCGCAGTGGCAGCAGGTTGACGAGCGCGCTGCCTTTTGCGGTGCGCGACCCCTCGGGCAGCTCGTAGACCTTGAGCCGGTAGACCTTGCCCCGGTTGGTGAAGAAGAGCAGGTAGTCGTGGGTCGAGCAGATGTGGAGGTGGGCGATGTAGTCGTCCTCCTTCAGGTTCATCCCCATCACGCCGACGCCGCCGCGGCGCTGCTGGCGGTAGGTGGCGAGCGGCAGTCGCTTGACGTAATCGGAGGCGGTCAGCGAGATCACCATCTGCTGGTCGGCGATCATGTCCTCGATCCCGACGTCGCCCTCGAAGTGGGCGATTTCGGTGCGCCGCTCGTCGCCGTATGAGCCGACGATCTCCGCCAGCTCCTCCTTGACCAGTCCCAGCACCTTCGCCTCGTCGCCGAGGATCGCCCGCAGCTCGCCGATCCGCTCGACCAGGTCGGCATGCTCGGCCCGTACTTTGTCGGCCTCCAGCGCGGTCAGGCGCTGCAGGCGCATGTCGAGGATCGCCTGCGCCTGCTCGCGTGAGAGCTCGAATTTCGAGATCAGGCCGTCACGGGCGGCATCGGGATCGGCCGAGGCGCGGATCAGCTTGATCACCGCATCGAGGTTGTCGAGCGCGATCAGCAACCCCTCGAGGATGTGAGCGCGGGCCTCGGCCCGGCGCAGTTCGTACTGGGTGCGGCGGGTGACGACCTCGCGCTGATGCTGGACGTAGTGGTGGACCAGCTCGAGCAGGCTCAGGGTGCGCGGCACCCCGTCGACCAGCGCCACCATGTTGATGCCGAAGCTGGCCTGCATCTGGGTTTTCTTGTAGAGGTTGTTGAGCACGACCTTGGCCGGCTGGCCGCCGCGCTTCAGCTCGATCACCAAGCGCATGCCGGAGCGATCGGACTCGTCGCGCAGGTCGGAGATACCCTCCAGTTTCTTCTCGCGGACGAGGTCGGCGATCTTCGTGATCAAGCCGTTGTCGCCCCCCTTCTTGACCATGAAGGGCAGCTCGGTGACGACGATCGCGTCCTTGCCGCCCTTGAGCGGCTCAACGTGGGCACGGGCGCGCACCCTGACCGTGCCCCGGCCGGAGGCGTAAGCGTCGCGGATCCCCTCCATGCTCATGATCCCGCCGCCGGGGAAGTCGGGGCCCTTGACGTGTTCCATCAGCCCGGCCAAATCGATCTCCGGGTCGTCGATGTAGGCGGTGACCGCGGCGGAGACCTCACGCAGGTTGTGCGGTGGGATGTTGGTCGCCATCCCCACCGCGATCCCCGACGCGCCGTTGACCAGCAGGTTGGGGAAGCGCGCCGGCAGGATCAGCGGCTCCTGGGTCGATTCGTCGTAGTTGGGCCCGAAGTCGACCGTGTCCGCGTCGATGTCGCGCAGCAGCTCGGTGGCCAGCCGCCCGAGGCGAGCCTCGGTGTATCTCATCGCGGCTGCCGGATCGTCGTCGATCGAGCCGAAGTTGCCCTGGCCGTCGACCAGGGGGTAGCGCAGCGAGAAGTCCTGCGCCATCCGCACCAGCGTGTCGTAGATCGCCGAGTCGCCGTGCGGGTGGTACTTGCCCATCACCTCGCCGACGATGAAGGCGCACTTGCGGTAGGGGCGGGTCGGCTGGAGGCCGATGTCGTGCATCGCGTAGAGCACCCGGCGGTGCACGGGCTTGAGCCCGTCGCGCACGTCCGGCAGGGCCCTCCCGACGATCACGCTCATCGCGTAGTCGAGGTAGGAGGAGCGCATCTCCTTCTCGAGCTCGCGCTCTTCGATCCGTCCCGTCAGAGCCTCCAGCGCCATCAGCGGACCCACCTATACATCAAGAAATTTCACGTCTTTGGCGTTTGACTCGATGAAGTTGCGCCGCGGCTCCACCTGGTCCCCCATCAGCATCGAGAAGATCTGATCTGCCGCCGTGGCGTCGTCGAGGGTGACCCGGGCCAGGGTCCGCGTCGCCGGGTCCATCGTCGTCTCCCGCAGCTGGTCGGCATTCATCTCGCCGAGGCCCTTGAAGCGGGTCAGCTGCACGCCATGCCGGGTCAGCTCGAGCACCGCCGGGCGCAGGGCCTGGAAGGAGAGCGCCTCGGAGGTCCGCCCGGCGAAGCGCACCTCGAAGGGCGCTCGCCCGACCTGCTTCAGCAGGGCCGCATGCACCTCGGCGAACTTGCGGTAGTCATGGTGCTCGAACAGCTCGCGGGGAAGGCGGTGGGTGCGGGCGAGGCCGCTCTTGCGTTCGACCGCCCTCACCACCAGGCCGGCATCGGAGTCCTCGGCGACCTCGGTCTCGAAGGGCTCGCCCTCCGCCGTCTTGGCGCTCATCACCTTGCGCGCCCCGGCGAGCGTGGCCACCTCCTCGTCGAGCAGGCTCGACTCCTCGAGGAAGCGGACGGTTTCGTGGCCGAACTCGGCCTGCAGCGAGGAGCCCCAGCCCTCGTACTCTTTCGCCCGCCGGGTATAGCTCTGCCAGCGGCTCTTGCTCAGCTTCGTGGTCTTGCCATTGGCGTCCGAGACCTCGATCTCCTCCAGCTTGTCGCGCAGCAGCAGCTCTTCCAGCTCGGACTCGCGCTCCAGGTAAGTCTCCTGGTTGCCCTGCTTGACCCGGTAGAGCGGCGGTTTGGCGATGTAGATGTAGCCGGCGTCGATCAGCTCCGGCATCTGCCGGTAGAGGAAGGTGAGAACGAGGGTGCGGATGTGCGCGCCGTCGACATCGGCGTCGGTCGCCATGACGATTTTGTGGTATCGCGCGTCCTCGAGCTTGAACTCGTCGTGGACGCCGGTGCCGATCGCCGTGATCAGCGCCTGCACCTCGTTGTTGGCGAGCACCTTGTCGATGCGGCTCTTCTCGACGTTGATGATCTTGCCGCGCAGCGGCAGCACCGCCTGGGTCGAGCGATCGCGAGCCTGCTTCGCCGAGCCGCCGGCGGAGTCCCCCTCGACCACGAAGAGCTCCGCGTCGCGCGGGTCCTTGACCGTGCAGTCGGCGAGCTTGCCGGGCAGGGTCGAGTTCTCCAGCGCCGACTTGCGGCGGGTCAGGTCGCGTGCTTTGCGGGCGGCATCGCGGGCGCGCGAGGCGTCGATCGCCTTGGTGATGATCCGCCGCGCGTCGCCCGGGTTCTCCTCGAGGAACTCGGCCAGCTTGCGGTTGACCGTCTCCTCGACCAGGCCGCGGATCGGCGGGTTGCCGAGTTTGGTCTTGGTCTGGCCCTCGAACTGCGGGTCGTGCAGCTTGACCGAGATCACCGCGGTGAGGCCCTCGCGCACGTCCTCGCCGCCGAGGTTGCCGTCCTTCTCTTTGAGCAGCCCTTTGCCGCGCGCATACGCGTTCAGCGTGCGGGTCAGGGCCGAGCGGAAGCCAGAGAGATGGGAGCCGCCCTCGTGCGTGTTGATGTTGTTGGCGAAGCTGAAGATCGACTCCTGGTAGGAGGTGTTCCACTGCATCGCCACCTCGACCTGACCCTCCTCCTCCTCACCCTCGAAGAAGATCGTCTTGCGGTGCAGGGTGTCCTTGTTCTCGTTGAGGTAGCGGACGAAGTCCTCGATCCCACCCTCGTACTGGAAGGCGATGCTGTTGGTCTGGCCGCGCTCGTCGACCAGCTCGATCTTCAGGCCACGGGTGAGGAAGGCCGTCTCCCGCAGGCGCTCGGCCAGGGTCTGGAAGTCGAACTCGACCTCCTCGAAGACCTCCGGGTCCGGCTGGAAGGTCAGCGTCGTGCCGGTCTGCTTCGTGGCGGCTCCCTTGCTGAGCGGCCCCTGCGGCTTGCCGCGCTCGTAGTCCTGGCTCCAGACGTGGCCGTCGCGGCTGATCTGCAGATGCAGCTTCTCCGAAAGCGCGTTGACGACCGAGACGCCGACGCCGTGCAGGCCGCCGGAGACTTTGTAGCCGCCCCCGTCGCCGAACTTGCCGCCGGCGTGCAGGGTCGTCAGCACGACCTCGGCCGCTGGTCGTCTCTCCTTCTTCAGCTCTTCGACCGGGATGCCGCGGCCGTCATCGGAGACGGTGCAGCTGTCGTCGGGATGGAGGACGACGCGGACTTCGCTGCAGTGGCCGGCGATCGCCTCGTCGACCGAGTTGTCGACGACCTCGTAGACGAGGTGGTGGAGACCGCGGGGCCCGGTCGACCCGATGTACATGCCAGGTCGCTTGCGAACCGCTTCCAGCCCCTCCAGGACGGTGATGTCCTTGGCGCCGTAGGAGTCCCCCTTTTTCGCTTTGCCGCCGCCGGCCTTCTCTTTGCTTTTAGGCAACTGGTCCTTTCCGCGTCTCACACAAAACCCCGACCTCCTGGCGCTCTCGTTGCGCCCGGTCGGGGCAGAATCCGAGTTGACATAAGGATACCAGTTCGACCCCCTGGAAGAGCCGTGATCGAGCCAAAAAAGGCCTGCAAATCACGAACGAGTGTGACTACTTTGCGCCAGCATCGACGCGAAAGCGCAAACTCCGTGGGGCGTCCTCGCCGAGGCGCTCGCGCAGGGCCCGTTGGAGCTGATCCTGCATGAGGTCGAGCTCCTCCGCCCAAACCGAGTCCTCGCAGACAATAGTCACCGTACCGTCTCGCTCGGAAAAGGGCTGTGCCGCGGCCGCCAGCCGCCCGCCGACGACGTCCTCCCAGACCGCCTGAACCGCCGCGAGGCGCGTCTTCGGCGCGGCCTTCTCGAGCGCGGCTCGAAGCGCAGGTGCCGCGGGACGGGGGGCGCGGCGGCGGGTCACGCGGCCTCGGCGCGAGTCCTGCCGACTCCCTGCGCGAGCTCGAACGGCGCCATGATCGGGTTCGCAAGCGCCGCCGCCGGCACCGACTCCGTGGCCGCCGCCGTGATCAATGCCTGACCGCCCCTCGTGAGGCGCTCCACCAGACGCTCGCGCCGCTCCGGGTCGAGCTCGCTCATCACATCGTCGAGCAAGAGCAGCGGCGCCACCCGGTGCGCGGCAAGCAGCGCCTCGCGCTCGGCGAAGAGCAGGGCCAGCAGCCCCACCCGCTGCTGGCCCTGAGAGCCGTAGCGGCGCAGCGCGTGGCCGTCGAGGCCGATCTTAAGCTCGTCCAGGTGGGGGCCCCAGGAGCTGCGGCCGAGCTTCAAGTCCGCCTCGCGACGGGCGGCAAGCCCTGCACATATCTCCTCGCCCGAGCCGGCGGCACGCGGCGCGTAGTCGAGCTCGCCTCCGCCACCCAGGCCCAGCTCCTCGGCGCCGACGGCAAAGCGGGGGGCCAGCTCGGCGACCGCCTCCGACCGGGCTGCGACCAGCGGCGCGGCGGCGTCCGCCAGGGCAGCGTCCCAGACGTCCAGGTCGGCCCCCGGTCCGCCGCCGGCGAGACGGGCGATC
>Ga0075423_10002011_pt1 | contig 18239 bp, 14 predicted proteins | sample SoiMethybrSBSTD2_FD_80114 | JGI IMG/M metagenome (GOLD analysis project Ga0075423, IMG submission 80114) | Bulk soil microbial communities from a Populus tree surrounding site in Tennessee, USA - Soil MetaG P. TD hybrid SBSTD2 | ecosystem: Environmental > Terrestrial > Soil > Tree plantation...
GCGGCGCAGCGCCGCGAGTGTCATATGGGGCTGCGGGTAGACGATCGGCACGGAGATCCGGCGGGACGCCTTCGGTGAGATGAGCGCGACTCGAATCTCCCTGCGGAGCCGGCGCGCTGAGACGATCACGCCGCGGCGGGGCTTCGTGAGCTTGAGGCCGGCGAAGCTCGGGATAACCGCTGCCGGGCGGGGCAGCTGGTTGATGCGCCGCTGCAGCGTCTTCACCGCGGACTCGACTTCCGCCCGCGAGTAGTGGACTCGCGGTTGGACTCTCGCGCTGGCATCGCTGCCGGCGAGGTCGTTCAAGGCGCGCGCCACGAACCACGATCCGTGGTTGACGGCAACGGCACGGGCGACGGCGCCGTCGACGTCGACCCTCACGTGCGGCGCCACCGCCACGCGGCCGCCCGGGTAGCTGAGCACGATCGGTTGTTGCAGTGCCGTGTACGTTCGCGCGACCCGCTCCCGAGCTGCGCTCGTCGACATTCCGCCGACGTCCAGCGCACCGACGTGCACGCCGTCCGCGATCACGTCGTCCTGGCTGCGGGCATACGCGTACGCGGCGCCGAACGCGAGCGCGATCACGACCGCGAAAACAACCGTCGCTAGGACGAGGCGATTGCGCCGGAACCCCATCGCTCCAGCATCTTTATACCCAGTTCGGACGCGGTTGGATCAGCAGCAGGCATAGGCGCCGGGCGGTGCGTCGCCCTCTTCGGGCTCCGGAAGCTCCGCTGCTTCGAGCGCTGCGCCGTGGAGGAGGTCGCGCTCGCTCACCTCGAGCTCGTCGAGTCCGTAACGGCGAAGGACCTCCTCGACGATCACCGCGCCGGCGACGATCACCGGGGCGCGCTCGGGCTCGAGGCCGGCGAGATGCCGACGATAAGCGAGCGGCAGGGAAACCAGCCGCTTCAGCTGGGCCACGACGCCGCTGCGCGTGAGCCGATGGCCGTGGACCAGCTCGGGGTTGTAGCCGCCGAGCTCGAGCGCCGCCAGCGTCGTGATCGTGCCGGCGACGCCGATCGCCTTGCGCGGCTCGAGCGCCGGCAGTGTCTTCTGAACGGCGGCGGCACAGGCCCCGAGTTCCCGGGCTGCAGGCGGGTCGCTCGGCAGGAAGCGCTCGGTCAGGCGCACGGAGCCGATGTCGAGGCTGACGCAGCGCGCCGCGGTGATCAGCTCCGTCGAGCCGCCGCCGATGTCGAGCACGAGCGTCCCGTTGTCGAGCGGTCTCCCGTTCGCGACGCCCTTGCAGGTCAGCGCCGCCTCTTCTTCGCCGGTGAGCAGGCGCGTAGTGAATCCATAGCTCCACTCGACCTCGCCGAGGAAGGCCTCGCCGTTCTCGGCGTCGCGCACGGCGCTCGTGCCGATCGCCAGCACGCGCTCCGCGCCCTGCCGCTCGAGCTCGCGGCGGTAGTCGGCGAGCACGTTGCGCACGCGCGCGATCGGGAGGGGCAGCAGCTTGCGACGCTGGTCGACGCCCTCGCCGAGCCGCGTGATCTCCTCGCGGCGCTCGAGCTCTTCGACGTTGCCGCCATCGACCTCCGCGACGAGCAGCCGCGTGGAGTTCGTGCCCAGATCGACGACGCCGACACGCATATCGAGCCGATCGTAGCCGCGCTATAATTCCTAGCCGCGACGCGGGGTGGAGCAGTCAGGTAGCTCGCCGGGCTCATAACCCGGAGGTCGCAGGTTCAAATCCTGCCCCCGCTACTGAAAAGGCTCGCATTTGCGGGCCTTTTCTCATGTGCGGGTAGCGCCGCCGTTCGACCAAGGACTCTCGACGTGACCGCTGTATGTACCCAGCGGGCCCGTCGGGAACTCGATGGTTCCGACCTCATGGAGCACGCCGTGGAGCTCTGCGAGGCGGCCGCTCGTGCCGACGATCGTGTCGGTGGCGTTGATGACGAGATCGGGGCCCGTTCGATCCGACCAGGTCGAAAGTCACCGTGCCGGGAACGCCGGGATCCACGAACTCGCCCGCGATGCGAATCTACTCGACGGCGAAGTCGCTGAAATCGGACCACTCGAGAACTGCCGGTCGGTGCGGCGCCGCATCGGACCTCACAGCAGGAAGAGGCCGCCCATTACGGGCCCGCTCGTTGGCTGTCATGCCGGAGCCGGTTGTACAAGCGATTACGCCCACGTTGAAGGCAACGGTGGAGGATGGGGTCGGAACGTTCGAGCCGGGGCACTCCGCGTGTCTTGACGGAAACCTCCAGGACCACTAGACCATCGGTATGGGCGCGAGACTGCTCGCAAACGCGGCGACGCTGGTTGGGCGAGAGCGTGAGCTCGCAACACTGCGCACGCTGATTACCTCGGCCGCGCACGCCAACGGCTCCGTCGCCATGCTCTTCGGCGAGCCGGGGATCGGGAAGACCCGACTCCTGCGGGAGGTGGCGGCGCTCACGCGTGCCGAGGAGACAACCGTCTGCTTCGGCACATGCTACGAGGGTGAGGGAGCGGCCCCGTACTACCCCTGGGTCGAGGTCCTCACGCAGTACGCGCGAACACTCGAGCCCGAATCCTTGCAACAAGGCGCGAGGGAGAGCGCCGCGATCGTTGCCCAAGTCGTCCCGGAGCTCGAATGGACCATCGACGCCGAACCCGAGCGGCTGACTTCCGAGGACGAACGCATTCGCTTCTTCGAGGCGGTCGTGCGGTTGTTCAGCTCGTCCGAGCGTCCTCTGGTCGTCGTGCTCGACGATCTACAGTGGTCGGATCCGGAGACCCTCGACCTGCTCGAGTACCTTGCTCGCTCCTTGGAGGGCAGCCGGCTACTCGTCGTAGGGGCCTACCGTGACGTGGAGCTACGGCCCCCGCTGAGCGAATGCCTCGCCGAGCTCAACCGGGGATGTCGGTACGAACCGATCCGGCTGAGACTTCTGACGCGTGACGAGACGGCCGCCCTCGCCCGACAGCTGGCACGGGGGCCGGTGTCCCTGTCGGCGGCCGCCGCTATCCACGCCGAGACCTCGGGCAACGCCTTCTTTATCGAGGAGGTCATCCGTGAACTCGAAGAGGATGGGTTCGATCTGGGCTCGAAAGCGCCCATCCCAGAGCTTGGGGCGATTTCACCGACCATTCGCCAGACGCTCTCCCGAAGGCTCGCCCGGCTCTCGACCGACGCGAACCGAGTACTGAACCTCGCCGCGGCTTTCGCTGGTCCGTTTGCCTTTGAGGTTCTCTCGGCGGCAACCGATCTCGACGAAGATGCGCTACTCAACTGCCTCGACGAACTGCTGGCCGCGGGGATGATCAGGCCGGCGGAGGGCGACGCATACGAGTTCTCGCATTCGCTCCTCCGGCAGACGCTCTACGACGAGCTAAGCCCAAGTCGCCGCGCGCGCGTCCATCGCCGCGTCGCGCAGGCGCTTGAAGGGGCGTATGCCGGCCGCGAAGGGGAGGCCGCCGCGGAGTTGGCCAATCAGTACAACCGCTCGCGGTCACTGCCCGGAGCCGAGCAGGGACTTCCGTTCACGTTGCTCGCCGCAGAGCGTGCGGCCGCTGGGCATGCGCACGCGGAAGCGGTGACATACCTGCGCATTGCGCGGAATCTGGCGTCTTCGAGTGCACCGACGCAGCGCGCGGAGATCCTGCGCAGACTCGCCCTCGCCGAGGTGGACGCACTGATGGTGAACGAGAGCCTCAAGACCGTGGAGGAGGCGCTTGAAGTCTTGGCCGAGGCGCAGGCGGAGCCGGGTGCAGTGGCCGATTTCCTGCGCGTGGCCGCATGGTCGCTCCACGACGCCGGCGCTCCTCAGGAGACTGTGAGCTCCCTGGCCGAGCGGGGACTCGGGTCCGCGCACGGGGGGCAGGACCTGACCTGGGCCCGCTTGAAGCTGGCCGAGCGCCCGGTCGAGATGCTGCCTGCCGGCCCTCTGCGCGCGGGCCGGTGGCTCGGTTTCGATCCCGAGGCAGTGCGGATCGCGCGAGTGAGCGGCGAGGAGGCGGATTACGCGCGAACGATCGAGCTCATGGACTGGCGCTCGCGCGCCGAAACGGAGGCGCTCTACGAGCTCGTGAAGACCTGGAACGATCCCACTGCGACGATCCACGGGCTCAGCGTCGTCCTCCGCGATCTGGTCACGAAGCACGGCGCGTTCGTCGAGGCCGAGGAGGTTTGCATCCGGCTCTGTCAGGTTGGCGAGCGGGTCGGGTCGATCCCTGCACGAGCGTTCGGACTCCTTTACCTCACCCACGTCGAGGCCGCGCGCGGCAATCTCTCCGAGGCGCGCGGCAATCTTGAGCGGGCGGGAGATGTCATCGACCGCCTCGGCTCCGGGCATCGACTCTGGGCGCTCCGACGCTTCGTCGAGTTCATGCTTGCTCAGTACACCGACGTGGACACGGACCGCCTCGCGCGGACCGAGACCGAGCGCGCATTCGATCCTCGTACGCCAGCCTGGATCACGCTTCTCCACGCCTCCGCCGCGGCGTACGCACATTCGAGATCGGGCAACGCTGACGAAGCTCGCCGCTACCTCGGTTGGATCGTTCCATCGCTCGCTCAACTCGAGGCGAGGACGATCAACCAGAGCGGATCGGTGTTCTTCGCGGCTGCGGCCTCCTGGGAGCTGAACGAGCCCCAGCACGCCGGCCAGCTTAGGAGGTCGGCACTCGATCTGATCGCCTCCGATGTCGTCGATTACACACCGGTGTCCAGCGAGCTGACCGTCGCACGCACAGCTGCGCTGCTCGGCGAGGTCGACGAGGCAAGGGCGTGGTTCGAGCGCGCTCGCGGCGTGCTCGCGGAACGGGGCACGCGCCCGCTTCTGGCAGTCGTCGACTACGACGAGGCGCTCGTCCTCCGGCACAAGGACCCGGCTGGCGCCGCACGTCTCCTCGAGGAGGCGCGGAGGGAGTTCGCGGACCTGGAGATGACGGGGTGGCTCGAGCGCGCGGACAAGCAGCTCTCGTCTCTGCGGAGTGCATATCCGGGGGGGCTGACAGTGCGGGAGGTGGAGGTATTCCGCCTCCTAGTAGACGGTCGTACGAACAGGGAGATTGCGGCCGAGCTCGTGATCAGCGTCCACACCGTCGAAAGGCACGTCGCCACGATCTACCGCAAGATCGGGGCGAGAAACCGGACCGCCGCGACTGCGTTCGCACACGAGACCGGTCTCGTGGATACATAGCGCGGGTACAAGGTTTCAGGGATGCCGCGGTGGGCCGGCCGTCTTAGCCTGGCCGCATGCACGCGTTCGTCGTCAGTTATTCGCTCCGCGATGCCACGCCGGGCGAGCACGTCGAGCTATGCGAGCAGCTCGCCCCCGCCGTCGCCGCAGTACGCGGCCTTGCCTCTGCAACCTGGCTCACGAATCCCGCGACCGGCCGCTACGGCGCATTCTTCGTCTTCGAGACCAAGTCGGACTTCAATGGCTTCGTCGCCAGCGAGCTCTTCGAGACGATCAGCTCGCACCGTTCGATCTCCGAACTGACTGCGAGCGACTACTCGATCAGCGAGAGGCCGACTGCTGTTACGCGCGGGCTGGTCCTCGGGGGGACATGAGAGAGGAGGCATGCACTGCGGCCCATATTCCTGCGGCCTTGTTTGGAGGCGACTCGTACGACCCAAGCCAGCAAAAACCGCTTCTTGCGACGGCGTTGCCAGCCACAGACGCCAACGCGTCGGCGTCGAGCCGGACGACACCAATCGTCGTCCAAGTCGATCGCGACGGCTTCCACGTCGCAGAGGCGGCCGCCGGCGCCGGTGCGGTGGTGACGGCGGTCGGCTGCATGACGCTCCTGCGTCTGCGGCGCGACGGACCGCAGCTTCGACAGAAGGGAGATCGGCAATGAACGTGCGGAAGCTCGGAGTGAGCGTGTGGATCGCTGCGTCAGCGGCAGCCGCACCGGTCGCGGCGCTCGCCGCTCTCGCCACCCGGAGGGAGCGCATTATTCGAAGGCTCGGATTCTCATTGATCGTGGGCATGGCGCTGTCGGTGGCGGTGGGGTCGGCGTCAGGTCGTGCCCTCGCGCCGCAGTTGAGCTGCGGCGACACGATCACAGTGAACACAAGGCTGACCAGCGACCTGGTCAACTGCCCGAACAACGGCCTCGTGATCGGTGCCGATAACGTCACCCTCGACCTGAACGGACACGTCATCGACGGTGACGACGCCGAGTTCACCGACTGTTCCCCCAACGAGGAATGTGACATCGGCGTCCTCGATTTCGACCACCACGGAGTGACGATCAAGGGTGGCACGGTCCGTCAGTTCACCTTCGGCGCGCTCGTCGTGGGCGCCAGTGACAGCCGCCTCTCCGGTCTCGATCTCTCGCACCACTTCTTCTCCGGCCTGCTCGTCGCCGAGTCCTCGCACAGCGTGGTGGACGGGATCACCGCGTCGGGCAACGGCCTCACGACCGATCAGGCCGGCGTCGACATCTTCGACTCCCACCACCTGACGCTGTCCGGGAACACCGTCTTCGCGAACGGGGACATCGGCTTCTTCGTCAGCGGTTTGGACGACGGCCGCCTCGTGGGGAATCGGATTGCGGACCACCCCGAGGCCGGGATCCTCCTCGACCATGGGAACGAAAACGAGTTCAGCAACAACCGCTTCTCGAACAACGGAGACGCCATCGCCCTCTCGGGTGATGCGAACACGGTCGCCGGAAACTGGCTCTCCGGCCCCAGTGAGTGCTCGGAGGAGTGCAACGGCTTCGGCATCTCGCTCGAGGGCGGGACTGGCAACGTGATCGAGGGCAACACCGTCCTGGGCTTCGACCATGCCGGCATTCAGGTCGCCTCGTTCGAAGAGTTCGGGGGCCCGCCGACCGTCGGGAACACCATCAGCAGGAACGTCATCCGGGGTCCGGCGGGGGATGGCGTGATCGTCCAGTCCACGGCCTTCGACACGCTGCTGGAGCGGAACATCGCGATCGGCGCGGGCGACGACGGCATCGACGTCGACAACGCGGCGACCACACTGTCGCACAACGTGGCGGCGCACAACGGCGACCTGGGAATCGAGGCCGTTCCCGGCGTCACCGATGGCGGCGGAAACCACGCGGCGGCGAACGGGAACCCGGCCCAGTGCACCAACGTTGTCTGTTGAGCACCCGAGGCGACTGCTAGCACGCGCGGCGAGAGGCGGTTTCAAGCGATGGCCGCCTCTCGCCGGCTGCGACGTGCTGGGCACGCGCGGGATCGACCAGCGCGCGAACGCGGAGCGCACGATCACCGGCGGCGGGTGGCTTAAGGTCCCTCCCCGTGACGGCCGCCCGCAAGCTGCAAGCGTTCTGCAAGCAGCAGGCTTCCGCAGTTGTGTCACCGTGTTCCGCCTAAACGCGGCGGTCGTGGTGCCGATCTGGCTCAAAGACTGCATTTCGGCGGAATACGGCGGAACGCGCGTACATAATCGAGGCGGCTCATAACCCGGAGGTCGCAGGTTCAAATCCTGCCCCCGCTACTGAGAAAGGCCCCGGAACTGGGGCCTTTCGCTTGTTCGAACATGATCATGTTGTACGGGTTTCCACGGCTCCCGAGTTCTTCAGGTGAGCCGACCAGCGCTCCTCGATCCGCCCAAGCCGCCAGATCACGAGCGCGATCACCCACGTAGCGACAAACAGGGCGACGATCACGAACCCGAGGACGTTGATGTCGACGTTCTCAAACCAGCTCCAAAAAGATCCGGATAGGCCCAGCTCTGAGCTGATGAGTCCGCCGACTTCGATCGTGCCGATCACCAGCGCGACCGCAACGGACAAGGCCGTGATCGTGAGGTTGTAGAAGACCTTCCGGACCGGCTTGGATAACGCCCAGCCGTAGGCGAAGTTCATGAACGACCCATCGATCGAGTCCATTAGCGACATACCCGCGGCGAACAGGATCGGCAGGCAGAGGACCGCGTACCACGGCGCCCCGGATGCGCCGGCGCCCCCGGCGATGACCAGGAGCGCGACCTCGCTCGCTGTGTCGAACCCGAGACCGAACAGCAACCCGACCGGATACATGTGGCGAGGCTTGGCCACGGCCTTGGTCAGCCGGCCGAAGAGACGGTTCATCAGTCCGCGGCTGTCCAGTTGCCGCTCGAGCCCGGCTTCGTCGTAACGTCCGGTCCTCATCTCGCGAAACACCTTCACGATCCCGAGCAGGATCACGATGTTGATCGCGGCGATGAGGTAGAGAAACCCTCCGGACACCGCGCTGCCGATGGAGCCGGTTGCCTGGCGCAGCGTGGAGTGATCGTGCGTAGCGGGGCCGTCGAGCGAACGCACGCCGATCGAGATCAAAAGCGCGAGCGCGAAGACGATCGTCGAGTGTCCGAGTGAAAACCAGAAACCGACGCTCATCGGCCGTTTGCCCTCGGCCATCAGCTTGCGTGTGGTGTTGTCGATCGCGGAGATGTGATCGGCATCGAATGCGTGTCGCAGCCCGAGCGTGTAAGCAGTGACCCCGATCCCGAGCGTCAGGACCCCGGCGTTGCTGAAGTGCAATTGACTAGGCAGGAAGAGAGCGACGAAGCCGAGTAGATGCAAGCCCGCCACGGTCGAGACCATCGCCACCAGTGTTCGCCGCTCACGAGCGGTCAGCGATGACCAGAACACCCTACGGTGGTGGCCACTCATTACACAGCGGACGCGACGGCATCGACGGAGCATGCCCGGGGCTGTCGCCGACGCAGTAGCACCAACCCCACCGTCGGAGAGATCGCTACCGATAGCAGGCCCGCGGCGACCAGGCCGGCGGCACTCGCTCGGCTCACAACACCCAGCCCGAGCCCGATCTGTGTCGCGGCGACGATGAACGTGAGCGAGGTCGACTGCAGGACACCCGCGATCAGCGACCGGGAGCGTCCGAGCAGCCCGACGTAGAGGAGGGCAGGCAGGCCGCGGGCAAGGTAGATGGCGAGCAGGAAGAGGGGCACCCGGGCAACGGTCGATGCGCTCGTGAGCAGTGCGTGGACGTCGAATCGCACGCCGCTGGCGACGAAGAAGACCGGGATGAACACCCCAAACCCAATGGCTTCGAGCTTGACGCGGAGCTCCGGGTGGGTCATCGCCTTGTCACGATCGATCAGCGACAGCAGGGCACCGGCCGCAAATGCACCGAGGATCGTCTCGAAGCCCACCGTCTCGGCGAGCGCCGTGAACCCGATCAGGAGGACGAACGCCGCCCTGACCCGGATCTCCGCGGTCGTGTCCTGGAGGCGTCGCAGCACACGGTCGAGGCGGAGCGAATGCTCGACACCGGCGATGGTCAGGCCGACCAGCAGCACGACCAGTCCGAATCCGCCGAGCAGAATCAAGGTGCCGGCTGTGCTCGTCGAGCCTTTGCCCGAGAAGAACAGCGACAGCAGAATGATCGAACCGAACTCCGCGATCGACGCGGCCGCGATTACGAGTTGACCGAAATTGCTCGTGCTGGTGCCGGAATCTTTGAGCACCGGGACGATCACGCCCACCGAGCTGGCGACGAGCACGATTGCGACGAAGAGCGGCGACTTGACGAACCCGCCCGCCTTCAGGCCGAGGCCGAGGCCGATCGCGATCGCGAACGAGACCGCGAAGCCGATTGAGGTGAGCCCGAGGATTCGCCCTCGCAGGCGCTCGAAGTCGATCTCCAGGCCCGAGAGAAACAGTAGGAAGGCGAGCCCGACCAGGGCGAGGATCGAGACAGCGAGATCGGGCGCGACCCATCCGAGACCCGAGGGGCCGATCACGATGCCGAGCACGATCTCGAGCACGATCGAGGGGAGCCGGACACGCGGGAAAAACCCCAGCGCCAGGGGCGCAAGGAACCCGACCGCGACCACGATCAACAGATTGGTGAAGTGAACAGTGGGCATGAGCGGTCGCGCGTGGCTGGGGCAACGTTCAGTGCTCCTAGCTTGCGTTGTCGGCTGTGAGCACTCCGCCGCCGGTCGTGTCCTCTGCCGCCGGCTGGGCATTCGGGAGGCCGAGGAACGGGAGCTCGGTCAGGTAGTCGTCGTGCGGCTCGACGCCGTCGGAGGTCACCCGTCCGTAGGTCAGGAACGCCATCCGCATGTCGTAGACGTCGTCGGTCAGAACCCGGCCGTTGGGGTAGTGCGCCGGCCGATTGCGGTTGTAGTGCATGACGTCGGGAAGCACGGTGAGGGCGGTTTCTCTCGCCACGGCGGGCGGGTAGCCGCGACTCTCCAGGAGCTTCGACCAGGGCTCGAGGAAGGTCGCCACGTCGTCGGCCGGATGTCCAGCGTTGTACTGGTTCTTCAGCTCGTCGACGAAGAACGGGTTGAACGACGGGTTCCCGTACCGGTCGACCTGCAAGAGCTCGCCGTCGCGGCGCACGCTCGATGTGCACCAGACCGCGATCTCCGGGCCGGAGCCGAGCATCTCGTTCGGGACCTCGAGCGCCATGCTGAGGATGTTCTTGCCGGCGAACGTGTCGTCGCCGGTGAAGTGAAAGTCGTGGAACGCACCTTCGCCGTCGGCGAAGAACGGATCGCTGCGGACGCCGATGAACAACCGGCACTGACCGATCTCGACCGGCTTCGCCGTCTCGTCGAAGCCCACGGGCGTGCCCTCAATCAGCACCTCGCCGGCAGGCTCTGGCTCCCGAGCTTGGCTGCCTGTTGCGTAGTGCACGGTCCCGGTCTGGGAGCCGCCGTTCGACCCCGAGAACGTGAATGAGAAGGCGACGTCGGCCTGCGTATCTCCGTCGTTGTCGACGTTGATGCGGTAGACGGCGTCGGGGTGGAAATCGGCGCCGGTCATGAACGGGTTCACGTCGAAGATCAGCACCGTCTTGCCTGCGTTCTCGGGCGACGCGAACATGAACAGGTCGGTCAAGTCCAGGCGCGCATCGTCACCTGGGAACTTGAGCATCGCTGCACTGAAGTGGTTGGACATCCTGGCTCCTTTTGTGATGTGCCCCTCAGTGGGGATCGCGGATTAGCTTCGCGCGTCAGTCGGCAAGTCGCGCCTGTGAAGGCCCTGGTCGGTCCCCGGGTCTGGGCTTCGAATCCTCAGTCCACCGATCGCGCGCGCACCTAGAGCCAGATGCGTGTGGTGAATCCGGTCGGCGAGTGGAAAAACTCGATCCGCCAGGTCAGCTGGCGGGCGACCCAGAGGCCGGCACCGATTCCCGCCCGTGGCGCGAGATAGCCGGCTGAGGGGTCGTCGAAGCCGTCGCCTCGGTCGACGATCTCGCAGACGAATCGTCCTTGGGCGCGTCCGACACGCACTTCTTGGATGCCGCCGCCGTGATGCATGGCGTTGTTGGCAATCTCGGTGGCGGCGAGCAGCAAGTCGAATGATCGCGCTTCGCTTATCTCGTCGGCGACGAGTTCGCGAGCGAGCTGCTCTCGGAGTTCCTCAGCGCCGAGGGCGAATGGGATCGGCCGCAGGCCTGTGAGCGGCGTCGGCGCCGGCGTGATGCGACGCAGGAGGTGGTCGGGGTCCTCGTAGTGGTCGCTGCTGTTCCAGCTGTCGCCGGCGACGACCTCGGGGTGCGTTTGCCAGACGCCCTCGATGATCGGATCCGGGGTGCCGTTCGCGTCGTAAGAGCACAGCACCCACGCCGGCAGGTGCCCGAACGAGCGGTTGAATACCGCCTCATACCCGGTCCATAGGTCCCACTCGTTGGGATCTGCCCCGAACTGGACGTCGGCGACTGCGCGCAGCGTCGGGGTCTTCCGGAGCTGTTCAACGTAGACCTCGTGGTAGGCGGCGAGGGTTCGCGCCGGCCGCGTGTAGGCGGCACTGACGTCGACGAAGGTCACATGTGCGGCTTCGGGGCCGAGCGCCTCGCGCATCATCGCGAGCCCCGGCTTCGTGTGCGCCACAACCGCTCCTTCGCCCGCCTCGATGCCGCCTTTGAGGAATGGCACCGCGCGCGCGAGGTACTCGTCCTTCGATTCGTAGACGAGGGCGTTGTGCCGGAGTGCTGTGCCGTCAGAGCTCATTGGTCATCGATCCAGGCATCGTGCTGCGTCTCCGCATGGCCTCTAATAAGCCGGCAAGCCTCGGTTTCAAGTCGTAGCTTCTCGGACGGGGGCCGACTGAGACAGCGCTGCGCGCAGCTTGCTCAGCGCACCGGCTTCGATCTGCCGTGCGCGCTCAGCGGTCAGACCAAGCCCGGCTCCGATCTCGCTGAGCGTCTGAGCGTCCTGGCCCAGCCCGTAGTGGGCCCGGATCACGATGCGCTCGCGTTCGTCGAGCTGTTCGGTCAGGTCGCGCACGTCACGGATCTCAAAGGCGTCGAGCACCTGCTGGTAGGCCTGCTCGGCGGTTGGATCGACGATCGTGTCGCCGATGGTTGCCGTGGCTTCGTCCCTGTCGGTCAGCTGTTCCTGCGTGCTGCGCGGCGTGCGCTCGGTCGCCTGGAGGCGCTCCAGTTGCGCCGGTGCCAGGCCGGTCGAACGGCTGAGCTCATCGGTGGTGGGTTCGGCGCCATGCATCTGCAGGTGTTCGCTGCGGGATCTTCTGATCTGTGCGAGCTCGCGGACTGCGCGATCCGAAAGTGCCACCGGCCGCGCCAGGTCGGCGACGAGCTCCTGCATCGCTTTGCGGACCCAGAACGAGGCGTAGGCCCAGAAGGGTGTATTCAGCGTGGTGTCGTAGCGCCGGGCAGCGACGAGCAGGCCGGCGACGCCCTCCTGAAGAAGCTCCAGGCGTTCGACCCTGCTGTTGTTGAAGCCGCGGGCGAGATCGCCGATCGCCGGCAGAAACGTCTCGACCAGCTTCCGGCAAGCGTCGGAGTCGCCACATTCGGCCGCGATCACCAGATCCCGCTCCTGCAAAGCGGTGAGTCCTTGCTGAACCACAGGCCCCGTTCTCGAGGAGAGTTTCGATTCTCCCACTCCGGGCTTGAGTTGGCGAGGAGGCGGCTTATTGGACCACGGGACCACGGGAGGTCAGAGTGAGCGTCCAGATCCGTGAGACCGAAACACCGAGCGCGAGCGGCGGGAAGGCAAGGGGAGCATCCGGACTGGTACTCGTCCCTGGCGTCTCGGGACCGGTGCTTCGTGGTCGCGCCAGCGAATGCGCGAGGCTCGATGAGTTGCTGAGCGCGGTTGGCCGTGGGGAGAGCGGCACGCTCGTTCTGCGTGGAGAGGCCGGCATGGGAAAGACGGCTCTCTTGGATTACGCCTCGCGGTTGTGCGAGGGGTGCCGGGTCATCCGTGCCGGAGGCGTCGAATCGGAACTGGAACTTCCGTTCGCGGCCCTCCATCAACTGTGTATGCCGCTGCTCGACGACCTCGAGACGCTGCCGGCGCCCCAGCTCGACGCGCTACGAACGGCCTTCGGTCTGACGTCGGGTCCGCGCCCCGATCGTTTCCTCGTCGGTCTCGCGGTGCTGACCCTTTTCTCGGAGGCGGCCGAGCCGCAGCCGCTCATCTGCGTCGTCGATGACGCGCATTGGCTCGACCGCTGCTCGGCCCAGGTCCTGTCGTTCGTGGCACGACGCCTGCAGGCGGAGTCGGTGCTGATGTTGTTCACCGAGCGCGACCAGGACCAACCAACCGAGCTAGCCGGGCTGCCGGAACTTGTGTTGCAGCGACTGTCGGACGCCGACGCACGCGAGCTCCTCGCCTCGTCGACTCCGGGACGGTTCGACGAACGGGTCCGTCAGAGGATCATCGACGAGGCACGCGGCAACCCGCTCGCGTTGCTCGAGCTGCCTCGCGGTGTCTCGTCGTCGGCGAGTCTCGCCGGCGGCTTTGCGGTGTCGGATTCGTTGCCGCTTGCGAGCCGCATGGAAGCAAGCTTTCGGCGTCGGGTCGACCAGCTACCCGAGGAGACGCAACGCCTGCTGCTCCTAGCTGCGGCCGAACCGACCGGCGATCCAATGCTCCTTTGGCAAGCCGCTGCCGTGCTTGGCCTTCCGATCGAAGCAGCTGCTCCTGCCGAAGCGGCCGACCTCATCGCTGTCGGTACGCGAGTGACATTCCGCCACCCGCTGCTTCGGTCAGCGATCTACGCTGCTGCGTCCGGCGACAAGCGACGAGACGCACATCGGGCGCTGGCAGAGGCCACCGATCCCAAGCTCGATCCTGATCGCCGTGCCTGGCATCGGGCTCATGCCGCGCTCGCCCCAGACGAGGACGTTGCCCTCGAGCTCGAGCTGTCGGCTGACCGGGCTCAAGCTCGCGGCGGAGTCGCCGCCGCAGCCGCATTTCTGGAGCGCGCCGTTGCGCTGACGGTCGACCCGGCCCGGCGCGCGGAGCGCGCGCTGGCGGCGGCACAGGCAAGCCTCGAGGCCGGTGCGTTCGATGCGGCCATCCGGGTGCTGGCCACGACCGAAGGGGGGCGGCGAGACGAGTTTCAGCGCGCACGCGTCGATCTTCTGCGCGGGCGGATCGCGTCGGCCTCGAGCTGGGGGAATGGCGCTGCACAGCTGCTCAAGGCGGCGAGGCGGCTCGAGCTGCTCGACGTCGACCTCGCGCGTCAGACCTATCTCGAGGCCCTTGGCGCCGCTTTGGCTGAGGGCGAGCTTGCGCGCGCCGGCACATTGCGCGATGTCTCGCGCGCTGTCTGCGCCGCTCCGGCGCCCGCGCACGAGCCGCTTGCTTCCGACCTTCTGCTGGACGGCCTCGCGCAGCTGCTCGCGGAGGGACTCGGACCGGCGGCGCCGACGCTGCGGAAGGCGGTGAGCGCGTTTCGCGACGATGAGAAGATGCTCCAGTTCGGGGGATGGGCCGCGAGGGCCGCCGCCACGCTCTGGGACGTGGTTAGCTGGGACGCGGTCATCACTCGGCAGTTGCAGCTGGCCCGTGACGCCGGAGCGCTCGCGCAGCTCGCGACCGCGTTGCAGGGCAAGGGGATCGTCGTCACCTGGAGCGGCGACTTCAGTGAAGCAAGCTCTCTGATCGCAGAGGCTGATGCGGTCACCGCCGCGACTGGCGTTCGCATGGCCTCGTACGGCGGAATGCTGCTCGCGGCCTACCAGGGCCGCGAAGCCGAGGCCTCCACGCTGCTCGCGACCACGATCGAGAACGCCACTGCCCGGGGCGAGGGCAACGGCGTCCGGTTCGCGCACTGGGCGACGGCAATCCTCTACAACGGCCTCGGCCGCTACCGCGAGGCGCTCGTCGCAGCGCGCCAGGCGAGCGCCGGCGCGCCCGAGTTCCTGATCTCCCACTGGGCGCTGGTAGAGCTGGTCGAGGCCTCCGTCCGAAGCGGGAATTCGGACCTCGCGGCGGAAGCCTTCGAGCGACTCGTCGAGCCCCCGAGCGCGAGCGGCTCCGATTGGGGCCTCGGGATTGTGGCGCGCTCGCGAGCGCTGATGAGCGAGGACAAGGCGGCGGAGGCCCTGTATCTCGAGGCGATCACCCGGCTCGGCCGCACGCCGCTCCGGCCGGAGCTCGCCCGTGCGCATCTGCTCTACGGCGAGTGGCTGCGGCGTGAGACTCGCCGGATGGACGCGCGCGAACAGCTCCGCGCCGCCTATGAGCTGTTCATCGGCTTCGGTGCCTGCGCATTCGCCGAGCGCACCCGTCGCGAGCTGCTCGCGACCGGGGAGAAGGTCCGCAAACGGCGTGATGAGACACGCGGCCAGCTCACCGCGCAGGAGGAGCAGATCGCGCGGCTCGCCGCGGACGGGCAGACGAATCAGGAGATCGGCGCGCAGCTCTTCCTCAGCCCGCGCACGGTCGAGTGGCACCTGCACAAGGTGTTCACGAAGCTCGGCATCACCTCCCGCATGCACCTGCGCGACAAGCTGCCCGACACCGCCCGCACTGGCGCACCGGCCTAGCGCAGACCAGGCAAGCGACCCGGGACTTCATGGGCGCGACGGGGCCGCCCCACGCGCAAGCTGCCGGAATGACCGGATCAGGGCTCACAACAAAGGAGGAATGAGCATGCCCCGCATCGCTGTTGGAACCGAGAACGACGCTCCGATCGAGATCCACTACGAGGATCATGGGAGCGGCCAGCCCGTCGTCTTGATCCACGGCTACCCGCTGAACGGGAACTCGTGGGAGCGTCAGGAGCGCGAGTTGCTCGCGAGCGGCCATCGTGTGATCAGGTATGACCGGCGCGGGTTTGGTCGTTCGAGCCAGCCGACCGCCGGCTACGACTACGACACCTTCGCAGCCGATCTGAACGCGCTGCTCGAGCATCTCGACCTCACTGACGTCGTGCTCGTAGGCTTCTCGATGGGCACAGGAGAGGTCGTCCGCTACCTGGGAACGTACGGCTCGAAGCGCGTGCGCAAAGCAGCGTTGCTGGGGACCATCCCGCCTTTCCTGCTCAAGACCGCCGACAACCCCGAGGGCGTTGACGGGCAGGTCTTCGAGGGCATCAAGGCAGCGATCGTCAAGGATCGCTATGTCTATTTCGAGGACTTCCTCAACAACTTCTACAACGTCGATGTGCTCGGCGGCAGCCGCATCAGCGACCGTGCCTGGCAGGCGAGCTTCAACGTCGCTGCCGTTGCGTCCCCGTTCGCGACCTACGCGTGCGTCGACACCTGGTTGAGCGACTTCCGCGCTGACGTGTCAAGAATCGACGTCCCCGTGCTCGTCGTGCACGGCACCGAGGACCGGATCCTGCCGTTCGACTCGACCGCGGCGCGGCTGCCTGCGCTGATCGCCGATTGCACGCTCGTCCCTGTCGAGGGCGGCCCGCACAACATCGGCTGGACGCACTCCGACGAAGTGAACAGCGCTCTCCTCGAGTTCATCGCCGCCAAGCTGGCGAAGGCGGCGTGACCGCGGACGAGCGTCTCGTTGACTGTCAACTGATCGAGAGGAGAAAGACCATGGGAAAGACGAAACTCGCAGTCCTCGTGACGCTCGTAGCCGCCGTCGCGCTGGCGGCCGCGGCCGCGGGCGCCTCGACGAACAAGTCGCCGAGCATCTCGCTCCGGACGACGAAGGTGGGGAAGGTGCTCGTCGCGACGAACGGCCGGACGCTCTACTTGTTCACTGCGGACAAGGCCAAGAAGAGCGTGTGCTACGGCCAGTGCGCCGGGTTCTGGCCGCCGCTGATCGCCCAGAAGCCGACCGCCGGCGCGGGCCTGAAGGCGTCGCTGCTCGGCACGACGAGGCGCAGGGACGGGAAGCTGCAGGTGACCTACGGTGGCCACCCGCTCTACTTCTTCGCCCAGGACAAGAAGGCCGGCGACGTGAACGGGCAGGGCTTCGTCCATTTCGGCGGAACCTGGTGGGTCGTCTCTGCAGCCGGCAAGAAGATCACAGTCAAGCGGTAAAGCAGCTGCTCGGTGCCGCCGGCCGAGGGGCCGGCGGCACCGAACGGGTTTCTGGGAGCGAGGAGGAAGCGATGGAGTTCCTGGTTGAGTTCGAGGTCGAGGTTCCGGACGGGACCTCCGAGACCGAGGTCGAGCGGCGCAACCGCGAGGAGGCGGTGGCGGCGGCCGGACTCGCCGCCGAGGGCAACTTGCTTCGCCTCTGGCGACCTACCGCAGCCGCGGGCGACCCGACGGCGGTCGGCCTATACGCCGCTGACAGCCGAGCCAAGCTCGATGCGCTGCTCCGCGCGCTGCCGCTCGCAGACTGGATGCACGTGACAGTCGTCCCGCTCGCGCCCCATCCGAACGATCCGGGGCGGGATGTCCGATGACCCAGTTGCCTGAGCCCCAGCTGACGCGGATTTACCGACTCGAAGCCGCGCTCGGAGAGCCGGTCGACGTCGGAGACGTGGGTCCCGGCCGGCGGCGGATCGTGCCCTTGACCGGGGGCACGTTCTGGGGCCCTGAGCTGAACGGGAAGCTCCTCCCGGGGGCGAGCGCAGACTGGCAGATCGTTCTGCGGGACGGCACCGCCCTCGGCGACATTCGCTACACATTGCAGACCGACGGCGGCGCGCTCCTTTACGTGCAGTCGCGAGGCGTGCGTCACGGCAGCCCCGAGGTGCTCGAGCGACTCGGCCGCGGCGAGGACGTCGACGCGAGCGAGTACGCCTTCCGCACCTCGACCCGGATCGAAACCGCGTCCCGCGAGCTCGACTGGCTCAACAAGGGCGTCTTCGTCGGCGTGGGCGGGCGTCAGCCGGGCGGCGTGATCTACGAGACGTACCTGGTCGCATGAGGCCACCACAACTGCCACGGGTCGCAATCGTCACCGGGAAAGGAATTCGATGAACACACAGCGGACATACACCCGGACGGAACTCGCCCACCGCGCAAGCGGTGGCGTTGAGGTGACGCTCTTCTGGGCGCAGAGCGACGGCGAGGACAAGGCAGTCGTCTGCGTCCTCGATTCACGCGAGGGCGTTTGCTTCGAGATCTCGACCGACCCATACCTCGCCCTCGAGGTCTACTACCACCCGTTCGCATACAGAGA
>Ga0075423_10002015_pt1 | contig 18231 bp, 14 predicted proteins | sample SoiMethybrSBSTD2_FD_80114 | JGI IMG/M metagenome (GOLD analysis project Ga0075423, IMG submission 80114) | Bulk soil microbial communities from a Populus tree surrounding site in Tennessee, USA - Soil MetaG P. TD hybrid SBSTD2 | ecosystem: Environmental > Terrestrial > Soil > Tree plantation...
CACCGCGGGGAGCTCGTCTACATCTGGTCGGTGACCTTCGGAGTGATTCCCCTGCTCGTCGTGCTCCTCGGCGCATCGCGGCGCGACTTCTGGTCGTCGAAGACTCTGTTTCTCGCCGGCACGGCTCTCGTGACGCTCCTCTTGTCCTGCGGTTTCGCCCTCCCCCTGTACCGCCTTCTCTACTCGGTCGAGTCCCTGCGCCGGCTGCGCTACCCGATCAAGTTCTATCTGCTGACGACTCTCTGCGTCGCTCTTCTCGGCGGGTTCGCGGTGGACGCCCTCCGCCGGCGGCGGCCCGGCGCGAGGGAAGCGATCCTGCTGGCGGTCGCGGTCTCGATCTACGGAATCGCGTTCTTCACGACGGTTCCGGGCGGTCCGCTCGACCGCGCCGTCGCCCCGCACCTCTCCGGCCTGGCGATGCCGCCGGAGGACCTCCTGCCGGCGATCCGGCGCGTCTTCCGGGGGGACGCTCTGCTCGGACTGGCCGCCGCGGCCCTCGTCGGGATCGTGATTTTCTCGCGCCGGCCGGGCGAGGGGCGCGCTCACGGCCTCGCGTTGGGCGCGCTCTTGCTCGCGTTTCCCTGGGGTCTGCCCCTGTTCGTGTCGGCGGACGAGAAAGCGCTTTCGCGCCCGCCGGCGCTCGGGCAGTACGTCGCGGGCCCGGGCCGCCTGTACGTCTCGCCGGAGGTCGGCGAGCTGGCGATCCTCGAAACCCGGACGGCGCATCCGGAGCTGGCGCCGACGATCGCGCGGCTCGCGCGCGTCCAGGTCGAAGAGCTGATCCCCGCCACCGGCGCGCCGTTTCGCGTGCGCTACCTGTTCGAGGAGGACCCCGACGGCTCGTACGGCTGGGTCAACCGGATCGCGGGCGAGGTGCTGACGGCGTCGAGCCCCGAGGAGCGGGGCCGGCTCGTGCGGCTCTACGGCGGCCGGTGGGCGCTTTCCGAGAGCGGCAGTGCGCTGCCCGGATTCCAGCCGGTGACCGGTTTCGCGGTGGCGGGCCGCCGCCTCGTTCTGCACGAGGCGACAGCCGCTCCCGAGTTGCGGTGGGCGTCGCGCGTGCACCGGCGGGCATCCCTCTCCGGCGCTCTCGAGCTCGCGAGGTCCGACCTCTTCCGGGCCGCGACCGACGTCGTTCTGGCGGGAAGGCGCGACGAGTCGCCGCCCGCCGGCGCCGGCGCGCCGGCGCAACTGCGCATCGGCGTCCTCGAGCCCGATCGGGTGGAGGTCGGAATCGTCGCGCCGACCGCGGGGCACGTCGTCTGGTCACGGACGTTCTTCCCGAACTGGAAGGCGATCCTGGACGGATCGCCGGCGCGCGTCCTCCTCGCGAACGGCCGGGACGTCGGGGTGGAGGTTCCGGCCGGGCGGCACGACCTCCGCGTGTTCTGGAGCCCGGCTTCCTTCGGCTCGGGGGTCGCGCTCCAGGCCGGGGCCCTCCTCGCCGCCGTCGCACTCGCCGCATTCGAGCTGCGCCGCCGGCCGGGGAGTCCGCGGCCCGAACCGGGCACGGCTTGAAACGCTGCCGCCTCGCGAGCTCTCCGAACGAAGTTGCCGGGGCTAGGGCGCGAGTCCGAGGTGCGCCAGCAGCGCTTCGTAGATGTCGGGGCGGCAGCCGTTCAGCGGGATCACGTTCCAGCAATAGACGAGAGCCACGACCACGTACGGGACGAAGATCCACCGGAACGCGCGCGTGTCGAGCACGTCCCGGAAGCCGACGATGATCGCGAAGGGAGCCATCGCCAGGAAGTAGCGGCTCCAGTCCTCCGTCGAGATGAAGAGGTGGAGGGCGAGCTCGAAGACGCAGTACCCGAAGATGACCGGAAACGGCCGCAGGCGCGAGGTTCCAACCGCGTAGACGAGAGCGAGCAGGATGTGGAACTCCGCCTGGTGGTACAGGCCCTTGCGGAAGAGCACGGGCAGGAAGCCGAACGGGCGGAAGGCCGCCATCTTCTCGCCGTGCTGCGCGAAGTACTCGAAGAAGTTTCCCGTCCGGTACGCGCAGAAGAGAAAGTACGCCCCGAGCGCGGCGGGGATCAGGAGCAGCCACAGGACCCGGCGGAGCCGTTCACGCCGGAGGAGCAGCACGACCGCGAACGCGGGGGCCATCATCAGCCCGGAGATCCGGGTCAACGTGGCGAGCGCGCCCGCGACCGACGCGCGCGCGACGTGAGATCGCTCGAAGAAGAAGATGGCGGCGAGCGTGAACGCGAGATAGAGGGCCTCGGTCGATCCCGTCGACCGGTACAGGAGCCAGCGCGGAGGCAGGAAGAGGAACACGAGCGTCAGGAACTCCGGCGACGAGACCTTCCAGACGTCGCGGCACAGCCGGTAGAAGAGGACCGTCGCGACGGACGTCGCCAGGATCGAGACGAGCAGGAGCGCCTGCGGATATCCGAAGACCGAGAGCGCTCGGACGAACAGCGGGTACATCGGCAGGTGGACGAAGAAGTAGCGCGGCTCGCGGACGTAGGCGAGGAGCGGGTTGTCGGGCCGCACGTCGTAGAGGGTGCGCGCGATCGTCAGGTAGTTCGGTCCGTCCCAGAACCGATAGACGTCGATCATGCGCCTGAGAAACGGCGCATAAACGAGGATCGATCCGGCGACCGCCGCGGCGACGAGCCGGATCTCCGGCCGGACTCGGTTCTTCGTCTTCCTCTCCTTCCGGGAGAGGGTCGGGGTGAGCGCCTCGCTCATGCGACGTTCTCACTCTGAACGTTAGCGGCGGGCGCCCCCGCCGCTTGTCGCACTCGGCTTCGCCGGGTGCTCGGTCCGAACCTTGAACCTCGAACCCGTCGGAGTTCCCACAACAGCCAGAAGAGGATGGCGAACCAGACTCCGTGCCAGCCGGGAAAGTGCTCGAACGGCACGGCGAGTCCGTCCGGAGAGCCGAGAAGGAACGCCGAAACCACCGCGGTGTATACGAAGAAACCCGCGCCCCGATAGACCGCACCGAGCGCGATCGGCCAGATCAGGTAGTACTCCGCGATGCCCGGCAGGAACAGGAGCAGGACGAGGAAGAGGAGGAGGCTCGCGCGTCCGACCTCGAACCGGCGGAACGCGATCACTCCGACGGCCGCCGCGAGCAGAAAGAGCGCGCGCGGAGCCCACTCCGGCAAGAGGCCGTGTTCCGTGAGAACCGCCGTCCCGTAGCTCTCCGACATGCTGCGATATCCGAGCACGTTCTTCACCAGCTGCTGCCGGGTTCTCCAGTACGGCATGAACGAGAGCGCGAAGACGACGTAGGGCGCGAGCCCGGCGGCCAGGCTCAACCCTTCGCGGCGCCGGCTCCGGATGAAGAGCAGCGGGTGAAACCAGGTGACGTGCTTGACGAGGAGAGAACTCGAGAGCGCCGCCAGGATAACTGAACTGTGGCGGGTGCAGGTCCGCAGGACCTGTCCCCGCGACATTTCCCGGGGTCGCACGGGCCGCACTTGTGCGTAGAAGACCGCCACGAGAAGGAAGAGGATCGACACGTTCTCGAACTGATTGTGGAAACCGGTGGCCAGGACCGAGACCGGGTTCAGAAAGAAGAGCAGGGCGGCGCCGGAGGCCGGCATCGGGCTGTCCTTCGAAACGCGGCGTACGATCCCGTAGACGAGGAGCGCGGAGACCACGTCGGCTACGAGCAGGACGACGCCGACGGCGCGGTGGAGGGGCACTCCGAGCGGGAGCGCCGCGGAATTCAACGCGCGCAGGAAGAGGGCCCAGAGCGGGGAGTAGCTGTAGAAGGTCGGTCCGTGGAAGAGATCCTCTCCGCGCTCGAGCTGCGCGACGACCGCCGCATACCAGCGGGAATCCCAGTTCACCTCCAGAGCCGCGAAAAAGAGCACCCGGATCGCGAGGGCCGCGAGGAACCCTCCGGCGAGAATCACGCGGGTGAGCCGGTGCTCCGGTGTCAAACGGCAGTTTCCGGCGGCGGCGGAGCGCCCGTCGGACCGACGCGGCGCGAGACGTATTCGGTGCCGGTGGAGCATACCGACACCCAGAAGAGCCCGACGAGGACGCCGCCCGCGACGTCGGTCGTCCAGTGGGCGCCGAGATAGACGCGGGACGCGGCGATCATCAGGATCCCGGTCGTCGAGAGGACGAGGGCCACCGCACGGACGATCGGGCGCCGGGACAGATGGAGGACGACCGCGGCGAGTCCGCCGAAGAAGACCGTCGACATCGTCGCGTGCCCGCTCGGAAAGCTGTACGTCCGCTCGGTGACGAGGGCCGGCCAGAGGTCCGGGCGGTCCCGGGCGAACGAGATCTTCAGGAGCGCGTTCAGGCCGAAGCCGCCGACGACCGATCCGCAGAACAGGAGCGCGGAGGCCCGGTGGTGTTTGAGCCACAGCCCGGCAGCCACGATTGTGGTCGCAGGCAGGATGAAGAGGTGGCTCCCGAAGAACGTCACGATCCGTGCGATTCGGTCGTTCGCCGGCGACTGGAGCTCCCGCATCGCGAGCGTGACTTCTCGATCGAAGTCCCGCGTATCGGTCGTGCGGAAGACCTCGCGCGCGAGAAAGCCGAAGAGAAAGACGACGATGCCGCACACGAGGAAGCCGGAGATCAGGTAGAGGCCGAGCGCCTCGACGCGCGTGAAGAGGCGCCGGAGCGGCCTTACACGGGGCTGTTCTTCTTCCATTTCACTCCGCCCGCGAAGCTCCACCGGCGGTCGGGGTTCCACACGCCCGCGATCGGACGGTCGGCCGCGACCTCGAACCGCAGCACGTCGCGGCGGTAATCGTAGGGAGCGCCGTCGTCGGCGTGCACGGCGGCATCCACCGAGTAGACGCCGGGCGCGAGGTCGAGCGACGAAATCTCGAGCGACACGGTGGAGTCCCCGGCCAGCTCCTCCGGCGCGAAGCCGTCGATCGCCGTATTGGAACCGAAGACGGCCGCTCCGGAGACCGTCGAGATCGCGAAGCCGAAGACGAAGTCGTCCAGAGCGGACGGCGCCGCACGCACGTCCATCGCGAGGCGCGCCGGCTCGCCCGAGCGAACCCGGGCCGTCGGGCGGCCGTCGCGATCCAGCAGGCGCAGGCCCGTGACGACGGCCGCGCCGGATCCGATCCGCCCCGGCCGCGAGGGCTCGCCGCGCTCCGCGGTCCCCCTCCGCTCGGCCTCCCGCTCCGAGACGCTCTCCCGGTAGCGGGCGACGGTCTCGGCCGCCGGACCGTCCGCGACGAGCCGCCCGCGGTCCAGCCAGATCGCCCGCTGGCACCGGTCGGCGACGAGCCCGAGATCGTGCGAGACGAACAGAAGGGTCTTCCCCGCGCGCTCGAACTCCGAGAACTTCTCGAGCGAGCGGTGAGCGAACGCCTCGTCGCCGACCGCGAGAACCTCGTCGACGAGAAGGACGTCGGGATCGGAGTGCGCGGCGATCGAAAAGCCGAGGCGGACCGCCATCCCCGAGGAGTACGTCTTTACCGGCGCGTCGATGAACTCTTCGAGCTCGGCGAACCGGACGATCTCTCCGAATCGCCGCGCGATCTCCTTTTTCGTGAGGCCGAGGAGCAGCCCGTTGATGAGGACGTTTTCGCGGCCGGAGATCTCGGGGTGGAACCCCGCACCGAGCTCGAGGAGAGCCGCCAGCCGGCCGTTGACCGCAATCGTTCCGGCCGTCGGCCGCAGGACCCCGGCGAGGAGCTTCAACAGAGTCGACTTGCCCGAGCCATTGGCGCCGACGACGCCCACCGTCTCCCCGGGCGCGACGCCGAACGAGACGTCCGTCAGCGCCGGCACCGCCTGGTCGGGCGCGAGCGCGCGCCCGGGCCGCCCCGAGAGCAGCGCCGACTTGAAGCTTCCTACCGAGCGCTTCCGGCCCCACCGGCGGTAGAGCTTGGTGACGTCGATCGCCTCGATCGCCGCGGCGCGGGGCGCGGGCGTCACGCCTCCTCCGCGATCGAGTCGCGCAATCGCTCGAAGACGGCGCCGCCGAGCATGAGCGAGAGCGCGGTCGCAACGAGCATGCCGAGCCAGACCTCCGCCCGGATCGGCCGGAAGAAGAAGACGCTCTCGTGGATCCCGACGAAGAAGGACGTGAACGGATTCAACCAGAGAAGTCGACGGAGCCGCTCGGGTGCGGCACTGACCGGATAAAGAACCGGCGTCAGGAAGAACGTGAGCGTGAGGAGGTTACCGAGCAGGTCGCGAACGTCTCCGAAGTGGACCGAGAGCGCCGAGACGACGAGAGCCATTCCCAGGGCGGTTCCCGCGAGAAGGGCCACGGCGACCGGGAACTGGATCGCCGCGGCGGTCGGGCGCACCGCGCCGCTCGCCGCGGCGACACCGATCGCAGCCGCGAGAACCGGGAGCGCGAAGACGAGGTGCGCCAGGCGCGCGAGGACGGCGACCGCCGGGAAAACCTCGGGCGCGGCCGTCGTCTTGCGCAGGAGCGGGCCGTTCGCGCGAAACGTCTCTGCGGAGTCGAGGAGCGCCGAGGACACGAAGCCCCAGGCGAGTACGCCGGCGAAGAGGAAGAGGGCATACGGCCGAACGTCGGCGCGGGGCGTGAACACGAGACGGAAGACCGTCGCGTACACGAGAAGGAGGAGAAGCGGATTCGCGATCGACCAGAAGAACCCGAGAACACCGCCACGGTAGCGCGCCACGAGCTCGCGCCGCGCCAGCGCCGCGACGAGGGCCCTCTGGCGCCACATCCGGCGGAAGGGAGCGATCAAAGCCGGGAAACGGAAAAGGGGAAACGGGAAACGGAGAGCCGATCCTGCGGGGAAAGCGTCGCTCGGCTCAAGGTCTCGTTTTCTCTTTTACGTTTTCCGTTTTCCGACCTCCGTCAACAGTATCCGATATCCTCCCGCGCGTGTCGTCTCCGGAGGCGCGCGCGGCAACGTCCCCGCCGCCCGCCGTGGTCTGCGAGAGCGTCTCGAAGGTGTACCCCGGCGCGCAGCCGGTCGTCGCTCTCGACTCCGTGACGCTCAGCGTCGCCCCCGGGGAGTTCCTCGCGGTCATCGGTCCCTCCGGCGGCGGAAAGTCCACGCTCCTCCATCTCGTCGCGGGGATCGATCGCGCCACCTCGGGGTCGATCACGGTCGGGAATCGAGATCTCGCGAGCCTGCCGGAGTCGCTTCTCACGCTCTATCGCCGGCGGGACGTCGGGGTGGTGTTCCAGTTCTTCAACCTTCTCGCCCACTTGACGGTGAGGGAGAACGTCGAGCTGCCGAGGCTCCTCGACGGAGCGCGCGACGCGGCCGAGCGCGCCTCCGAGCTCCTCGATCGGGTCGATCTGGCGCGCCGGAGCGATGCGCACCCGTACGAGCTCTCGGGCGGCGAAATGCAGCGGGCCGCCATCGCCCGGGCCCTCGTGACCGGCGCGCGACTCCTTCTCGCCGACGAGCCGACCGGAAACCTCGACTCGCGGCACGGCGAGGAGGTGCTGGCGCTGATCGACGAGGTCCGCCGGGAGCGCGGCGTCACCGTGATCCTCGCGACTCACTCCGACTCGGCGGCGCGCAGCGCGGACCGCACCGTGGAATTGAAAGACGGCCGGCTGCGACTTTGAACCCTGAACCGATGAAGGGCTTCCCTCTCATCTTCCGCGCGCTCGTATCCGGTCCCGCCCGACGCCGTCCGATCCGCGCGCTTCTGCCGGTCCTCGGGGTGGCGGTCGGGGTCGCCGCGGTCGCGGCAATCCACCACGCCAACCGCAGCGTCACCGAATCGTTTCGGGAGTCCGCGCAGGCGATCGCGGGAAAGAGCGATCTCGTGGTCGTCGGCGCGCGCGGGGTTCCGCTCGAAAGCCTCGAAAGCCTGAGCTTCCTGTGGCGCGTCGGATCGTTTGCTCCGCTCGTATCCGGGAACGCGGTCCTTGCCGACGGGTCCGGCGAGGTCGTCGCGGTCCTGGGGACCGACTACGGCGGTGACTCGCAGATCCGCGAGATGCGGCTCGTCTCCCCCGCGACGCCGGCCGGCCGGATCGCGCTGTCCTCGCCGGGATCGGCCCTCGTTCCGGTGCCCTTCGCGAAACGGCACGCCCTCGCGATCGGCTCTCGCGTCCCGCTCGTGGCCGGGGGCGTGCGCGCGGAGTTGACGATCGCCGGACTTCTGGAGCTCTCCGGGCTCGCGCGCGCGTCCGGCGGCGACGTTCTCGTGACCGACGTGTTCACGGCGGCGCGACTCCTCGGCCGGGCCGGAACGGTCGACCGCGTCGACGTCGCCCTCGACCCGGGCGTCTCCCGCGACGCGATCCGCGAGGAGCTCGAGCGGCGCCTCCCGCCCGGCCTCTGGCTCGAGCCGCCGGGCCGGACCGCGCAAACCGCCGGGCGGATGGCGAGGGCGTTCCGCTTCAACCTGAACGCGCTCGCGACGCTCACGCTCGCAGTCGGAATGTTCCTCGTGGCAAATGCAGTGTCCGTTTCCGTCCTGCGCCGGCGGGCGGAGATCGCGACGCTCCGCGCGCTCGGGACCTCGCGAGCGGCGATCTTCGGCGCGTTCCTCGTCGAAGGGTTCGCCGTCGGCGCCGCGGGCACCGTCGCCGGCGAGATCGGCGGCCTCGCGCTCTCGCGTGCCGCGCTCTCGGCCGTGGCCGGCACGGTGTCGAGCGTGTACTCCCGGACGGCGAAGATCTCCGGCGCGGATTTCGGACCGGCGGCGGTAGCCGCGGCCGCGGTCGGGATGGTCGCCGCGCTGCTGGCGGCGGCCCTGCCGGCGGCGGAAGCAACGCGAGTCCCTCCCTCGCCGGCAATGCGCCCGGGATCCGCCGACGCCGCGCGGCAACTCCGCCTTCCGCGCCGCACGATCGCCGCGGGGGTCGCGATCGCGCTCGCCGTCGTGCTTTCGCTCGCCGGTCCGATCAACGGGTTTCCCTATCCGGGATTTGCCGCCGTCGCCCTGGTCGTGACGGCGCTCGCGCTCCTCTCTCCCGCTCTCGTTCGCATCGGCGCGTCCGCAGCGCGGCGTCCCCTCGAGAAGATCTTCGGTGCACCGGGGCGCCTGGCATCCCGCCTCTTCGGAGGCTCGCCCGCCCGAAACGGGATCGCGGTCACCGCGCTCGCCATGGCGCTCGGAATGACGTTTGCGATGATCGCGACCATCGCCTCGATGCGAACGACCGTACGCACGTGGGTGGAGACAACGCTCGCGGCCGACCTGTGGGTCCGGGGAGGCGCGGGAAGGGGCGCGATCGTAGGCGATCTGCCCCCCGAGATCGTCGGCGTCCTCGAATCCGTGCCCGGAGTCTCCGGCGTCGATCCGCTCCGCATTCGCGAGGGATTCGACGGCGCGGGCCGGGCTCTGACGATCGCGTCGAGCGATTTTCGTGTCCTCTCGCGCGCGGGCGGATCGCCGCTCCTCGACGGGCGGGATTCTAGAAGGGTCGCCGACGCCGCCCGGCGGAGCGGAGAGGTGCTCGTCTCCGAGCCTTACGCGAGGCGGTACGCGGTCGGGCGCGGCGACGCGATCCGCCTCCGGACACCCGAGGGCGTTCGCTCGTTCCGGGTGGCCGGCGTCTACCGGGACTTCTCGAACGACCGCGGAACGGTCCTCATGGATCGCGCCCTCTACCGGGACCTCTTTCACGACGTCCGGGTGACGAGCGCGGGCGTGCTCGCCCGGCCCGGGACGAGCGCCGAAGCGCTGCGGCGGTACATCCTCTCGCGCGCGGGCGACCGCTTTGCCCTCGACGTGATCACGACGCGGGAGCTGCGCCGCCAGGTCCTTCAGATTTTCGACCGGACGTTCGCGGTGGCCAACGTGCTCGAGGCGATCGCGGTAGCGGTCGCGGTGGCCGGCATCGCGAACGCGCTCATCGCCTCGGCCGTGGAGCGCCGGCGGTCGTTCGGTCTCCTCCGCGCGGTCGGCGCCTCGCGCAGTCAGATTCGCGGGGCCGTGCTTCTCGAGGCGCTGCTGACCGGCATCGTCGCCACGGCGGCCGCGCTCGCCGCGGGCGCGGCGTTCACCGCGCTCCTTCTCGGGGTGATCAACCCGCAGTCGTTCGGCTGGAGCGTCGTGCCGACGATTCCGGTCGGCCGCCTGGCGGTGGCGGCGGGGATCGTGCTCGGCGCTTCGCTCGCCGCCGGGCTCGTGCCCGGGGGGATTGCCGCCGCGGCCGACCCCGCCGCGGCTCTGGCGGAGGAGTAGCCGTGGGACGGTCCCTCGCCGCAATCGCTCTCGCGCTCGTCACCTCCGCGCGTACCCCTTCGACGACCTCGAAGCTCTCGTTCCCGCGCGACCACGGCGCCCACCCGGACGCACCGGTCGAGTGGTGGTACTGGACCGGCCACCTTTCCGACCGCGCCGGAAACGCCTACGGATTTCAGGTGACGTTCTTCCGCGTGCGAGAGCTCTACCTCGCGCATTTCGCGTGGACCGACGTGTCCCGCAAGGACTTCCGGTCCGAGGAGAAGATGCACCTGGGCCTGCCGGGAGTCGCGTCGGCGGCCTCGGAGAAGCTGGACGTGTCGAACGAGGACTGGACGGCGCGGCAGAGTCCGGCGGGAGCGCATCTCCTCGCCGCGAACGGCCGTGCGGGCGAGCTCCGTCTGACGCTCTCCCCCGTCAAACCGCCCGTTCTCCACGGAGAGAGAGGAGTATCGCGGAAAGGGCCGGGCGCGAAGGAGAGCTCGCGATACGTGTCGATCACCCGGCTCGCTGCGACCGGAACCTTCGTCCGCTCCGGGAAATCGCAGCCGCTCACGGGGACTGCCTGGTTCGACCACGAGTGGGGATCCGGCGTGCTGCCCGCCGACGCCGCCGGCTGGGACTGGTTCGCTCTCCAGCTCGACGACGGCTCGGAGCTCATGCTGTATCGGATGCGGCGTGCGGACGGAAGCGCCACGCCGTTCTCGTCCGGGACCTTCGTGCCGCCGGCGCCCGGCGTGGCGCTGCCGCTCAAATGGAGCGACGTGGCCTTCACGGAAACCCGCGCGTGGCGTTCGCCGCGGTCGAAGGCGCGTTATCCCGCGGGCTGGAAGATCACCGTCGCATCCGTCGGCCTCGACGTCGGAATCGAACCGCTCGTCGCCGACCAGGAGCTCGAGACGCCCGGCTCGACCGGCGTCACCTACTGGGAAGGCGCGTGCGCGGTGAAAGGCACGCGCGCGAGACGACCCGTCGCGGGACGTGCCTACGTCGAGCTGACGGGTTATGCGGGCCGGGACGTTCCGGGGATGGCGGAGCTCAGCGCGCGGGCTCGGTCGGTTTCGCCTTGGGCTGGTAGTGCCACTTCCCGGTCGGCTGGGCTTCGACCGTGAGCAGGAAGTACTTCGCCTTTTTCATGTTGCGATAGACGTAGGGGAAGCGAACGGTGAAGGTGTCCCGCTCTCCGCGGTCGAGGTCGCCGAGTTTGATTCCCCCGCTGCCCGCGGCGAGCATGGTCCCGTCCTCGTCGAAGAGCGCGAGCGCGACCCCGACTTCCTGATCCCGCGCGGAGTTGTTGTCCACGCGGACGACCGCCCTGGCGGTAGAGGTCTTGAGCGGCTTGATCGTGCCTCCCAGGTCGAAGTGGATCTCCGAGATCGCGATGTCGTTCCAGTCGAAGTGAAGCCTCTGCACGCCGTTCACCGGTGACCAGTTGAACTTCTGGGTGACGATCTCGGCCGAGGCGTAGTGAGCGAAGAAGAGCGCCGCGAGGACGAGGAAGAGCCGACGAACCATGCCTGTCACCTCCGATTCGAGGGTAGCACGCCCCTCTCGGCGGTGCTTTCTCCGTCGTGCTTCTGTCCCCGGAGCACCGCCTTCACCGCCTCGTCGCTTCCCGACGCCGCGGCTCGTTCCAGCGCGGCGTGGTCGCGGATCACCTCGTCGGAAAGATAGTCGTGGAGCCAGATGCGCTCGATGATCGGGTACGCGGCGACGAGCGGCAGGATCAGGATCGCGCCGAGGATTCCCTGGAGCGTGCCGCCGACGACGAGCGCGAGCAGGACCGCGAGGGTCGAGAGCTGCAGCCTCCGGCCGTAGATGCGCGGCACGATCACGTACGTCTCGAGGACGTGGTACGCGACGTACACGAGCAGAACCCCGCCAGCCGCGATCGGTGAGACTGTCAGCGCCATGAGCAGAGCGGGAACGGTGGAGATCACGACGCCGATGATCGGGATCGCGTCCGCGACGCCGGCGAGGATCGCCAGCGGCAGCGCGGCGGGAACGTGGAACACCGTCAGTGCCGTGAACGTCACGACCGTGCAGAGGACCGACGTGACGATCTGGCCTCCGACGTAAGCGAACACGACGTCGGACATTTCCGGGACGGTCCGGGCGATCCGCGCACGATACCTCCGCGGCACGTAGGCGAGAACCCAGGCATAGACGCGCTTGCCATCCAGGAGGAGGTAGAGCGAAAGGACGAAGAGGAAGAACGTCAAGGCCGCCACTCCGACCGCCATCTTTCCCCAGAGGAGAGGCTGGTTCGCCCAGGCTTTGACCGCCGGCGACGAGGGCAGATCGAAGACCTCCGTGACGATCTCCCGCAGGAACGGCTGGTCGCCGGGGACGTGGCTCTCGACGCGGTTGCGGTACTGCGGGAAGTCGTCGGAAAGCCGGAGCACCTGTCCGGCGAGCGGCGGAAGCACGAAGCCGACGAAAGCGACGACCATCCCGAGCACCGCGAGGGCCACCAGCGCCACCGAAAGGCCGTGAGAGAGGTTGCGCCGCTCGAGCCAGACGACGACGGGGTGCAGGGTGACGGCGATCAGGACCGCGACGAGGAAGACGAGGAACGGGAGCCAGAGCTTAATGAAAACCCAGACCAGGAGCGCGGCGACGAGAACCTTCCCGATCGTCGCCCAGCGGACCGAAAGCTCGACCCGATGGATCTGCCGCGCCTCGGCTTCGTCGCTCACGGCCGGGGATTAGGCAAGAAGCGAGCCCAACCGTTGCTCAGACTCGCTCGGGTCTGCTCCCCAACGGCGAGCGGCTTTCGATCAGAGACCCCTCAGAGCTCGGAGGGCGGCAGCCCCTGCGCGGGGTTGAAGTCCGGCGGGGCCGGCGGCACACGCGGGTGCCGCAGCCGGCTGTGGCGGTAGCCGTACAGGAAGTAGACCAGCGCTCCGACCCCGAGCCAGCCGACGAACCTCCACCAGGAGGAGGGTGGCAGGTAATAGATCAAGCCGAGGCAGGAGAGGATTCCGAGCGACGGCAGGAGAAGGGGCCCGAATGGAACCCGGAACGGACGTTCCCGGCCGGGATCCTTGAAACGCAGAATGATGATCCCGAGGCAGATGAGCAGGAACGCGAAGAGGGTTCCGATGTTCGTCAGGTTGACCATCTCGTCGAGGGTCGTGAACATCGCGGTCACGCCGACGAGGACTCCGGTCAGGATCGTCGTGACGTGCGGCGTGCGGAACTTCGGGTGAACCTTCGCGAACGTCGACGGAAGGAGACCGTCCCGCGCCATCGCGAAGAAGATTCTCGGTTGCCCGAGCTGGAATACGAGCAGCACCGCCGTGTGAGCGACGACCGACCCGAAGGCGACGACGCCCACCATCCAGTTGGGCATCGCGACGTACTTCATCGCGAGCGTCAGCGGCTCGGCCTGCTCGGTCGCCAGCGTCTGCCGGAGCGCCGGGTACGGAATCAGGCCGGTGAACACGAGCGAGATCAGGATGTAGATGATCGTGCAGACGATGAGAGATCCGATGATCCCGATCGGCATGTCGCGCTTGGGATTGCGGGCCTCCTCCGCGGTCGTGGAGACGGCGTCGAAACCGATGTAGGCGAAGAAGACGATCGCGGCGCCCGCGGCGATCCCCGTAAAACCGTTGGGCGCGAACGGCCGCCAGTTCTCGGGCTTCACGTACTTGAAGCTGACGATCACGAAGAAACCGAGAACGACGAGCTTGATCGCGACCATCCAGAAGTTGAACGACGCCGACTCGCGGATCCCCCACACGAGGACGACCGTGATCACCGCCACGATCGCGAACGCGAGGACGTTCAGGACGATCGGGACTCCGAAGACGTGAGGGGCGGAAGCGACCACGTCCGGCATCTTCGCGTGCGCGGTGTGGTAATCGATCGTGATCCATCGGGGCAGGTGGATCCCGAGGCCTTCCAGAAGCGTGTTGAAGTAGTTCGCCCAGGAGATCGCGACGGCCACGTTGCCGATCGCGTACTCCAGGATCAGGTCCCATCCGATGATCCACGCGATCAACTCACCGAGCGTCGCGTACGAGTACGTGTACGCGGACCCGGCGACCGGGACCATCGAGGCGAACTCGGCGTAGCAGAGCGCGGTGAACCCGCAGACGACCGCGGTCAGGACGAACGAGAGCAGCAGGGCGGGACCGGCGCCGGGTCGTGCCGCGTCGCCCGCCGTGGCGGTCCCGATGGTCGCGAAGATGCCGGCCCCGATGATGGCGCCGATGCCGAGCGCGATCAGGTTTCCCGGCCCGAGAGCCTTTCGGAGGCGATGCTCCGGCTCCTCGGTCTCGGCGACGAGATCGTCGAGCGACTTGGTCCGGAAGAGCCGGTTCACCACGCTCAAGCGCGGGCAGGATAACGCAGTCCCCGACTTCCAAGCAGGGTCGACGCGGATTCGCTGCACGCAGCCCGGGCACCGGTGCAGGGATCGGCGTTGACCCCGCTATCGAAGCCGGCGGGGCAGCTCGGTCAGGCTCGCGATCCGGTCGGCGATTTCGGGATGGGCGTCCGCGCGGTCGAGAAGCAGCGCCCGGAGTCCCGCTGCCCGCGCGCCCTCGAGGTCTTCCGCGACGGAGTCCCCGACGTGAAGCGCTTCTTCCGGCTCGACCCCGAGACGCCGGCAGGCGCGGTGGAAGATCTCCGCGCCGGGCTTCCCGGTCTCCTCGATCGCGGACACCGCGACGACGGGGAAGAACCGTCCGAGGTCGAGCGCGGCGAGAAGCTTCGGCAGGAACGAGTCCCAGTTCGAGACGACCGCGAGCTTCAGATCGCGGAGCGAAAGCTCCTCGAGCGTCGAGAGCACGTCGTCGTAGACGGCCCAGGACGCGGGCGTCGAGAAGTGGGTCGCGAGACGCGTGAACGCCGCGGCCGACACGACCCCACCGTCGAGCAGCGAGCGCACGCGGTTCAGGAACGCCTGCCAGAAGTCGGGCTCGCCGCGAACCCCTCCATACCGGTTCGCTTCGGCGCTCGCATGGACTTCCTCCCACGCGCGGGTCAGGGCCCGCGTCAGATCCTCCTCGGTGAAGCGGGCGCCATCCGCCGCGAACTCGCGCGCGTAAATCGCTTCGACGGGAGGGTCGGGGTGGACGAGCGTCGCGCCCGCGTCGAAGAGGACGGCGCGGATGCGCTTCACGCGTCTCGCAGCCGCGCGGCCGCGACGAAGAGCCCCAGCAGCCCGAGGACCCCGACGGCGACCCCCGCGGCGAGCCCGCGAGGCCGGTATCGGAGGTCGACGGCGTGCTCCCCGGCGGACAGCCGGATCCCCTGGAACGCTCCGTCGGCCGCGAGCACGCGCGCCGGTGCGCCGTCCACCCGGGCATGCCATCCCCGCTCGAAGCTCTCGAACACGACGAGAACCCCGTCTCCCGGCAGAGTCGCCGAGAGGTTCACGCGGCCCGGTGCCCGGGATCGAAGCCGGACGGAAGCCTTCGCGGGATCCCACCGTCGGTCGCGCGCGAGCGGCGATCCCTCTTCCAGCACCGCCGTCGACCGAGGATCGAGAGTCTCGTCGAGGGTCGCGGCGATCGCCTGCGCGGGTTCGACGACGACCGCTTCCGGGACGACGATCGCTCGCGGGAACCCCGGGAACCTCTGGACGAGCATCGGTCGGGGACGGCCGATCGGCACGGCATCCGGATTGTCCCGGGGCAGGACCAGCGCGCCGACTCCGGCGAGTTGCCCCAGACGAATGCTGCGCTCCGCGAAGAGAAGCTTCCACCTTCGGAGCGACGGACCGTTGCCGGTGACCGACTCGAGACCGTAGCTCATTCCGAGGGCCCCGTAGAGAGGCTCGAATCGCTTCGCGGCGACGACCTTCTCCTCGTCGGAGTACGTCCAGAGGAACGGAGGAACGACGAGGGACCAGAAGCGCCGGGGGAATCCGACGTCGTCGGCGGCGAGCATCCTTCGCATCACCGGAACGAGGTCGGGCTCCGTCGAATAGACCGAGGAGGGCGCGGTCGGAGCGGCCCGCCGCGCGTGAAGCGTCAGGTCGACGGTCAAGCCGACGAGACAGGCGGCGGCGATCACTCCCGCTCGGGCCGTATCCCGCAGGAGCCGCGAGAGCCCGAACGTGGAGCCGAGGGCCAGCGCGAGCGACCACGAAGTCAGATATCGCGCGGGTATCCGGAACCCCTTGAGCGGCGGCAGGTCGGCGACGAGACGGAGGGGGCCATGCTCCCCGAAGGCAAAGAGGAGCCCGATCAGGCCGCCGGCGGCGAGCGCCCAGAACGCGCGCCGGAACGGTCGCTCGCCCCGTCGGAGAGTCAGCGCGATTCCCGCCGCGAAGAGGACGAACGCGAGCACCCCGGGATAGGCGGCCGCCTCGGGCCAGCGCCCCGATCCGTCCGTGGGCAGGAAGACCTGGTCGAGCTCTCCCGAAGAGGCGAGCGGACTCAAGTCGCGTTCGGCGCGCGCGAGACCGCCCGCGCGCGAGCTGTCGGGCAGGAGGATGGCGGAGGGCAGGAGCGACGGAGCCCCCAGCGCGAAGGCGAGGATTCCGGCGATCGCGAGATCCCGGACGGTTGGCCACTTCTCTTTCGCGAACAGGACGAGAGCGAGTCCGACGGACAGGAGGAGCGGCGCCGCTCCCGTGAGCGACTGGGGCCGGGAGGTCAGGAGACAAAGACCGCCCGATACGGCCGCCCACAGGATCCCGGAGCGACGACGGCCGTCCGCGATGCGGAACATCCCCAGCAGGAGGAGCGGAAGGAGCGCCTGAGCAGCGACGGCGTTCGGCCAGATCGAGCTCTGGACCATCCGAGCGGAGAGCATCCATGCGACGCCCCCGAACAGGGCGGCCGCACTCCGAAGACCGCGGTCGCGGAGGAGAAGAAATCCCGCGAACCCCGCCAGCCAGAAGTGGAACAGCGAGAAGAGATCGGCGAGACGGTGCGGCGCCCCCCCGGTCAGAAGGAGGGGCACCGTCAGTGGATACAAGAGCGGCGCCTCCTGCGTGAAGAGGAGCGGGTTCCCGCAGTACTGCCCCTCCACCCAGAAGGGGGATTCCCCCGACTTGAGCGCCCCCTGGGTCGCCGTCCAGATGGGGACGTGCTCGTACCGCAGGTCCCAGTGCAGGAACGACCGGGCTCCCGAGACGACCGGCCAGAACGCGAGAGCAACGACGAGCGCGAGCGCCGCACCCGCCGTGGCGTTTCTCACCGTCGCGGTTCTAGGCGGCGAGACCGTTCTCGCGCATCACGCCGTCGAGCACCCCGTTCAGCGCCTCCAGGCAACGCCGCGCCGCGGCGAGGGCCTTCGCCCGTTGCTCGTCCGTGACGGCGACGCGTCCAATGGCGTCCCGTTCGACCTGGCGGTGCCAGACGTCCGCCTCCTCGTGGACCGTGAAGAAGCGGATCGCCTCCGAGTCGTCGATGGAGTAGAACGCCGCGAGCCCTTCCCGCTTCGTGCGCGAGATCTCCGGGATCTGCGACTCGTACGCGTAGAGGGCGGCGAGCCCCTCGGCGACGGATCCGCGGGTCGCGCGACGGAACTCGGCGATGGCCGCGGCGACCTCGGGGGTGCGCGGCGCGATCGTGAGCTCTTCCTCGACGGCGCCCAGCGCTGCCGCGAACCGCCTCCAGAGCGCGGGATGGTTCACGGGACCGCCCTCCTCCTCGACGAGGTTCTCGAGCAGCTCGTGGCGCAGCGCCGGATCCTCGCAGCCGGAGTGAACTCCCGAGACGTAGGTCGGAAAGGCCGCGACGTGCGGGTAGTAGGAGATCGCGTACTCGCGAATGTTCTCGCGCGACAGCTTCCCCTCGCTCCAGAGCTTATAGAACGGATGCTTCAGGAGGTGCTTCTCCGCCACCAGCGCGTCGAGCGCGTCGAGGAACTCGTCTCTCGTCATTCCCTCTCCTTTCTCAACGGAACCTTGAAACCGTTTGAACCAACTATGGCATCACCTGCCCGCCGTCGATCACGATCGCCTGTCCGGTGATCGAGCGGGCCTCCTCCGACGCCAGGTACGAGGCGAGCCCGGCGACCTCCTCCGGGGCGATGACGCGGCCGAGCGGAGCCATTTTCGCCGCCAGCTCGCGTCCTTCCGCTTCGCCTCCCCCGTGCCGAGCGGCGACGCGGCTCCAGCCGGCGCGGCCCATGTCGGTCTCGACCCAGCCCGGGCACATCGCGTTCACCGTGATCGACCGG
>Ga0075423_10002017_pt1 | contig 18228 bp, 16 predicted proteins | sample SoiMethybrSBSTD2_FD_80114 | JGI IMG/M metagenome (GOLD analysis project Ga0075423, IMG submission 80114) | Bulk soil microbial communities from a Populus tree surrounding site in Tennessee, USA - Soil MetaG P. TD hybrid SBSTD2 | ecosystem: Environmental > Terrestrial > Soil > Tree plantation...
GCTCGTCGTCCTGATGGTCACGGGGCACAAAGCCCGAATGCCGTATTACGCGTTGATGGCAACTCTGGGATCGGTTGCCGGCTGTTATGTGATCTACTACCTGGCGGAGAAGGGTGGCGAAGTCTTTCTGCGCAAACGCCTGTCGACTCAGCGGATCGACCGCGCGCTATCGTTGTACAAGCGACACGGTCTGCTGGCCTTGATGGTTCCCGCCCTCCTGCCGCCGCCGGCACCATTCAAGCTCTTTGTACTCGCTGCCGGACTGGCCGAGGTCCGACCGCTGTCGTTCGTCACCGCGATTGCGGTCGCGCGTGGTGCGCGCTATCTCGCGCTCGGCGTTCTCGCGATCTACTACGGTGACGCTGCGCTCGAGTTGATGCGCACGCGCGGAGCCGTGATCGCTGGAGGCGTCGCCGGCATGATCGTCATCGTCGCCATCCTGTGGTTCATTTTGCAACGCCGGCGCCGCCGCCGGAGCCTCGCGTGAAGCCAGCAGCCTCGATCGACCTGTCGATCGTCGTTCCTCTCTACAACGAGGAGCGTAACGTGGTGCCGCTCTTCGACGAGCTCACCAGCGCACTGCGACACACCGGCCAGGCGTACGAGTTGATTCTCGTCGACGATGGGAGCACGGATCAGACGTTCTCGAGGCTCATCGCCGTGCAGTCGAGCGATCCGCACGTGCGTGTCATTCGCTTCACGCGCAATTTCGGACAGACGGCGGCATTCGCAGCCGGGTTTTTTCACGCCCGAGGGGCGTTCGTGGTGACGCTCGATGGTGATCTGCAGAACGATCCGGCTGACATTTCACGCCTGCTCGCCTACGTCGGCAATTTCGACGTGGTGTGCGGATGGCGCAAGGACCGGAAGGACAGCTACTTGACGAGGCATCTGCCATCGGTCGCCGCCAATTACCTCATTGGAGTCGTCAGTGGCATTCGCATTCACGATATCGGCTGCTCGTTGAAAGTGTTTCGTGCCGATATCGTGAAGCGGCTGAAGCTTCGACCGGGCACGCATCGCTATCTTCCGGTGCTCGCCAGCGCGCTCGGCGCCCGGATCACGGAAGTCGCCGTGAATCATCGTCCGCGGCAATTCGGCGAATCGAAGTACGGGCTGTCGCGCACGTTCGGCGTCATCGTCGATCTGGTGCGTCTTCGCCGGATGATGCGTGACGCTGCCGATCCCGCAGGTGATGTTCCTGTGCTGTACGAGATCGCCACGATCCTCGAGCAGACCCCTCAGACGTAGTGTCCGCCTTCAGGCGGACCGTAGACGTAGTGTCCGGCTTTAGCCGGACCCGCCGGACCCGCTGATCGCCGGGTCTAAAAAGCAAGACCCGGCCTACACTGTTAGGATGTCGTATCGAAGTGCCCTGGAAGCCCGCGTCGCCAAGAAGACCACGAAAGCGATTACCGATTTCAACTTGATCGAAGACGGCGACCGCATCATGGTCGGCCTCTCCGGGGGCAAGGACAGCTGGGCGCTGCTGCAGACACTCGACAACCTGCGGAAGCGGGCGCCAATCCGGTTCAGTCTGATTGCGGTGAACGTCGACTCGGGCTACAAGGACTTCAAACACGGCGCCATCGCCAAGGCCTGCGAAGAGCGCGGGTGGGAATACCGCATCGAGCACACGTCCATCGGCGACGTCATGGACGATCTGCTCGACTCCAACGCCACGCCGTGCTCGCTGTGCGCGCGTCTGCGACGCGGCGTGCTCTACCGGATTGCCACCGAGGTTGGCGCGACGAAGATTGCGCTCGGCCACCACCTGGACGACTTCATCGAGACGCTGCTGCTGAATCTGTTCTTCGCCGGTGCCCTCAAGGCCATGCCTGCGCGGCTGGTCTCGGATAACGGCGAGCATGTCGTCATTCGACCGTTCGCGTATGTGGGCGAGGACGAAGCCCGCTTGTACTGCAAAGAAGTCGGTCTGCCGATCATCGGCTGCTGCTGTCCGGCGTGCGGCGACCTGAGCCTGCAGCGTCAGCGCGTCAAGCGGTTGATCATGGATCTCGAGGTGGAGCATTCGGGTGTCAAGCAATCGATGCTCAAAGCGTTGGCGAATGTGATGCCTCGACACCTCCTTGACACGCGGCTCAATCCGAGCGGCGAACTGCGCGACAGCGTCGCCCTTCGCCTCGAGGACGAGTCGCCGCGCAACCTGATTCAAATCCAGCAGTAGATGCGCGCGGTGATCCAGCGCGTGACCTCCGCACGCGTGCGAGTGGGCGAGAGCGTGGTTGGCGAGATCGGTGCCGGGTTGCTCGTCTTGCTCGGCGTTGGGCGCCACGACAGCGACGCCGACGTGAAGTACGTCGCCGCAAAGATTCGAGACATGCGCGTGTTCGAGGGCGACGGCAAGCCGATGGATCGATCGGTCGTCGACGTCGGCGGGAGCGTCCTCGTCGTCTCGCAGTTCACACTCTACGGAGACATGCGCAAAGGACGGCGCCCCTCGTTCGATGACGCCGCGCCGCCGCAGCTCGCGCGCGCGTTATATGAGGCAGTCGTGAGAGAATTGCAATCGGCTCAGGTGTCCGTGGCCACCGGCCAGTTCCAGGCGATGATGCGCGTCGAGCTGGTCAACGATGGACCAGTAACCGTGCTCGTCGACAGCACACGACAATTCTAATGAGATATGCGCTGCTGGCAGCGGTGCTTCTACTGCTGCCGTCCCCGTCCTTCGCACAACAACGTCCGCTCGTGACCGAAGATCCCGAGACCATCGGGGCCGGCCGCGTGCTGGTTGAAGCGGGCTTCGATTACGGCCGCAGCATTTTCTATCCGGCCTCCGGCCTCGAGGGCCATCTCTTTCGCGCGCCGCTCGTCGGCATCAGCGTCGGAGTGAGCTCGATCGCCGAGGTGCAGTTGGATGGCGGGTTCTTCGACCATTTGTCCATCACCCGGCGCAGTCCGGCACCGCTCTCGGACATGCTCACCGTCACGGGAGACACCACGTCGGACGTCGACGATCTCACGATCGGTATGAAGATTCGCGTTGCGGCGGAAACCGCATCGCGTCCCGCCTTCGGCGTCCGCTTTGCGACGAAACTGCCGAACGCCTCGAACGAGAGTGGCCTGGGCCTCGACACCACCGACTTCTTTGCGTCGGTGGTCGGCGCCAAAACCGTACAGTCGATCCGCGTCGTCGGCAACATCGGCATGGGCATTCTCGGCGACCCGACGCGCGGCGATCGGCAGAACGACGTGCTGACCTATGGATTTTCCCTGGCGCGGGCGATCACGCAGCCGGCCGAGGTCGTTGCCGAGGTGAACGGTCAGATCGACACGCGCGAGGGTGCGCCGCCCCCCGGCACCGGTTCGCGAGGACAGGTGCGAGTGGGCGCGCGCTACACCATCGGCGGCTGGCGGGCTGATGCTGCGGTACTGGTCGGCGTGACCACCCGCGATCCAGGCGTGGGGTTCGCAGCCGGATTCACGTACGTGTTCAACGCCTTCAAGATTCCCTGATGCCCGCGGTGCGAGTGGTGAAGGCGCACGCATACGGGAACGACTTCCTGTGCGTACCAGCGTCTGACGTGCACGGCGGTCTACCTGCGCTCACCAGGGCCATGTGTCATCGCCATCATGGCATCGGCGCCGACGGCGTCATGGTGTACGAATTCCGCGATCGCGGCGCGACGATGCGGTTGCTCAATGCGGATGGAAGCGTCTCGGAGCTGTCGGGCAACGGGATGCGCTGCCTGGCCGCCCTTGTCGCTCGAACGCAGGACCTGCAAAAGGGAGCGACGCTCACCATCGACACCGATGCGGGCGTGAAGACGCTGGAGCTTCTCGCCCGCGATCGCGAGCGCTACACCTTCAGAGCGTCGATGGGACAGCCGGTCGATCTCCGCGAGGCCTCCATCACCGCCGCCGGCGAAACGGTGCAGGCCTCAATCCTCAGGATGGGCAACCCACAGTGCGTCGTGTTGGGGTCGTTGCCGACGCAATCGCGATTCGAGCGGCTCGGCCCCGCCCTCTCCACCCACACAATGTTCCCTGCCGGAACGAACGTCGAGTTCGCGCAAGTGGAAGCCCGCGATCGCGTGCGCATCTTGATCTGGGAGCGCGGCGTTGGACCGACAACGTCCTCGGGCACCGGGTCGTCGGCGTCGGCGGTCGCGGCTGCCGCGCACGGCGGCGCGGCGCGCGCGGTCGACGTCATCGCTCCAGGCGGCACTCAACGTGTCGAGTGGCACGACGATGGGGTGTACCTGACAGGATGGGCGGAAATCGTTCTCGACGGTCAGTGGCTCTGGTAGCGCTGCGACTGGTCTTGTAGACAGCCGTCCTTAGTCCTTCGTGCTAGGTTCTTGGTCCGTCCAAGGTCGGCGCGTCTGTCGCTGGACCAGGGACTTGGGACGGACCAAGGACGAAGAACCAAGGACCAAGGACCAGTAAGGATCTGCGTACTTCGACTACTGCAACCGTTTCGGAGATTGCGTCACCGGAGGTGTTGTCGCCGGCGGCGCCAGCTTCTGGATCGCCTCTTTCACCCCCGCCAGTATGCGCTGGGCGCCCTCGTAGTCTTCGGCCTGAATGGCCTTGCCTGCTTTTTGCACGTCCTCACCAGTGGTGGTCAGCGCCTGCCGGACGCGGCGGGCACGCGCGGGAGGCAGCGCGGACAGGCGATTGCGGGTTTGCGCCATGAGCGATGTCACTTCAGCGAGGGCGCGCTCGGTGTCGCCGCGCATCCGCGCGCGGGTGTCAGCGGCGGTGCGCGCCGCGTTCTGCGCCTGCTCGCGGCTTTCGAGCGCGTGATTGAGAGCTAAACGGTAGTCGCGCTGCGCGACCGCATCGTTCGCCTGGGTGAGCGCGGTTTGTGCGGCGGCGTATTCGGTCGCCGCGTACTTCTCGGCGCCGGCGGCACGCGCGGCGTCGATCGCCCCTTGGGCTTGATCGATTTCCTTGTGTGGAGGGGATCCACACGCGTACGTGAGGAGCGCGGTCAGCAGCCACACCACGCTGGCACGACACCGGCTGCGCATGAAGGATTGAGTATAGATGAAAGATGTGGCGCCACACGATCGACCGCGGGAGAAACTCGAGCGGTTGGGACCTGCCGGGCTCGGCGACAACGAGCTGCTCGCGCTGGTACTCGGCGGCGGCGTTCGAGGCAGCGGCGCGCTCGAGCTCGCCAACCGGGTGATCGAGTTCGCCGGCGGACTCTATGGACTCACTCGCACCGCGGTCAGCGATCTGCGGCGCGTGCGCGGGGTCGGGCGCGCCCGGGCGGCGCAGGTGATCGCCGCCCTCGAGTTCGGTCGGCGCAGCCTCGTCCGCGACGCCGTGGAGCGTCCGCGTTTCACCTCGCCGGCGGCGATGGCGGCGTACCTGCTGCCGCTGTACGGCGCATCGGCGGTGGAGCAGTTCGGGGTTGTGATGCTCGACTCCAAAGCACGAATGATCCGAATCAAGCTCGTGTCGGTCGGCTCGATCGATTCCACGATCGTTCATCCCCGCGAGGTCTTTCGCGAGGCGGCGGCGAGTGCCGCGGCCACGATCATCCTCTTCCACAATCACCCGTCTGGTGATCCGACGCCGAGCGACAACGATCTCGTGCTGACGGCGCGGATGATCCACGCCGGCGACATCATGGGCATCGACGTCGTCGATCACATCATCCTGGCGGATCAGACCTACTACTCACTGCTCGAGTCTGGCGACGCGCTGCTGCACCGTGACCACAATCGGCCTGATAAGATGGACACCACGTGAAAACGCTCTATCTGGACTGCTTTTCCGGCGCCGCTGGCGACATGCTGCTCGGTGCGTTGATCGATGCCGGCGTGGGGCTCGACGAGGTTCGGCGCGCTCTCGGCAGCCTGGCGATTTCGCCCGATATGGTGTGGACCGATCGCGTCACGCGAGCGGGCATCGCAGCGACCAAGTTCTGCGTACGCGGCGAGGATGTCGTGCGCGAACCGGCGACTGCGCACGCGCATTCGCATGCCGGAGCCACCGCCGACAGCCACGGCCACGGTCACGCGCATTCGCACACGCACGATCATCATCACAGTCAAGGGCCGCGCGCACACGAGCACCGGACGTTGGCGGAAATCGCGACGCTGATCGATGGGTCGGGGTTGAGCGCAACCGGCAAGGCGCGGGCCAAGCAACTGTTCACGACGCTTGGTCAGGCAGAAGCGGCCGTTCATGGCATATCGCTGGATCGCGTGCATCTCCACGAAGTCGGCGCGCTCGACTCGATTATCGACATCGTTGGGGCTGTCTTCGCGCTCGAGCGGCTGGGCATCGAACGAATCGTGTCGTCGCCGTTGAACGTCGGCAGTGGCACGATTCGATCGGCGCACGGCCTGTATCCCGTTCCTGCACCCGCGACCGCCCGGCTGTTGACGGGCGTGCCGATCTATTCCGGGCCACAACAAGCGGAGATGGTGACGCCAACCGGCGCGCTGCTCGTGACCGCTTACGCACAGGAATACGGATCCGTGCCGCCGATGCGGGTTCACCAAATCGGATACGGTGCCGGCAGCCGGGACTTCGCTGATACGCCCAACGTCTTGCGCGTACTCGTGGGCGAGTCCGACAGCGCCGCCGCCCATCAGCACATCGTCGTCCTCGAAGCCGAGATCGACGACATGAATCCGCAGATCTTCGGCGTGCTCATGGATCGTCTGCTTGCGCAGGGCGCGCTCGACGTGTTCTACACGCCGATTCAGATGAAGAAGGGACGTCCGGGCACACTGCTCAGCGTGATCGCATCACCGGATTTGCGCGAGCCGCTCACCGCAACGATCTTCCGGGAGTCGACGACGATCGGTGTGCGCTACCGCGAGATGCGGCGCGAGTGCTTGGATCGCGAGACGATTCACGTCGCCACGCCGCTCGGCACGGTGCGATTCAAGATCGCGAAGCGGAACGGCGCCGTGCTCAACGCGTCGCCCGAGTTCGATGACTGCGTACGCCTGGCCGCTGAACACGACATTCCGACCAAGCAGGTACAAGCTGTCGCCACGCAGGCGTATCTCGAGGCCAAGAATCGGGGGCTATGACCGCGTCCTACCTCACCACGCCGATTTACTACATCAACGCCCAGCCTCATATCGGCCATGCATATACGACGATGCTGGCGGATGCCGTGGCACGCTCGCGGCGATTGATGGGGAACGACGTGTTTTTCCTCACCGGCACCGACGAGCACGGTCAGAAGGTGGAGCGCGCGGCGCAGAAGTCGGGCATGGCGACACCAGCTTTTGCCGAGCAAGTAGCCGGCGCGTTTCGCCAGATGTGCCGTGATCTGTCGATCTCGAACGACGACTTCATCAGAACAACCGAGCCGCGCCACTATGCGGCGGCAATAGAGATCTGGACGCGGGTTCAGAAAGCGGGCGACATCTACAAGGGCGAGTACGAGGGGTGGTACTGCACGGTCGACGAGATCTTCATCCCCGAAGCCCAGCTCGTGGACGGCCGGTGTCCGACTTGTGGAAGCAAGGTGGAGCGGCTGAAAGAGGAGAGCTATTACTTCAGGCTCTCGAGATACCAGCAGCGGCTGCTGGATTGGTATCGCGACCATCCAGACTTCGTCGAACCCGAGTTCCGGCTGAACGAGGTGCGTGCATTCGTCGAAGCCGGTCTGCAGGATCTGAGCGTCAGCCGCACATCGTTCAAATGGGGCATTCCGGTGCCCGGCGATCCGAAGCACGTCATGTACGTGTGGTTCGACGCGCTGACGAACTACCTCACGGCGCTCGGATTCGGATCCAATCAACCCGATGAGGACGCACGCATCGCCAAGTACTGGCCCACCGTGACGCACTTCATCGGTAAGGAGATCGTTCGCCAGCACGCGCTGTATTGGCCGGCGTTTCTGATGTCGGCGGGCCTGCCGCCGCCGCGTCGGATCGTGGCCCACGGATTCTGGCTGATGGGTGGCGCGAAGATGTCGAAGTCGCTCGGCAACGTCGCTCGCTACCAGGACTACGTGAAAGTATTCGGGCTCGACGGCCTCCGCTATTTCGCGTTACGCGAGATGCCGCTCGGCCAGGACGCCAACTTCTCGGACGAAGGGATCCTCACTCGCTTCAATGCCGATCTCGCGAACGATCTCGGCAACCTCGTGAGTCGCGCCACCACGATGGTGCATCGCTACCGCGAGGGTCGTGTGCCCGCGTCGCCCGAGAGCGCGCGAGAACCGGCAGATCGAGAGATCCAAAGGGCCACCGACGTGACGATTGCGTCCGTGAAGGAGCATTTCGAGGCGAACGAGGTGAGCCTCGCGCTTCAGAAGATCTGGAGTCTCATCAGCGACGTGAACAAGTACATCGTCGAGCGCGAGCCGTGGAAACTCGCCAAAGACGACACCAAGCGCGACGTGCTCGACAGGACTCTGTACCACGCCGCGGACGCACTCAGGGTCGTTGCGGCGCTGGTCGATCCCGTGATGCCGGATTCGGCGGCGCGAATCCGGACGATGCTTGGCGTCACATCGGAACCGTGGACCGCCCTCGCTGCGGGGTCGCTCGTTCCTGGCACGCAACTGAGTGCCGTGGAACCGCTGTTCCCACGTATCGAGAGAACTTTAGAGGAACTTCGAGGAATGACAACTGCCAACGATTCAACGCCCGTGCCGCCATCGCCGCCCGAGCCACCATCGTCGCCCGTACCGGCCAGCGCGATTCCGGCGCCGGCGGCGGCTGCTGCAATCAGTCCCCCTGCCGCCGTGAGCGCTGGAGCGGATGGACGGATCGCCATCGACGACTTCATGCGCGTCGAGCTGCGCGTGGCCAAGGTGCTCGAAGCCGAAGCGGTGCCGAAGTCGAAGAAGTTGATCAAGTTGAAGGTCGACGTCGGCACCGAGCAGCGCACCGTCGTGGCCGGCATCGCCGAGGCCTATCAGCCCGAGCAGCTCGTTGGCCGCACCATCGTGATCGTCGCCAATCTCAAGCCGGCGAAGTTGATGGGCATCGAGTCGAACGGGATGGTGCTGGCGGCAAGCCCGGAAGGCGGACTACCGTCGCTCGTCGCGGTAGATCCGGCACTGCCGGCCGGCGCGCGCGTCCGATGATCGATTCGCATTGCCACCTGGCTGGTGAAGAGTTCGTCGGCGATTTGCCAGCGGTGGTGGCGCGGGCGCAGCACGCTGGCGTCACGGGAGCACTGGTCATTATTGGTGCCGAGGACGAGGCCGAGAAGGCGCGGATGCCATCGGTGGCCGATGCCTGGAGCAGCGTGTGGTTTTCGATTGGCGTCCACCCCCATCACGCGGGACAGTTCGGCTCGGATCCGGCCGGCGCCGCACGCGCCGTGCGCAGCACAATCGAGCGCGAGGCGTTGTCGCGAGCGGTCGGGGAGATCGGCCTCGACTATCACTACGACTTCTCACCCCGTGAGGCGCAGCGCGACGTGTTTCGCGAGCAGCTGCGGCTCGCGCGCGATCTGCGACTGCCCGTAGTGATTCACACGCGCGAGGCCGACGCGGATACGTTCCAGATCCTCGGCGAGGAGCGGGCCGACGAGATCGGCGGGGTCTTTCACTGCTTCACCGGCGATCGCGAGATGGCGACGCGCTGCCTCGATCTCGGCTTCCATCTCTCGCTGGCCGGCATCGTCACGTTCCCTCGCGCACTCGAGTTGAAGGAAGTGGCGCGACTGGTGCCACTCGATCGCCTGCTCATCGAGACCGACAGTCCGTTTCTCGCGCCCGTGCCGCATCGAGGCAAGCGCAACGAGCCGGCGTATGTCGTGCGCACCGCCGACGTCATTGCCGATCTGCGGGGGACGAGGGTGGAGGCGATCGCGGAAGCGACTTCAAAGAACTTTGCACAGTTGTTTCGTCCCGTAACTCCAACACTTCACACGGATTAGGGCGCTGCTTGCGTTGACACTCCGCGCGCGGATGTGCTCTGATCGTGCAGCTTGAATCCCACCGCGCAGAAACCTTCAGCCGCCGTTCTTGCGCAACTGTTCGAGCCGATTCGCGAAGACCTGAAAGGTGTTGAGCGCGAGTTCGCCCGTCACGTGCAGTCGCAGGTCGCCCTGATTCCGACCATCGGCAACTACATTCAGGACGGAGGCGGCAAGCGGATTCGTCCAGCCGTGTTGCTGATGGCGGCGCGGATGGCCGGCTATACGGGCGAACAGGCGGTGCTCTACGCGTCGGTGCTCGAGTTCATCCACACGGCGACGCTCGTCCACGACGACATCATCGACGAGGCGGAGCTGCGGCGCGGCCGCGAGGCAGTGCACACGAGGTGGGGCAATCACATCACGGTGCTCTTCGGCGACTTCCTCTATTTGAAGTCGATGTCGCTGGCGCTGACGCAGGACAGCCTCGAGATTATCCGGTTGCTCTGCGACGTCACGCTGCGGATCGTCGAAGGCGAGATCTACCAGCTCACGAAGAACGGCTCGGTCGACCTTACCGAAGAAGAGCATTTCGATATCGTCAAGCGGAAGACGGCGTACCTGTTCGCGGGCTGCGCGCGAATCGGCGGCATGCTGGGCCCGACCACTCGCGAGCAGCAGGAAGCGCTGTGGGATTACGGCCTCAATATCGGCATGGCGTTCCAAATCGTCGACGACCTGCTCGACTTCACGGGTGAGCCCGGCGCACTCGGCAAGCCTGTCGGCGGCGATCTCCGCGAAGGCAAGATGACGCTGCCGGTCATCCATCTGCGCGAGCGGGGCGACGCCCGGGCGATGGCGCTGCTCACCGACGTGATGCAATCGCGCGACGTGACGCTGGACGAATGGCTCGAGATTCGATCGATGCTGGCGCAATGCCGCTCGCTCGACTACGCGCAGCGCATCGCGCTGGAATACGTCGAGCGTGCGAAGAAGACGCTCTATGCGTTCCCGCCGTCGGAAGCGAGAGACGCGCTCATGTTCCTGCCCGATTACGTGGTGTCACGAGATAGGTAGTGGATCCTGCGGCACGTAGTGAATACCTGCGACGCGAGATCCGTCGTCACGAAGAGCTCTATTACGTCCTGAATCAGCCCGAACTCGCGGACGCGGAATTCGACGCGTTGATGCGTGAGCTCCAACAGCTCGAGAGCGAGTATCCCGATCTCGTCACGCCCGCCTCGCCGACGCAGCGCGTGGGCGGCCGCATCAGCGAAGCCTTTCAGAACGTCAGGCACGCCGAGCCGATGCTCAGTCTCGACAACGCGTACGACGAGGAGGAGCTGCGGGCCTTCGACACGCGCGTGCGGCGAGGGCTCGCCGATGCCGGTGCGGCCCTCGACCGTGTCGATTACGTAGCCGAGCTGAAGATCGACGGCTTGAGCATCGCGCTCACGTACGAGAACGGACGATTCGTGCGAGGCGCAACGCGCGGGAACGGCGAAGAAGGTGAGGACGTGACGACGAACGTCCGGACGATTCGAGCCATCCCGCTGGCGCTCTCCGAGCCGGTATCCGGTCGCATCGAGGTTCGCGGCGAGGTGTATCTGCCGCGGGATGCGTTCGAGAAGATGAACCGCGAACGGCAGGAGGCCGACGAGCCGCTGTTTGCCAATCCGCGCAATGCCGCGGCCGGTGCGCTTCGCAACCTCGATCCCGCGCTGGTCGCCAAGCGAGGCCTGCGCTCGTTCACCTATCAGCTCGTCGACGAGCGATCGCGCCCGCCGACGCACGAGGAGACGCTCAGGCAGTTGGCGCGCTGGGGCTTGCCCGTCGAGCCTCACTGGAAGACGTGCCAGGGCATCGACGAGGTGTGGGCGTTCTGCCAGGCGTGGGCGACCGAGCGTCGCAACCTGGGGTTCGATACCGACGGTGTCGTGATCAAGGTGAACGCCATCGACAAGCGGCGGCTTCTTGGATCGACGAGTAAATTCCCTCGCTGGGCGGTCGCGTTCAAGTACCCGGCCGAACAGAAGACGACGCGGCTGAAGCAGATTGATGTGAATGTCGGCCGCACGGGGGCAGTGACGCCGTTTGCCGTGCTCGAACCGGTGTTCGTTGGCGGAACGACGGTGTCGATGGCGACACTGCACAACGCCGACGACATCGCGCGCAAGGACATCCGCGAACGCGATTGGGTGATCGTGGAGAAGGCGGGCGACGTCATCCCGCGCGTCGTCAGTCCGGTATTGAGCCGGCGTCCCGACGATTCGCAGCCGTGGGTGATGCCGCGCGAGTGCCCGCGCTGTGGGAGCGCCCTGCACCGCGAGGAAGAAGAAGCCGTGTGGCGATGCGAGAACGTGTCCTGCCCGGCGAAGCTTCAACGCGGCCTCGAGCATTTCGCCTCACGCGGGGCGATGAACATCGAAGGATTGGGCGAATCGCTCGTCGCGCAGCTGATCGAGCACGGCCTGGTGCGCGATTACGCCGACATCTACAAACTGACCGCCGCACAATTGGCGACGCTGACGAGCAGCTCGCAGAGGGGCGACGGCAAGATCATCGAGCGGCGCTTCGGCGACAAGAACGCCGCCAAAGTGGTGGAGCAGATCGAGCGCAGCAAGACGAATCATTTGTGGCGACTGATCTTCGCGCTTGGGATTCGTCACATCGGCGAGCGCGGTGCGCAGGTGCTGGCGCGCTCGTTTGGGGCGATGGACGCGATCGCGGCGGCGTCGCTCGAGCACTTGCAGTCGACGAGTGACGTGGGTCCGGTTCTTGCCGAATCGGTGAGGAGCTGGTTCGATGAGCCGCGCAACCGCGAGCTCGTCGATCGACTGCGAGCAGCGGGTGTGCAAACCGAGGTGCCCGAATCGGAACGGCTGGCTGCGGCCGCGCCGCGTCCGCTGTCGGGTCGGACCTACGTGATCACGGGCACACTGGCGTCGATGAGCCGCGAGGAAGCCACCGAGGCGCTCGAACGGCTGGGCGCCAAAGTGGCGGGGTCGGTGAGCAAGAAGACCACCGGTGTCATCGTCGGCAGTGATGCCGGCAGCAAGGCCGAGAAAGCCAAGCAGCTAGGCGTCCCGACGCTCGACGAAGCCCAGTTGCAGGTGTTGATTTCCCCTCCCGACCCTCACTGAGGCCTCAGCCCTGAGCCCTGAGGCCTTTATAATGGTTTGCGTAAATGCCCAGGCGGTTTCTGGCGGTGACGGTGTGCCTCGTGGCCACCGTGTCGTTCTTGGTGGGTCTGATCGTGGCGGGATCGATGACGCCTGCGCCCGCCCAGTCGGCGCCCAGCAGCGCGACCACGCGCGCGACCGTACGCCCGATGCCGACCGCCGCCACCGGACCGATTGTCGGATCGTTTGCCGACATCGCGGATCGCCTCAATCCGGCCGTGGTGAACATCGACGCGAGCTCGCGAGGGACCGTGCACACGCGGCGGCGGCCGGAGTTCCAGCTGCCCGACGCGCCTGATTTGTTCGGCCGTCCTCCCGAGCGCGAGCGCGAAGGCCCACGCCGCGGTGCGGGCACGGGCTTCATCATCGACGCCGACGGCTACATCCTGACGAATCACCACGTCATCGAAGACACCGATCGCATCATGGTGCGGCTGGCCGACGGTCGCAACCTGAAGGCGGAGCGCGTTGGATCGGATCCCGATACCGACATCGCGCTGATCAAGGTGCAGTCCTCGCGGCCGCTTCCACACGCCGCGCTCGGCAACTCCGACGCGCTGCGTGTCGGCGAATGGGTGATGGCGATTGGCAACCCGCTGGCCTACGAGCACACGGTTACCGTCGGAGTGATCAGCTTCATCGGGCGCAAGCTGTTCAACTCGTCGCTCGATCGTTACATCCAGACCGACGCCGCGATCAATTTCGGCAACAGCGGCGGGCCGCTGATCAACACGCGCGGCGAAGTCATCGGCATCAACGCCGCGATCAGCTCGCGCGCATCGAACATCGGCTTCGCGGTGCCGATCAATCAGGCCAACGCGATCCTGCCGCAATTGCGCGAGAAGGGACGCGTCTCGCGCGGGTATATCGGCGTGGCGCTGCGGGATGTCGACGCCGACCTGCAGCGATCGCTCAATCTGAGCACGTCGAGCGGCGCCCTGGTTCAAGATGTCACGGCGGGCTCGCCGGGAGCTCGCGCCGGACTGCGGGCCTACGATCTCATCGTGGCTGTCGATGGCCAGCCGGTGGCCCGCAACGACGAGCTGATTCAGAACATCGCCGCGCGATCGCCGGGCACGATGGCCGCCTTGCAGGTGCTGCGCGATGGGCGGTCGATCAGCGTCCCGGTGAAGCTTGCGGAGCGGCCGCCCGTGCGACCGCCGACGACGCCCTCGGATGTGGCGACGCCGTCGAGTCAGACTGGGCCCGCGCTGGGCATGGCGGTTCGCGAGATCGACTCCGAGTTTGCGCAGCGCTTCAACCTGCCGAAGGGACTCGAGGGTGTGATCGTGTCCCGGGTCGAGCCGATGAGCCCGGCCTACGATGCCGACATCGAGCGCGGTCACGTGCTGCTCGAGATCAACCGGCAGCCGGTGCGATCGATGGACGATTATCGCCGTCTGACCGCGCACGCGCGCCCCGGTGAAGTGCTCGCGCTTTACGTCTTCAAGCCGGAAATCCCTCGCCGCGAGCTCCACACAGTCAAGATCGACTAGCCCCTGCCGTCTAGCGTGCCGCGATGAAACCGAAGGTCCTAGTCATTGACGACGAGTCGGCGATTCGTGACTCGCTCAAGATGATTCTCGAGTACGAGGCGTATCAGTTCGTGGGCGCCGCCAGCGGCCAGGAAGGATTGGCCGCCGTGCAGCGCGAGCGGCCGGACGTCGTGCTGCTCGACATCAAGATGCCAGGCATGGACGGCATCGAGGTGCTGAAGCAGCTGCATGCCGCCGACGAGTCGCTGCCGATTGTGATGATCTCCGGACACGGCACGACATCGACGGCCGTCGAGGCGGTGCGCGGCGGAGCGGTGGACTTCCTCGACAAGCCGCTGAGCAGCGAGCGCGTCATCGTCACGCTGCAGAACGTACTGAAGCAGTCGGAGCTGCGCAGCGAGAACCGCGATCTGAAGATCGCGATGGAGTCGAAATACGAGATCGTCGGGCAGAGCCCGGCGCTGCGCAGCGTGCTCGAGGCGGTTACGCGCGCGGCGCCGACCAACGCGACGGTGCTGCTGCTCGGCGAAAGCGGCGTCGGCAAAGAGCTCGTCGCGCGCACGATCCATCGCAACAGCCCGCGAGCGGGGCAGCGCTTCGTGCAAGTCAACTGCGCCGCGATTCCCGAGGAGCTGATCGAGTCGGAGCTGTTCGGGCACGAGAAGGGTTCGTTCACGGGCGCCACCGAAAAGCAGGTGGGGAAGTTCGAGCAGGCCGATCGCGGCACGATCTTCCTCGACGAAGTCGGCGACATGAGCCAGAAGACGCAGGCCAAGGTGCTGCGCGTGCTGCAGGAGCAGGAGGTCGAGCGGCTCGGGTCGGCGCGCACGATCAAGGTCGACGTGCGCGTCATCGCGGCGACCAACAAGAATCTCGAGGACGCGATCGAGCGCGGCGAGTTTCGCGAGGACCTGTACTTCCGTCTGAACGTGATTCCGATCACCGTGCCGCCGCTGCGCGAGCGGCGTGAGGATATCCCACGCCTCGTGCAACACTTCGCCAGGCGCACGGCTGAAGAACACAACCTCAAGCCGAAGCGGTTCGATCAAGCGGCGCTCGATGCGATGCAGCGCTATCGCTGGCGGGGCAACATCCGTGAGCTGCGGAATACCGTCGAGCGGCTGATGATCATGACGCCGGGCGATGTCGTCCGCGCGGACGACCTGCCGCCGGATGTTCGCAACGGCGAGACGTTCCGTCCCGCTGCCGTCGAGGCCGCGTCGGCTCCCAAGAGCGGCAGCCCTGACGCGCAGCCGTCGAGCCCCGCCACCTTGCGCGCGTTCAAAGACGCCGCCGAACGCGCGTATCTGGTGCAAAAGCTACGCGAGAACGCCTGGAACATTTCGAAGACCGCCGAGATCATCGATACGCCGCGCAGCAACTTGTACAAGAAACTCGAACAGTACGGAATCAAACAGGAAGTCGACGGTTAAGTCGCGGACGTCGACAGCATTTCCCGTGGCCCAGGTCTAATGGGCGAATCAGCACCTCATCACGCCCGCCGCGTCACCGTCGTCGGCAGGCCGCTCAGAGGCCGGTACGTCATCCTCATCGATCCAAAGCGGATTCGCGCACCGTCGTCGAGCGCCACAGGCGCAGTGACCGGCCTGTCGTTGACATAAGTTCCGTTCTTGCTCCGCAGATCCTCGACGGTGGTCTCCTGTCCAGCCACGATAATGCGGGCGTGATGTCGCGACACGGAAGGCGAGTCGAGACGGACCGCGCAGTCGGGATCGCGCCCAACCAGGTTCGAACCCTCGGAGAGAATCCAGTCGTGGCTCTTCGAGACGAGGCGCGGGCCGGCCGCTGACGCGCCAGCGCGCCCGGTCTCGGCGCTCGATGGCGAACGCGCATCGCCATGAAACGCGTAGCCGTATCGCGGGACAGTTCGAATGAACCGCGCCTCACCCGGAGCATCATCCAGCGCTGCGCGCACTTCTGCCACCAGGTTGTACAGGCTTGCCTCGGACACGAACGTCCCCGGCCACAGATGCGCCAGGAGGTCCGTCTTCGATACCGCCTCAGGCCGCCGATCCAGAAGGACCCCCAGGAGATCGAAGGCTTTGACTGAAAGCGGAATCGCGCGTCCGTGGCGAAGAAGGATGCGCCGGCTCCCATCGAAATCGAACGCAGAAAAGAGAAGCCTCACCGGAAATTAGAGTTCTATGAGAACTCCCGGAGGACAGTGGTGTCCAGTGGGCCTATAGTGGCGGCTGGAGATCTGACATGTCCCGTCCGCGAAGGCTCGGCGCGTTCGCAGTCTGTCTGCTCGCTATCGTGAGCCAGGGGCACCCCGCGTATTCTCAAGCGCTCGGTGCCAAGACCTGGGTCGGTCGTTATCAGGAGATCGAGGAATACCTGAAGACCGCGGGCTGCGTGAGCATGCAAACATTCGAGATAGGCGCGATGCGATGTGTGCTGCCATCAGGTGGACCAATCGCGCGCATGGCGTGGCGGCTGATTCCTCCTGGGGTCTATCGCGGTTTCTGGACCAGCTTCAAGGCCGATCTGGCGGCGTACGAGCTCGACAAGCTTCTGAAGATGGACATGGTACCGCCAACGGTGGAACGGCAGCTTGATGGCAACGTCGGCTCCGCCCAACAATGGGTAGAGAACGTGCGCGATCTCAAAACCACGCCGATGCCCCCTGAGTCGGCGCGGGCCGAGTGGGAGAGACAACAGGCCCGCATGATGATGTTCGACAACCTCATTGGCAATCGAGGGAGAGATTCCGCCAACGTGCTCGTCGATGCCGCATGGAACTTCATCCTGATCGACCATGCGCGAGCGTTTCGACCCGACACCGAGCTGCGGCATCGCCTGAGCCCCGTCGATCCGGACCTGTGGGAAAAGATTCAGGGTCTGACCCGTGCTCAGCTCGACGCGAGGCTCGGCTCTTGGCTCGATGAGAAGGAAATTGCCGCCATCATCAATCGCCGGGAGAGAATGAAGGCCGAAATCGACCGGCTCGTTGCTGAACGAGGCGCGGCAGCGGTTTTCCTGCGCTAGGAGCGCACGTGTGATTACCGCCGGACGGTTGGGCACGAAGACGATCTCGCATTACGAGATAGTGGAGCTGCTCGGCGAAGGTGGCATGGGCACGGTGTATCGTGCCGTCGACACACGCCTCGGCCGGCCAGTCGCCCTCAAGCTCCTTCGGAGTGACACCGCGCTCGACCACGAGCGCAAGAGGCGTTTCGTTCACGAGGCCCGCGCCGCCTCCGCATTGAACCATCCACATATCATCACGATTTACGACATCGGGCAGGACGCCGGCGCCGACTTCATCGCGATGGAGTATGTCGATGGCGGGTCGCTGGCCCGCCTGATCGAGTGCGGTGAGTTGAAGATCGGAGACACGCTGAAGTACTCGGTGCAGATCGCCGACGCGCTGGCAACCGCGCATGCGGCCGGGATCGTGCATCGTGACCTCAAGCCGGCCAATATCATGGTCAGCGAACGAGGGTCAGTAAAGGTGCTCGACTTCGGCCTTGCGAAGCTGACCGAGGCCATCGGCGTTGAGCCGATCGGCGAGCATGCCACCACAGAGACGGTGGAGTCCCCGAAGGCCCCGAAGACCGAGGACGGGACGATCCTTGGAACCATCGCCTACATGGCACCGGAACAAGCGGAAGGAAAGCCGACTGATACGCGATCGGACGTCTTCTCGTTCGGCTCGGTGTTGTACGAAATGGTCACCGGTCGCCGCGCATTTATCGGCGACACGAAGA
>Ga0075423_10002018_pt1 | contig 18225 bp, 19 predicted proteins | sample SoiMethybrSBSTD2_FD_80114 | JGI IMG/M metagenome (GOLD analysis project Ga0075423, IMG submission 80114) | Bulk soil microbial communities from a Populus tree surrounding site in Tennessee, USA - Soil MetaG P. TD hybrid SBSTD2 | ecosystem: Environmental > Terrestrial > Soil > Tree plantation...
ACCCGAGTGACGAGCGCCTGGTCATCGAGTTGCAAAATCGCTTCTCGTCCGACCCCGCCGACATAACAGCGGATCATCAATTGATCCGGTGGCGCACGATGTGGCCACTTGAGCGACGTCCAGGTCGCCGCAATGAGATCCCGTTGTTCCACACGAGGGATGACAAAGCCAAATCCTTGCACCGCTCCACCAATCACCGAAGCAGGATAGGCCATCGCGATCGTTGCCGTCGAGGCGTAGGGAATCATGTCCAGCAAGCCACTGGCGATCGGCGTGAGGGGTCGAAGCAATTCCGCCGACACGTACGCCGGCGTCGCCAACACGAGACTCTCAACGGAAAGCGCGGAACCATCGTGGAGCATCACGTCATAGGTCCAGCGACCGAGCTGATGAGACCGCACACGCAGTGATTCCACCGTCAGGCCGTTCCGTAACGTGACGCCCTGATCGGTCAATCGGCGGATGAGCGCCGTCACGAGATCCTCGAGCCCGTTTTTGAGGCTGACGAACATCGTCCGCGTAGGTCTGGTCTTGGGTGTACCGATTCCTTGTGTCCGCGCTGCCATCATGCCGCGGATTACGCTGCCGTACTCCTGTTCCAATTCAAGAAAGCGTGGAAACGTCGCTTTGAGACTCATCTGCTCGGCATCGCCTGCATAAATGCCGGCCATTAACGGTTCCATCATGCGCTCAAAGGCCTGTCGACCGAACCGGCGCAGAAAAAACGAAGCGAGTGATTCATCTCCTTCCGGGCGTTTCGCGGGCATGACGAGATCCAAGCCCATCCGGGCGAGGCCGCCGACCGTCAGTAACCCGCTTTTCAGGAACGGGCCAATCTGCCCAGGCGTGATGACGACCAGCCCCTCGGGTAGCTCCCGCAGCCTTCCAGCGAAATAGACCGAGGCCTTCTTCGCCGAATCCTTCGTGTTGATCAGCTGACCGGTGAGACCAAGCTTCTCAACAAGCTGCAGCCCAGCCGGTTTATTGGACAGGAACGAATCAGGCCCGGCTTCCGTCACCAGATCGCCGATCCGATGCGTGACGATTTTGCCGCCCCAGGCAGGAGCGGCATCCAGCACCGTGCACCGGATCGACAAACCGGCTGCGGCAGCGCGCTCTAACAGTGCAAACGCTGTCGCTAAACCGGAAATACCTCCACCGACTATCGCGACTGTACGGGGATTGCTCACGATGGGATCGTCAGAGATGATTCGTGCGCGGCCAGCACATCGACCAAGATCTCAATCATCGCGAAAGAATCGTTGAGCATGGCGATGCGCTCGAGTTGCATGCCTCGGTTGACCGCCAGCTGCTTGAGCTCGATATCGATATCGTAGAGCGTTTCCACATGGTCACAGAGAAAGCCGATTGGCGCGACAAGCACCTGGCGATGACCCGTGAGACTCAATGCCTCAATGGCCGACTCCACGGTCGGTCCCAGCCACTGTTCTCCGGAGCGTCCCTGACTCTGATACGCAAATCTGGTCGGCTGACTGCCGAGCAGGGCCGTCACGGCTTCGACCGTGCCCTTGACTTCGTCAGGGTAAGGATCTTTCATCGCAACAATTCGTTCCGGCAAACTGTGCGCCGTGAAGAGCACGGGAATATTCGGACGTGCCGCAGCCGGAAAATTCAAGAGTCCCTGCTGGACATTCTCGACTATGGCCGCGACCAGTTTCGGATGGCGGTTCCAACTTCCAATGTAACTCACCGGGCAATGGCTGTTCAGGCTAATCTGCGCCTCTTCTACCTTTTTTCGATAGGCGCCTGTACTCAAAGAGGACTGCTGGGGAGCCATGCAGACGCCGATGACATGCTCCGGCTCGTCCCGCAGTAATTCCGCATAGGTTTCTTTGATGAAGGGATGCCAGTGCCGCAAGCCCACGTAGACACGGTAACGTTCACGGCCGGATTGATTCAACCGTGCTTCAAGTTTCCTGGCGACGTCTTTCGTGATGCCAACGGCTGGAGATTTGCCACCGGTTGCTCGATACCGTTCACGAATCTCCGCAACAAGTTCAGCCGGTGTCGGTCGTCCGCCGCGCACGTCGAGCAGAAACGGTTCGACATTCTCCAGACAGTCCGGTCCTCCCATAGCCATCAGCAAAACAGCTATTGGTTTCTGTGTCTGGGACATAACGATGGTGGCTGGTCTACCGCTGACTGAGTTTATGAATCATGTTGATCGCCGCCTCAACATGCTCGACGGGGGTGGTCGGCAGGATGCCATGGCCCAGATTGAAGATATGTCCGTCGCGGGAGGCGGCACGGCGCAATATATCTTCAACGCGGCGCTCGATTTGATGGAGGGGGGCATACAGAGTGACAGGATCGAGGTTGCCTTGGACGGCGCGGTCATAGCCAATTAGCGCCCAGGCCTCATCAAGATGAATCCGCCAATCCACGCCGATCACGTCCCCACCCGCTTCGCGCATCTGCCGTAATATGGCTGTTGTCCCAGTGCCAAAATGAATCATGGGCACGCCTTCGCGCTTGAGTCCCTCAAAGATGAGCTGCACGTGAGGCTTCACATATTCGGCATAGTCGCCGGCCGAAAGACAGCCGACCCAGCTATCGAAGAGTTGGACAGCCTGCGCGCCTGCATGTATCTGCCGGCGAAGATAGCCGGTCACGACGCGGGCCAGCTTGTCCATCAGCTTGTGCCAGACATCCGGCTCGCGATACATCATCGATTTCGTCAGCACATAGTTTCGTGAGCCACCGCCTTCGATCGCATAGCTCGCCAACGTAAAGGGTGCGCCCGCAAACCCGATCAACGGCACACGACCGTTCAACGCCTTGCGCGTCTGTCGAATCGCTTCAGCGACGTAGTCCAATTCAGTCCCATCGATGGCTTTGAGGTGCTCGACATCGGCCCGCTCGCGCACCGGATTGTGAATCAGGGGCCCCTCCCCTTCCGCAAACTCGAGATGCAATCCCATGGCCTCAAGTGGCAGGAGAATGTCGGCGAAGATAATGGCGGCATCAAGGGGAAAATGATTTATTGGTTGGAGCGTGACCTGTGCAGCCAGTTCCGGGGTCTTGCACAGAGCCAACATGGAATGTTTCGCGCGCAGGGAACGATACTCAGCCATATAGCGGCCAGCCTGGCGCATGAACCACACGGGCGTGCAATCAACCGGTTCGCGCCGACAGGCCCTGAGAAAACGATCGTTCATAGGGGTGGCATTCTAGGGGTGGGCAGTGAGGGTGTCAAACCGCCACTGATGCCAAAAGCCAGGCCGTACGCAATCCAAGGTTTGGTAGACAGCCCCCCACAATCCGCTACAATTAGGAGAATAATAGAGCGGAATAATCGGTATCATTCGAGGTGGTTTGCATGTATAATGGGCTCCCGTCGTTCAGGGCGAGTGGCAATACGTCGATAGAGCCCTGATCGTGTAAAACCCGCCTCGTGAACCACCCGCAAGTGCCGAGGCTTTGCTGAGATTCATGTAATAGTGTGTGCCCGGGCGGTGTTACCGGGCGCCTGACTGGAGGTACCCGAATGTCCGACGTGCGAACGCTCTTTCCGACCAAGGCTCAGGACCTCTGGTTTACCTTTTTGCGGTGGTTTGATTCTTGGGCCGGCCTCGAACATATGAAAACGGATGGAGTCCCCAAGATGGACTGGTTCCGTTGTATTCCTATTATTGCCGTCCATGCGATGTGCCTGGGCGTCATCTGGGTCGGTACCAGTTGGACCGCTGTAGCCGTTGCCGTCGCGTTTTATTTCATCCGGATGTTCGCGATCACCGGTTGGTATCATCGATATTTCTCACATCGAACGTTTAAGACGACCCGCGCATGCCAACTGGCCTTTGCCATCCTCGGTGGGTCTTGTGCCCAGCGCGGCCCGCTGTGGTGGGCCGGCCATCATCGCCATCACCATATCGCGTCCGACACCAAGGACGATGTGCATTCACCGGCTCAGGGTGGATTCCTCTGGTCACATATCGGATGGTTTACTTCACAGACGCACTTTGCACCTCGCCTCAAAGGCATCACCGATTTCGCCAAGTATCCCGAACTGCGGTTTCTGGACCGCTTCGATATTCTCGTCCCTACGATCACGGGGTTCGGAATGTTCGGCTTCGGAAAGCTCCTGGAGACCTATGCGCCGGAACTCGGCACAAGCGGTCCGCAAATGTTGATCTGGGGGTTCTTCATTTCCACCGTCGCGCTGATTCACGGCACCTGCACCATCAACTCGCTTTCGCACGTGTACGGTTCACAGCGCTATGACACGGGCGACGACAGCCGCAACAACTTCATCCTCGCGCTGATCACAATGGGCGAAGGCTGGCACAACAACCACCATTTTTATCCGGCCTCGACGAGGCAGGGATTCTATTGGTGGGAAATCGATATGACCTACTATTGCCTCAAAACCATGGAATGGCTCGGGCTCGTGTGGGACATCAAGGACGTGCCGGTCTACGTGCGCGAGCAGAAAAACAAGCACGAAACGATCGCGGCGCAGTTCACCGCAGGCTGAGGTACGGCTAGGACTGCCTGCATCCTCAACATTCGCTTCTCATTAGATCCACTCGGACTCATCACGCTTCGGTCGCTCCTCGACGCGTCCAGCCAACGATTCGCGAATCAGCGCGCTTTGCGCATCGATCGTACTCTGCTCTGCTTCCGGCACAACCCAGGCCTCATCAGGACTGAGCTCGAACCGATAATGGCACGATCGTTGGGAAAACCACTCCACGTAGGGATGCGGCGCAAGGTTCGGATGCGGATCGAATGAAATCAGGTTAACCGTTCCAATCTGCGGATTCTCCATATCACCGAGGACCTGCGCCGCCATCTCATCATCTTCAAACCTTCCATTGCGAAATTGGATCACTTGGCCCGCAATGTCGTCCTTGAAGTTGCCTTTCAAATACAGATCGATCGGACCGATCGCGGCGAAGACGATGCGGCCGACCACAATCCCGTCGATTCGATTATCCAAAAACCCTTCCTGCACCCAGCGACCATTCCCAAATTTTTGAGCCATCACACTCCGTTTTTGGTCACACCGGCTCAGTTGCTCCGGCTACCGGTTGTTTCGGTTCCGATGCGGAGGCCCCAATGAGCACCGCCGTCAAAATCAGGCCGCTTCCGATCCAGCCCTGTTGATCCAATGTCTCCCCCAGAAAATACCAGGAGAGCCAGGCGGCGTAGGCCGGCTCCGACGCAAAGACCAAGGCCACTTGCTGGGCAGGAACCAATTGCTGCGCCCACATCTGCACGGCGAAGGCACCGGTGGCCAATCCACCGGTCACGATAAGGCCAATCAACAGCACCACTGTCGGCGCAAAGGCACCCGCCGGGGCCTGTTCCCATCCCATCATCGGCAGGAACAGCATCGTCACGGCGGTCATCTGCCACAGCAGCAGCGACGGCGCATCGAATAGCCGGGTAAAGCCTTCGAGACAGACGATATGCGCGGCAAACGCAACCGCACAACCGATGGTCATTAGATCGCCGAGATTCATGGTCGCGCTGGGTTTGACGAGAAGCCACAGTCCCACGATGGCAATCGCCGTGGCCACGATCACCCGGCGGTCGAACCGGCGCAGCATGAGGGGCACGATAATCACGTACAGGGCGGTCAGGAACGCGCTGTTTGATGCACTGGTATAGCGCAAGCCGACCGTTTGAAGGACGTATCCAAAAAACAGGAAGATCGTCGCGATGCCGCTAGCATACAAGACATCCCGTTGTCGGCGAAGGCGATGGCGCACCCACAAGAACCAGGCACCGACCAAGCACGTACCCAGGAGAAATCGGAGGCACAGAAACGACAGCGGCGGCATCTGTTCCAGCGCCGCCTTCGTGGCGGGAAATGTCGCACCCCAAATAATTGTTGTGAAGAGCAGTGCGAGTCGAGGCATGAATGTGAAGAGGGGCTGCTGGGTATTGAATGGATGAGTGTCTACCGTCCGGATCAGCCGTTCGCAGCATCTGGAACAGGCCGTTCGGCTGCCTATTCCAACATCCTGCTATGGCTTGCAGAGGGGGCAGCGGCGCAGATCGGTCGGTCCCGCCTGCTCCATCGCCGCCAGCGCGCGTTCTTTATCCGGATAGTCGTACCAGCCGCCCCCCCAATAGTCGGTAGATGTTTGCGAGGAGGGCACTTCCGAGCATCGGTCTTTGTGCAAGGTCACCCGATCGATCGAATGGGCGATGTGTATCCAGTAAATCATGCAAGCCGGTGCGTGATGAGTGGCAAGAGATGAGGAGGTATCTCCTTGCCGTTTCAGGGAAGTAATTGCCACTCGTCCTTTTCGATAAAGACCTTCACTCCCGTCTCAAGCTTTTTAACGTCGTCCTTCTCAAACAGCCTGAAATAGCGCTCAATCCGATCGTCGTCGTCGATCCGCTCTTCCTGCATCATGCCATTGTGACCTTTGTAGCGTCGAATCAGCACCGGCATCGAACATCCTCCTCTTTCTTCCGCAATCCACTAGACGTCAGCAATCCCCTAGTCTTCGTACCAGGTAGGTGTGTTACAATAAGGCAAAGTTTAACGGATGGTCAAGGGCGTGTTGCCACGTTCGGAAACCATCATGATGGCGGGAGAAACGCAATGCCACTCTACGAATATCGGTGCGGGCGCTGTGAGAAACAATTCGATGTCACTCAGTCGGTCCATGCCAGGCCTGAGGATACCATCTGCCCGTTCTGCCAAGCTCAAGAAGCGACACGGCTCCTGTCATCCTTTATCTCCAATGTGAAAGGCGACCACAAGCCCGGCTTCAAGGAAATGAACGCATACAACATGTTAAACAAGCGCGCGTCTAACTTTTCTAAACTCCCGCCGTTGTTCGGCGCTCGTAGCGCGCCACCAGCCATCGAGGATGTCTTCTCCGGCTCAGAGGGTCAGCCCAAGAATCCTCCAGGTAAGACGGGAAACTGATTCATAGTCGCATGGACCCCTTGAACCCTTCGTGTTCCCCCCAGGCTGAAAACCGACCTCGACAATCACGATGTGTTTCGCCGCCTTTTTTCATCCTACTCATGGTAAGCCTGAGCTATGTCGTGGGTACGGCCGATCCTTCGCTCGTCTGGGCGGAGGCGTCCGGTAATCTGATTGTGGTTGGAAACGGTCCGGAACAGACCACCATCGAAGCCCTGGCCAGAGCCTTTGAAAAGGCAAACCCGCGCGCCTATGTTGATGTGGTCTGGGATGATCATTCGAAGCCGGTCGAGATGGTCAAGGCCGGTGAAGCACACCTCGCCGTGACCGGAGCAGAAGAAGCCGGGCTGGTTGCGACTCAAATTGCCTGGGACGGCATCGGGATTCTGGTCCACCTGTCGAACTTCACAAAGGAAGTGACCAAACAACAGGTCGCTGACATCTTTTCCGGCAAGGTGAAGGAATGGTCCGACTTAGGTGGCCCGGAAACCAAGATTCTTCTCATTGATCGGCCGAAAAACCAAAATATTCGCGATGCGTTCGAGCGTCAACTCGGCATCGATGGGAAGATTCCCACTAATGCAAAAGTCATTGCCAAGGACGACAAAGTCATAAAAACCGTTGTCGGCACGCTGCCTCCGCTTTCTGCTGTTGCCTATATTTCCTTGAACCAGGGGCTCGCCGTCGTGACCAGCGGTGTGGCCGTCAGATTGCTGCCCGTGGACAAGGTGGAACCCGAAGCACCGACGGTGAAAGATGGACGCTATCCGCTGCGACGGCCAGTCTTGCTGCTGGCGAAGAAAGATTCGAACCCTTTGGTAGACGCCTTCGCGCAATTCGCACAATCTCCTCAGGGACGGCAGATTATCGGTGAAACGTATATTCCCTTCGAGAAGAAATAATGTGGCCTCATCCATGAAGGAGGACTGTATGCAGATCTGGCGAGCATCAATATACTTCATCATGGGGGCTGGACTGTTGCTGGTATCAGTCCCAGCGTCCGGTGCAGACGAGTCAAAGGACAAAGGCGCGATCGTCGAAGGGGCTGGATTCTCACTCTTCGATATGGAATCAACCAAGGGATTCGACGAAAAGAAAATTGAGGGTGACCCAATCTGCGACAGGTCGAAGCGTCCCAAAATTCACAAAGTCGAACCGGACGAAGCGAAGCCGGGCCAACAGGTGACCATCAAGGGTGAAAACTTTGGAACCAAAGAGTGTTTTCATGGCGTGGCGTTCAGCGCCGCAGGTCCGACTAAGATTGAATACAAATTTGTGAACGATACCACCATCGAAGCGACGGTTCCGGACGTGAAAGCCGGCATGTCCTTCATCGACGTCGTCGCCGGCGGTGGCAACGCGCGCTCCAAAGGATTTTTGGTGCAAACCAAATAGAATTCCCTCGAAAAAGCGGGGGCTCCGAGAGCCCCCGCTCCGGTCCAAAGCAAGCCCATTAACACCATCGTCCAGCTTTCCCTGGCGGTCTATATTGCCCGCTCGCTCCCTCGACATTCCTCTTGATCTTATGCTAGCTTACGCGCTCCTTCGCGCCGGTCTGTGCGGAGTAGTGCGTGGGTAAATTGGAGCAACAGAGGGAGATGTTTAAGAAAATCCTCGTGGCCAATCGCGGTGAGATCGCTATGCGAATCATCCGCGCCTGCCGTGAGCTGAATATCGCGACCGCCGCTATCTACTCAGAAGCCGATTCGACCGGAATTTAGGTCAAAAAAGCCGACGAAGCCTACGTTGTCGGTCCTGGCCCCATGAAGGGATTCTTGGATGGTCAGCAGATCGTCGATTTGGCCAGGAGAATCGGCGCCGATGCCATTCACCCCGGGTATGGTTTTCTCTCGGAAAACGCCGAGTTCGCCCAGTTGTGCCACGAGACCGGTATTACCTTCATTGGACCGTCGCCAGGCGCGATCACATTGATGGGCAGCAAGGTGATGGCTCGCGAACTGGCCCGGTCTATCGGTGTCCCCATAGTTCCCGGTACGGAAGGGGGAGTTAGCGACGTCAAAGAAGCTCTCGCATTCGCGAAAAAAGCCGGTTATCCGGTCATCATCAAAGCGAGTGCTGGTGGCGGCGGACGAGGACTCCGGGTCGTCCGCTCGGATGCGGAACTTCGTGAGAACATTGAAGTAGCTTCACGTGAAGCACAAGCGGCTTTCGGCGACGGCAGCATCTTCATCGAGAAATACATCGAACGACCTCATCACATTGAGTTCCAGATCCTGGCCGACAGACATGGGAATATCATCCATCTCGGCGAACGGGACTGCTCCATTCAGCGTCGACACCAGAAGCTGATTGAGATTGCACCGTCACTCATCCTCACGCCCAAACTGCGGGCGGAGATGGGGAAAGCCGCGACGGCCATCGCGAAAGCCGTGAATTACGACAACGCCGGCACGGTGGAATTCCTGCTCGACCAAGAAGGTCGGTTTTACTTCATCGAAATGAATCCGCGGCTACAGGTCGAACATACCGTCACCGAGCAGATCACAGCGATCGACATCGTACGCAACCAGATTTCCATCGCGGCAGGTAAGCCGCTCGACATTCATCAGAAGGACGTTACGTTGCAAGGCCACGCGATTCAGTGCCGGATCAACGCCGAGGATCCCAAGAACAACTTCATGCCCTGCACAGGCACCATCACAGCCTACTTATCACCGGGCGGCATAGGCGTCCGTATTGACGGCGCCGTCTACAAGGACTACACCGTGCCGCCCTACTACGATGCCTTGCTGGCCAAGCTGACCGTTCGCGGGCGGACCTGGGAAGAAACGGTCAGCCGCATGCGACGGTCCCTCGAAGAGTATGTGTTGCGGGGTGTCAAAACCACGATCCCGTTTATGAAGACTATCATGCAGGATCAAGACTTTCTCGCCGGACGCTTCGACACCTCATACCTGGAGACTCATCCCGACCTCTTCATGTACGACGAATTCGAACAGCCGGAGGATTTGGTGGTCGCCATATCTGCCGCAATCGCGGCATACGAAGGCCTGTAACCCCGGACGGCTGCTCATTCCCTGACACCCGAACACGAACAGCGAGACCATGGCGAGCAAACGATCTTTCATCAAGAAACAGGCGACAAAAAAGCGTTCTTCCGTCACCATCAGACCTTCAAAGAGATCGAAGCCTCGTCTGCAAGACCTCGTTATCCAGCCATCTCCCGGCAAGCCAATCCTCATCACCGATGTCGCGCTGCGCGACGGACACCAGTCGCTTCTTGCGACCCGCATGCGCACCGAGGACATGTTGCCCATTGCACAAAAGCTCGACGCCGTCGGCTTTTGGTCGTTGGAAGTCTGGGGCGGTGCCACCTTCGATACCTGCCTGCGCTTCTTGAAGGAGGATCCCTGGGAACGGCTACGCGCCCTTCGTGCAGCCATGCCCAATACGAAGTTGCAGATGTTGCTGCGCGGACAAAACCTTGTTGGCTATCGCCACTATGCCGACGACGTGCTGGAACGGTTTATCGAACGCTCCGCCGCGAACGGCATAGACGTATTCCGCATCTTCGACGCCCTCAACGACGTGCGGAACGTAGACCGGGCAATACGTGAGGTGAAGGGCTGCGGTAAACATGCGGAGGCGGCAATCAGTTACACCGTGAGCCCGGTCCACAGCATTGACCGGTACGTCGATCTCGCGAAACAGTTCGAGGATCTCGGCACGGACACGCTCTGCATTAAGGACATGGCGGGCCTGCTGGCTCCCCTTGATGCCTATCATCTCGTACGCCGACTGAAGTCGGCCGTGAAGGTGCCGATCCATCTGCACTCGCACTACACCTCCGGCATGGCCTCGATGTCGTCGTTGATGGCGATCCTTGGCGGTCTCGATATGCTCGACACCGCAATGTCACCGTTGGCCGGTGGCACCTCGCATCCAGCGACCGAAACCATGGTCGCCTCTCTCCAGCACACACCATATGACACAGGGTTGACCCTCGAGTCCTTTCAGCCGATCACTGAACATTTTCGAACCGTCCGCCGCAAGTACCGTCAGTTTGAAAGCGATTTCACCGGGGTCGATGCCGAAATTCTGACCTCGCAGATTCCCGGAGGCATGCTGTCCAATCTCGCCGCACAATTAACTGAGCAGAACGCCCTGGATCGCATGAGAGAAGTGCTCGACGAAGTGCCACGCGTGAGAAAAGACCTCGGCTATCCGCCGCTTGTCACCCCGACCAGCCAAATCGTCGGCACCCAAGCCACGCTTAATGTGCTGACCGGCGAGCGCTACAAAGTCATTACGACGGAAACCAAGAACTACTTCCTCGGACTCTATGGGCGCGCGCCGGGTCAAGTCGATCGCGACATCATGGCGCGGGCCATCGGCGATGAAGAGCCGATTAAAACCCGGCCAGCTGATCGGCTGGACCCGGAACTCGATTCGATTACAAAAGACTTGCCGGCCTCGGCCGAAACGGTCGAGGACCACCTCTCGTTTGTCCTATTCCCGGCCATCGCGCGTGACTTTTTCGAGGCCCGTGAAAAAGGCGACCTGGTACCCGAACCGCTCGAAATTTCGTCGGCCAAAGGCCCGGCCGTCGCCGGTGAACTCCATTTGGCACCGGCCGAATTCAACGTCACCGTCCATGGTGAAACGTACCATGTGAAGGTGTCCGGCTCCGGCCGCAAGACAGACGGACGCAAACCCTACTACATCCGTGTCAACAATAAGCTCGAAGAGGTGTCGTTCGAGCCGATTCAGGAAGTGTTGGCCGGCGTGCCCGAAGTGCCGGACACCGGCAAGGGCGCAAAGCCGAAACGACCGAAACCCTCAAAAGCAGGAGACGTGGCGCCGCCGATGCCAGGTCGCGTTGTCAAGATACTGGTCGCGAAAGACGATCGAGTCAAAATTGGGGATCCGCTGTTGATCATCGAGGCGATGAAGATGGAGAGTCGCGTGCCGGCACCGGTCAGCGGAAAGGTTGTGGCCATTCTCGTCGCCGAAGGCGAGAACGTGAAGACGGATGAAACGGTTATCCAATTGGAATAGCCTGGGTCGCCACCTTGCTTCGATGCGATGGCCGAGACGTCCCCACATATCACTCATCACATTCACCTTCACCGTAGCCATCATGGCAGCCTGTTCTTCTCACACGCCGATTCCGCCCTACTTCGAGGCCTTCGAGCGCATCCCGATCAAGACCGTCTCCGTGAAAGGGCAGACGATGGCCTATCTCGATGTCGGCCAGGGCCAGCCAGTCATTCTGATCCACGGATTCGGAGGTTCGATGTGGCAATGGGAACACCAGCAGGTTCCGCTCTCGGCACACCTGCGGGTGGTCACACCAGACTTGATCGGCTCCGGACTTTCGGACAAACCAAACATTGAATATCTCCCCGACCAGATGCTGGATTATTTTGTCAGCTTCATGGATGCCCTTCAGATTCGACAGGCCACGTTGGTCGGCAATTCCATGGGCGCCGGGCTTGCCATCGGCATGGCCCTCGCGCATCCGGCTCGTGTCTCGAAACTGATCCTGGTCGGCGGCTTGCCTGCAAACGTGCGGGACAAATTGACGAGCCCGTCCATCAAACGGGCAGTGGATACGAGCGCGCCGTCTTGGTTTGTTTCCTTCGGCAATTGGCTCTTCGGCGGAATGATGATCGAATCGGTGTTGAAGGAAATCGTGCACGATCCCACACTGCTTACCCCCGCGGTAATCGAACGGTCCAACCGCAACCGTCGGCGGCCTGGTCTGATTGCACCAATCCTCAGCGTCCGTGACACACTCCCCTTGTGGGAAAACGGGTTCGCGAAGCGAATCGGGGACATTACTCATCCGACGCTGATTCTCTGGGGCGAGGAGGACCGCGTCTTCCCGATCGCAGTCGGAGAAGAATTGCAGCGAACAATTAAAGCTGCGTCGTTGGTTCGTATTCCCGGAGCGGGACATATCCCACAATGGGAACGGCCAGATGTTGCGAACCAAGCTATGCTAGACTTTTTGAGGCGGCACTGAACAAGCGCCGTATAGGTTCTTATTTGAGACGGAGGGACTCCGATGACTGCGACCCGCTCATCTCTCTTGGTGACTTTCGCATTTCTTTGTCTGTTTAGCTTTGCAGGCTGCGGCACCGACCACACCTTTCTCTATAAGAACCTCACCGTTGCCGAAGGCAGTGCGACCGCTGGAGATGGGCATAACGTGCTGTTCAAAGGCAGTCCCCTCTCGCTTTCGGGAAACGGGATCAAGGTGGGCGATCAGCTGCGGAGCGTGAAACTCGCCCAAACCGATCTCTCGCTCGTTAACATCGTCGATACGGCAGGCAAAGGAAAGGTCCGCATTATCAGCGTTGTGCCGTCTCTTGACACCAAGGTCTGCGAGCAACAAACTCATCACCTCAGCGAAAGAAACAAGGGGCTGGATAAGATGGTCGAGCTGATTACCGTCAGTATCGATACGCCATTTGCCCAAAAGCGTTTTGCCGAAGAAGCGAAGATCACGAACGTGACGTTCCTGTCGGATTACCGTAACGCCGATTTTGGCAAAACGTACGGACTTTTCTTGAAAGATCCTCATATTCTCTCACGTGCCATCATGGTCGTCGATGCGCGCAACACCGTCCGCTACTTGCAAATTACGCCGGAACTGGCGCAACTGCCGAATATGGATGAAGCCTTCCAGTTTGCACGCAAGCTGATCATCGCAAACTAGCGCGCGTGAGAGCCCGAGACGTACGGTTCCAGGGAAGTCGATTTCTGCATCCTCTGCTGAGGGATTATGGCGCACTATGATTTACTGGTGATCGGCACCGGGCCAGCCGGCCAAAAAGCCGCTGTCCAGGCGGCGAAGCTCGGCAAGAGAGTCGGTATCGTCGAACGCAAGGACGTTGTCGGCGGAGTCTGCATCAATACCGGCACCATCCCCAGCAAATCGTTGCGCGAGGCCGTGCTCTACCTCTCGGGATTCCGTCAGCGGAATCTCTATGGTGCCGGCTATCGACTCAAAGAAACCATCACCATTGAAGATTTGGCCTTTCGTGCCAATCACGTCATCACGCGCGAAATTGCCATTGTCAAAAATCAGATGACCCGTAACCGGGTGGATATGCTGCATGGCACAGCCAGCTTTGTCGCGCCACACCGCTTGCGCATTCAGCAAGCCGGCGGATCCCTCGAACACACGGCAGACTTTATCGTGATCGCCGTCGGGACCGAGCCGGCCAGACCCGCCCACATTCCATTCGACGACGAGTCGATCATCGATACGGATGGCCTCCTTGCGCTCAAGCGCATTCCCGATTCCATTGTCATCGTGGGAGGCGGAGTCATCGGCACCGAGTACGCCTCGATCTTGGCCGCCCTGGGCATCCCCGTCACACTGATCGACAAACGCCCGCGGCTGCTGGAATTCGTCGATGCGGAAATTATCGAGACGCTTCAACAGCAGATGAAGGACATCGGCGTCACGCTATACCACGAGGAGGAAGTCCTCTCGATCAAGAAGGAAACGGATCACCGCATCGACGTGTGTCTGAAGCAGGCCAAGCCGATTCAGGCGACCACGCTGATGTATGCGATCGGACGCGAAGGCTCGACGAAGGAGCTCAATCTTGAATCGATCGGACTGAAGCCCGATCAGCGTGGGCGCCTCTCGGTCAATGAGCACTTCCAAACCGCGATACCGCACATCTACGCGGCCGGCGACGTGATCGGCTTCCCCGCTCTCGCGTCAACTTCCATGCAACAGGGCCGCCATGCCTCCTGCCACGCCTTCGGGCATCCCGATCGAACCGATACGGAATTGATTCCTTACGGCATCTACGCGATCCCGGAGATCTCCATGGTGGGAAAGAACGAGGAAGAACTTGCTAAGACGGAGATCCCCTACAATGTCGGCATCGCCCGTTACCGAGAAATTGCGAGAGGACAACTGATCGGAGACGAAACCGGGATGCTGAAATTGTTATTTCATCGCCATTCGCGGGAGTTACTCGGCGTCCATGCGATCGGCGAAGGAGCGACCGAACTGATCCACATCGGACAAGCAGTCATGGCCTACCAAGGCAAGATCGATTACTTTATCGACACGGTCTTCAACTATCCCACCCTTGCAGAATGTTATAAAGTCGCCGCATTGGACGGCGTCAACCGTCTGCCGCGTCCCTGGGCGCCTCACGAGTGAACAGCGTGAAGCGAAGCCCGTGAATCGGAGCATCCAAACGAGATAGGCTTCACGAGATCCTCGTTAACGAAGGAGAGCGATGTCATTTTCAAACCACCTCCGTCGGCTCGCTCAACCGATCTGGAATGCGCAACTGAACCATCCCTTCGTCGTGGCGCTTGGCAACGGGACGTTGCCGGAACGCAAATTCAAATACTACATCCTGCAAGACGCCCGTTTCCTCGGAGATCTCGCACGGGTGTTCTCTGCTGGATCCCTTCGGGCACCGGACTCTGAATCCGCTCTGCGATTGACCAAGCTCGCCGAGGGCACCATCGTGGTCGAGAGGAGTCTCCATGAAGGATACGGGGCCAAGTGGAGGATGAGTGCGAAACAGATGAAGTCGGTGCCGATGGCGCCGACGAACTATGCCTATACCAGACACATGTTGGCTGTGGCCGCATCCGGAACAGCTGCCGAGATCACAGTCGTCGCCCTCCCGTGCGCCTGGATCTATTGTGTCGTCGGCCAACATCTGCTAAAGCATGGCCCTCCGAAGAAGAACCATCCCTACCGCGATTGGCTCATGCTGTACGCGTCGCCGGAGTTTGCCGAGGTGCAACAATGGATGCGCAAGAAGGTCGATCACTGGGCTAAGACAGCGGGCAAGGATGAGCAACGACGGATGGAGGAGTCATTCGTCATCAGTTCGCGATATGAGTGGATGTTTTGGGACATGGCATGGAACGAAGAAGAGTGGCCGGTGTAATTAGCCTCGCCTGGGGGTGGGTGCCCCTGTGCTCGCGGAACGCGGCACGCAAGAATATATGGATCTGGAGGCTGTTGGTCTCCTTTGCTCGCCCAACGCGCACACCAGACCAATCGTATTTTTAGATTGGCGGTGCTCGTTGAAGCGCGCACTTGGAGACCAATCAGCCTCCATCCCGGAAGCGGGAACAAGCAAGCTTGGAAGGACAACCATTTAGAAGGCGGTGCTCCTTGGGAAAAGGGCGCGTCGCGGCGCGCCCAGGGTGGGCGGGTGAAAAATACCGCGCGCACGTTGGGGCATCCCACCCCCCGGCTCGCTACAAACAGCCACAAGAAAGAAGGAAGAGAAAGAATATTGCGGGCGGACGGGCGCCTAGGTCAGCGTCACCCGCTCAACACCAGAAAGAGTCATGAGGGGAAGAAAAGAAATCGGCCAGTGCAGTGTCCTGAGACTTCGTGGTCATGGCCGCCATGTCAACATCTTGAGGAAATAACCCATCTCAACTATGACCCGTCGTCAAATCGGACTCAATCTCGGTGCGTTGGTGGCGTTGATGGCGTTGCTGGGAGTTGTCTATTGGCAGCACACCGGCGCAAGGGCGGTGCCGGGTCTGATTGACGCATTGCAGAGCCATGATCTTCAGGCGCAGATGTTGGCGGCACAGGGGTTGAAGGATATCGGCGTTCCGGCGCAGGCGGCGGTGCCGGTGCTGGTTGAGCTGGCGACGGCGAATGGCCGGTCTTCGATCCATAGCGAAGCGGCCGGGGCATTGCCTCCGATCGATCTGAGCGCCGCGCGGAAGGTCATGATCACGTGGTTGCCGAAGCTCCAGGATCCGGATCCCCAGATCAGGCGCGAGGCGGCTGCGGTGTTAGGCGCGCTCGGTCCGGTCGCGAAACCTGCGGTTCACTCGCTGCTAGGAATCGTCGACGATCCAAATACAGTCGTACGCGATCGGGTGGTGCGGGCGTTGGGAGCCATCGCACTTCCATCCGATATGGTGATGGGCGGGCTGCTCCAGGCCCTGCGGGATCCTGAATGGACAGTCCGCTATGCCGCCGTCACACAATTTTCCTTCAACGGATTGTCCAGCCCAGAGTCAGTCGCCGCTCTGCGAGAGCTGACTCAAGACTCAAATCAGACTGTGGCTCGATTGGCCAAGTTGGTATTGACGTCGCGAGACCACCCGATTTCAGTCTCCGTCCATCTGCTCACGCTGGATCAATCAAATGATCGGACCTATCCGTTATTGCAGCTGGCGAAACTTGGCCCGCAAGCCGTAGAAGCCGTGCCTAAACTGTCGTCTCTTCTGACTTCGGACAAACCGCTTGAGCGTTACCTCGCTGCTTGTGCCCTAGAAACCATAGGACCCACCGCAAAGGACGCAGCCCCCTACTTGCAACGTAGCCTGGAAGATTCTGATCCGATCGTCCGGGAAGCGGCCGCCGAGGCCATACAGGCCATCGAGAACAAGAAGAGTGCCGCATCATGACCACCCAGCGCTCGAACAGTCTACTCACGACGTTCACCCTCCTTATCTACTGGTCCTGCATTCTGCTTGGTCTGGGTATCCCCTGGATCGCCACGATCGCCGTGGATGTCTGGAAGCACGATCAGTCTCTCGCACAGGCCACACATCAGTTGCAGCTGCATCTATTTGCACCGGGCTTCAGCCTCTTCCTGGTTGCAATCTTCAACGCAGTGCCGTTCGTGCTTCTTGCAATCTTTACCCTGTTTCACCTAGGCCTCGCTCCTTCAGAGGACCGGAAACTCTGGGGTCGTCGCGGCACCGGTGTGCTGGTGACAGCGCTGGGATTTGTCGGATTCAGCGCGTGGACTCATGTCATGACGCTCTGGTATCCGGATGCCCAGGGCGCACTCGCCTATCTGTTCCTTCCCGTGTTGCTGTTGGGGCTCATGCCGATCGGCTATGCGCTCGGCCGCGGCGTAGGAACGCTGATCTTCCGCTGACGCTGGACAGACTTCCGCCGCAAAGTATATATATGCGGCTGACTTTCACTTCCAGCGACGACACACTCCACCATGAGCACGACACTCAAGCAAGTGCTGACGATCGCCGGCTCGGACTCGGGCGGGGGCGCAGGAATTCAAGCCGATATCAAGGCCATGTCGGCCAACGGCGTCTTCGGCATGTCGGTGATCACCGCCATTACCGCGCAGAACACGGAAGAAGTCACGGACGTGTTTGAGCTGCCCACCTCAATCATTGCAGCTCAAATTGATGCAGTCTTCGATGATTTTGACGTGGCCGCCGTGAAAACGGGCATGTTGTCGTCAATGGAGATTGTTGAGACGGTAGCCAAAATGCTGAAACCTCAGGCGGTCGTGAATTTGGTCGTTGACCCCGTCATGATCTCAAAAAGCGGACATCCGCTGCTGAAACCGAAC
>Ga0075423_10002020_pt1 | contig 18218 bp, 18 predicted proteins | sample SoiMethybrSBSTD2_FD_80114 | JGI IMG/M metagenome (GOLD analysis project Ga0075423, IMG submission 80114) | Bulk soil microbial communities from a Populus tree surrounding site in Tennessee, USA - Soil MetaG P. TD hybrid SBSTD2 | ecosystem: Environmental > Terrestrial > Soil > Tree plantation...
CAAACTGCCCGCAGCGCCGAAGGCAACGCAACCGCGACAAGCAGCACGACGATGATTTTCAGCTGGCGCACGGCTAAAACAGTGAGTAGTAGGCAAGCAGTGGGCAGGAATAACTTCCCATTGCTGCAGCAAACTCAGTCATACGATGGTGCTGAATCATAAAGACGGTAGTTTGAAGTTACGCGGCGGCGTGAGAACCGACTCTTGCTTACTGCGTCTGCTTGCTGCCTACTGCTTTTTCTTGTCCACGTTCGGGAGAGACTGATCTGTCTGCACGGTTTTTGTCGCACGGTACTGGAGCACAGTTACTTCTTTCAGCCGATCCAGACCGGCGCTCGGTCGAATGTGAATTGTCTGTGGTGAACCCGGATGAATCTCGACAACCTGTCCGACGGTTAATCCGGCCGGATAAACTCCGTCCTGGCCAGTGGTGTACACGGTATCGCCCATCTGCACCTTTTCCAAACTGGAGACGTAGCGCATGTCTAGCAACCCGTTCTCGCCCATTCCCTTGATCGATCCCATTGCGTTCGAGGTTCCAAGTTGGCCAACGATCGCGCCGGCGCCCGACTTTTCATCGGTGACCAGCATGACTTGTGAATTCAGTGGTCCCGTGGAAACCACCCGCCCAACGATTCCGTCAGACGTTACCACCGGCATGTTAATCTCGACGCCGGCCCATCGGCCTTTGTCGATCGAAATCGAATCGAACCACACGGAAGGGTCGCGCGCGATGACCTGCGCAGTGACCGTGTGATAGGTGCTCTGTTGCGTAAGGTTGAGAAGTTTCTCTAGCCGATCGGCCTGGGCAGCCTTCTGGCGCGTATCTCGCAGTTCGGTCTGCATTTGTTCAACCTGCGCGTGCAGTTTTTGATTCTCGACCGAGGCGCGCCGAAGTTCACCGATGCCCCCAAACAGTCCGCCAAAGAGATTGCCAACGGTAGAGGCTCCTCGTTGAATCGGATACGCGATGCTCTGCACGACCGTGCGAATCTTTCTTTGCTTGGTTGAATCGTCGCGGGCGTCATAAGTCATCAGCGCCACGTTCAAGGCAAGCAGCCCAAAAAACCACCATGGCGCGCGCTGGCGAATCTCTCTTTGAGTGCGAATTGCCGCCATTGGCTAGTAAATCGTGAATCGTAAATGGCAAATAGAACCCTTATCGAACCTTTGCCGGAACCTCTCCTGACCGAATTCACGGCTATTTACGATTCACTATTTACCATTCACCGCTTTAAGTTCCACTCGTCAGGCTATTGTCCCACTTCACACGCTTGAGAAGGTCAAAGTCCGAAAGCATTTTACCGGTTCCCAGAACAACTGAAGCGAGCGGATCCTCAGCGAGCGAAACGGGCAGCCCCGTTTCGATCGACAATCGCTTGTCGAGGTTTTTCAACAACGCGCCACCACCGGTCAGAACGATGCCGCGTTCGACAATGTCCGCCGAAAGTTCGGGCGGCGTTCGTTCCAGCGCGACGCGCACCGCGTTGATGATCGTCGAAACTGAATCCGCCAGCGCCTCGCGAATCTCTTCGTCAGTGATCGTGACTGTCTTAGGAATGCCTTCGATCAGATTTCTACCGCGCACTTCGTATGAAAGTTCTTCATCGAGCGGAAACGCCGAACCCAGCTCAATCTTGATCGCTTCCGCGGTGCGTTCGCCGATCAGCAAATTGTATTTTCGTTTGATGTATTGCGTGATGGCTTCGTCCATCTCGTTGCCGGCGACGCGGACGGAGCGCGAGTAGACGATGCCGCTCAAACTGATCACCGCGATGTCAGTCGTGCCGCCGCCGATGTCGACAACCATGTTGCCGTGCGGCTCGGTGATCGGAAGCCCCGCGCCAATCGCGGCGGCCATTGCTTCTTCAACGAGATAAACTTCCGAGGCCTTCGCGCGATAGGCAGAATCTTCCACCGCGCGACGTTCTACCTGCGTAATCTCAGAAGGAATTCCGATGACGACGCGGGGACTGACCCAGGTCTTTCCGTTGTGCGCTTTGCGAATGAAGTGCTGAAGCATCTTTTCAGTCACTTCGAAGTTCGCGATCACGCCGTCTTTCATCGGACGAATCGCGACGATGTTCCCGGGCGTGCGGCCCAACATCTCTTTGGCGTCGCGTCCAACGGCTTCGACCGCGTTAGTTACTTTGTTAATGGCGACGATTGATGGTTCAGAAACGACAATGCCGCGTCCTTTGGCGTAAACCAGTGTATTCGCGGTGCCGAGGTCTATTGCCAGATCGCTGGAAAAAAGGCTGAAAACAGATTTGAAGGCCATCGAAAAGATTTCCCTGATTGGAAATTGGATTGCCGGAAGAGGTGAGCGGTTGTTTCCTTACCAAGCTTGAAGTCGCTGACTTCGCGAGCGGGTTTTCGAAAGCCGCAAACAACTCACCGAGGGCAAAACAAAAGATACAACTATTCGGGCAGTAATGCTATCGGGAAATCGATGCCCGGGGAGAAAAAATTCCGCCGCAGCTATTCGCTGAGCCAGGAGCCGAATAATGAATGCGAGATCGGCTGCAAACCGTAGCTCTTCAGATCAAAAATGGCGTTAACCGTTTCGCGTCAGCGGCAGTCGATACTGGCTGCGGTTCCCTTGCGGATCGAACGCCATGATAGTTACTTCACGAACCGCGGCATTGGCACTCACCTGGACCTGGAAGTTGCCGTCTGGCCCAACCATCGTTTCGCGTCCCGAAACTGAGATGGTGGTACCCGGCGCACTCGAACCGCGAATGATGTAGAGGTCACCACCGAGGTAGTTCGCGTTGAGACGCGTCACCACCACTGACCCCGAACTATTGCCGGCGGCAGAAACGATGAACTTCTTCGGCTCGCTCCAGTCGCTGGTCTGGCCGGTTGCCGCGGTAGCGCGCACACGCCAAAAGTAAGCCCCGGGTCGCAAGTCATTCGCGCTGAACTGCGTCGAAATCAGCTGGTCGCGCTCGATGACTTTTCCTTCCGGCACAAAGAAAGGTGAGGTCGCAACTTCAACGCGATAGTAAGCCGGCACACCCGTTTGCGGTCTTAACCAGCGAAGCGGAACGTTTGCCGCTCCGTTGCCGCCGACTCCGATCTTTTCCAAATCACGAGGCGATGCGGGCTGCGGCACTTCAAGCAGTCGTTGCGGCTTTGAAATCGTTCCCGACTGGTTCACTGAAACGTATTCGCCTGAACTCAGAGTGGTACGCTCGCCGCTGCGATTCTGGCTTTCAATTGATCCGGCGTTCACCTTAATTTCTTCCGTGCCTTCCGCGTTCACGCCAAAGCTCGCTTGTGTCTGCGCGCCCACCAGGTTCTGAGTCTTGGGAGTCTCAACTACGTTCTTAGCGCCTTCGTTCTGATCTGTCGTGCGCACCAGCATCTGTCCACTGTCGACGACGACGTGCACGTTCGATCGCTTGCCACCTTCGGAACTCTCGTTATCACGAATGATGATCGTGCTATTCGGTCTGACGACGACTGTCGATCCATCAGCCATCGCAATCCGCGCGCGACCATCTGCTTGAGTCTGAATCATGTCGCCCGGATACAGTTGAGTGTCACTGCCGGCCAACACCACTTCTCGCGTGGCCGCGTGAATTACGCGCACGTCACCTTCAAATGATTCAAACCGTGCTCCAGCGGGTGCGTCTGTTTTCAGCACAACCCGCTTAAGCGGATTACCAAATTTCCAGACGTAAAGCGCCGCGCCGCCTGCGAGCAGAACCATTACGAATGCCATCACGGACAGATGGACGGCACGTTTCTGGACAACCCACCAGTCGAATCGAAAGTGGCTCGGACGTGTAACCATTTCTGTAGCGGATTCGGCGAGGAGAAGCGGGGCTGAGTAGAGCGTTAAAACCAGCCAAACGCAGTCTAACACATCGTTTGGAATGACTTCAACAGCGTGTTTTGGGCTGTTTGGGGTGGATTTCGCGTTAGGGCTGTCGGACGTAAATCGGATTCGAGATCACCCATGGCTTACCCATCGCCGGTGGCGGCAGTGAATCGAGATAAGCCTCAATTCGATAAATGCCGCCGGTATTAATGGCAAATTCAGCGCTCAGCCCGGACACTTCGGCCGAGGGGTTTCCGTCTTTGAGAAGCACAAATCGAGCGGGCAATGGACTCTTCGCTCTTAACTTCGGGCTTGTCGCCAGCGATGTCTCATCTCCTACGATTTTGCCGGACTCAAGGCCGCGGAATTCGAAACCTGTCGCATCGCCGAAAATGTCGAATGAGATGTAGCAGTGGCCCAGCGAGATCGCTTCGAGGAGACTCTCACGCGTCAACGGGGTGTCTCTTTTTATCAGTACATGTGTGCGCACCGTGCGAAAGCTGCGCTCGTAAGGATCGAGTTTCACGCCGGCGATCTGTTTGCCCGTTGAGTCGCTTAGGCCAAAGCCGACGTTCGAATGCGCGTCGTTGCCTGAGATCGCGACGAGTTTGCGACCGCTCGAGTTCATCGCGTCATCCCACCGTTTAAGATTGTCGCTGGGTCTCGCAAAGAAGTTCGCGAACATCAAATCTGCATAGCTGCGATACGACCAAACACCGTCGAAGAACGTCACCACACGATTGATCTGCTTTGCGTTTGTGAAGAGGTTGTAGACCTCGACACCGTCGATTGCACTCCGCTGCCATGATTGCGATTCGGTCGGATATGCGGCGAACGCTAATCCGTGATTTGCGTGCTGCTGATCTATGAAGTCTTTTGTGGTGTGACTTTCGTTCGCATTCGCCGCTCCTGGAACAAGCAAAAGCCGATCACCATCGGTCGTCGAAACTTCATTACCATTCACGAACAGCACACCCGCATGAACGCCATTGAGTGTCATTGCGGACGTATCGAAATCCGCTTGCGGGTGTTCCGTCATGATTACAAAGTCCAGATTGTTCGCTTTTGCACTCGCGATCAATTCTGAGAATGTCCCCGTGCTATGTCCACCGAGCGAACTGTGAACATGAATCACGCCTGTGTAGTCGGCATACTCCGAAGCCGCCTCGTTAGTGACGCGCTGAGATTCCAGTTGCCGAACGGAGGTTTGCAGCCGCTTAAGTCGATATCGGCGATAAGCGAACGGTGCCTGCGAGCACAGGAGGATGATCAGCAGGACAAGAAGCAGCTTTCGTCGGCGAGTCATGAAGCAGGCGATTGCGAAAGGAGGCTTTGCAGTTGTTCATTTAGCAACTCCCAAACTTGCCGAATGTGGGCTTCGGTCGTCCGGATGTTGCCGATGGAAAGACGTAACACAAGCTTGTCGTTCAGCTTAGTGTGAGATAGCAGAGCGCGGCCAGTAGCGTTTACGCCGTGCATGATGGCTTCATTTAGCGCATCGAGCCGTTTTTCGCGTCCCTCGTCAGATTCGCTCTTGAAATCCGGACAGGCGCGAAAACAAACGAGGGCAAAAGGCACAGGCGCCATCAATTCCCAATCCGCCGATGCTTCAGCCCATGAAGCGAAGAGCTTTGCTAACCGAATGTGTTCGCGAATGCGCGCCGCGAGGCCTTCGTGGCCAAAGTAGCGAATAATCATCCAAAGTTTGAGCGCGCGAAACCGCCGACCGAGTTGAACGCCGTAATCAGAGCCGCTGCGAACTTTGTCCTGTTCAGGCGTGCGCAGATATTCCGGCACGAGCGAAAAGGCACGGCGCAACAAATCCATATGGCGGCAATACAAGACTGAAAGATCGAAAGGGGTGAACAGCCACTTATGCGGATTCATCACCAGCGAATCGGCGCGATTACAGCCGTCGAGTACGTGTCGTAATTCGGGCACGACCGCGGCCGAACCAGCGTACGCGGCGTCAACGTGTAGCCACATCGCGTGCTCTTCGACGATTGGAATTATTTCTGGAACAGGATCGATGCTGGACGTAGATGTCGTGCCGACTGTAGCGACGATGCAGAATGGAAGAAAGCCCGCGCGTTTATCTTCTTCGATCGCCGCTGCGAGCGCCTTTACGTCCAGGCGAAAGTCTTTGTCGGTGGGAATCTTGCGCAGCCCGCGTTGGCCGAGGCCAAGGGTGATGATGCCTTTGTCGATCGATGAATGCGCGTGTTCGGAGGCGTAGACGCGCAGCAGCGGAAGATCTTTTCTTCCGCTCATTCCTTCTTCGCGGATGCGCATCTCAACGCCTTCGCGCGCGGCGGCGATCGCATGCATGCTCGAGACTGAAGCCGTGTCATAGATTATGCCGTTCATTCCGGCGTCGAGTCCGATCATCTGACGCAGCCAATCGAGCACCACTTCTTCCAGCTCCGTCGAAGCCGGGGAAGTGCGCCAGAGCATTGACTTCACGTCAAACGCTGCGCTCAACAGCTCGCCGAAAATCCCGGGTCCCGACGTCGAAGTGGCGAAGTATGCGAAGAACGACGGATGGCTCCAGTGCGTGAGCGCGGGAACTATGAGTTGATCGACGTCCGAGAGGATTGCGGACATTGGTTCGCCTTTTTCAGGAGGCGATGTTGGCAGTTGTGATTTCAAATCGCCGGGTTCGATCTGCGCCAGCACCGGCAATTCATCGATATGTTCGAAATAGTCGGTGATCCAGTCGATGAGCTCGTGGCCGTGACGGCGAAACTCTTCCGCGGGCATATCGCCGAGCTGGGTGTCTTCCGCCTTCTGTGGTTTCGGGTCGGACATGAAAGATCAAAACCCAAGCGGCTGCAAAGGTCTCGGCTCTGTCCCTTCGAAGAACCAGCTGGCGCCGACGCGCAGCCGGTGATGCCAGGTTGGCAGTCGCGCCGTATACATCGCGAACCGCGCTTGCCGCGCGAGAGGGCCTGCCATTACTTTCCCCGCCGACAAAACTGCGGCGTGTTCGGTGCCGAGACTGAGCGCTTCACCAAGTTCAACGAAATGTTTTGTCGTTAGCCGCTCGCCGTTCAAAAACGCGCGAACGTTGCGTGCGCAAAGATGTGCTTGCTGAAGGGCGAGCTGCGCGGTGCCTGAGAGTGTCGGCGCGACATCCGGATAAAAAGCGATGTCCCCGAGCGCGAAAGCATTTTGATGGCCGCGAACTTGCAGAGTCGGTTCGACAAGGATTAGTCCGCGTTTGTCTTTTTCGACATCGAGCTTTTCGATCAGCGGATTCATGCGCACGCCCGCAACCCAAACGACACCGGCGGCTGCGATCTCTGTCTCGCGGCCGTTATGTTCCAACGTCAATCCGGTTTTCGAAACGCGCGCGACGCGCGTGCGCGTGTGAACTTCAATTCGGTGTCTATCAAGTTCGCGTTCGACGTATTCGCGAATCTCGTCACCCATGCCAGGGACTAATCGATCTGTCATCTCGACGATGATCACGCGCGGCTCACCGCGTAATGCGCGCCGCTTCACTGCATCGCGTAGGAGATCCGACATTTTCGTGGAAAGCTCGACTCCGCTGGCGCCGCCGCCAACGACCACGAAAGTGAGCGCTTCGCGAGTGTCCTGCGGTGCAGCGTCAACTTGTATTCGATCCAGCGTCTCAGTCATGCGCCGGCGCAAATGGTTCGCGTCGCTTATCGTGCGGAAGGGCAGCGTAAACTCTTCCGCGCCTTCGACCCCCGAATAATTCGTGGTTGTACCCAGCGCCAGCACGAGCACGTCGTAGGTCAGGGGCGCCTGCCGGCCTTCGATCGACACGGATCGGTTTTCCAATTTGATTGAACTGACGTCGCCGCGGACGATCTTTACGTCATCAAGCAGCTCAGAAAAGTTTGGCGCAATGTGCCAGGCTGCCACTTCGCCGCTCAGGTATTCATAGAGCATCGGCTTGAACGTAAAATGGTCTTCGTCGCTGACGAGCGTAATCTCGCCCGCTCCCGGCAGATCCAGTGCCGTGAATAGGCCGCCAAAGCCGCCGCCTAGAATCAAGATTTTCGCGGTTTTACTCGGCATTTTTGATGTTTTGTAGCACCCGTGATTTAGCGGGTGATGTTACCAGACAAAGGACACTGCGCACAGTGTGCATTTCACGCTGAATCGTTCGTCGCTGGACACTCAGGCATCCGAATGTTAAGTTCTCATGCGTATTTTGAATCTTTGCGGTTGCCGATGGATCGGTTGACTGCGGTTTATGAGGGCCATTTTTCAGCAGTGGCATTAGCAAAAGAAGCGAAAGAAAAGATAGTTTCGGATTTTCGCACACACGACAGCGACACGGGTTCACCCCAGATACAAGTTGCGCTCTTAAGTCAGCGCATTAACGAACTCACCGAGCATTTCAAGACGCACAAGAAGGACAATCATTCGCGGCGTGGGCTGTTGAAAATGGTCCAGCATCGCCGAAGTTTGCTCAAGTACCTGAAGAAGACGGACATACAGCAGTACCACGAAGTCGTTGGACGACTCGGGCTGCGTCATTAATCTGAATCCGAAAGAACTAAAATCAAGAGACGCTTCGATCTCTTGGAAATAGAAAAGCCCGCGCCCTTCGAAGGCCTGTGCCCGAGCCGAACGTGACGGCGACATTTAGGAAGACAGGCGGCGCGCAGCCAAACAAAACCGAAAGGCGGCAAGAGCTTCACGGCTAAGGCTCTGCCGCCTTTGTCTTTTATGTGGCGCAAGATGAGATCTTGCGTTGCTTCAAATTGCAAATCGCAGCGGATGAGACGCTGCGTGTCATGCAGAAACCTTCACGGACTCTGCCTGGCTTCGTCAAAAGGAGACGAATAAAAATGACTGTGAAAAAGTACTTAAAAGAATCAATCAGGGTTGGTGATCGCGATCTGACCGTCGAAGTTGGTCGCGTCGCCAAACAGGCAGACGGATCCTGTGTGATCCGTTACGGAGACACCATGTTGTTGTGCGCTGCGGTGGGCGCGCAGACACCTCGCGAAGGCATCGATTTCTTTCCGCTAACGGTTGAATATCGCGAAGCATTCTTCGCCGCCGGTCGCATTCCCGGAAATTACTTCCGGCGCGAAGGCCGGCCGAATGAGAAAGAAGTTCTCACGAGCCGCTTAATCGACCGCCCTTGCCGACCGATGTTTACGGAAGGCTATCGAAATGAAACGCAGGTCGTCGCATCAGTAATTTCCGCCGATTCGGAAAACAATCCGGACGTGATTGCGATTACCGGCGCGTCGTGCGCGCTCTATCTTTCCGACATTCCATTCCCAAATCCGGTCGCCGGCGTGCGCGTTGGTTTGATCGATGGACGTTACGTCGTCAACCCGACTTACAGCGAGATTCGCGAATCGAAACTCAATCTGATCGTCGCGGGAACGGAAGAAGCAATCGTGATGGTTGAAGCCGGCGCGTCGGAAGTTTCGGAAGCGATCATGGTTGAGGCGCTGATGCTGGCGCACAAGGAAATCAATCGGCTCTGTCGCTGGCAGAAAGAGCTTTACAAAGCGCTCGCGATCGAGAAGCGTGCCGTTGAACCGCCCGTGCTGAATCAGGAAATGCTCGGCGAAATCGAGCGCAACTATGCGGAGCGGCTGCGCGCGGCGCTGGACACCACGGGTCAGGAGAAGCGTGCGAGTTACGCGGCTGTCGACGCGCTGAAGAAGGAAGTGGTCGAATCACATCCTGAAGATCAGCTTGAAACCCGGCAGATGGCCAAGAAGATTTTCGATCATCTGAAGGAAAAGATTTTCCGCGACGACATCTTGAATCATCGACGCCGTCCTGACGGACGACGCTTCTCAGAGATTCGGGCCATCAACTGTGAAGTGGGCTGGTTGCCGCGCACGCACGGTTCGGCATTGTTCACGCGCGGCGAAACTCAGGCGCTCGTCACCACCACTCTCGGCACGAAAGAAGACGAGCAGTTCATGGACGATCTCGAAAAGGGCGAAGTGAAGCGCCGGTTCATGCTGAACTACAACTTCCCGCCGTACTCGGTGGGTGAAACTGGTCGCTTCGGTAGTCCGGGTCGCCGCGAAATCGGCCACGGCGCGCTCGCGCGTCGTGCACTGGAGGCAGCGTTGCCGGACGACACTGAGTTCCCATACACGATTCGCATCGTATCAGACATCACTGAGTCGAATGGCTCGTCGTCGATGGCCAGCGTCTGCGGTGGCTCGCTCGCGTTGATGGACGCGGGTGTGCCGATGAAATCGCCGGTGGCCGGTGTCGCGATGGGTCTGGTGATGGAAGGAAACAAGTACGCGATTCTTACGGACATCGCCGGCGCTGAGGATCATTACGGCGACATGGATTTCAAAGTCGCCGGGACGCGCGACGGAATCACTGCGCTGCAGATGGACATCAAGATCGCGGGCGTCAACGCGCAAATCATGGCTGAGGCGCTCGAGCAGGCAAAGAAAGGCCGGATGTACATTCTTGGTCTGATGGAACAGACGCTCGGCGAAGCGCGTCAGGAGATTTCGCCCTTCGCGCCACGAATCATCAAAATCAAGATCAATCCGGACAAGATCCGCGACGTCATTGGACCAGGCGGCAAAGTCATTCGAGCTCTGGTTGAAGAAACTGGCGCGAAGATCGACGTGGAAGATGACGGCACTGTCTCGATTGCGACTGCTGACGGAGCTGCGGCGGAAGCAGCGGTCAATCGCATCAAGGGTCTGACCGCCGAAGCTGAAATTGGCGAAACGTACGTCGGCACGGTCAGCCGAATTGTTGATTTCGGCGCTTTCGTTGAGATCTTTCCGGGCACCGACGGCCTGCTGCACATTTCGGAGATTGCCGACCGCCGCATTCGCGACGTGCGCGATGAACTCCGCGAGGGCCAGCAAATCATGGTCAAATGCATCGGCAAGGAAGGCAATAAGATTAAGCTTTCCCGCAAGGCGGTGCTGCACGATGAGGCCAAGGAAGCCGGGGCCGCCGCTCACGAATAAGGCAGCTTAAGAATGTCAAAAAATCGCTGGGTGGATGATTTACCCGACTGGGTTTTTCATCCCCCCAGCAGGAACGTCCTGTCCTCCGGTTTTTCCGCCACTAACTCCTTCCTGAAATTGGAATAACCTCGACATTCGGCCTGTTTTCCTAACAGGTAAACAAGCCCATTTTGGGTACGGAAGGCTTGTATCCACGGCAGGCTGAGTGCTTTGTGTCGAAAAAAGTGAAGAATCGCGTGCGCCAGACGCGGACACAGCCGCAGACCTCAGGAGGGAGTTGCCTAACCACATGAAGAGTCGCATTTTTCGCCACGCGAGCATCGTCGCCAGTTTGTTGTTGCTGGTTGCCGTGCCGACCCAGGCGAGTCCAATCAGATTTGCCGACGTGGTGAACGTCATGGGCGACCTCGAAAAGGGTGGCCAAACCAGCCAGCTTCGGCTGCGTGTTACACAAGACCCCACGGCACCGTTGACCGGCCAAAACAGAAGCTCGGAATCGTCAAACACGTCGACGACGCCGTCTGCCGATGGCAGCGTGGTGGACGCTTCGAACGCACTGGCTGGGACAGAAAACTCGAACTCGAATTCTTCATTGGTAGCAGGTACCGATTTGGCGCCCCAGAACCCGCAGGGTAATGTTCAGGTATTTGATCAGGATCAAGTCAACGGAACGATTTGCGACTGCGGAGAGATTCCAGCGGTTGGTGGCGGTTTCCCGAAGTGGCCGTTTCTGCTGTTGATTCCGCTTGTCTGTGTGACGGGCATCTGCACGCATCACCACAAAGAACCGCCGCCGGAATGCCCGACATGTCCGACGTGCCCGAATTGTCCGACGCCGACGCCGACACCGCCGCCGAATATTCCTGAACCGGCCTCGTTGCTGTTACTTGGATCAGGCATTGCCGCGTTGGCCGCCGGCGCGCGCCGTCGATATACGAAAACGCGCGCGGCTAAGGAAACCGAGACCATGTCGTAGGTGTAACGATGAACCAGAAGAAACACATCGTCACTTCACTCATGAAGATTCTCTTTACCGCCGCAATTGCCCTCTCGTTCGCGCTCGTCTGCACGTCTTCCACAGCGTATGCGAAGAAGCGCGTCAAATACGGAACGCTTGAAGTTACCACCACGCCCGGTGGCTTGCCGATTAGCATCGATGGCAGACCGGAAGGAACGACCACGACGACCGTGCGCCGAATCGAATTGGATCCCGGTCATCACAGTGTTGAGATTCTGCTGCCAAATGGCGGTCGCTGGGTGCGTGAATTTGAAATTGAACGTTCACGCAGGCTCTGCCTGAATTTGACCTACACGCCGAAGAAGTACACGCCCCCCACGTCTCCCTGCCCCTACCCGGTGATCATTTCGTCGCCGCCGACAGTCAATGACGGCGATCTGATTACGTTCACCGCAGACGTTTCGTACTCGGGAACCGGAACACTTAGTTACCTCTGGACTGTTTCACCTGGTGACGCTCGCATCGTGAGCGGCGCCGGTACGCCAACCATCACCGTCGATTCAACAGGCCTCGGTGGTCAGAAGATCGTGGCGACGTTGGTAAGCTATGACGACACAGGCGATCTCATGTGTCGTGTGACGACCTCAGCGTCCACTAGTGTGACGCGCAAAGAGGTGCCTGCGCCCGAGTCCCGGAAGTTCGATGAATTTCCGTCGATCGCGTTCGATGATACAAAAGCGAGACTCGATAATCTCGCAATTGAGTTGCAAAACGCACCCGACGTAACGGCCTACATCTTCGTGTACGCCGGCCGCCGGAGCCGTGCTGGCCAAGCCGATGCACTTGGACGACGCGCCGCGGATTATCTGGTCAATTCACGCGGAGTGGACTCGCGGCGAATCAACATCGTCAATGGCGGTTATCGCGAAGAAGACTTCATTGAGATTTGGATTTTCCCGCCGGGAGCAACAGTTCCGCAGGCGTCGCCGACGGTGCAGCCTGGAGACGTGACACCACCACGCGAACGCACTCGCCCAAGACGACCTCGCCGTGGTGAGTAGGTGAGACCACCTGCGTGAGTAGGTGGGTAACGAACTCAACAATGCCCTTGAACGTGGGGTATTTCCGAAAGCAGTTGACGACCTCTCAGTTGTCACCTGCTTTTGCTTTGCGTAGGCGCGATTGACGCGATTTCTGCGGCTGTGCTAAGACTCTTAGTGCAGTAAACCCTCAAACCCCCCTCCGTTCACGAATTCCCCAGATTAGAGGATCGATATGGCCGACGATAATGGTGGAGGCGGCGGCAGTACCGGTGTAGTCGCTGTACTCGTGATTTTTATCGTAGTTGTCATTTTGGCGGTGGTCGCCTGGCGGGCTGGTTGGTTCGGCAACCGACGTACCCAGGTGAACGTCAACGTGACAATTCCGCAGCAGCAACAGCCACAACCGTCCGCGCCGAGATCGTCGCCGTGAAGATCCGTAGACTCACTTCACATTCGGGAGGATCGATATGGCGGACGATAATGGTGGAGGCGGTGGCAGCGCCGGTGTGGTTGCCGTGCTGGTGATTTTTATTATTGTGGTGGTGCTCGGGATTGTGGCGTGGAGAGCTGGATGGTTCGGACGCAAGTCCACAACCGTCAACGTCAACGTCTCAGTTCCGGCGAACCGTTAGCTTCCAATCAATCAGCTTGATTTTGCGGCGGCGGGAGCAGCCGCGCGTGGTTGTGTGTGTCCGTTAGTTCGTCGAGATTCAGGCGCACGGATCCGCCCGCGTCGGAGAACGCCGCTGCGCTCTGGGCCCGCCTTTGTCGAAAGAGGAGGAAACCGAAGAGGGCTCCTATCGCCAGGCAAGCGATCAGCGACAGCCCGGAGCTCTTCAAGACCGCGACCAAAACCCCCGCTGAGGTCTCGGTGAAGTATCGCTGAAGCTTCAGGTAAAGATGCGGGTCTTCCCCCAGCCACTGCACCGTCTTTTGATACTGGATCTGATCAATCAGTTGATTAGCCGACGCTTCATCCTTGCCGTTGAAAACGAACACTGAATAATTGCCAACGCGTCGATAAGCTGTCGGCGCTGGTTGTGATTGGGCTTTTAGCTCCTGAATCTTCGCCGCGATTCGCTGATCGTTATCTACGGAAAACTGTGGCGTGCCGAATTCAACGATTGCCAGTTGCGATTGCCCGTAAGGCGCGGCGACTGCCTCTGTTCCACCTTCAAAACTCACCGCATCAAGGATCGGCTGGTTCGGCACCGCGCGCTTCAGATCATCCAAAGTAACGACGTATTTCGCCTGGTTCTGAACAGATTCCCAGTTCGGCAGATGCTTCAGCAAAACCGGAATGTCTTCATCAGAATTGGAAGGTTGCGGTGTGGACGGTGACTGGGCTATCACTGATATCACCAGTAACATGAAAACCAGGGCTGATTTGAACGCGCGGATTACCATTTCACGATCGTCGAGTCAGTTAGAACCCACATAGGTTGCGATGTTCCATCAATCGAAACAGTTGCGACGCGAAGGTTCTGATTTTGAGTTTAATGCCAGCGCCGCAACTCGCGCAAAAGCAGGTCGGCATAATGCCGCGGAGTGTTGATGTTGTGTAGGATTGTCGAGCCGCCAATCTCACTCGCGTTATCAACCACAACATCGCCGAATCCGAGAATACGTTGGGGAATGGACGCGGAAACAGTCACGTCCTGAATCTTCGCGAGCGGGATGTTGCGAGTCGTGCGCGCAATCAAGCCGTAATCGATTTCAATCTTCGAATCGGTCAGCGTGTACCGAACCATGTTGCGCTTCAGGTGGTAGTACGCGGGAATGAGAAGCAGCGCGAGCGCGATCGGAATGGTGATGTAAACCGGAATGTCGCGCAGCAGAGGAATGAACTGGAGCGCGATCGTCAGCAAGATTGCCGCGAGAATTGCGAGGCCGTAACCAATCTTCACGAAAAGAAGAGTCGGCCTCACCGTAAAAATCACGTGCTCGATATCATTGTCACCGAGGTCGTGACGGACCGGCGGAGAAGCCTCGGCCCGGGCGAGTCGCGTCTCTTCTGGATCGCGAATCGATGTGCCGCAGTTCTTGCAGAACCGGCTGTCTGAGTCGAGAAACGATCCACAGTTGGAGCAGCGCATATCGCGTTCGTTGGCCCGCTAATCTTACATAAAGCGAGTCTTTCTCCAAATACGAAACGAGGCGACACGTTGTTCTGCGTCGCCTCGTTCACCAATACTCTTACGTTTTGATTTATTGAGTCATTAATTGCAAACGCCCATCAGGCAGCCGGACTGTCAAAATGCTGCGTTCGTAGATCGTCAGCGGCACCGGTTGTTTTGCGTTGAGCTTTGCCAGTTGGCCACGCGATAAGCTGGGCGCGTACAACGCCGCATTAGGGTCGCGCAGGATATTGTAACGCTGCGAAATTCTGCGGACGTACTCCTGCGTCTCGGCGTACGGGGGAATCCGAAATCCATATTTCTCAACCGCGCCTTCGCCGGCGTTGTAACCAGCCAGGGCCAGCGACAAATCGCCGTCAAACCGATCAAGCAGAAACTTCATATAGCGAGAGCCGCCTTCGATGTTCTGCTGCGGATCGAAGATGTTCGTAACGCCGAAACGTACTGCAGTGCCCGGCATTAACTGCATCAATCCGCGCGCGCCCTTGGGTGAGATCGCGCGCGACTTGAAACTGGATTCCTGATGCATCACCGAATAAATCAAAAGTGGATCGATCCCATTGCGTTTCGCGGAGTCAGTCACATAACTGTCAATTTGTTCGTTGCCCGTCGTGAACCCGCGCAGGGAAGCGCCGAGGCCCATATTCGAGCCGACGGTCATCGAAGTCAGTCGCACATTGGGTGTTGCCGCGGGCGCGGTCGAAGCAGCAGCCGCTTGGCGCGTCGACTTCGAAATCTTCTTCAGCGCCGGAGACGGTTCGACGCGGACTTTGACGCCGTTGGCGGTATCAAAATTGTCGAACGAATAGGTGGAAGATTGCGCTAGCACAAGCGGCGACGCGACGAAAATGAGAACGATTGACCAGGAGATTTTGGATAGCATCGAGGGTGTTTGGCCGGTGTGACTGAAAAGGCAGCCTGAAAATTCCGCCCATTTTCTGGGCCAGTCGATACTACCAGAGCGTTAAAGAATTGCCAACCATTTTGATAAATGATGATTGCTGGCCCGATAACACTGTAAATCCTTGCAACTATTGACACGGGTAGTATCATACGCCCCTCATTCGGCTGGCTTTATAACCCTACGCGTCCCACACGGACGCCTCCCAATCCGAAGGAGAAAGAAAATGAAGAAACTCCCATTTGTAGTCCTCTCACTGATCCTATTGTGCGGGGTTGCCGCGATTGCCCAGAATTCCAACTCCAGCACCACTCCGGCCGCGAATGCAAGCAAGTCAAAGCGCGGTCCTGTATTTCGCGCGACTTCAGATCAGATCAAACAGGCGCAAGCACTACTGAAGCAGCGCAATTTCTATTCAGGTGATCAGACCGGAAAGTTGAGCAGCGAGACTCGTGCCGGCCTAAAGGATTATCAGAAGGCGGAAGGGCTCAAGGTCACCGGTACACTCAACAAGACAACGCTCATGAAAATGGGCATTGAACTCACAGACAAGCAGAAGACGATGTAAGACGAGTTTGTCAGTGGCCCGCTTACCGTCAGACCGGTAAGCGGGCTTCCTGACAATCTCGGTTATGCAGTGCGGACGTTGTCCGCGCCTATGTCTTCCAGCAGGATTTGCAGTTTCTCGACTTCTTCGTCCGTTTTCGTTTCAACTCCGAGAAGAATACCGCCGCCACGAACGCCTGTGTCGTAAACCTTCGCGCGGTGTTCAGGAATACCTGTGCCAACCAGCATCCCAATCAGTCCGCCCGTCGCTCCGCCAGCCCCCGCTCCGGCAAGCGCGGCCGCGAACGGCCCAGCCACGACCAATCCAATGCCCGGCACAACAATCGAAGTTCCGACAGCGACAATTGCTGCCAACACCGCTCCAACTGTTCCGCCGATAGCGCCACCAATTCCCAACCCATCAGCGGCGTGAGACTTCGTTTGTACGGCGAACTCTTTGCTCTTCGTGGCATCGGACATTAACACGCTGATGTCGTCACGCGTGTAACCCCGCTTGATAATCGCATCGACAGCAGCCTCGGCCGCGGCGCGTGTTTTGAAAAATCCCGTTACAAATTTCTTCGACATAGCCTCGCTCCTTTAGTTTCATGACTCCGCCGAGCCTCTGAGCGCAGAGAGACACAAATCACCCGCTCGAAAATCGGCTTCGGTCCGAGAGGTCAAATTGTTAGGGGATTTGAAAGTAGTTTCCGTTAGCGCGAAGGGTCTGTCAAATCGAGCTGTCTATTCGTTAATTCATCAAGAAATTCACTGAGGTCCGCAGGGAGCGGTGAGCTGAACTTCTTGAACTCGTGAGTTCGTGGATGACGGAAGGCCAGTTGCTCTGCATGCAGAAACTGCCGGCCGAGTTTAGCGATGCGACTGCGGACCACCGGATCAACTACTGTTTTGTCGCGGCCCCCTCCGTATGTTTCATCTCCCACGACCGGATGTTTTAGCCACGCTAGATGCACGCGAATTTGATGTGTGCGACCGGTCTTCAATTCGACGTCAAGCAACGTAAAGCGATCGAATCTTCGTCGCACGCGATACAGGGTCAAAGCCGGGCGGCCGCCGCGCACAACCGCCATTCGCGTGCGATTCCGTGGGTCGCGCGCGATCGGCTGATCGATTTCACCGCGCTCGTTTTCGATCTGCCCATGCACCAGCGAGACGTACGACTTGAAAACTTCGCGATTGCGAAATTGATTCGCAAGATCATCGTGCGCGCTTTCCGTTTTCGCGACGACCAAGAGCCCCGAAGTGTCTTTATCGAGCCGATGCACAATGCCGGGCCGCGCTTCGTCGCCAACACTCGACAGCTTCTGAAAATGAAAGGTCAGCGCATTCGCAAGGGTTCCGGAGGAAACGCCCGCGGCCGGATGCACAATCATGCCTGCCCGTTTGTTGACGATGATGAGGTCGTCATCTTCGTAAACGATTTCGATCGGGATATCTTCCGGAACAAAGCCGGCGAGCGGCAACGTAGTCAGTTCCGCGTCAACCTGATCGTTCGTGCGTAATTTGTATGACGGTTTGGCGGCGCGACCATTGACGACCACGTCGCCGTCTTCGATTAATCGCTGCAGCCTGGAACGGCTCCAGGATTCGATGTGTTCGGCGAGGAACGCATCGAGCCGCTCTCCCGCCGACTCCCCAGGAACTGTGAAGGAAAAAGTGGATTGGTCGTTTGCGTCAGAGTTCAAGGTTTCAGCTTGCGCGTCGCTGAACCCGAGCGCCCTTGCTCACGCGCGGGCTTCTGACACGATCTCTCCCGACTGAACCACTACCCAACGCATCGGAAAAATACATACCTGTATCACGTTACTACTTCTTAGCAGAGCAAC
>Ga0075423_10002021_pt1 | contig 18213 bp, 6 predicted proteins | sample SoiMethybrSBSTD2_FD_80114 | JGI IMG/M metagenome (GOLD analysis project Ga0075423, IMG submission 80114) | Bulk soil microbial communities from a Populus tree surrounding site in Tennessee, USA - Soil MetaG P. TD hybrid SBSTD2 | ecosystem: Environmental > Terrestrial > Soil > Tree plantation...
CATTCATCCGCGCGAGCCGCGACGCCTCGTGCCAGCCCGCAAGTCCGTCGCGTACGCCCGTGTCGCCACCGGCCTGCACGCCGATCATGGCCGTGCGCGGCGGAATCGCGACCGCGTCTTTCACCGTCGCGTCCAACAACACCGTCCCATCGCTCGCGGCCATCGTGACGCGCGCCTGTCCGGTGAGCGTGAACCGCGGGCGATTCGTCGCTTCGAGATCACTGCTCGCGTCAGGGCAGTGCAGCACCACCAGGTCGCCGGCATAGAGCGTCGGCGCGCCAGCGGCGGGTGCTGCCGCTGCGCGCGTTCGCCGGGCGCCCAGTTGTCCATTCGGTCCGCTATCCAGCCCGCCGACGATACCCGCGAACGCACGCGCGCTCGCCGTGCGCCCTGCCGCCAGACTGCGCGCCGTGCCCGGCGCCGCGGTGAATGGCACCACGCCGGCGGCGATGATGGTCCCGGCTTCACTCACGCCCGGTCGTGCCGTGCGCGTCAGCTGCACGGCGAGTTGCCGCGTTAGGCGTGAGCGCACCGAGTCGATGGTCGGCGCCGGCCGTCGCTTGAGCCGCCCGCCGCTCACGGAGGTCCGTGGGCCCCGTTCGATCACGCCGGCACCGCCCGCCAGCACACCCGCGAACTTCGGTGCCCGCGTCCCCGGCGGGGCGACTGGTTCAGGTGTGGGCACCACGCTCGAGGCACCGTCCGCGGCGTTCGTGCGCCGGAGACCATCGGCAAGCGTCCCGAACAACGGCGGCGCCACACGGTCGCCTCGGAACGCGGCCGCCGCCATCGCACCGGGATTGCCCCGCGCGAGCAGCCCTTCCGGTGGCGCGTCGGTGCGCCTCGTGAACAGCCGCGTCTTCGCCTCGACCATCGACGCCGCCGTCGTGGCCGGCGTCGGCACGTTAACGCCGCCGGCCGTCGTGAACAGCACGGGCCGCTGGCCGCCCTGCGCCTGAAGCGGGAGGAGATCGCGCCCGAACGTCACGCGCCGGAACGGAATCGGGGGAATCGGCGTGACGAGCCCGCGCGTGCGCAGGTCGAAGCGCAGCCGGTTCAGCGCGAAGATCACATCGCCCTGAGGGATGCCGGGAACCGGCGATGCGTTAGGCTCACCCCAGACACCGATGGGGAACGCCTCCGTGTCCAAGCCGATCCGGTCGACGTCGCCATCCAGGACTCCCGGATGAGGACCCGCCACTCCCGGCTCGGACGAGGTGCCGACAATGCTGAGCGCGAGCTGCGACTGCATGTTGCCGCTGCCCATCGGCGCCAAACCCAGCGTCGTGGCCTGCCCGTTAGGCAGTGCGGGGCCTAAGGACCGCTGAACGTCCGACGGCCCGAGCGTCACGCCGGTGAGTGGCGCCGACGTCGTGATCGTGATCTCGAACTCGCCGAGCACCTCGAACGGCTTCGCCGCGGATCCGTCCGCGCTTTCCGCCTTGTTCGCCCCCGTCTTCCGCGTCAGTGTACCGAGCCCGGTGATCGCCGACAGCGCCCGCGCGCCACCACCTTCGCCATCCTCGAGATACTTCGTGGTGAACGCCGGCCAGTCGAGCAGGTCGCCCTGGCGCCGGTTGTCGCTGCCGAAAGGCACGGTGACCGATGCCGGCCCGACCTTGAACGTCGCGCGGCCACCGAACTCCGGCCCGTGCACCAACAGCCCGGCGCCCGTGCTGATGCTGAAGCTGATCGTGCCGAGCCTGGTGTCGATCGTCACGCCCGCGCTTATCCGCGCGTACGCTTCCACTTCGAACCAGAACGGGTCGAAGTACACGATCCCGTTCGCGCCGAACTCGATTCGCGCCCACGCCCAGCCGAAGTCGGCGCTCACGGTGACCTCGATGCCCGCCATGAGGGCCTCCGAGGTCAGCGCGAAGTACGAGCCGCCCTTGATCACGATCGCGTCGCTCACCTGCCACACGAGCCCGACCCGCGGCACCTCGGGATAGCCGTCGCGATGGAACCGTGGGTGGTACCCGCCGATGGTAAGCACGAACTGCCCGCGCAGCGGTCCTTTCCACCACACCACGAACGCGAACCCGCCCGTTAGGCGCACCTCCGGGTAGAGCAGCCACGAGTTCTCCGTGAGCTGCGCCCGGATGCTGAAGATCCCCTCGCGAGTCGAGAAGCGTGCGAGCAGCGCCAGCTCGATCGACACCAGCGCGGCCTGTGGCCTCGGCAGCGCCATGCGCGCGAGACCGAGCAGGTTCACGTCCAATCCGTCCGACCCGAACGCCACCGCGATCACGGCGATGCCGTCCACGAGCGCGAAGCACGTGAAGCTCAGACCCGCGGCCACCCAGAACTGGCCAACCTGCGGCCCGAAGTAGTCGTTGAGCTTCCGCAGCTCGACCATCGGGTCCGGCACCGAGGCCGCGATGTCCAACGCCTTGATGAACGGGTAGTCGCCGAACTGCGAGATGTCGTCAGGCACGCGGAGCCGGCGGTTGATGCCGAGCCCCGCGCCGATGCCCGTGATGAAGAACGCCGGCGGCCCGCCGATGGGCCCGTTCAGCGCACCGAAGATGAAGAACGATGGGTTGCCATCGAGCAGCGCGTAACCGCCGTACAGCGTTAGGCCGTACGTTCCGAACCGCCCGAGCAGCATGCCGAGGTAGCCGCCACTCGCATCCTTCAGCAGTCCGCCCGCGATCGACACGCCGGACATGTCGGCCGAGACGGCGAGGCCCATCAGGTCGGCCGACCAGCGCGACGCATCGAACACGTCGCCGCCATTCCAGGTGAGCGACAGCTGGTCCACCGCGGCGGTCATGCCGAAAATCGACACGCGGCCGTCGAAGAGGAGTTGCAGCCGCGTGATCGTGCCGGCCGTGCTGCGACTGTCGAAGCCGATGCGCTCGAGGTACAGCGGCCCGAGCTCGCGTTGGATCACCAGCCACCACGGTCCCGGCGGCGGCCCTGCGCGCACCGACACGCCAACCGAACCACCCGCGCGCGCTTGCACCGCGATGCCCGGACTGAACGCCGGCCGGTTGTTCGCGCCACCACGCGCAGCGTCGTTGAGAATACCGCCGGCGACCGGATTTCCTCCGCCGCCCGCCGGTGCGATCGCGAGCCCGGCCAGCTCGAGCTGCACCCCGCCGCCAATACCAGCCGACGACATCTCCGCGAGGAAGTGCACGGCGATGCCGTCGAGCGCGACCGGACCGAGCGACAGGAGCGGCCCGCCCGACTTCGTGAAGCGCAGCCCGATGCCGCCAATCGTGAACCCGGGCGCCAGCTCGAGCGTCACGTCGGTCGGAGTCACGGTGCCTTCCAGCATCGTGATCGTGATCCCCGCCGGCACCGGCGAGCCCTCGATCCATGTCGCGTCGGCCTCGATCGCCACCGTCGGATCGCCCGACACGATCTCCAGCCGTCCTGCACCGGCCAGCGTCAACGCCACGCCGAGTCGCTTCGTGGCGCCGCCGTTCTGCGCGACGAGCGCGATCGTCACCGCGCTTTCGATCGTTACGCTGAGTGGTGATGGCAACGTGGCCAGGTTCCACAGGAGCCGCTTGAGCCGCGTGAACAGCCGCTCCGGTTGCAGCAGATCGTCGAACAGCGTCGTGTCCAGTGACGTCGTGCCGCCCGAGGTCACGAACAGCACCCGTTCGAGTCCACTGATCGCCTGCGCCGGGAGAACCGGCAGCAGGACCGGCAGCGCGATCCCGCTCGCGATCGATGCCGCGACACTCAACAGCGACAGTGCAACGCGTCCGGGATCGGTTTCGATTGACTCGCCCACGCTGCGCGTAACGACGATGAGTGCGGGCGGTGTCTCGTTCAGTGCCCACCTGAGCTCGACCGCCTTCGCCCCTGACGGATCCAGCGCCAGGCCGACCGCGGCCATGCGCGACACCCCCGCCGCCGTTACGCCCGCGCGTACCGACAGCATTGGCCGCAGTGTCACGCCGCCGATGAGCAATGCAGCCGGCCCCACTCGCACCGAGATCCCGACGCCGTCGGCCGCCAGCCGCAGCTCTTCGATCACGACGTCACCGACCGCAGGCACGTCGAGCGTCGCCGCGAAGCGCAACACCGGCGTTAGGCCGCTCGTGTCGAGCATGAGCGTCACCTGCTGCGCACTCCCGAACTGTAGCGTCACGCGCCCGGCCGTCGGACCGTCCACGCGCACGAGCGTGCCCGCCGGATCGAGTGCGCGCGCCAGCGCGGCCGTGCCGGCGCTGACCAGGTTCGGCAACCGCGCCAGCAATCGCGACGCGGGGTCCGCCGCGAACGTCGTCAACCTCGCGGCGGTGAAGGCGTTCCCCTCGCGCAGGTCGAGTGCCCCACCGAGGTCGAAGATCGCCGTGCCGACATCCTTCGCGAGCGACGCCGCGCCGTCGCTGCGTCGCGCGGCGATCGCGTTCAACACCGGCGGCAACACCGAGTCGCCAATCGCGCTCAGCACACTCCCGATGCCGGCGCCCGCCGGATAGATCGGCAAGAGAGGCGCGGGTGCCGGACGCACAAGTGAGAGCTGGACCGCCGGCGACACGGCGAGCTGCAGTCCGGTCTCATCGATTGTGACGGCCGTATCGAGCATCGGCTCCACGCGGCCGTCGGTCGATATCCGCACTCCGCCCGTCACGCGAGTGCTCACCGCTGCGGTGCCGACGGTGGACGTCAACGCTGCATCCAGCGTCACCGCCAGCCGTTCGCCGGCGCCGGAATAATTCACGGTGACGCCCGGCACGATCGGCCATCCCGTCGCAGCACCTCGCGCCGGAGCAATCACTGGCGCGAGCGCATCGAGCAACCGCACCGCGCTGCCCACGGGATCACTGCGCCACGACTCAGCGCCGTGCAACAGCCACCCCGCCGCATCATCGAACAGCGCGATCGGCAGCCGCACCGCGCGCCGTCCCTCTTCGTCGGCCGCGCGCAGCAGCGCCAGCGCATCCAGTGCCGCGTCGATTGCTGCACGCCCCGCTGCATCCGCCTGATCGCGCAGCGCGTTCGCCAGCGCTTGCAGCAGGAACGCCGGCAAGACGGTACTCGCGAAACCGGTGAACGCCGCCACATCAGGCGTCGGCAGCAGCATCATCGTGCGCGTCGGCGCCGCACCACCTGCACGCCACTCCACGCCGAGGCTGTTCACCGCCCCCGCATGGCCGACGAGTCGCACGCCACCGGCGTTTGCATCGAGCGCTCCGAGCGCGAGCTCCGCGGTCGCACGCCCATCGGCCGCCAGCGTGGTCGCGAGCGTGTACGGTACCACGCCGGCGAGCGTGCTCGTCACGCTGACAGCGAACGTCCGCGTCGCCGCATCGAGCGACAGCGTGGCGTCACCGACGGTCCACGTCATCGTTCCAGCACTGCCCGCGATTCCACTCACCATCGCGCGCAGTGACGTTGCCACCTCTACGCCACGAGCACGCACGCGATCGGCCACGAGACCTGGCTCGAACAGCAATCGATCCAACCCGGTCACATCGAGCCCGCCATCCCGCACGAGGCCGAGCACGTCCAGCAGCGAGCCAAGCTCCGGTGATGCGGCGCGCAGCCGCGCCACGACGCCAGAGATGATCGCTCGCACTTCCGGCAGCGCCTGTGTCGCGGCCACACCGTCACCATCGGCGCGCACCACCCACCGTTCGCGGAATGCTCCGAGACCCGTGGCCTCATAGAGCACGAGCTCGGAGTCGCCTTCCGTGCCGTCGAACGGCACGACGATGTTCGCCGCCATCCACCGCACATCCACATCGCTGGGCTCCGGGCTCGGCCCCCCGATCAACCATCCGTCGGTGACCCCGAGCTCCAGGTGAACCGTCACGCCGCGCGCGACCGAGACGCGTATCCCATTGGTCGTGTCGCGCTCGAGCGCCGCCATGTCGAACGTGGCGCCAAGCCCTACCCAGATCCCCGCGACGTTCGCGACCACCACGGGAATGTCGACCCCCACGTGCAGTGCAGTGCGCGGCGCCGGATCCGCCGCTGCCTCGCGCGCCATCTCGAATCGCGCGGCGATCCCGTCCTCGAGCAGCGCGCCAAGCCCGAGGCGAACCGTGTCGTCCGCCAGTGCCCCGAACACCGCCTGACACGCCAGCCCGGCGCGGCGTGTTTCGACCCCGGCGTTAGGCAGCGACGCATCGTCGCTCGCCACGTCCAGCGAGCGCCGCACGACGTCGCGGACCACGTCGAGTGGCGTAGCGGTCAGCGCACGCTGGGCCGGCAAAAGCTGCGGCGCGTCGGCTCGCAGCAGGCGCTCGAGCACGCGCATCGCATCGGCGCCAAGTCCGGTGCGGAACGCCGTCACGCTCGGTGGCGTCCAGGGCGCACCAACGGTCACCACCTCGGTGATCACCGGCCGCGTCGCGGCCGCACGAATCGCAGCGGCCCCACAGGCGCCGTACGCGATCACCGTCACTGGCGCTGTACGGGACGCGAGCACGCGCGCCAACCGCTCCGCCTGCTCCGCAACGATGTCGTGATCAGCACGTGACGCGCGCGCTGCTGCCGGCGTTGGTAGAACTACGAACCAATCGCCGACGTCCGTAGCCGTGATGTTCCCGGTCACCGTCGCCGTGCTCGCATCAACGACGCGCCCTGCGGGACGATCCGTTCGCCAGATGTCCTCGCACCCGACGTGCACGACCGTCGCCGGGGCTGTCGTGAACAGTTGCCGGCTCAGGAGACCGCTCGCGCCTTCCGCGACGAGATCGTCGTAGCACCGATCGCCACGGCGCACGAGCGTAACTCCGGTTGGTACCGTCGTGGGCACCGCCAGCACGCCGTCGGTGTCCACCCAGCGGGCGATGAGCTGCTCGAAGCCCGTGCCGAGCGACGCGCGGCCATTCAGCAGGTCGCGCAAATCGGGCAGCTGACCGGAGGCGCGTTGCAGCCGCGCAAGCAGCGAGTCGCCATCCTCCGGCACGTTAGGCGCGCGCCGGGCCGGTATGACCTTGCCAAGCTCGAGGCGCGGAGGACAGGGTGGTACGAGCCAGGCCACCAGGGCCGGTGCACGTTCCTCGCCCGCCACTGGGCACCGGTACGGAGAACGCGCACCCCCTGCGCCAAGTGCCGCCGTGAGCGTGCCGCCGCTGAGCAGGCGTGCGATGATCCCCATCGCGTCGCGCACCCGATCGCAGTCCAGCACCAGATCCGCCAACCACATTCGGATCGCGAGCGCCGGATCGCCGTCGACCAGCGCCGACAACGATAGCTCGGGGCCGGCACCTTTCCATCCGATCAGCTCCAGCAGCTCGTCGAGAATCGGCACCTGCGCCTGCGCGCTGAGCGCCACGATCAGCGACTGGACGTCGGGCCAGAGCGCGGGAGGTACCGTGAACCGGCCGTCCAAACCACGTACTGGCAGCGGCAGCGCGAGCTCCACCACCTCGCGCGGCAACGCGATCGTCGCACTGGCCGTGGGTGCCTCGAGGTCGAGCAGCAGTCCGCGAGCCGGACTCCACGACACGACCGCCCGCAGCGCGTCGGCAGAGAGCGTGAGGGTATTGCCGATCTCGAACGTTAGGCTGCCCGCCGAGCGTCGCAGCTCGAGTGCGGCCGAGAGGTCGCCGACGAACGTCACCTGCACTGGCGCGAACGCCAGTCGCAGGAGCGACGCGCGCAGCGTCGTCATCGCGACGTGATCGCCGAGGACGGGCGTCGCGATGTCGAGCGCGGCATCCACCACCAGCGCATCGCCATCACGCCATACGAGCAGGATGAGCGGCGCGGCCAACTCCACCCGCCAGGGCGCGACACGTGTTCCGCTGCCGGGTACGCTCGCGGCGGGCACCGACGCGACGAGCGCGCGTAGTGCGCCCAGCACGTCGGCCATCGCCGGCGCAGCCGCGGTGAGGTCTCGCCAATAGCGCGTCATCTCGGCCAGCGGATCCGAGAGCAGTGCCGTCGCGGATACACCCGTGACGCCAGCTGGGGGACGGATGCCAAGGAGCCTGCCGATCAGCGTGCCCGCCGCGCCGAAGCCCGTCATCGCGGCATCGAGCGCCGACGCCACGACCGAGTCCACCGCCGTCATTGCCGCAGCCGGCGACGAGATGTCGAGCAGCTCGTGCGTGCGGCCGGCGAGCGTCACGTTATGCAGCGTGAGCGAGAAGGCCGGACGTCGGTCGGCACGCAGCACCAAGCCGGTGCGCAGCCCGCCTACCGCTGTGCTCCCGGTCAACAGCGCAGCACCTCCGGCTTCGGCCCCGAACAACGCCTCGGCCCGCAGGTCCGGGATCGCCGTCACCGCACCAGTCGCGAGGTCGGCGCGCAGCACGTCCACGGCGATGCGGACACGGGCGCCCGGCGTCGTGTCGAGCGACAGCGCTACCCACGGGACTACGACCAGCGCGCCGCCTGCACCCGTGCTCGTGCGCACACCAACCGTGAACCGCAGGGCGCCGGCGGTGACCGTCGTGCTCTCTGCGCCTGCGTCGACCACACCACCGATGACAGCGCCGAGCTGCCCGAACCACGCCGTGCGCGCCGTCGTGGATGCGAACACCGCTCGCAACCACTCCACGAGCGCATCGATGCCGCGTGTCGGCAACTCCGCGAGTGGCAGCGCGGGAAGTCCCGTCACCTCCCGTAGCCCGAGGAGCCCCACCAGCCCGGCGACTTCGGACGGCAGAGCGCTCGTGAGCGCATCCACCTGCGCACGCACCAGTGTCGCGAGCAGCTCCAGCACTTCGGCGCCAAGCGCGTTAGGCGTGGCGGCATCGAGCGTGAGGGTGCGTGGCCACGTTGCGCCGGGCAACTGCAGGTCCCGCAGCTCCATCGCGAGGCGCAGGTTGGCCGAGCCGTCGGTCGGGATGCCGAGCTGCACGGCCAGCGCACCGAGCGACGGCTCGCCAGCAGCCGGAGCCGAATCACGAAGCGTGAGATCGAGGCCGATGTCTATCCGCCCTTCCGCTCGGCCAAGCAGCAACCACGGCGGCAGGCTTCCCGAGTCAGCGAGTGGCGTGGGGCCGCGTTGCGCGCGGAAGATCGGCACGTGCACGCGCGTCGCCACACGCGGTGCGTTCCCGTCCATGGTGTGTTCGACGCCGATGCCGACGTGGACCGCCCCCGTCACCGCCTTCACGACGGCGAAGATCGTGACTTGTGGCGCGGATTCGTGGAATAGCGGTACCCATGTCGCACCATCACGCGTCGAGCGATCGGGGGCGCCGAGCACGTCGTCTGCGAACGCCAGCATCGCTTCGCGCTGCTGATCGTTGGAGAGGATGTCCTGCAGCCCGTTCGCGTTGCTGCCGGTTCCGATGGGATCGCTGAACCAGGCGTCGTTCGGGCTTCCGTTGTCGCGGAGGATGCCGAGCGCCTTCGCGAGCGACTCGAAGGCGTCCATCTGAGCGCCGACCGTCATCGCTCTTTTGCCAGGCTGATGTTATTGCGCGCCATTGCGGCGATGAGGAGCAGGTTCTTGTCGGCGGCAATCAGAGCCGGCACCAGGGGGCGACCTGCGCTGTCCTTGCCCGTGCCGGCTGCGAGCTGTTGCGCCAGAGTGACCAGTGCTTCCCACGCGAACGCTGTGAGAGACTCCGACCACGTGTCGGCGATGACGGCCGGGCCCTGGACGCGATCGAAGGTCGACATGACGAGCCCCGTCGGCCGCTCGAGCTTGCCGACGGCGAAGGCCACATCGACGCGCTGGGCACCCTTGACCTCGTCGCAGCTGACGACCAGCGAGATGGTGACCAGCCCCGGTGCGCAGGCGAGCGCTGCGCGGTCGAGGTACACCAACAGCTCCTCGCGTCCGGCAACCCACACCACGGTGGGTGGCGCATCCGCGCGGACGTCGGCCACGAGGTGGATGATGCCGCGCAGCACGGCTTGGGCGTCGGCCACCGGGACACGCAGCATGTTGGGCGCAACCGCACCCGGCCGGAGCTTCACGTTGGACGTGAGCGTCTGGAACCAGTTCGCGTTAGGCAGCGTGATGGTCGCGCCGGGGAGGACGAGCCGCGCTGTGGTGGCACCAGCCGGCGGCGTGATGACGGGAGGATTCGGACGAAGAGGCATCCGTCGCGATGATTGCAAGGAGTATCACGTCGCGCCGGTTGTCACATCCGGCGCGACCATGATGCGGACCCGCTCAGTCGAGCGGGCGTGTTACGGCGTTACGTCGAGGCGGCGCGCGGTGGACGCGGCCCAGGGACGGTATGCAGTGCGTCCGGCGAGGATGCCGGCCGTGACGAGCAGGGCATCGCCGATGACGAGGAACGGCGCGTGGGTCCACTCGCCGCTGAGCGTCGTTGCGCCGATCGCGGCGATCAGCGCGGATCCAGCCAGGGCTCGCCGTGAAAGTGCATGGCGGCGGTTCAGCACGCCGAGCACTGCGCCTAACAACACGGGCATCCACTCCGACATCGTTCGCCTCGTGAGTGAGCGTACTCCTTATTGCTCTGTGCTCAGCGCCAGTGGCGCTGAGCGAGGGCTAGTAGATGCACGGGAATGGGCGGAGACGCAAGACGGGCCGTGGGTGTGATCGACGGGAGCGGGACTGCGTCTGTGGATGAGCTCGCAAACTCGACGTCGAGATCGGCCTAACGCGAGTCGATCATATCAGGGACATGGTCGCGGATGTGGAGATGAGGCTCGAGACTCAGTGCGTTGGGTCGAGTAACGGTCGTCAACCGATCTTCCCGGTTACGACGATGGATTCCAATCGACCTGGAACCTTTCGCGCCACGCAGCCATTTCCGCTCAGCAGATCGACAACCTACCAAGCGGGATGGATCGTGAACGACGCCGAATCATTGCGGCTCGCCGAGGACGCGCGGCGGGCGCGGAACTGGAAGCGCTGGGGCCCTTACGTGGCCGAACGGCAGTGGGGCACCGTGCGCGAGGACTACTCGCCCTCGGGCGAGTGCTGGGGCTACTTCCCCCACGACCACGCGCGATCGCGTGCATACCGCTGGGGCGAGGATGGGCTCCTCGGCTTCAGTGACCGCCAGGGGCGGCTGTGCTTCGCGCTCGCCCTGTGGAACGGCAACGATCCCATCCTCAAGGAGCGGCTCTTCGGGCTTACCGGCCCGGAGGGCAACCACGGCGAGGACGTGAAGGAGTGCTATTACTACCTCGACGCCACCCCGTCGCACTCGTACAACAAGGCGCTCTACAAATACCCACAGCGTGAGTTTCCCTACGGCGAGCTTGTGGACGAGAATCGCCGGCGCGGGAAGCACGAGCCCGAGTATGAGCTCGCCGACACGGGCGCGTTCGACGACAGCCGCTACTTCGACGTCGCCGCCGAATACGCGAAGGCCGATACGGACGACGTGCTGGTGCGCCTCACGGTCTCGAACCGGGGGCCGGAACCTCGCATGCTGCACCTCCTTCCCACGCTCTGGTTCCGCAACACGTGGAGCTGGGGGCGAAGCAGCGAGAAGTATGGGCCCAAGCCATCGCTCACACTCGAGGGCGACCGCGTCGTTGCCGATCACTGGTCGTTAGGCCGCCTGGAGCTCGCCGCCGAACATGCGTCCAACTGTGTCGAGCCGCGTTGGCCCTTCACCGAGAACGAGACGAACGTCCAGCGGCTGTTCGCGTCACCTAACGGGCAGTCCTACGTCAAGGACGCGTTCCACGAGCACGTGATCCACGGACGGCACGACGCCGTCAATCCGGCTGGCCGAGGCACCAAGGCGGCGGCTTACTACGTGCTCGAGCTCGCGCCGGGCGAGACGGTGACGGTGCGTCTACGCCTAACGGCCGTCGAGGATCGCTCCGGCAACCCGTTCGGTCGTGAGTTCGACCGGATGTTCGCCGCGCGGATTCGCGAGGCCGACGCGTTCTACGCAGCTCGGATTCCCGAAGCCGCAACCCCAGACGAACGGGCTGTCGCGCGGCAGGCGTACGCCGGGCTTCTCTGGTCGAAGCAGTTCTACCACTACGCCATCGACGAGTGGCTCGACGGTGATCCGGCACAACCCGCGCCTCCGCGTTCTCGGCGGAACGGTCGCAATGCGGAATGGACACACCTCTACAACGCGGACGTCATCTCGATGCCGGACAAGTGGGAGTACCCGTGGTACGCGGCCTGGGATCTCGCGTTTCACACCGTCCCGCTCGCGCGCATCGACCCGCACTTCGCGAAGGAGCAGCTCATCCTCCTGCTTCGCGAGTGGTACATGCACCCGAACGGACAGATCCCGGCGTACGAGTTTGCGTTCGGCGACGTGAATCCACCGGTGCATGCGTGGGCGGTGTGGCGGGTCTACAAGATGACTGGGCAGCGGGGAGAGCGCGATCGCCAGTTCCTGGCGCGCGCGTTCCATAAACTGCTGCTCAACTTCACGTGGTGGGTGAACCGCAAGGACCCCGAGGGACACAACCTGTTCGCCGGGGGTTTTCTCGGCCTGGACAACATCGGCGTCTTCGATCGATCGCAGCCGCTGCCGACGGGCGGACACCTCGAGCAGGCGGATGGCACGGCGTGGATGGCGTTCTACTGCGGGACAATGCTGTCGATCGCGCTGGAGCTCGCCAGCGAAGATCCCAGTTACGAGGACGTCGCCTCGAAGTTCTTCGAGCACTTCGTGGCGATCACCGACGCCATGAACTCACTCGGTGGCACCGGACTCTGGGATGACGCCGACGGCTTCTACTACGACCAGCTGCACGTGAATGGCGATCACGTTCCGCTCCGCGTACGCTCGATGGTCGGTCTCATTCCGCTCTTCGCGTGCGAGATCATCGAACAGGAGACCATCGCGAAGCTACCCGGGTTCACGAAGCGGATGCGCTGGTTCCTCGACAACCGGCCCGAGCTCGCGAAGTACACGTCGTACATGAGCGCTGACCCGGACGGGGATGACGAACACGCACACCGGCTGCTCGCGATCCCGTCGAAGGAGCGACTCACGAGTGTGCTTCGCTACCTTCTCGACGAAACTGAATTCCTGTCGCGTCACGGAGTGCGATCGGTCTCTCGACATCACGCGGAGCACCCGTACGTCTTCCGCCACGACGGAGAGGAATTCCGGGTCCAATACGACCCCGCGGAAAGCTCGAGCGGGTTGTTCGGGGGGAACTCGAACTGGCGCGGACCGGTGTGGTTCCCCGTGAATTACCTGCTCGTCGAGGCGCTGGAGCGGTACGATCACTTCTACGGCGACACGCTTCGCGTCGAATGTCCCACAGGGTCCGGGCGTTTCCTGTCGTTAGGCGCGGTCGCGGCTGAGCTCGCGGGCCGGCTGTCGAGCCTCTTCCTGCCCAACGACCGCGGTCTCCGCCCGTGCCACGGCGACGAGACGCGCTACGCGCACGACCCGCATTGGCGCGACCTCGTGCTGTTCCACGAATACTTCCACGGCGACAGCGGGCGCGGAGTCGGAGCGAGCCATCAGACTGGCTGGACGGCGCTCGTGGTCCGGTGTCTGGAGACCGTCGCGAAGGCGCGCTCGACGTCCGTTCACGTACCACAGTCCATGCGTCACACGCCTCTCGCCACGGTCTCGACATGACCAGCCCATCCTCAGAGTGGCTCGAGGCCGACGGACTCGGCGGCTTCGCCTTTGGCCGAGCGGACGGCATCCGCACGCGCCGCTACCACGCGGTGCTCGCCGTCGCAACGACTCCCCCCACCGGGCGTGTCGTGCTGGTCAACGGGTTCGACGCGTGGGTCGAGACGGCCGACGGTCGCTTCGCGCTCACGTCGCAGCGATATACGCCCGATGTCACGCACCCCGACGGCGCGGCCCGTGTCACAGGCTTCACCCGCGACCCGTGGCCAACCTGGACGTTCACGTTGCCTAACGGCTTGGAGGTCATTCAGGAGCTCGTGGGAGCCCGGAACGCGCCCATGGTCGCTTTGTCGTGGCGACTCGGCCAACCCGGAACTGCCAGACTGATCGTTCAGCCGTACCTGTCGGGCCGCGACGTCCACGCACTGCATCACGAGAACGCGACGTTCCGATTCGATGCGCGCGTGGCGGGACCGCGTGTGACCTGGCAGCCGTACACGGACCTGCCGCCCGTGATCGCCCTCGCGAATGGCGACTACCTCTCCGATCCGGCTTGGTACCGGCACTTCCAGTACGACGAGGAGCGAGCACGCGGGCTCGATTTTGTGGAGGATCTCGGGGCACCGGGTCGCTTCATGTTCTCCCTCGACCGGCGCGCTGTTCTCGCTGTCGGCGCCGGCTCCGGTGCGGGTAGCGACATCGCGCTGCCGCTCCTGAACACATCACCCGAGCGGTGTTGGGAGTCGATCGAGATGAGCGAACGGCGACGTCGCGCCGCCTTTCCTTCCGCGCTGCACCGTGCCGCGGACGACTACATCGTGACGCGCGGCGCCGGCAAGACGATCATCGCCGGGTACCCATGGTTCTCGGACTGGGGACGTGACACGTTCATCGCCATCCGCGGACTATGTCTCTCGAGCGCCACCGCCGGGTACGACCGGTTCGCGGACGCACGCGAGATCCTGCTCGAGTGGGCGGAGCACGTAAGCGAGGGCATGTTGCCGAATTTCTTCCCGGAAGCCGGGAAGGCGGCGGAGTACAACTCGGTCGACGCCTCGCTCTGGTACGTGATCGCGGTGCACGAGTTCCTCCAGCTATCCAAGGCGCGCTGCCTGGTTGCGACGACGGATCGGCGTGCACTCCATGCGGCGATCGACGCCATCGTCGCCGGATACGCGCGAGGCACGCGGTTCGGTATTCGGGCAGACGGTACGGGACTCCTGTCCGCCGGCGAAAGCGGTGTGCAGCTCACCTGGATGGACGCGAAGGTGGGCGACTGGGTCGTGACGCCACGCATTGGAAAGCCCGTGGAGATTCAGGCGCTGTGGATCAACGCGCTGCGCATCGCCGGTCGCCGTTCGGCTCGGTGGGCCGGGCTCGCCTCGAGCGCGCAGGCGACGTTCCTCGAACGGTTCTGGAACCAGGAGCGTGGGTTCCTGTTCGATGTCGTCGACGTCGACCATCGATCAGGCGTGAACGACATGGCGCTGCGACCGAATCAGATACTTGCAGTGGGTGGGCTACCGTATTCACTGATCGATGGTGAGCCGGCCAAGAGCGTGGTCGACGTCGTCGAGCGGCAACTCTGGACGCCAGCCGGGCTCCGGTCGTTAGGTCCCGGCGAGCCAGGCTACATCGGCCGTTACGGCGGCGACATGCGCCAGCGCGATGGCGCGTATCATCAGGGCACCGTGTGGCCGTGGCTCATCGGAGCGTTCGTGGACGCATGGCTCCGCGTTCGCGGCAGCTCGGACGACGCCCGTCGCGAAGCGAGAGCGCGTTTCCTGGTCCCGCTGCTTCGTCATTACGAGTCGAGCGCGCCGGGTCACGTGGCGGAGATCGCGGACGGTAACGCGCCGCACACCGTGGGTGGGTGTCCGTTCCAGGCGTGGTCGGTGGGTGAGGCGCTTCGACTCTCGCAGGACGTGCTTCGCGTCGATGTCGCGGGCGCATCGCCGCCCGGGTCTGCCTTCGCCCGCGCCGGATAGCTGGAGGGCCCGTGAGCACACGCGCCAGCCATTGGCCCGAGTATGTCATCGAGGCGGGAGCCCTGGGCTGCTTCATGATCTCGGCGTGTGCGTTCGGGACGCTGCTTGGCGCTCCCGGCTCGCCCGTCGTGAGTGCGGTGCCATCGCCCTTCGCGAGGCGCGTCGTGATGGGCGCGCTCATGGGGCTCACCTTGATCGCGATCGTGCACTCGCCCTGGGGTCGGCGGTCGGGTGCGCAGATGAATCCGGCGTTCACGCTGACGTTCTTCCGGCTGGGCCGCTCGGCGCCGCGCGACGCGGCGGCTTACATCGTGGCGCAGTTCGTGGGTGGCGCGTTAGGCGTTATGCTGGCCGGTGCGGTACTGGGACCGGCGCTTGCGGCACCGGGCGTCATGTACGTTGTGACCGAACCGGGTATGCTGGGTGTCGCCGTGGCATTCGTGTCCGAGCTCGTGATCTCGGCGCTCATGATGATGATGGTGCTTCGGACGTCGTCGTCCGAGCGGTGGAAGCGATTCACCGGCGTGTTCGCCGGGCTGCTCGTCGCGACGTACATCACGATCGAATCGCCGTTGTCGGGCATGAGCATGAACCCGGCGCGCACGGTGGCCTCCGCCCTCGCCGCGCACCGGTGGATCGCGGTGTGGATCTACTTCGTGGCGCCGCTCACGGGAATGCTGATCGCGGCGGAGCTCTTCGTGCGAACGCGTGCACAGCGCGCGATCCCGTGTGGCAAGATCATGCATGCAGAGCCGTGCCTCTTTTGTGAACACGCGCGGCGCGCGCACGGACGCTGATTGCGCCCGAATCGACCGCGACTCGCGGCGCCGCCCGAGACATCTCGGCCGGCACGGCTCCGCAACGGCAAGACCTAACGCGGATTAAATAGCGATTGCGCGGATTTCGCGGATTGGCTCCCAGGCCGGGACGTAGGTATCACGCAACGAGCCGGGATTCCTTGTTCAACGGCCTCGGGCAGCCAAGGCGTCCCGAGGCCGTCAACCACGAAAAGACAGATCTGGAAGTGGTAGCCGGAGGCGTTAATGCCCTCGGAGCAAATCCGCGCAATCCGCGTAATCGGCCTCAAATCCGCGTTAGGTCTTGCCGTTGATCTGGGCTCGTGGCGCGATTGAGCGTAATGGCTGAGCCGGATTCGGTCGTTGCCGTGTGCATCCACCGGGAACCATTGCGTCGACGCGACGCTTATAGCCGCCGCCAGCAGGAACCGGCGACGGAAGCCTCTGGCGAATCGACTCACCCGAGGCTCGCATGACAAACGACACACACTACGACGTCATCATCATCGGCAGCGGCGCCGGCGGCGGCACGCTCGCCTACAAGCTCGCCCCTTCAGGCCTGCGGGTCCTGCTGCTCGAGCGCGGTGATTACGTCAGACGCGAGATCGAGAACTGGAGTACGCTCGCCGTCAACAAGCACGGCCGCTACAACACCAAGGAAGTGTGGCGAACTGCTTCGGGCGCCGACCTCCACCCGCACACCAACTACTATGTTGGCGGCAACACGAAGTTCTTCGGCGCCGCCCTGTTCCGTCTTCGTCGCGAGGATTTCGGCGAGCTCCGGCACCACGGGGGAATGTCGCCTGCCTGGCCGATCTCGTACGACGACATGGAGCCGTATTACACCGCGGCCGAGCGTCTGTATCAGGTGCATGGTGAGCGTGGCGCGGACCCGACAGAGCCGTGGGCGAGCGCGCCATACGACCATCCGGCGATCTCACACGAGCCCCGGATCCAACAGCTGCACGATGACCTCGTCGCGCAGGGCCACTCCCCGTTTCACGTCCCGTTAGGCGTCCGGCTGAACGAGGCCAACCGTCGCCAGAGCGCGTGCATTCGCTGCGCGACATGCGATGGCCACCCGTGTCTCGTGAACGCCAAATCGGACGCCCAGGTCATGTGTGTGGACCCGGCGCTGGAGTACCCGAACGTGACGCTCGCAACTGGTGCGCTCGTGAAACGCCTCGAGACGAGTGCCTCCGGACGTGAGGTCACTGGTGTAGTCGTCGAGCGCGAAGGCAAAACCGAGCGGTACTCGGCCGACATCGTCGTGTCGTCCGCTGGCGCGCTCAACTCCGCCGCACTGCTCCTGCGATCGGCGAATGAACGTCACCCGAACGGGCTCGCGAACTCGTCAGGCGTCGTGGGCCGGTACTACATGGGCCACGTCAACTCCGTGCTCATGGCGATCTCGAAGTGCCCGAACCCCACGATCTTCCAGAAGACGCTCGCGCTGAACGATTTCTACTTCCGCTCGGCCGAGTGGGAGTTCCCCATGGGGCACATCTCGTTCGTCGGCAAGCTGGACGCGGACACGCTCTCCGCGGGCGCACCCGCGATTGCGCCCGGCTGGACGCTCGACCTCATGGCGAAGCACTCGCTGGACTTCTGGCTGACCTCCGAGGACCTGCCTGACGCGAACAATCGCGTCACGCTAGACCGCGACGGCAACGTCGTCCTCGCCTACAAGCCGAACAACGAGGAAGGACATAAGCGCCTGGGCAACAAGGTTCGCGAGCTGCTCAAGGGCCAGCGCGCGTGCCCGATTCACGGGAAAGGCTGTCACGTCGGCGTGTTCGCGCGAAACCTGTTCCTGGGTCAGCGTATCCCGCTCGCCGGTGTCGCACATCAGAACGGCACGGTCCGATTTGGCAATGACCCGGCGATGTCTGTGCTCGACGTGCACTGCAGGGCGCACGACGTGGACAACCTCTACGTCGTCGACGCGAGCTTCTTCCCGTCGAGCGGCGCGGTAAATCCCGCTCTCACGATCATGGCGAA
>Ga0075423_10002022_pt1 | contig 18212 bp, 11 predicted proteins | sample SoiMethybrSBSTD2_FD_80114 | JGI IMG/M metagenome (GOLD analysis project Ga0075423, IMG submission 80114) | Bulk soil microbial communities from a Populus tree surrounding site in Tennessee, USA - Soil MetaG P. TD hybrid SBSTD2 | ecosystem: Environmental > Terrestrial > Soil > Tree plantation...
AATGTTCAGCTATAAAGTGAAAAACTATGCACTGCTGGATGAGCAGGGGCGATTGCGCATCAAGGGCTCGGGCCTGCGATCGCGCGGTCTCGAGCCCTTCCAACGCGAATGGCTGGAAGAAATACTCTTACTGCTCTTAAAGGCTGATAGAGCAAAAATCCCGAAACTCTACGAGCGCTACCTTGATGACATCGATCAGCACCGCAGGGGAATTTCCTGGCTCGCGAAAACCGAGACACTGCAAGACTCGTTAGAGACTTATCAGGTAAAGCTCAAAGCCAAGAAGCGCAACGCCGCCGCGCCCTACGAGCTTGCGCTCAAGGCCGATCGGCGTTTCCAGCCGGGCGATCAGATCTCCTATTACGTCGTCGGAGCGAAAGCCAAGATTAAGATCAACGAGAACTCTAAGCTAGCGTCCGAATGGGACGCCAACAAACCCGATGAAAACGTCGAACATTATAAGGCCAAGCTCAAAGAATTGTATGAAAAATTCAAGCCATGGATCGAGGACGGAGCGACAACGGAAGAACACTCCGGATTGAGCGACGATCGGGCTCAGTTCTCGTTACTCAGTTCTTAGTCCTAACACACGAGCAAATGACTCTTGCGATGAACAAAGTCGCTCTGATCACGGGTGGCGCTCGGGGCATCGGACGAGCCGTCGCGCTGGACCTGGCTTCGCGAGGTTGGTCGGTAGCTATTTGTTACCGCTCCAGCGCGACGGCGGCGGCGGAAGTCGTTACCGCCGTGGAACATCACGGAGTAAATGGTCTGGCAGTGCAATGCGATATTTCTGATCCCGTTGCCGCAGCAGGTTTTGTGCAGCGAGTGAACCAAGAATGGGGCCGAATCGACGCGCTCATAAACGGCGCCGGTCCATACCATCGAGTTTCTCTGCTGAAGGAAACCAATAACGGGTGGCACTCGATGTTCGACAACAATTTACACCCGGTCTTCTATCTGAGCCAGGCTGTCATTCCGATCATGAGAGAACGAAAGTGGGGCAGAATCGTATGCTTCAGCATGGCGAACGCCGAACAGCTCATCGCTCAACCCCAGCTTACCGCACACTATATAACCAAGGTGGGATTGCTGGCGCTAGCTCGCTCTTATGCTCGTCTGATTGCACCAGACGGGATCACAATGAATTGCGTCTCGCCCGGCTTCATCGATTCTGGCAGCGCGCCCAAAGAAGAGCTGGAGCGCATGGTCAAACTTATTCCCGCGGGCTACGTGGGCAGCGTTGACGATGCCGCCGCCGCGGTGCGTTTTTTGTTGTCCGATGAGGCGCGCTACGTCAATGGCGCGAACATTCAGCTCAGTGGCGCGTGGGGAGTGTAGAAAAGCGCGAGGCGGAAGGCTAGAGTTATTTCTAGCCTTATTGTTCAAAAATTTATCGGTTTAAATCGAGATGGCGGCACCAAAAGATCACGAACGTGCTCTCGAGCTTATCGGTGAAGCGATGAAGCACCAGATGGCGCAAGAGTTCGACGAGGCGATTCGCTTGTATAAAAAATCTATCGCACTCTATCCGACGGCCGATGCGCATACTTATTTGGGTTGGGCCTACAGCTTCCAGGGGCGGCTCAACGAGGCCATCGCCCAATGTGAAATTGCCATCGGTTTAGATCCGGAGTTCGGTAACCCCTATAACGACATCGGCGTCTATCTCATGCAGCTGGAGCGGCTCGACGATGCCATTCCCTGGCTAGAGCGAGCTAAGTCCGCCACGCGCTACGAACCGCGTCATTTTCCTTATATAAACCTGGGCCGAGTCTATTTAACTAAAGGAATGATCCAAAAGGCGCTTGAAGAATTTCGCGGAGCACTGAAAATCAATCCCGGCGACCAGGAACTCGCGCAACTGGTGGAAGAGTTAGAAACTAAGCTGCAGTGATTTTTCGCCTGAATTCGAATCGGCGATTTGACCATGAGCGATACACTATCTGGCTTCGGCGATCGCTGCTTCAAAGAGTCGCATCGCCGTCGCCACCTCTTTCTCAGCAACAATTAAAGGCGGACAAAAGCGTAACGTGCTCTCGCCGCAACTCAACAAGAGTAACCCCTTCTCAAAACATTTCTGCATGACACGATCGCGCAGCTTGGCGTCCGGCGCGTGACTGCCATCATTCCGCTCGAACTCGACGCCGATCATCAAGCCCAACCCGCGCACCTCGCTGATCTCCGCGAAGCGTGGTCTTAGCTCCATCAGCTTCTCTTTAAGGAATCCGCCCACCACCGCGGCATTCTTGACCAACCCCTCTTCCAACAGCTGAATCGTCGCCAACGCTGCGGCACAGGCCACCGGGTTGCCACCGAAAGTGCTGCCGTGCGTGCTGCGCGCCCAGGTGCTGATCTCGTCACGCGCGATCATAGCGCCAAGCGGCATGCCACTGGCAATTCCTTTTGCCGTGCAGAGAATGTCCGGCTCAATGCCCCAATGTTCGCAGGCGAACATTCTGCCGGTACGGCCGAAACCGGACTGAATCTCATCGAGCACCAGGAGAATGCCGTGTTTCCGGCACAGTTCTTGGAGCATTGGCAAATATTCCGGCGGCGGTACCACGTATCCGCCCTCACCCTGGATCGGTTCGACAAAGATTGCCGCCACTTCTTCCGGGCGCACCTCGTAGCGAAACAGCACCTTCTCCAACACACCGACGCACTCGATGCCACAGGACGGATGTTTCAATTGATAGGGGCAACGATGACAAAAGCCGTAAGGCACGTGATGCACGCCGGGAATGAGCGGTCCGAAATGGGCGCGATGGGAAGAGCGGCTGGCAGTCAACGACAAGGAGCCGAGCGTACGGCCGTGAAACGCGCCGTGAAATGCGACGACATGCTGCCGTTTAGTGTGATAGCGAGCCAATTTGAAGGCCGCTTCCACCGCTTCTGTCCCTGAGTTGGTGAGAAATACTTTCTTAGCCTCGGTGCCCGGCGCAAGCTGGCTCAGCTTCTCAGCCAAGTCGACCATCGGTTCGTAGTAATAATCACTGCCACAGATATGCAGAAACTTGCGCGCCTGCGCTTCGATCGCTTGCACCACCCGCGGGTGCGAGTGGCCCGTACTGGCCACGGCGATGCCCGCCATGAAATCGAGAAACAAATTACCATCGACATCCTCGATCACCATGCCGCGCCCTTCTTTCACGACCAGAGGATAGACCCGGCCATAGGCCGGCGCCGTGTAGCGATGGTCCCGATCGATAATCGCCTTTGCCTTTGGTCCTGGCAGCGGGGTCTTGATGTGGGGTACTTTCATGGAAGTCTCCAGTTTCGGGTTTCGAGCCTAAAGTTTCGTGTTGGATTTCTTCAACTCGAAACCCGGAACAAGAACTCGAAACTACTCCACGTTATCAATCTGCGCCTTCTGAAGTTTGCCTGAGTAATCGACATAGATCGATTTCCATTCGGTAAAAATATCGTACACCGTGGTGCCGGCTTCGCGATGGCCGTTACCGGTATCTTTCACGCCGCCAAACGGAAGATGGACTTCGGCGCCGATGGTCGGCCCGTTGACGTATGTGATGCCCGCCTCGATGTCGCGCATGGCTCGAAAAGCCCGGCCGACATCCCGCGTGTAAATCGAGCTCGACAGGCCGTATGCCGTGCCGTTGAGCACCTCGATGGCTTCTTCAAAGTTTTTGATTTTGATAATCGATAGCACCGGCCCGAAGATCTCTTCCTGTGCGATGCGCATGCTGGGCGTTACCTGGTCGAAGATCGTCGGTTGGAAAAAGTAGCCCTTCACGCACGAACCGGATTCATGTATGGAACCACCGATGAGCAGGCGCGCGCCTTCTTGCCTCCCAATGTCGATGTACTTAAGGATTTTTTCTCTGGCAGCTTGATTGATCAGCGGACCCATTTCCACGTTTTCATCGAAGCCGTCGCCGATTTTGATTTTCTCCGCACGTTCAACCAGCATGTCGGTCATCTTCTTGGCCACGTCGCTGTGGACGATCAATCGGCTCGTCGCCGTACAGCGCTGCCCCGTCGTCCCGAATGCACCCCAAAGCGCGCCCTCCACCGCGAGGTCCAAATCCGCGTCCTCCATGACGATCTGCGCATTCTTGCCGCCGAGCTCCAGGGACACTCGCTTTAAGTGTTGGCCGCAGGCCGAAGCGATCTCGCGACCCACAGCAGCCGAGCCGGTGAAGGAAACCAGTTGCACGTCACGATGGCGCACCAGCGCGGCGCCGACTTCTTCGCCGCGACCATGAACTAAGTTCACTACGCCCGGCGGTACGCCGGCTTCTTGGAGTATTTCGACGAGCCTGACGGCGGTGTGCGGGGTGTCTTCCGCCGGCTTGAGCACAACGGTGTTGCCGCAAAGCAGCGCCGGAAACATTTTCCACGTGGGAATCGCCATTGGGAAGTTCCACGGCGTGATCAGCGCGCACACCCCGATGGGTGTGCGCACGGACATGGCAAACTTGTTCGGCAACTCCGCGGGTGTCGTTTCACCGAAGAGCCGCCGTCCTTCGCCGGCGACGTAGAAAGCCGTATCGATTCCTTCCTGTACGTCACCGCGGGTTTCTTTGAGAATTTTTCCCATCTCGCGCGTCATGCTGCGGGCGATGTCTTCCTTATGCTTGCGCAACAATTCGCCGACCCGATAAATCAGCTCACCGCGCTTGGGCGCAGGCACGAGGCGCCAGTTGGGAAACGCCCTTTTTGCCGCTGCCACCGCCGCATTGACGTCAGCAGCTGCGGAGGCAGGAAACAGGCCGATCAAATCATCGCGGTTCGCCGGATTGCGGTTCTCAAATGTCTTGGCCGATGCGCCTGCAAGCCACTTTCCATCGATATAGTTTTTGAAGAGATCAGACATAACGCTCTCCTCAACGGTTCGCCACTTAGACCAACCTGATCGCGCGACTCCAACGATTGGGCCATTTTAAAGACCTCCCGCGGCGAACACAACGCAAAACAGTCAGCCCAGCCAAATTGCCTCAACTAATCAGCACCTAACTCAAAGACCTTCTTTACAACTAACTGTGTCACTGATATTCAGCAGCGAATGTCGAACCGCGGTTTTTGGAGGAATTAAAGTCTCTATGGATATGGTCGCCGCCTTATTCTCCGGTCTGGCTCAGTGTTTTAACTGGTCCACTTTCAGCCTGATGATGATCGGCATCGCGATTGGTTTCGTCGTCGGAATCCTCCCCGGCCTAGGCGGCCCAACTGCGATGGCCTTGATGCTACCGTTCGTATTCAAGATGTCGGCCGTTGAAGCGTTCGCTTTCCTACTAGGTATGACCGCTGTGACGGCAACGACAGGCGATATCACATCCGTCTTGTTTGGCGTACCCGGCGAACCGACCACGGCGTCGACAATCGTGGATGGCCATGCCATGGCGCGGAATGGCGAGGCGGGTAGAGCTCTAGGCGCCGTTCTAATGAGTTCGCTGGTGGGGGCCATATTCGGCGCCGTTGCTATCGCGGTCGCCATCCCGATTGTTCGGCCAATCGTGCTCTCCTTCGGCTCGCCCGAATTCTTCATGCTCTCGCTGTTGGGGATTTCCTTCGTGGCCGCCCTTAGTGGTGAGGATGTGCTTAAGGGCATGGTCTCAGGGGGTATCGGATTGATGCTCGCGACCATCGGTCTCGATCCGATCTCGGGTATTCAGCGATATACCTTCAATCAGCTCTTTCTTTGGGACGGTATCGGACTCGTTCCCATTACGATAGGGTTCTACGCCATTCCCGAAACCATTGAGCTAGCAGTGCTAGGAACCAGCATTGCTACTCAGGAGGTCGAGAAACTCGGCGGCGTCATGGAAGGCGTGAAGGATACTTTCCGTCACTGGTGGTTGGTCATTCGTTGTAGCGCCCTCGGCACATTCATGGCCATCATTCCTGGAATGGGAGCGGCCACCACCCAGTGGCTCGCCTACGCTCACGCGGTACAAAGCTCACCTAATAAAGAACGATTCGGCAAAGGCGACGTTCGAGGCGTTTTAGGGCCGGGAGCCGCGAACAATTCGACGCTAGGCGGCAGCTTGATTACGACGATAGCGTTCGGTGTTCCCGCCAGTGTCATCATGGCGATCTTGCTCGGCGCGTTCATCATTCAAGGAATCGTGCCCGGGCCGGACATGTTGCTGCCGCCGCCGAAGGGTAAGTTAGACCTGACCTTTTCCTTCGTCTGGGTCATCATCATTTCCAACATCATTACCGTGGCCGTGTGCTTTCTGTTTTTGAAACAGCTGGCAAAAGTCACCCAGGTTCGCGGCGGTATCATCATCCCACTTATTCTGATCTTGATCTATCTAGGCGCGTTTGCTGAGAAAAATGCCTTCGAAGATATGGTCGTCGTGCTCTTCTTTGGCGGGCTGGGTTGGATCATGGAGAAATTAGCGTGGCCGCGCCCGCCGGTGCTCCTGGGACTTGTGCTCGGACCACTCGCGGAGAACCGGCTGTTTTTATCTACCGATAATTATGGCCTGGCTTGGACTACCCGCCCAGCAGTGATCGCGATTTTTGTTTTGACGCTGTTTGGCATTTTTTACCCGATGCTAAAGAACCGTAGGGAGGAGAGAAAACGGGAGGCAACGCAAGGCGTCGAGCCGGCGAGGTTCGAAGAGGCTCATCAGGGACGCGTGCATTTGGATTCGGCGGTGCTGTATACGTCAGTTATAATCGTCCTGCTTGCGTTGGCGCTATGGCAAAGCCGCAACTTTGGATATCGAGCAGGTCTCTTCCCATGGGTCATCGGCATACCGACATTGGTTCTAGCTTTTTCTCAGCTTGCCAGAGACCTGGTCGGAAAACGCAAAAGAACTCACGCGGCACCCGTCGAATCAGTTGCAGTACAAGTCGAGGTCACACCGCAACTTGAAAAACAGAGAACGATCTCGATCATCTTGTGGACCGTCGGTTTCTTTTTGGCGATCTGGTTTTTAGGCTTCTCCTATGCGGTGCCGTTAACCATCTTTCTGTATCTGAAATTTGCCGGCAAAGAAAACTGGCCAATAACTCTCGCCGTGACATTTTTCTCGTGGCTTTTCTATTGGAGTCTCTTCGAGAGGCTGTTAAGCGTGCCTTTCCCCGAAGGGTTGCTGATCAGTTTGATCAAAGGCGGACAATAATCCCCGCCAAATTTTCTCCGGGGTGAGCGGTAAATCATAGAGCCGCAGGCCCGTCGCTCGGTACACCGCGTTGCCAATGGCCGGCGCAACCGGGAGTAAGCCGCCTTCTCCCGTTCCTTTCGCCCCGAAGGGTCCCGGTCCGTTGTGGCTCTCGACCAGAATCGATTCGAAATCCTTCGGCAAATGATTGAAACTCGGCACGCGATAGTCGACCAGATTAGGATTCAATATCTGGCCGTCTTTGTAGATCATTTCTTCGAGCAGGCTGTGCCCGATGGCGTTCATCACGCCGCCTTCGTCTTGCCCTTCACAGAGAACCGGATGAATCGCCTGCCCAACATCGGCAAGCGAAACATACTTAATTAGTTTGATCTCGCCCGTGTCGCAGTCCACTTCTACTTCGGCCGCCCCCCAGCTGATTTCCCAGAAAGTCGTCGGCGATCCGAGAGCGGCCCGCTTGGTCTTGATATCTTGGTACGCGCCGCGCCCGATCATCTCCCCCGCTTTGGACTTGAACACTCCCTGCATGAGGTCGTCTAACGTCAGACTGACGCCCTTTGCGCCATGCACTTTGCGATCGCGCAACGTGAGCCCCTCCGGTTTGGTTCTGAGTATCTTGGCGGCATGGCGGAGGAGCTGCCGCTTCAAATCCTGCGCCGCTCTTTGCACGGCGAGGCCCATTACGACGGTCGAACTGCTGGCATTGGTATTGACATCGTAGGGGGTCACATCGGTATCTAGCTCGGCCACGGCGACGGCTTCGAACGGAAGTCCGAGTTCTTCAGCGACCACTTGGCTCAGCGCGGTGCGCGCGCCCTGGCCGATTTCTACCGTTCCTGTGAGCAGCACGACGCTGCCGTCACCATTCATTTTCACCGCGGCGGAAGAAACTTTGTACGTTCCACCGCCGTCTTTCATGCAGACCGCCAGACCTTTGCCGCAGCCCGGCTTACGGCTCTTCTGAGCCCAACCGATTTTTTTGGCGGCACGCAGCAACCCAGCTCTGAGATCGCAATCCACCGGCGTGTCTCCCGGAGTATAAAGCTCGCCTTTTTTTAAAAGGTTTTTCAGACGAAATTCCAACGGATCGAGACCCAGCTTCTCGGCGATGATATCCATCTGCGATTCATAGGCCCACGTCACTTGCAGCGTGCCGAAACCGCGGTAAGCACCCGCCGGCACCGTATTGGTGTAAACCGTGTAGGCGTCGGTCTTAGTATGGGGCAGACGATACGGACCGAAGCAACGATATCCCGCCTTCTGGGTCACTCGCGGGCCGGCGTCGGCGTAGGCGCCTGTTTCCATGTGAATGAGACACCGGCGCGCCACCAGCTTCCCATCCTTCGTCACGCCGGTCTTCATCTGCACTCGGGCGGGATGGCGCGTCACGGTCTTGAAGCTCTCTTCAATCGTGTGCGCCAGTCGCACCGGGCGTTTCGCCTTCCAAGATAAAGCGGCGGCCAGAGGCTCGGTCTTTACTGCAAGCTTGCCACCGTAGCCGCCGCCGAGGTACGGAACGATCACGCGAACTTTGTTGAGCGGCAGATGAAAAATATCGGCGAGATGCTCACGCAGCGTGAACGGCTCCTGGGTCGCAGCCCAAAGCGTCATGCGATCGCCTTCGACGCGCGCTACGGTGGCGTGGGGCTCCATGGAAAAATGCTGGACGCGCGGAAAAGTAAAAGTGTCCTCGAAGACATGATCGGCTTGCTTGAAACCCTCTTCCACGTCGCCTTTGGCATAACTGAAACGATAGCAAAGATTGGTGCCGGCGAACTCTTTCGGCGCCTCGTAGTGCTGCCCCATCATTTCGCCGCCGCTCACCGAGGCGTCGTGCACCAGTGCCGCGTCTGGCGCCAGCGCCTCGTCCAAATTCATCACCGCCGGCAATTCTTGGTAGTCGACTTCAATCAACTCCAAAGCTTCCTCGGCGATCGCCTCGTTTGCCGCCGCTACCGCCGCCACCGGATCGCCGACGTAACGCACTTTGTCGACCGCGACGATTGTTTGATCTTTGTAGGCCGCGCCGAACATGCCTAAGCGCGCTTGATCGGCTCGCGTGATCACGGCAAAAACCCCGGGGAATTTTTCGGCTTTGCTCGCGTCGACCCGAATGAGCCGGGCGTGCGCGTAAGGGCTGCGGAGGATCTTGCCATGGGCCATTCCCGGCAGTTCAACATCGACTGTATAGATAGCCTTGCCGGTAACTTTTTCGTCGCCGTCTGAACGCAATTCTGGGTGTCCAACAACCTGAAGTGCGTGTGCCTTACTCATTCTTTCCTCGATGACCGTAGTGTCGATGAATCCATTCGAGCGCCTCCTCCCGGCTGTTGAGCTCGCCGCCTAGCTGCGCGTCTTCGACTTGCCGCAAGATGTCCGTGAAAATCGGTCCCGGAATAATCCCCATAGCGATCAAATCACCGCCACGCACCAGTGGCGCAGGGCGAATTTCTTCGTCCTTGAGCTCAGCCAAACGCTCTTTGCAATATTCGTAATAATGCAAATCGCCGTTCGACGACAAGGCATCGATGCGCGTTAATTCCAAGAGCTCCTCGATGCCTTCTTCGCGCAAGAATCGCTTGAGTGTGCTGAGCCGCATTTTGGGTGCTTGAATATGACGCAAGTGGTTGTGCACCAAGTAACCGACTCGTTCCCACGTTGCGCGGCCGCGCTTGAGCCGTTTGAGAATCTCCTCAGCCATTTCCGCGCCCTTTTCCGTGTGGCCGTAAAAAGTGATGCGCTCGGCATCTTGGCGGATGCAAACCGGCTTCGCCACGTCATGCAGCAAACAGCCGTAGGCCAATGTTTCTGAGGGCCGATCCAAGTGGCTGAGCAGTAACATCGTATGCGCGAAAACATCACCTTCGGGATGGTAGTCCGGGCTTTGCGGCGTGCCCTTCATCGCCTCGACTTCCGGCAGCAAAATCTTGAGTAAGCCGGTCTCATCCAGCAGTTCGAAGCCGCGGCGCGCGCCGCCCTCGGTCAATATGCGGGTTATCTCGTCGCCGATGCGCTCCCAAGAAATCTGCGTGACCGTGGCCGCGAGCTGCTTCATTGCAGAGAATGTCGCGGCTTCGATTTCAAATTGGAGACTGGCCGCGAAACGTAAGGCGCGAATGATGCGCAGCCGATCTTCCTCGAAGCGATGCCGTGCATCACCAATGGCGCGAACCACGCGCCGTTCAAGATCTTTCTGACCTTCCACCAGGTCGATCAGTCGGCCAGCGATAGGATCATAGACCATGCCATTGATGGTAAAATCCCGGCGAAAAATATCTTCTTCCAAACTACCGTAGCGCACGTGGCTCGGCCGCCGGCCGTCCAAGTAAGGCCCGTCGTGACGAAAGCTCGCCACCTCGAAAGGCTTGCCGTCGCTCAGCACCAAGATCACACCGAACTGAGCGCCCACCGGAATCGTTTCAGGAAAAATTCGCTGAATATCTTCCGGTTTCGCATTGGTCGCAATATCGTAATCCTGCGGTGGCTTATGGAGCAGCATATCTCGCACACACCCGCCGGCGAGAAAAGCTTCGTAGCCTTCTTGCCGCAGACGTTGCACGATAGAGATAGCTCTTTCACGCGCCGACATGGACGTGACCACTCAGTTTGAAATTCAACTGTCAGTGAAGAAGTTAACAGCGCCGGCGCTTAGAGCGGGTACGTCGTGCCCGCCGAAGGAATTAGCTCCCGCACCTTTCCCTGAAGTTCCTGGAAAGTGAACGGCTTGACGATGTAACCGTTGCAACCGGCTTCAATGCAGCTTTTCAGATCCGTGTCGCGGAACAACGCCGTAGCGGCGAGAATCGGAATGTCTTTAGTTTCGCCATTCGCGCGAATCTCTCGGGCCGCCTCCCAACCGTCCATGCCCGGCATCATAATATCCATGATGATCAGCTGCGGCTTTTCGCTCAGCGCCTTTTCGACACCCTCTCTGCCGCGCTTGGCCGCGATCGGCATGAAACCCATCAGCTCGATTTGCCACGTCAGCAACTCACGCATATCCGCATGATCTTCAATAATCAGGACCTTTTTCATCGCTCTAAACTGGGATTACAGCTAACGGTTAAACGGTTTAACGCGGCAGTAGCATGAACTATGCCGCAGGCGGACGACGACTGTCAAGCTCACGGATTACACAATCGATCATTGAGACGCACTCACGAAAAACGAAACTTTCAGCAAAAAGCGACAAAACCCGGCACCCGCATCACGGCGTGGCGGCTCGCCAGCCAGGCTCGTCTCCGCTATTTCTTTTCGCCGACCTTCTGTTGATTTCCAACCATTACCGTAATCAGCTTTTCGGGCTCCAAATATTGCTTGGCTACCCGTTGAACTTCCTCGCGGGTAACCTTGCGGATGAGATCGCTATAACGATCCGGATAGTCCAGGCCAAGTTGAAAAAATTCCACCTGTGCGAGAAAACTTGCCACTTTATGGTTAGTGTCGAAACGCAGCGGAAAACTCCCAATCAGGTAATCTTTGGCGTCGCTCAGCTCTTGCTCGCTCACCGGCTGCTCGCGCATGCGGCGGATTTCTTCGATGGCGAGACGGATCGCATCCTGAGCGGTTTCATTCTTGGTTTGCATCACGAACTGAAACGTCCCGTGGCTTTTTTCCGCGCTAAAAAAACTATGCACGGAATAGGCCAAGCCGCGCTCATTGCGGATCGAATCCATCACCCGGGAGTAAAAACCGCCGCCGCCCAAAATATAGTTCATGACCTGAATGGCATAATAGTCAGGATTGCCGCGTGTCACGCCGTTATGCCCGAGAACAATATTCGCCTGCGTCAGATCCCTGTTGACTCGCAAAACTTGTGGCGCACCGATTTTTGTCGGCACCAACGGTTGACCGCTGGGCTCACCCTTGCTCCATCCTTGGAAAGCTTTGTTGAGACCCTGAGTGATTTCCTGTTCCGAAACGTCGCCGACCACGGCCACAATCGTGTGATTGGGCCGGTAATAGCGCGCGAAGAACTCTTTGACACTGGTCTGTTGTAGAGTCTTAACCGAGGCTTCGCTTCCTTCGACCAATCGGCCGTAGGGACTGGCGGGAAACAGCGCCGCTGTAAATGTCTTTTGAGCCACCGCGTTGGGATCCTCTTCCCGCGCCTTGATCGAGGCGATGATTTCTTGTTTTTGCCGGTCGATTTCCGTCTGGGGAAAGCTTGATGAAGTTAGAATCTCAGCGAGCAGCGCCAATCCCGTCGCCAAGTCTTTCTTCAGAATAGTCATGCTGATACTGGCGATGTCCTCGCCGCAGCCCGCCTCGAGACTGGCGCCGAGAAAATCGAGCGTCTCATTAATCTGTAGGGCGGTACGCTGCTTGGTCCCATATCGCAACAACTTCGTCGTTAAATTCGCCAGCCCTTCTTGCTTCGCGCCGTCGTAGCGGGAGCCGGCATCGATCAGTAGTTCGATCGACACCATGGGCAGCGCGCGCTGCTCGGAGGTCAACAGCACTAAGCCGTTGCTGAGCACCGCGCGCTTGGGCGCCATGCCCGCCGGAATCGACGACGCACAGAGCATCGCCGTGCAAAAAACCACCAGAGTGATACGAAGCCTCGTCATGGGGATTTTGTCGGGATCAGGGTGCCGGCCGTGCGCCGGTCTCGGTCAAGGTATTGTTTTGCCACGCGCCGAATATCCTCGCGAGTGACTTTGCGAATGCCGTCCAAATAATTGTCCATCTGGCGCCAGCCGCCGGCAGCTTCGTAGGAGCCGATCTTCATCGCCTGCCCGAAGATAGAGTCTTGCGCGAAAACGAACGCCGCTTCGACTTGATTCTTGGCCTTTTGCAATTCGCGGTCGCTGATCAATGCGGATTTAACTTTCTCCAACTGGCGGTCAATCTCGCGCTCCACGTTGGCGGGCTCGATGCCGGGAAGAAGTTGCGCTGAAATCGAAAAACCCATGGGATCGATCGACAGGCCGCTGTAGTCGGCGTCGACACCGCGCACCAACCGCTTCTGATACACCAGCTCGTGATAGAGCCGGGAGCTGCGCCCGCCGGCGAGCACCACCGACAAGAGATCGAGCGCGAAAGTGTCCGCGCTTTTCAGATTGGGTGCGCGGTAAAACAACAGATGGAACGGCAGCTCGGCCTCTTTCTTGAAGTTGACCCGGCGTTCCCCGCGCTGCTCCGGCTCTTCGGCACGCACCTCGGGCGGTTCGGCGCCGCGGGGAATTTTTCCAAAGGCGGTTTTGATCTTCGCCAGGATCTCTGCGCTAGAGAAATCGCCCACCACAACGATGTAGGCGTTGTTTGGTGCATAGTAGAGTTTGTAGAAATCAACCAGGTCTTGGCGCGTCAAGTTTAGGATGTCTTGCATCCAACCCACGACGGGCCGCCGATAGGGATGAATCGTGAAGGCCACGGCGCTCGCTACCTCGCTTAACGCCGAAGCCGGATTGTCTTCGGTCCGCAGACGGCGTTCTTCCTGAATCACTTTTTTCTCGGGCTCGAAGTAAGTGTCGCCCAGCAGGGCGTTGGCCATGCGGTCCGCTTCCAGTTCGAGCTCAATAGCGATTTTCTCCCGGCTCATGGTCGCAAAATAGACGGTTACATCCGAAGAAGTGAAAGCATTTGATCGCCCGCCGTTCTTAGCGATTATCCTGGAGTACTCTTCCGGCTTGGTCGTCGGCGTGCCCTTAAACATCATATGTTCGAGAAAGTGGGCGAGGCCGCTCTTGCCGTCCTTTTCGTTGCGTCCGCCGACGCGATACCAGACTTGAAATGTCACCGCTGGGCTCTTGTGGTCTTCCAGCAGCAAAACCTTGAGACCGTTATCGAGAACAACCTCTTGAACTTGAGCGGCTTCGGCCAATTGGAGACTGAGTGGCAAGAAAAAGAGTGAAACGAGGAGACCAAACAAACGTTGCCGCATGATGATTCAAGTTAAAGGATGCAATCTCAAAGTCAAGATAATGGTTTACGATAATGCTCAAGCCGGGGAATCGGAGCGCCGTGAGTTAAAATACCATGTTCCATTATCCTTGCGGTGTTCTCTCGGGTCGTCTGATTAAAAAAATCAAAACCTCCGAGACCAGATAACTCGCAAAAAAACTCATGAAGATGGTTTGATAATTGCCGGCATAGTCAAACGCAACGCCGGCAAACAACGCGCCCAGCCCAAGTCCGCCTTTGTGAAACGGATCGAGGACGCGTAGTTTGCAATGAGACGAATGGTTTTGGATATTCCATAGACGAACGTTCTAGTGCGAGCGCTTCCTCGTTCGACTGAATCTTGCCTCAGGGTTAGGATTTTCTTGCAACATAAGATATGTTGCATCGCAAACTTGGCTGCTCATCATGCGATCGCCGTATTAATGGAGGATGCTTCGACAATGAAGACGACGAATCGCCGGCTACAATTCTTCATTTCGATACTCTTTAGTATAGCCGTGCTCGCAGGCTTTGCGCCTGCGTCGATGTCGCAATCGGAAAAGCCGGAGGGGCGTATGATTGCACCGCGAGGCTTGCATCCGAAATTGCAGAAAGAAGGAAAGCTCTCACGGCAGAGGCAGGCTGGCGAGACGCGCACGGAACTGGCACCGACCGGAGTTGAATCTCCCAAGTCACCGGCAACGGACAACTTAGGTATTGCCGAAGGGTTCGCCGGCATTGCATTTCCTAACAGTTTTGGCTCCGTGCCGCCCGACACTATAGTCGGCACGGGTCCCGCTCATATCGTCGAGATGACCAATACCACCATCGCTTATTACAGCCGAGTGACAGGCAAACGCCTCTTTATTCAGGATCTCTTTCTTTTCTTCGCTCCCGCTGGAGCCGTAAAATTCGCTTTTGATCCCGTAGTAACCTATGACGAAATTGCCGAACGATTTGTCGTCGCGATGATTGACGAAGACGACACGCTAAAAAAAGGCTTTCTGCTGTATGCGGTTTCTAACAGCTCTAATCCGCTGGAAGGATTCTCCGAAATGCACCGCATTGACATCACGGAGAGCGGCGTAGTGTTGGATGAACCCGTGCTGCCCGACTTCACCAGGATGGGTTGGAACGCCGACGCTCACGTCATCGCCTTCAACATGTTCGGCGCCGACAGCGAAACCTTCGATCATGTCAGCGTCATTGTAATCGACAAAAGTACAGCGCTCGACAGTAATCCTTCGACGCTGTCCTTTTCGCGAACCGATCGCGACCCTGTTGATTTTACCCTGATGCCGGCGGTGATGCACGGATCGGTTAGCGGCGACCCGATGTGGTTTGTCATGGAATCGGCCGACGCGCTCGGCTCCGAAATACGGGTCGTGAAAATGACCGACGTCCTTGATTCACCGACTTTTACGGACACGGACCTGAGCGTAGGCGCTTACGTCTTCCCGCCCAATGCCGAGCAACCGGGAAGCGGCGCCTTTGGGCGCATTCAAACCAATGACTCGAGCATTATCAGCGCGGCATGGCGCAACGACCGGCTTTTCGCCGCCCATAGCATCGGTCTTGCCTCGACCGCTCAATCGCATGTGCGTTGGTATGAATTCGATACCTCGGGCTCTTCACCGACTCTTACCCAGCAGGGATCCATCAATCCCGGCGTGGGTATTCACACCTATTATCCATCCATCGAAATTGCGCCCAACGGCGACGTCGGTATGACCTTCATGCAGTCGTCGAGCACGGAATTCATGTCGATGTACGTGACGGGACAAAATTCCGCCAATGCTCCGGGACAAATGCGCACTCCGGTTTTGGCCCAGGCCGGTCTCCGCACTTATCGAGCTTTCGACTGCGTGATCGGTACTTTCTTTGTCGATGATTGCCGCGCCGGCGACTATAGCGGGATCTCGATAGATCCAAATTTTTCCAACATGTTCTGTGCGGCCAATGAATATGCCACCTCAAGAAGCTCCAACAACTGGGGCACCTGGATCACCTGCTTCGCCATTGGCATCCATGATCTGGCTGTGACCAGCATCGTCGCTCCAGCCACCCTCAAAGGAGTAGCGGCGATAAGCGCGGGCGTCACTGTGACCATTCAAAACCGCAGCGATCACAATGAGACGATCACTCCAACGAGTTTGGGCAACGGAACAGGCACCGGGCTGGTGCGACTGAATGTCAGCGTAGTGGACAATGATTCAGAGCAGTGCCAGCCTCCCACCGTCGCTCTCGACGCGGCGAAGAATGCCGCTCTATTTGGCAGCGCCGGATCGAAAGTTCTCGCGCCGAAACAGACCATGAGCGTCGGTTATTTGGTCACCTTGCAATGCACAAACGCCCTCCCCGCCAACTCTGCCGCTGCCACTCGCGGCGACTACAGCTACTCGGCCACTGTACATCATGATGTACTCGACGGCTCCGCAGATATTCATGACGATGACGATGTCTGCCCGCGCGATGCTCTGCCCGGAGGAGTGGATTCTTTGCCTCCACCCAAAGGGATCAGCGACAAAGGTTGCGGCGCCAAAAACCCTGATCGCTCGTTAGGGGCTCCAGTTGTCACGGATGTGACGCTGTGATGTTTCTTTCGGTTACAATCACGCGTTAGCTGCGCTGCTGGGTTAGGTTGATCGACGGTTTTTTGCTTCGTTTCAGATCGAGTTTTGCGGACGACATCGGCTCGGCTGGAATTCTGGATCATTCGCTCTGCTGCCGCTTGCCCGGCGCAATCGGCATACTCGCCTCGTGGAAATCGTGACGCGAGCGCGGATCCCCAATGTGCTGAATTTCGAGGAATTTCGTTGCGCATGGAAAGCGGACTTCGTCGTTTGACTCCCCTTGTTCCCCACAATACTATAACCGTAAATCTAGGAGGAATTCATGGCCGACGTCACCGACATGCGAGGATACATCGAGATATTAGAACAGATGGGAGAATTGCGCCGATTTGAAGGCGTGGAGTTGAAATCGGAAGTCGGTGCGTTGACCGAGCGCGCGGCGGAGAACGAGGGCCCGGCACTGCTATTCAGCAATTTTAAAAATTATCCGCCCGGCTTTCGCGTGATCTCCAATGTTTTTCGTACCTGCAAACGCACGGGCCCGGCGATGGGTCTCAACGAAGAAAACGGCGTTGACTTTCTCTATGCCTGGCGCAAAAAGCTAGCGGCCTACAAACCCGTGCCGGTCGAACACGTCGAGGGTGGACCGGTGCTTGAGAACCAGATGGCTGATAATGATGTCGATCTGTACAAATTTCCCACGCCGAGTTGGCATGATCTCGACGGCGGGCCCTATCTTGGCACCGGCTGTGGCGTGATCACGAAAGATCTCGAGACGGGAAAACTCAACATTGGCACCTATCGGGTCATGGTCCAAGACAAGAATCATGTTTCGGTGAAAATGAACATGGGTAAGCACGGCCGCCTCGCTTTCGAGCGCGCGCGCGACGCCGGCAAGCCGCTTCCTGTGGCGATCACGTTGGGCCAGGGACCGGCGATTTTTCTCGCGGCGCAGATGCCGCTGCCGCCGGATGTGAATGAATACGAATTTGCCGGCTATCTCCAGGGGTCTCCCGTACCGGTGGCGCGCGGCGCGGTGACCGGCCTGCCGATTCCGGCCAATGCGGAAATCGTCCTCGAAGGCGAGCTGCCTCCGATGAAAGACGAGGAGATGCCGAAAGAGGGACCGTTCGGCGAGTGGCCGGGATATTTCACCGACGCCAACGTCGGCGAGACGCCGGTGATGGTCGTCAAGCGCGTGTATTATCGCAACGACCCGATCATGCTCGGCGCGCCGCCGTTGAAACCGCCGGCGAGTTATTTACCCATTCCGCTGGGCGCCGCGACCCTGTGGGAACAGCTCGAAAAAGCCGGCATCCCCGAAGTCAAAGGCGTCTGGGGTTTCGTCTACGGCGGGCAACCTGGGCCGTTTACGGTGATCGCGATCAAGCAACGCTATGCCGGCCACTCGAAACAAGCTCTGCTCGTCGCTGCGGGAGCGCGGGCCGGCGCCTACGGCGGCAAATTTGTCGTGGTCGTCGACGACGATATCGATATCACCAATCCGGCCGATGTCATCTGGGCGATCGCCACCCGCTGCCATGTGCGTGAGGATCTGGACGTGGTCAAAGGCGTATGGGCTTCAGTGTGCGAGCCGGCGCTGCCACCCGAAGAACGCTCACCGCGCGGCTACACCTCCGACCGGGTCTTGATCGAC